>JACCDT011382796.1_pt1 | contig 13356 bp, 11 predicted proteins | sample 7446291 | NCBI WGS metagenome assembly JACCDT01 (sample SAMN15323446, study PRJNA562643) | freshwater metagenome | isolation source: river surface water | place: USA:Blue River Watershed | collected 2017-08-17
CCCATATAACTAAAATAACTAAGATTCCTAAAATAATGTATCCTAACATAAATATATATAAATACTGATATACACCGATTATATCATAAAATCCCTCAATGTGAGGGGTTTTATGAATTTATGCTTTTTTAAGTTTTTTGTTTCTATCAGAATATTCTTGCCATACAATCAGTAATGGTGATGCCAAGAAGATAGATGAATATGTTCCAAAGAACATTCCAGTGGTAAGCATAATAGCTAAAAGCCGTGTTGAATCTGGACCCCAAATAGCCAAAGCTAGAAGCACTAATACAACAGTTACGGTAGTTGCAATAGATCTTTGATAAACTTCGGTAATACTTTTACCAACAATTTCTGTAAAATTGCCATTATTTTTGGTACGTAAATTCTCACGAATTCGGTCAAACACAACAATAGTGTCCGATACTGAAAGCCCTAATATTGTTAATAGTGATACCACAAAGAGTGTGTCAATTTCAATATTATAAAAATATGAAAGTACTACAAAGACTCCAGTTGGAATAGCTACATCATGGAGTAATGTAACAATTGCAGTAATACCATATTTCCAAGATGAAACAGGATTTGAAACTTTTCGGAAGGAAAATGCAATAAATAAAACAATCCCTAATGATACAAGAATTATTGACATTATTGATTTACGAGCTAATTCTTGCCCAACAGATGGACCAATTGTAGTGTAACTTTTTACAATCATACCTGGGTTATCAGCTTCAATAAATGCAGTAATTATTTCTCTTTCTTCTGGAGATATTTCATGCATTTTAAGTTCATAAGAATTTTGACCCAATGGTTGGACTAGAACTTCTGGAACATTAGGAATCCTTTCTAAAGATTTTTTTATAGATTCTACTTCAGGACGAGGTGTATCATTCCAAGAAACTTCAATTGCTGTCCCCCCTTTAAAATCAATCCCAGGGCGAAAACCAAAGACTATCATTGAAATAATTGCCAGTGTTGTAAGAATAATGGAAATTGTAATAAATACTTTTTTGTGTTTAACGATATACATAAGATAATTTTAAAATACTATTTTTGCTTAATAACTGCATTTCTAAAACCCGACCCAAATAAAAACTGGACTAGCTTACCTTCTTTACCAAGTGAAATTGAACGGAAAAATGTTCGACTAATTGTATAAGCTACAAATAAAGATACTATCGTTCCAAGGAAAAAGGTAAAAGCAAAACTTTTAATAAGTGCAGTTCCGGTAGCATATAAAATAAATGCAGTGATAAGACTTGAAAAGTTTGAATCCCGAACTGAATTCCAAGCCCGAGAAAATCCAGCAGAAAGCCCATCACGAATTGTACCCCCGCGAGAGACTTCTTCTTTCATACGCTCAAACACAAGAATATTTGCATCCACTGCAATACCAATAGAAATTATGAATCCTGCAATACCTGCTGCAGTAAGTGTTACTGGCCATAATTTAAATATCGCAAGCATTATAGCTACATAAATAGCTAAATTTAATACGGCAATTACCCCTGGTAGTCGGTACCAAAGTATCATACAAATAGCTACTGCTAAAAATCCAATTATCCCTGCTGTAACACCTGCAGTTGTAGCCGCAGATCCAAGAGTTGCTCCAATATTTGAAGTTGAAACTAATTCAATTGGTACAGGAAGTCTTCCAAAATTAAGCTTATCTTTTAATTCTTTTGCTTCTTTTGCTGTAAATCCACCACTAATTACGGCTTGGCCTCCGGTGATTTCTTCATTAACAGTTGGAGCTTGGATTAATTGACCATCAAGATAAATAGCGATTGTTTTACCAATGTTTTCTCGAGTGATTTTTGCAAAAAGTTTTGAACCTTCATCATTCCAAGTAATAGATACTGTTGGACGACCAGTGGTTTGGTCAAATGTAGCGTCAGCACGTTTTAAATATGAACCATCAAGACCTGATGATACATAAACATCAATACTACCTAAATCAACTTGTCCATCTGCCCCAATTGTAACTGGGATTGGTTGATCTTTTGGTCTTTCAACTTTAAATTCAAGAGTTGTGGTTTGACCAATAACATTTACAGCTTCGGCAATGTCAGTAATCCCTGGAAGCTCTACTGTTAAACGTTCTTCGTTACCATTACCAAAACTAGCTGGTTGAGTACGAACAACGGCTTCAGACACACCTTTAAATTGTTTACTATCAACTATACGATTTTCAATAACTTCTCGAAGAGAGCCCATTTGAGATCCAACATCTTGAGGTTCAATTTTAGAAACATCTGCCCTGTATACAAGCTGTGTTCCACCAGAAAGATCCAAACCAAGTTTAAAAGGTTTATTTAAAAAACCAGTATGAGTTTGTCTAGAAATTTTTGGTTCACTTTTATAAATAAAAAAACCAACAAAAAAGACACAAATTAAAATTAAAAGCACTGCGATTCTTCGTTTCAACATATCTATATAAGACTTTTCTCCCTAAATCTATTATTTAATAACTTTTATAGCTTACCACAATTCCCCCCTAAAATCCACTTAAATTACGGTATTTTTAGACTATTGATTTTTATATAAAACTATGCTATAATATAAAAAATTATCTAAAAACAAATGAAAAAATTTATTGCAATTTTAACAGTCCTTTTATGCTTTTTCAGTCAAAAAGCGATGTCACAAATACCCCAAAAAGACACTATCAAAAAAGACCCTTGGATAATCGAAGCGGGTTTTACTCTGGTTCCCCAAGGTTCTATGAGTCTTGAGACCCCGGGGAAATTTACCACATACACAAACGTGTTTGGTGGAATAACCACAATTAAAGGAAAGTGGTTCAATACTACTTTTTACAGCATGACCTTTAATCAGATTGGGACTGCAATAGGTTACAATTTTAATCCTGATTTATTAATGTATATAGTTGGTTGCAAAACAACTATTGCAGATAAAAATTACCTTGGGATTGGAATTGGTACACCACTTGCAAATGGAAGGGCTACTGGATTTGTTGAAGTTGGGTCCGGAACAAAAAAGTGGGCACCGGGGCTTTATGTGGGGATGTTTATTCCCTTCACCCGAAAAATTAAATAGCTACATTGGCAATGGCGTAGAGGAGATAGTCAAAAGACAATTCTCCTCTTTTTTTTATTTTATAAATATAAAAATTAACAAACCAATACCTAAAACAATTCGATACCAGCCGAAGATTTTAAAACTATGATTTGTAACATATTTTAAAAACCATTTAGCAAAAATGTATGCTACGATTCCGGAAATAATAGCCCCCAGAATTATTTCATAACCCAAAGAAGCTGTTAAAATATCTTGGGTTTTGTATAAATAATAAATAGTTGCAGCCCCTAATGTTGGTAATCCTAAAAGAAAAGTAAAAATAACAATTGAAGGTCTATTATATTTTAATAACTTACCACCTATTATTAGTGCCCCGGATCTAGATACCCCTGGGATAAAAGCTAATGTTTGCACTAACCCAAGAATAAAAGCATTTTTATAACTAAGTTCATTTTCTGTAGAAGAAAATTCTTCTTTTTTATCAATCAATAAAATAATTACACCTCCGATAAGTATTGCTAATGCCATAATTAACATATTCCCTAGGAAAAAATTCTTTATAAAAGAATAAAACAAAAATCCAATAACCCCCGTTGGTACAAGTGCAATAATTGCACAAATAAAAATATGTTTAGTTATTTTAATACTTCGTATTATAAAAATAGCTCCAGCAATTAATGCTCCAACTTGAATTGAGATAATAAAAGCTGACAGACTTTCAGTCTGGGGAATATTCATTATTCTAGAGATTATCGACATATGAGCAGTCGAAGAAATAGGTAAAAATTCTGTAATCCCTTCAACAATACTTAAAATTAATATATTTAAAAACGACATGTTAATAATCAAATAAATGAAATCTTTTAATAAAGAAAGGCCTTAAATAAATACATACGAAATACGCACTAACTGCCCCAATAATATAACCACCCAAAATATCTATTGGATAATGCACCCCCGCAATAATCCGAGCTACGCCAATAATAATCGCCGAAGCAAAGAACCACCAACCTCTTACTTTATGAAATAGAAACATTGAAACACATAATGCAGCAAAAATTGTTGCATGTCCTGACGGAAAAGAATTATAACCCCCATAAATAAATAAAGTATCCACCCCATTTAAAAATGGTCTTGGAATTGCTAATGTAATTTTTATAATTACAGTAAGAATAAAAGCTAACCCAATACTAGTTCCAATGGTAACAAACTGCGCTGTAACTTTTTTAATATACAAATCAGCATTAATCCCAACTTGACGATTAACAAATGTACGGTGCATAAGAATAAATGCATATCCAATAACAATATATTGAAAATATCGCGCAGCCACAATAACAAGCGCATCGAACAAAACCCATTTACCTGCAAAACTATGTAAAAAAATAAATAAATTACTCATAATTTTTATTCTTAAGTTCGGCATTAATTACAATATTTTCCATTAAACATGCCACAGTTACTGGTCCAACTCCACCCGGGGTTGGAGTTATAAAGCTAGCTTTATCTTTTACACTTTCAAAGTCTGTATCCCCCACCAAAGTATTTTCCACCTCTAAAGTCCCAGCATCAATTATAACCACCCCGTCTCTAACTTGATCGCCTGTAATTATTTTAGGACTACCTACAGCCGAAATTATAACATCGGCTTCTTTTAAAATTTGTTCCCGAATAAAATCTGGAGTATGAATATCAATTGTTTTTATTTCCCAGCCCAAATCAATTAATTCGGATTGGGATTTTAATAAATGTGTAATTGGTTTACCTACTAATTTACCTTGGCCAACAATTGCAAAGTTTTTTGTTGTACTAAAATAAATGTGATTTTTTTTTATTGCTTCATTTAAAATCTTATTAATAGCATTAACAGTGGGCATTATTAATAAATTACTGAAATCATTTGTTTTATAAAAATTATCATTGTAATTTACAGACAACCCATCAACATCTAATTGGTTTGGGATAGCATTTAATACTTCTTCTGTATTTATATGATTAGGTAATGGTAATTGTACAATTATTCCACACATATTTTTTATATTTTTAAGTTCATTTATTTTATTGATTACCATTTCAGTTGATACGTTAGAAGATAGATTAGCTGAAACAAATTTTATTCCTAATCCTTCGGCAATATTTTTTTTCATATTTACATAACGAACAGATGGTCCATCATTGCCTACTAAAATGTCAGAGAATTCTGGAATAAAATCCAAAAGACTGATTCTTTTTTTAAAATCATTAATTAACTCTTCACTAAAAATTTTACCATTAAAAACCATATTCTTTTTCTACACCTAAAAATTCATTTTTAATATCATCCCGATGGAATTTACGACTATATTTACGCATGGCTTGGAGTATCCCTAAACCTAAAAATGAAGCTAAAAGATGCGACCCCCCGTAGCTCATAAATGGCAGGGTTATCCCCGTTACTGGCATTATCCCCATATTCATCCCAACATTAATTAAAATATGACTTAAAAACATTATTGCAATTCCAACCCCAAAAAGAATCTCAAAATTACTAGACCCATAAAGAGCAGTCATAAGTATTCTTACAATTACAATAGCATATAATATTAATAGAATTATAACACCTACAAACCCCCATTCTTCAGCAAATGCTGCAAAAATAAAATCGGTTTGATATTCTGGTAAAAATTTAAGTCTTGATTGAGTACCAAAACCAAGACCTTTACCAATAGTCTGCCCAGAACCAACAGCAATCGTTGACTGAAGAACGTTATAACCCGATCCATGAATATCAGAAAGTGGGTTAAAGAAATTATTAATTCTTTCTTTCTGGTAAGTTGCAAAAACAAAACTATATAAAAATACGCAAAGTAAAATACCAATAGAGGTTAAAATAAAAAGATGTTTCCTAGAAAGCCCTGAAGCTAAAACCATCCCAAACCAAATAAAAATAAGTATCATTGCTGAGCCAAAATCAGGTTGGAGAAAAACAAGCAAAAAAGGAATTGCCATATATAACCCAGATACAATAATATGGCGGATATGCGCTATTTCAACATGCCGACGAGAAAAATATTTAGCTAAAATTAAAACCAAAATAACTTTCATTAAATCAACTGGCTGAAAACCAAAAATCCCAAATTTGAACCATGACTGAGCTCCGTGAGTTAAATGACCAAAAACAAAAAGCAATAATAATAAAAATACAGTTATCCCATAAATGCTAAGTATTACACTTGATTTACGGAAAAACCGTGGGTCAATATTACTGGCGATAAAAAAAACAACAAACCCAATTAAAATTGAAATTAATTGTTTATGAAAAAATACATTATAACCTGTAAGTGGCCAAAGAGCCCCCAGCCCAGATGCAAGTATTGGTAATAATGCTAATACTAAAACCCAATCAATATTGCTAAAAAAAGATTTAAAACTAAAACTATTTGACATACGTAAAAGGATTGATTCGTTTTATTAGTTCATAGCGTTTTGGCTCGGCTTTAAATGGATATGGCCATGAAAAAAATAAATCAACATCGCCTCTGGCAGGTAACGATGCAACGGTTTTACTACTAGCTATTGGTTCATCTTTTTCATCGTAAACAATGACAATATATTCCGAATCTTGAATTGGATAAAGTGAATTGTTATTAACGTTTACAGTTAATCTTTCTGTACTCAAAACCGTATCTCTTTTCCATAAAGAAACATCAATTGGTAATGAATTACTATTAAATTTTGTTTTTTCAAAATAAATTTCTTCATCATCCCAACTAAACCGAACTCGCGCAGGTGTACGTTGGTTAGTTCTAATTTGTGGTTCAAACACAGCAAAAGAACTAGCTGGTGGGATAAAAGTACTACCTTTGACTTCCGTGATTGGTTTACCTAATTCATCATAAAGTACAAAAGTATAACTAGCATTACGCGCGCCAGCTGACGGAGCAGTAGAATTAAGCATTGCTACAACATTATAAACATCTTCATTTACATAAAAGAAACTAGCCCAAACAACTTGAGGTAGTGGAATTGTTTTAGGGCAATATAGTTGACATTGCCCACCACAATCAACACCAGTTTCAAAACCATTTTGTTTTTTATCACTACAAGTTGGAGTTTTAAAAACTATTGGATAAACAATAATAGAAACAACTAAAAATACCAAGAGTAAAAATACCCCCAAATACGCTCCTTGTCTACGACTCCGCCATGACATATAAAACTATTTTACCATAAAGCAAATAAAATTGCTTTCAGAATAATTCAGAATTATTTAAAATAAAAAAACACCTTATTTATAAGGTGATTTTTTAGAATTTGGTTTCAGATCTCTGTTCTCCCGACTACCTACTTTCCCATCAAAATAGTATCATCGGCACTACAATGTTTCACTTCTCTGTTCGGAATGGGAAGAGGTGGTTCCACTGCGTCAAATCAGGAGAACAGAAATCTCAAACAAACTACATAATCAATAAAATGCAAATTAGCGTTAAGGTAATAACTTTCAAATTATCCGGAATATCAAACCAAAAATGGTTTATATGGTTCCTGATAAGATGGGGTCATTAGTATGTCTTGGCTGAACACATTACTGTGCGTACACCTAACACCTATCAACGTAATCATCTCTTACGTCCCTCATAACGATTCATAATCTTGGAGGCAGCTTCCTTCTTAGATGCTTTCAGAAGTTATCTGTGCCCAACATAGCTACCCGGCGGTCCTTCTGGCGAAAGAGCCGGTACACCAGAGGTTAGTTCACCCCGGTCCTCTCGTACTAGGGGCAACTCTCCTCATGAATCAACGCCTGCAGTAGATAGGAGACCAACCTGTCTCACGACGGTTTGAACCCAGCTCGCGTACCTTTTTAAATGGCGAACAGCCATACCCTTGGGAGCTTCTCCACCCCCAGGATAAGGTGAGCCGACATCGAGGTGCCGAACTCCGCCGTCGCTATGGACGCTTAGGCGGAACTAGCCTGTTATCCCCAGAGTAGCTTCTATCCGTTAATCTTCGGCCTCATCTAATGAGAACCATCGGTTCACTAGGTTCTGCTTTCGCATCTGCTTGACCTGTCCGTCTTACAGTTAAGCCAGCTTATGCCCTTGCACTATCGGCACGGTTTCCATTCGCGCCTAGCTGACCTTAATAAACTCCTCCGTTACCTTTTAGGAGGATACCGCCCCAGTAAAACTACCTGCCAGATACTGTCTCCTGCCGTTTTTGCCGTCAAGATTAGAATGCACATTTTTAAAAAGTGGTATTTCACTGACGAGTATTACAAAACCGAAATCTTGCACATAACCTCTCCCACCTATGCTACGTAATAAAAACATACACCCAATATCAAGCTGTAGTAAAGCTTCTGGGGTCTTTTCGTCTATCTGCAGGTAATCGGCATCTTCACCGATACTGTATTTTCACCGGGCTGGTCCTCGAGACAGTTCTCCAGTCATTACACCATTCGTGCGCGTCGGAACTTACCCGACAAGGTACTTCGCTACCTTAGGACCGTTATAGTTACGGCCGACATTCACCAGGGCTTATAGCACCAGCTTGATATAATCGCACCAGCACTAGTTGACCTTCTGGCATTGGTCAGGTGTCACCCCCTATACATCCTCTTACGAGTTCGCAGGGAGCTGTGTTTTTGATAAACAGTTGCCAGAGAAACTTTCGCTGCGGCCGGCATATTGCTATGTCGGCAAGCCTTATCCCGAAGTTACGGCTGCTTTTTTGCCGAGTTCCTTGAGGACCACTCACCCGTTCGCCTTGGTCTACTCGACCTAATCACCTGTGTCGGTTTGCGGTACGGATTCACATATACTGAAGCTTAGAAGCTTTTCTCGGAAGCCTGCTCCTTTATCTCTAACTCGGCGAACCGAATCATTGACGCATATCTGGTCATTGTCATTAAAGACAGTATTCCGGATTTTCCTAGAATACAAGATGCGACATACGTACAGAAAGCCATTAATCTGCATAAAGTACTAAACTCCGTCCCTCCATCGCATATATATGAAGTGCAGGAATATTAACCTGCTGTCCATCGAGTCCGGTTTTCACCATCCCCTTAGGACCGACTAACCCAACGCTAATTATTATTACGTTGGAAACCTTGATTTTTCGGCGGAAGTGGATTTCACACTTCTTGTGGTTACTTGTGCCAACATTCTTACTTCATTGCGCTCCACGATTGGTCACCCGCACGCTTCAGTGCGGCAATGAATACTCTCCTACCGCTTAAATTTTACGAATAAAATTCAAACCCGCGACTTCGGTACAATACTTAGCCCCGATTATCTTCGGCGCAGAATCTCTCGATGAGTGAGCTGTTACGCTTTCTTTAAATGATGGCTGCTTCTAAGCCAACATCCTCATTGTCTGAGAAATTCCACCTCCTTGAGTGCACTTAGTATTAATTTAGGGACCTTAATCTGCGATCATGGGCTGTTTCCCTTTTGACTGATGGAGCTTCGCCCCCATAGTCTAACTGCCGCGTTTTTAGTCACTGGTATTCGGAGTTTGATAGGTTTCGCGAGATTGCTCCCTGTCGAAACCTTCCAGTGCTCTACCCCCAGTGGGAACACGCGACGCGAGCCCTAAAGCTCTTTCGGAGAGAACCAGCTATTACCAGGTTCGATTAGCTTTTCACTCCTTACCACAGGTCATCCGAAAGCGTTGAACGACTTATCGGTTCGGTCCTCCTTTCTCATTTCTGAAAAATTCAACCTGCCCATGGCAAGCTCACCTGGCTTCGGGTCTCATTCGTACTACAGAAAACGCGCTATTAACACTCGGTTTCCCTACGGCTGCGTGGGTTCTAGCCACTTAGCCAAGCAATACGAATGAACTCGTTGGCTCATTCTTCAATAGGCACGCAGTCACTCTAACTTTAACATCAGAGCTCCTACTCATTGTAAGCATATGGTTTCAGGTCTATTTCATTGTCCTCCCGGACTGCTTTTCACCTTTCCCTCACGGTACTAGTTCACTATCGGTCTTTAAGAATATTTAGCCTTGGCAGTTAGTGCTGCCGGATTCACACAAGCTAGTCATGTCCTGTGCTACTCAAGAATAAAGACAAAAGAGACACATATGTTTTTGTTACAGGACTATCACCCTCTACGGTATATCTTTCCAGATATTTCACATACATATGTATTTTGTAACTCTTCTCGTAAAACGACGTCTCCATCTTACAACCCCCAGATCAAGATGGCGTGCTCGATATTGCTATCAAACAAACCATCTTGCTCTAGGTTTGGGCTTCTTCCTTTTCGCTCGCCGCTACTAAGGAAATGGTTCTCTTGCGAGATTTGTTTTCTATTCCTCCAGGTACTGAGATGTTTCACTTCCCTGGGTACGCATACAGAAAGTCTAGTTCTGTATCATACTGGTTTACAGTATGAGGTTTCCCCATTCGGAAATCTTCGGATCAAAAGTTGTTAGGCACTTCCCCGAAGCTTATCGCAGCCATACTACGTCCTTCATCGCTTCTTAAAGCCTAGGCATCCACCATATGCTCTTGGTTCCTATCAGGAACCATATACACCACTTGTATATCTATACTAGCTTACTAGTATATTATTTGTTTCTTTTTATTGTTTGAGGCAAATCATTAATTAATGAAAATTAATGACTGCCCGGATTTTCTTACAGTTATTTTTACCTACATTCTGTGCGAGAAAAGACCCAAACACTACATTCACGATGTCGTAGTGTAGGAAAATCGCACAGAAATACTTGCATTATTGATTATGTAGTTGTCAAAGTTCATTTCTGTACCGATATGATCAAAATAAAAAACCGCACTAAGCGGTAGTCATTACTCCAAAATGAAGCAGTGTCCTAACCGCGAGCCATTTCAAATTTATTTCTTGTAATCATATCGATGGGAAGAGTATATACCAATGACTTTAAAAAGTCAAGCGCTATTCCCCCCAACCTGCCAAGGGCATAAAATACAAAAAGCCTTCTATTTAAAGAAGGCTTTTTAAGGATAATAAATTTATTGTCTTGGGCGAAGTTCGTCTTTTAAATGAGCTAAAGCATCATGAGCAATATCTTTACCACCAAGACCTATTGCTATTGCTCCACCAACAGCAATCATCCCAATGAAACCAATTAAAATTGTATAAATAATTTGTTCACCAATACCTAGTTCAGTTAAAGCAATCATTATTGCAAATACCCAAATGATATATTTTACAAAAGCTCCCAATGTAGTAGCTGAACGAATATTCACACTACGAGCTGCAGTTGTAGTTGCAATTTGCATACCACGAGCGATAACAACAGCAATAATAAGAGCAAGACCTGCGTGAACTATTTTTGGAAGATATTCCAAAACCCCATCTTTTAGAATTGATGTTGTTTGTGATAGTCCAAGTGATTCAAGAGTTGGAACCAAAAAGATTACAACTAATCCCCAGCGAACTATTTCACCAATTATTTTACCAGCTGAAAAATGAATTCCACTTTTAGCTAATGAGCCAGTAATACCAGCTTGTTCGAAAAGATTTTCGAAACGAGTTTTTCTAGAAAGAGATTGGATAGCACTTGATACAATCTTAGCAAAAGCCCAACCAATAAAAAAGAGCACTATTACTAGTATAAGTTTTGGAACAAATTGAATTACTCCAGCACTTACACTCATTAGAGAGATACGAAATGTATCAGCCCATGTCATAAAAAGATCCATATGTGTATAAAATAAATTAATAAATCTGTTAACATGTTTCGACGATTAACAAATATATTATACCAATTTCTAAACAAAATTGCTCTTTAAAAAGAGCAATTGTGGATAACTTTAGTTTATACTTCTTCGAGTTGAAATAGACAAAACATCAATAAGTCTTTCATGTGGGTAATCCAGTACATCCGCAATTAATTTATCATACATATTCATTCGATAAATAAAATCATCTGTATCAAAAACAGCATATGTTAATTCGCGACCAATCTCAGCTTCGATTTCACGAATAATGCGATCAACTTTTTTAGGTTCAATGTCTTTACCAACAATTAAAATATCCAATCGTCCATCAGTAAGTCCAGTTAATATTCCAGACAATACTAATAATTTTAACTTGCCTGATTTTTTCATTTTACGAAGAAGCGCTCCTCGGTCCAATGTACTATTTTCTAAAATTAAATCCGATAAGGGTTTTTGATGCGGAAATGCAGAATTAAACATTACACCTTTGACTTTTTTAGTTCCCCCACGAGAATTAGTTGTGGTTACAATTGTGTCTTTAACAAGAGAAGCTTTTTTAAATTGTAAAAGCTCACGCCGAAGTACTGCTAAAGATATTTTTGAACGAACAGATAAATCCTTGACTGTAAATTTTGTATCAGGATTCATTAAAAAATGTCGCATCAGTTTTACCCGAGCAAGTGAACCAAATAGAATTCCTAGACTTTCCATGCCTATATATTACCACATATTATCCCCCCTTGCCATACCACTAATAAGCCTTTTACACAAATAAAAAACCAGGCCCAAAGAGACCTGGAATAAAGTTTTACTTTAGGTTATGTGACCTGTCTTATATAAGTCCTATCATTGATCCAAATATGGAGTTCTATTTCACGAGTAAAATCATTCCATACATTTTTAAAGCTTTCTTCAGAGTAAGATATCATTTTTAAGGGCGAAAATGCTACAAAAAAATAATAAAAAATCCTAAAAATATTTGATTCTCTATGCCGGAAATACCCCAAAATTAAATTATCCGATTCTTCTCTAAGATGTAACCCTATATGAATATACATATTCATATATTCAAACTGTTCTTCTTTGCTCATTTTATAAAGCTCAGCAAGTTCTAATTCATTAAGATCAAACTGTCGACTAAATAGATAACTACTAGGTAAACTTTTTCTGGAGAAAATTTCTCCATTTGAATTAAAACGATCGGCCATTAAAAACCAAAATCTTAACCAAAATCTTTTATATTTTAATTTTGTTTTCATATATCTTTATTTATTCTCCAAACAATACTACTTTTATAAGTATATGTCAAAACATACAAGAAACAAAAAGAACCCGATAGAGAGGGTTCTTTTTTACTTGGTGGTCGGACCTCCAAGTTAGGATTTTGAATTATTTTAATTCAACAGTTGCTCCGGCTTCTTCAAGAGATTTCTTTAGAGCTTCGGCTTCTTCTTTCTTAAGACCTTCTTTTACGTTTGCTGGCGCACCATCAACCATATCTTTAGCTTCTTTAAGACCAAGACCTAGAGCCTCTTTAACTACTTTCATAACCGCGATTTTTTGTTCACCTGCTGAAGATAGAACAACAGTATATGCTGATTTTTCTTCTGCAG
>JACCDT010678609.1_pt1 | contig 13354 bp, 19 predicted proteins | sample 7446291 | NCBI WGS metagenome assembly JACCDT01 (sample SAMN15323446, study PRJNA562643) | freshwater metagenome | isolation source: river surface water | place: USA:Blue River Watershed | collected 2017-08-17
ATGGATTACTGAGCGTGGCTCAACTCAAGAAACTAATAACCAGCCGCCACTCAAACACTAGCTTATGCATGACCGGACGTAACTTTCCAGAGGAACTCCTACCGCTTGTCGACATCGCCACCAATATGCAAAAAATTAAACATCACTTTGATGATAAATTCCTGGCCAATCCAGGAATCGACTACTAAGATTCTTCGTCAAAAATCTTACTGTTGAGCGCTACATTCATTAGTGCACCCGCTAGTCTTCTATGGCTCTTATCGCCCTGTACACCGTAGCTTCCGGCTTCTGTGAGGAAGTATGGAGCTAAGGAACTCACAACGTAGCCTCGATCCTGTGCATAAGCGATGAGCCGACGGGTAAGATCGGATCGGCGATCAATAACGTAAACCTGTCGAAGAAGTTCTATCAAAGTCGTTTCTTCAGGTTCTTGTTCAGGAACTGTATGTCCATCCTCCGCCGGTACGCCGCGCCTATATACGTGCCGGCCAGCCGTTGGAGATTCGTAATACCCAGCCTCTTCCAGACGAGCATCAAGTAGCAACTTCACGGGTTTCTCGGATGGGTCAACGTCCGATAAGATCTGCAGTGCATGAAATAGCCGGGCGTTCTGTTGGCCTCCGAATAACTTTGGACATTCTTTACGTACAGCCATATGTTTTTCGATATGAACGTAAGCTTTCTTTTGGTCGGAATGCGTTGCGCCGTACATACCAGCTATCTGGGCAGCGGGAACTAATAACTCATCGGGGAAGATAACGGCTGCAGCAAAGTCAAATTCTCCTTTGGGGATTATTTTTTCAAGACCCGACAAAAGGTGTTGCGCTCGAGTGTGGAGGGTAAGTCTTTGTACAGATGTGGCTTTTGTATTCCTAGAAACTGCTGCAGTAAGCGCAATCGACTGCTGAACTGAGCTAATAAGATAGCCCGTTGTTTGCCCATCTCTTGAAATATCAAAGTCTTTAATAATGGATAGGATCTGATCGTCTAGACATACAACTTGCTCTATATCTTCAACACCGTATGCTGCAGTTACCGAGATGTCTCTGAGCGACTCTGATACCATCTTCCAATTGTCGACACTCGGGTCTTCGCCAACCAAATCGTCAAGCCCTTGGGCTACTGCAAATCGGCCGACATCAAACAGCGTAGGAGGCTCGCTCCGTGGTACCAAGTAACTATCCGCGGAGGATAGCCGGGTTTCTACATCACTCATGTTACATACCAGTATAACCAGAAAAAAGAGTTTCTAAAGAGTGTTGTATTTACTACCGGACGGGGGCGACGGCTTGTCTAGCGACAGGTGCAGGCAGTAGGCTGTACGTATGGCCCTGAACTCAACACGCTCACGAAAAAAAGCCGTCCGCATCCTGGTACTCAGTATTGTGGCCAGCATGCTAACATTGGCCCAACAAAAGGGCTATTTGCAGCCGCTGGCGGACACTGCCGAACAGAACCAGCCAGGACTCTATAAAGTAGTCAGTTTTGCTGATGGCGATACCATTAGCGTGGACATGAACGGGACCACCGAAAAAGTACGTCTTATAGGCGTCGACACTCCCGAGACCCACGATCCCCGAAAAGCCGTCCAATGCTTCGGACAAGCTGCCGCCGCATTTACCCGACAAACCATCGGCGCCAACCGCGTCAGGCTTGAGTCTGATCCGCAGAATACCAACCGTGATCGCTACGACCGGCTTCTGCGCTATGTTTATTTACCCGATGGCACACTAGTAAACGCCGAGATAATTAAACAAGGTTTTGGGTTTGCCTATGTCTACTTCCCATTTTCTAAGTTAGAAGAATTTAAGAACTACCAAAAAGATGCCGAAAAAGCCAAAACAGGATTGTGGGGTGAGTGCACACCAACTACCGACACAAAAGGGCAGTCCCGATCTAACGATAACTAATCGAAAGGGTGGGGACGTGGTGGATTTGGGTTGGAGAACAACTTCCTTAAAGAGTAACGGCCGGTCTTAATGTCATATGACTTATTAAGTGGACGAAGCAATATAAAGCCAAGGAAATAAGCAACAATAGATACATTTGATCCTATTGATCGAATGCCATGCTGCCTGTATGTCACGCTCTGGAGCTTGATATAGCGTAAAAAACCCTTAAAGCTATCGGTACCCCTCCGTGCCGACATCCCCGAGCGTAAACGTATGTCGTAGAGTAGCTTTTGCTTATCTTGAAATAGGTGAATGGCCAAATCAGCATCTTCAAAAATATATGCTTGGTCGCAAAGCTCATCACGGATCGACTTCCAAGCGCTGTTACGGACTGCCATGTTGGTGCCAAATAAAAAAGGGAACTTCTTTTCGTATCGCCATAATGTGTGCTTAAAAAAGTCTTCTACCCAGTGATTTAACGGCGAAAAGGGCATGTCGTACCAGTGCGAAGATCCCGTTACCGCAGACAACGATTCGTCCTTAAATACTTCTTGCAGTCGAGCTGTCCAATTTGGTTCGATACGTGAATCGGCATCGATTCTACCAATAATATCGCCTTTAGCAGCGTTGAATCCGGTAGTTCGAGCATGAAGGGCACCTTGCCGTTTTTCATGCAAAATTTTAACCCATGGATACTGGCGCACGATGGACAGGGTTTTATCGGAAGAGTTATTATCGATTACTATTACCTCTAACGGCTTGACCGTCTGCTTTGATATCGCATCAAGACAGGCGGCAATGTAGTCCTCTTCGTTGTAAACTGGTATAATAATCGAAACTGTTAATGGTTTATTCATAGACCTATAAGCATAGTAGCCTAATGAAACAAAAAAAACTTCAACAACCCAAAAAAAAGACAACAGCCAGCAGGGTCAGTAAAAAAGATCTTATTGCAGAAAAAAAGCTGCTAAGTAAGCACACGGGCGCTACCGAGAACCGTCGTTTTAAACGAATATTACGACACATACGCTTCGAAAAACCACGCTACTGGTTTATGGAACGTAAATGGTACGAAAAAATTACAATCGTTCTAATTAGTATTTTGGTCTTTCTCGTTGGATCCGCCTATGGCATTGCCCAGTGGTACATTGCCAGCCAATCCAATAAAGAATTCAAATTTGGAGCAACATTCATTCCGAGTTATGCCCGCTACTTCGAGCTTGAACCCGAACCAACCTTGCAAGCCATGATCGACGACCTCAACCTGCGTCACTTCCGCCTGGTTAGCTATTGGGATGAAATAGAAAAAACACCTGGCGTATACGACTTTACCGAACTCGACTGGCAATTCAGAAAGGTCGAAGCAGCCAACGCAACGGTGACACTATCTATTGGACTGCGTCAGCCACGATGGCCGGAATGCCACATGCCGGGCTGGGCCAAAGACAAGCCAATGACAGAATGGGCACCAAAATTAAAAACATTTATGGGGAAGGTTATTGACCGCTATAAAGATAGCCCAGCGCTAGAAAGCTACCAGCTAGAGAACGAGTTCTTCCTAAAAGTATTCGGAGATTGCCCCGACCATAGCCGAGAGAGGTTGGTAGATGAGTTCAACTTTGTTAAGCAAAAAGATCCCGACCACAAGGTAATTATCACCCGCAGCAATAACGCCTGGGGATGGCCAATAAACGAACCGCTGCCCGACGTATCTGGCGTTTCGGTATACAAAAGGGTATGGGATAAAACAATCACCAAGCGATACTATGAATATCCATTCCCGGCCTGGTTCTACGCTTTTCTGGCCGGTGGTGGCAAGATACTAACCGGCAAAGACTTGATAATTCATGAGTTACAAGCCGAACCATGGGGCCCTAATAAGGGCATTACCGAAATATCGATCGAAGAGCAAAACAAATCCCTAAACGCCGAGCGACTCACTGATAGGATCCGCTATGGTAAAGCTACTGGCATGCGCGAGATCGACCTCTGGGGCGTAGAGATGTGGTATTGGCGTAAAGTTAAATTGGGAGACCCAAGTCTGTGGGTGGCCGGAAAGAACGCAATACGAGAACAGCAATGCAACAGTTGTTACCAAAAGTAGTCCCCAACCCAAGTTTTGGCGCCAGCTTGTCTGTTAAACAATGTCGTAACTTTGGAGTTAAGCCATTGGAAGTAATGGAGCTGGCAATCTCCAGCTTAAAACTACGCCGCTTTAGGCTGATGAGCTACTGGGACGAAATTGAAAAAAAATCTGGCAACTATTCGTTTACTGATCTAGATAAACAAATTGCGCTAGCTACTAAGCGCAATTGCCAAATAACACTTTGTCTTGGGGCGCGACAACCTCGGTGGCCCGAGAGTCATTGGCCAGCATGGACCGCAAAAATGCCCAAAGCAAACCGCAACGACGCCTTGCTAACATTTATTTCTACCGTAGTTGATCGATATAAGAGCAACGGCAATATCGTAAGCTGGCAACTAGAAAACGAGGCGCTGCTAAAGAACTTTGGGCTGAATGGTGACTTTGACCGCAAGCGCCTAAGGCAGGAATTTAATCTGGTCAAAGAACTTGACCCGCATCGCCCAATAATCATGACAACCAGCACTAGCTGGGGGATACCGATCCGTCGACCTATCCCCGATATTGTAGGCTTTTCATATTACCGCGTAACGTACGATAAGGGCGCCTATCGAAAGTCTATTTACCAATCATGGATCTTTAAGTTACGAGCATTACTAATCAAGATAATCCATAATCGCCCTAGTTTTATCCATGAGCTACAGGCCGAGCCATGGGGTCCCAAAAACATCTGGGAAATGACACCCGAACAGCAAGCCGAGTCGATGAGTCTGGACATTCTTAATCAAAATATTGATGCCGCTCATTCCACCGAATTACTGCCCATAGATATGTGGGGACTGGAATGGTGGTACTGGCAGAAAACCACACAGAACCAACCGGCACAATGGAAGACAGTCGCAAGACATACAAAACAATAAAACATAAGCTTTGTCTATACTGTTGATATGGGGTACAATAGTTCTCATGGCCAAGAAAAAGCCCCAAACAGTCAAAACCATAAAAAATCGTCGAGCATCACACGATTACACACTCGACGATAGTTTTCTGATGGGCATTGTTCTGAACGGCGCCGAGACCAAAGCACTGCGCCATGGCCGCGGCCAGCTCCGAGGCGCCTACGTTACCGTAAAAGACAGTGAATTATGGCTCATTAACGCCACTATATCTGGAATGCCTGGCATCCCCATCGACGAAGCCACTCAAACTCGCACCCGCAAACTCCTGGCCAAGCGTAAGGAAATTGATAAACTTATCGCTATCAAACATCAAGGCCAAACTATTGTTCCACTAGAAATTCTGACACGTGGTCGATTCATTAAAATTCGAGTAGCCGCCGGACGGGGTAAGAAACTCCATGATAAACGAGCGACCCTCAAACAGCGCGATCAAACACGCGAAGCCCACTCTGCCATTAGGAACCAAGTACGATCATGAGCAACACCGAAGAACAAATCATTCTCGTCGATGAAAATGATCAAATTCAAGGATACAAGCTTCGTACCGAACAACTTCCATCTGATCGCTATCGCATTACGGCCGTATGGGTAGAGAACAGCGCGGGCGACGTCCTGCTTGCTCAGCGCAGCTACAGTAAGGATTACAATCCGGGGCTCTGGGGTCCAACCTCATCTGGAACCGTAGTAAAAGGGGAGGACTACGAACAAAATGCCCTCAAAGAGCTTGCTGAAGAAGTGGGGATTACCGGTTATCCACTTACATTGATCGAAAAAGTAGCCTGGGATGGTGGGCCTAGTGACATCCGTGTTTGCTCCTTTTATAAAGTAGTCTGCGATTGGCCTGCCGAAAAGTTCATTTTGCAAGAATCAGAAGTCGAAGCCGTTCGGTGGATTAGTAAACACGACCTCTTGAAAGAACTTTCTGAACAACCACAAATTCATCTACCCAACACCCGTAAATGGATGGACCGACTCAATCTTGTCGACTAGAGGTGTTATAGGGTATAATTCATCGGTCGCACTCCTATGAGTGCATGTACATTTAATTTTCAAGGCGATGAGACACTTGCTTAGCAAGATACTCATTGTTGATCCCGGGTAGCTCAATGGTGGAGCAAGAAGCTGTTAACTTCGAGGTTGTCGGTTCGAGTCCGACCCCGGGAGCCAGACCAAGCAGAGAAAAACGTAGACCTAGTTCCTAGACCTACAATAACTTCTCTCTTTGGTCAGAGAAATACTAATTTACAGTTCGTAAGTTACAAATGTTGGAACCGTCAGAAATGGCGGTTCTTTCATTTTACCCCTGTAAATTAGTTCTAACCCAGCCCCTCCCGTCCTGAAGGAGCAAGCACTCCAAAATCAGACCTGTTCCCTAGACCTGTCGCTATTAATAATCGATCAATCTTACTTTCATATCTATGACACTCCCAATACTAAGATTTTCAGCTTTTCTAATCTCTTTCTTAACTGGGAGCAAGTAAGTACCTGATTTTGTGTCTGGAAATATCGATGTTTTCCATACTGTTTTTCCAACACTCGCTTCAATTTTTACAGATCCAAAACCCCTCTTTGGCGAGCTACTTATTACCTTGATTTCGTCATAGTATTCTTTCGGTAAGGAAACGAAACACCACGCACCTTTGCCCGACCATTCCCATAGTTTGCTCTTGAAATTGATCTCCATATTTAGATTATACAGTTCACTATAAATAGAGTACACTTAACATTAATGTTAACTAAGATTAATGATACCGAGTCACTAGACCAAGTGTTTACCGCCCTCGCCAACAAACACAGGCGAGAAATTATGTATACACTTGGCTTACACCCAGCATCTATTGCTCAGTTAGCAGATCAACAAAAGTTGTCTTTGCCAGCTATACATAGGCACATCAGAGTGCTCGAGCAAGCAAGTTTAGTCCTGCGCAAGAAAGTTGGCAAAACCAACTTCCTAGCACTAGACAGAACAGCACTATTGTTGATGCAAAATTGGATAACTCAATATCATGCTTATTGGGGGAACAATCAAGAAAAACTGGAGAACTACGTCGCCAGTATTCAGAAGGGCGAGAATAAACTAAAGAAGGGATCGAAGAAATGAAGAAGTTCATATTTTTATACAAAGGTTTTATGCAACCAACGCCAGAAATTGGTCAGGCTTGGATGAAATGGTTCGAAGAAGTCGGTGACAAAATGATCGACGGAGGCAATCCATTCAGTGATGGTAGCGAAGTCTCAAAGACTGATGTTACGGCACTTGAAATGGGAATGGACGCCTTAACTGGCTATTCCATCATTAGTGCTGAGAGCAAAGAAGAAGCGATTGCACTAGCTAAGACCAACCCTATGATTACCAGCGTCGTCGTTTACGAACTAGCTAAGATGTAGTAATTGATCGAACCCGCATAAATAGCCACCATTTGGTGGCTATTTATGCTGCTTTCCCTGATGGCGTGTTACTATATGTATGGTTAACTATACATCTAGGAGAGAATAGTTGTTTATACGAGATAAAGAACACACGGTGGTGAATACTGTACGCGAGGCACGTACTTCTTTAAAGATGACCCAAGATGATCTCGCCGACAAAGTACAAGCCACACGTCAAACAATAATCGCTATAGAAAAAGGTAACTATGTACCGAGTGTACTGCTTGCGCTAAGGATTGCCGCTATACTAGACAAGAAGGTGGAGGAGATCTTTCAATATGAAAAAATATAAACAATTACTTGATGTCATCCTGCTTCTTGGCTTAGCTATCATTGCATTGTTGGCTGTTGCCCCAAAAACCTTCGTTATGCCCACTAGCGTGCAGATGTTAATCCTCGCAGCTGTACTCGGTCTTATTGCGACATTCTTAGTTCTGTTTTGGCGTGAACAACCCGACGATGAACGAGAAATGCAGAACCAAGCTTTAGCAAGTCGTTCCGCATATACTGTTGGCTCGCTTGTACTTATTACCGCACTTATAGTTCAAAGCCTTCATCACAATCTAGATCCTGCAATTCCCATAGCACTTCTGGCAATGATAGCTACAAAAATTAACGTCCAGCGAACCAAAGATGGTAAATAGTAATTGTTAAGTCAACTTGACATTGTGTGTATCGCTTAATTATACTTAGATCAACAATAAAACGTAAGTGAGGGTAATCATGAACAAAAAAGCATTAGTAATCGTAAGCATAGTCGTCGGACTATTTTTAGTCGGTGGTGGTGCATTGGCCTACAGCAATAATCAGAACGATAAAAAAGAGCAAGAAAAGATGGCCATGGAGAAAAAGGCTACCGACGAAGCTATGATGAAAAAAGACGAAGCAGCAGCCATGGAAAAGGACAAGATGGCAAAAGAAGGTGACGCCATGACGAAAGAAGACGCTATGGCCAAGCAAGGTTCATACGTAACACTTGCTGACTATAATAAAGACCCGAGCAAATATGCTGATTCAAAGAAGGTATACTTCTTCCATGCAAGCTGGTGCCCAATATGCCAAGGTATCGATAAAGAAATAAATGCCGATATGTCTAAAATTCCAGCAGGCGTAACGCTTATTAAAACAGATTTTGATAGCTCAACTGACTTACGCCAAAAATACGGTGTCACAACTCAGTACACATTTGTTCAAGTAGATAATAGTGGCAACGAAACAGCACAATGGTCTGCAACATCATTAGATAAAGCCGTTGCTGGCATAAAGTCATAGTAGCCATATGCTGCTTACAGCATTCCTATCATACGTCGCGGGGCTACTAACTGCACTAGCCCCGTGCGTACTTCCGCTACTGCCAATTATCCTTGGTGGTAGTTTGGCTGGAGATAAAAAGGATAAATGGCGGCCCTACATAATTACTGCTAGCTTGGTCATCTCCTTAATACTCTTTACAATCCTGCTGAAAGCCTCGACGGCACTCATTGGAATTGATCCAAGAGTTTGGGCTATTGGCTCGGGCGTTCTAGTAATAATTCTTGGATTCTTTATGTTGTTCCCGGACCTATGGGCGCAAGTAATTGGTAAGCTCGGTATCGAGCATAGATCGCAAGGCCTACTCGGCAAAGCCTACAAGCAAGAGAATGGCGTGATATCGGCAATTCTAATTGGTGCCGCACTTGGGCCAATTTTTAGTAGCTGTAGTCCAACCTATGCTTGGGTTATAGCTACAGTACTGCCCTCAAGCGCATTACTGGGAATGTTTTATCTAACTTTCTACGTACTCGGTGTTGCCACTGCATTATTAGCTATTGCTTTACTTGGTCGTAGACTACTCGCACGAATAAAATGGGCCAGCGATCCAAAAGGATGGTTTCAAAGAATTATAGCTATTCTATTCATCATTGTTGGTATTTTTGTCGCAACTGGTTTGGACAAAAAAGTGCAAACATACCTGGTTGAAAAAGACTTTTTGAGTATAAAGCTACTGGAAGAAAAGCTGGTTCCAGAAAACAATAACTCTCCCAAATCTAATAGCAATAGTTCAGTCAACAAGCAAAAGTTTAATGTCACAGCATATGATGCACCTGAGCTTAAGAACATTGCCGCTTGGATTAACAGCGACCCACAAACAATTGAAAGTCTGAAAGGGAAAGTCGTCTTAGTAGATTTTTGGACATATTCTTGTATTAACTGCCAGCGTACGCAACCATATTTAAATGCTTGGTACGATAAATACAATAATGACGGGCTAGTAATAATTGGTGTTCATGCCCCAGAATTTGGATTTGAAAAAGTTACAAAGAATGTACAAGATGCAGTTAAAGACGCAAATATTAAGTATCCTGTAGCCCTAGACAACGATTTCGCTACATGGCAAGCCTATGAAAATCGATTCTGGCCAGCAAAGTATTTGATAGATAAAGATGGTCAGGTTAGGTACACGCATTTTGGCGAGGGTGATTATACAGAAACTGAAGAAACCATTCAGGCATTACTTAAAGAATCTGGACAGACAGTAACGAATAAGATTGAAGTTGACCGTAGCATAAACTCAAGCGCTCGCGGACAAACCCCGGAAACATATTTAGGCTACGAACGCGCCGAACGCTTTGCCAACACAGACCAATTCGTAGCCAATCAACCCGCCAGTTACACATTAGCCAATACATTAAAGGCGAATGAGTGGTCACTAGGTGGGCAATGGCAAATTAATGATGAGTCTAGCCAAAGTCTTTCTAACGAATCAAAACTTAGTTTTAACTTTTCAGGAAAAGAAGTTTATCTTGTAATGAGTGGGCCTCCAGGAGCGCTAGTTGGAGTGTCAGTTGACGGTCAAAGCTCTCCTGGTGGGGCTGATGTTAATTCGAAAAATCAAGTTAGCATTAATGGCGCTCGTTTATATAAAATTGTGAATTTAGATAAGTACATGACTGGTAAAAAGTTAACTTTAACATTCCCGACAGGCGTTACGGTTAACGCATTTACATTTGGTAGTTAAACTTAAAGAAGGAGCAAAGCAGCATGGAAAATGACCATTTAACAAATGAACAAAAAGCCGTACTTCACAATAAAGCTACTGAGGCACCATTTACAGGTAAGTATCTAAATAACAAAGAGTCGGGTATGTACAATTGCGCAAACTGTCATGCACAACTCTTTTCGTCTGATACAAAGTTTGATTCAGGTTCGGGTTGGCCTAGTTTTGACGATGCGTTACCTGGTGCCGTTAAAGAAGTTACCGATAGCTCACACGGGATGGTACGGGTAGAAGCGGTATGTGCTGCTTGCGGTGGTCACTTAGGCCACATATTCAATGACGGTCCTACTGATACGACAGGTATGCGCTACTGTATTAACTCGCTATCTCTTGATTTTGATACAAAGAAAGTTGGCAATAATGATTAAAAAAGCATATTTTGCTGGTGGTTGCTTTTGGGGTCTCGAAGACCTTGTTCGAGAACAAATGGGCGTAATTGATACTGAGGTAGGCTACACGGGTGGCTCTAACGATAATCCTGATTATCGTAATCATCCAGGTCACGCTGAAGGACTTGAGATTACATACGACGACACAAAAACATCGTACAAGAAATTACTAGATTATTTTTTTCGAGTCCATGACCCAACTACGCTCGATAGGCAGGGTAACGATGTGGGTTCTGCATATCGATCAGCCATATTCTACCAGGACGAATCAGAGCGCAAAGATGCGGAAGCAATGATTAAGCTAGTGAATGATTCGGGGAATTGGGCTAATCCGGTTGTTACAACTCTTGAGCCATTTACAAAATTCTGGCCAGCAGAACCCTACCACCAAGATTACTTGCAAGAAAACCCGGGAGGTTATACATGTCATTATATACGGTCGTTTAGTAGTTATTTGGAACCTAATAATAAGGAGTAGTTATGTCAAAGATTACAATTTACAGCACAGCGACGTGCGCATACTGCAAAATGCTTAAGAGTTATCTACAAAGCAAAGATATTGCGTACGAAGAGAAACATGCAGATATAGATCAATCGGTAGCTCAAGAACTTTTTGAAAAAAGTGGTCAGCTGGGCGTTCCTTTTACAATTATCGAAACAGAAGATGGTTCTGAAGAAAAGATACTAGGTTTTGATAGAAAAAAAGTAGATCTTGTACTTGGTATTTCTTAGAAATTCGAATAATAATTACGATAAATAACAGATGTAAGCTAGTATGAAGTGAGCCAAAAATTAGGTGATAGAGACACTTGGTTCGAATCTGGTTGCGGGAGCCAAAGAAAAAGGAGTCATTCATAGAATGGCTCTTTTTCTTTTGTTCTGAGAATCAGAACCGAGTACCGAAGGTTCGGTCGACAAGCTCGGTCGCAGGAATTTATTCCGAGGACGAGCGCCGTTGTGCGGTTGTCCGACCCCGGGAGCCATACATACATTCCTGTCTAAAGGTGGGGTTATATTTTTGTAGTGGACATAGAGAGTGGGTGCTACAATTCATCATAATCTAATATGCAAAAGGATTGATTATATGTTCGTTCCTTACACTGATTTACTAAATGATCCATTCTATCTTCTGATTAATTTGGTCATTATCTTGGGATGTGTTATTGCAGGCTATTACAACGTCATGCAATATACACATGCCTTTTCACGCGGTACAAAGATGAGTCTTTTTCTGGTTGCAGGACTCTTTTCTCCACTAGGAAAAGGCAGTTATAGGTTTCTTATTGCATGGCTTTTGTCACCCTCCACATATAATCAACACTCAGTCTATTCTAGAATTGGCTTACACTAGTAATATTAGGTGTAGCGGGCGGTAGCCCGCTACACATGGAAAGGACTGTTTTTTGACATGGCAAAAGGTAAACCCACTGACCCAAAACTCAAACAAGAAATTGTCGGTAAGGTTCGTGACGAGGGTATGACTGTTGCGGTTGCGAGTGCTACATATGGCTTTAGTTCCCAAACCATCTACGCCTGGCTCAAGGAGGGTGTGGTAGATGGCAACCGCAACCTAATCCTGGAGAACAACCGACTCAAGAAGGAGCTGGAGATTGCCTACCGAATCATTGGCAGATTCACGGCAGATGCCCAGCGCCCAAAAGGCTAGCTGTCCTGGACGAGGTCGAACCAAGATGGCGTAAACAATTTGCCGACCGTCTTGGAGTTAGTCGCACTCACTACTACCGGACAGCTACCAAGCAGAAGGCCAAAGACGTACAGGACATGGCAGCACTCCGTGCTGTCCATGCCGAGCACCCGTTCTACGGGGTTGCTCGGCTGGCCATCCACCTGGGCTGGAGTGAAACCAAAACAAGGCGTATTCGGACACTCGCTGGGGTTACCGTACCAACTGCCAGCAAGAAACACCGCTACCAGAGGGGTGGTAAGTCCGAGATACCAGCGCCAGACAATGTGCTTGCCACCTACGCCACATTCAAGGACAACACCAAGCCACAAGCTGGCATGGACTACAGTGGTATGACCAGAAGCGGTGCGTGGGCTCAGGACTTTACCTACCTCAAGTTCCAGGGCTCATGGTACTACCTTGCTGGTGTGCTAGACCTCCGTACCAGACAAATTGTTGGCTGGCGTTTGGGCAGTCGCCACAGCAGCGAGCTGACGTATGAGGCGGTGCTGGACGCACTCAGTAAGCACCACGCCCCGACCATCTTGCACAGCGACCAGGGCTCAGAATACCTGAGCTACAAACACCGAGATCTGTGCGCCAAGATGGAGATACGACTGTCGGCAAGTGGTCGAGGCAAGCCGTGGCAGAACGGCTTCATGGAACGGTGGTTTGGTGGCTTTAAGCTAGAAGCTGGAGATCTAGGGAAGCTCAAAGACGTCTCCCAACTCCATGAAGCCATTGCCCTGCGCATCTACTACTACAACACCAAGCGTATCCACACCGCTCTAAAGATGAGTCCAGCAGCTTACGCAGCTCGGCTCATGCGCCTACCGGCGCAAAGAAAAGACAAAGTGTTGCAGAAAGTTAGAGGTTGACA
>JACCDT010255101.1_pt1 | contig 13352 bp, 9 predicted proteins | sample 7446291 | NCBI WGS metagenome assembly JACCDT01 (sample SAMN15323446, study PRJNA562643) | freshwater metagenome | isolation source: river surface water | place: USA:Blue River Watershed | collected 2017-08-17
CTTCGGGAGCGACGGTCGAGGTCGTGAGTCCGGGCGATTGGAACCGCGGGGCGGGGCCGGATTTCCTGGGCGCGGAACTGCGCGTGGCTGGTCGCCGGGTGCGCGGGGATGTCGAGATCCACCTGCGCTGCGCGGACTGGGAAGAGCACGGGCACCAGAAGGACCCTCGCTTCGGCGGAGTCGTGCTGCATGCGGTGCTGCTGCCCGGCCTGCGCACGGTGCGGACGGCGAGCGGCCATGAGCCCGAGGCGGTCGTGCTGTTGCCGCATCTGCCGCGCGATCTGGAGGATCTCGCCGAGGAGGATGCCTTGCTGGAGCTGCGCGGCCGGGCGGGCGAGGTGGCCCGACGTGTCCGCACGGCGGAGGAAGAGCTGACCCGCGGGCTGCGACGCCGGGCCAACCTTCGCTGGGCGGCGAAACAGCGGCTGGCCCGGCAGCGGATCCGCGAAGTCGGCTGGGAGTCCGCCTGCCATGAATTGGTGATGGAGTCGCTCGGGCTCGGCGGCAACCGGGGTCCGATGTGCGAGCTGGCCCGCAGCCATGCGCCCGCGGAGATGCTGCTGCTCGGGCTCGACGGGCTCTACATGGAGAAGTGCGGCCGCTGGCGCCTGCGCGGGCTGCGACCGGCGGGCCACCCGTACCGCCGGCTGGCGCAATACCTCGAGCTGAACCGCCTGCGTCCCGATTGGCGCGCCGAACTGAAGGCCTGGGGCGCGGACCTGCCCACGGTTCCCCTGCCCGGCCATCGCCGTCGGCTGATTGACGAGATCCTTTGCCGGGTACTGCCGGACGGTCGCGCGGACACCCTGGCCATCAACGCGCTCCTGCCGTTGCTGACCGCGCCGCGCGCCCCGCTCGCGGACGTCTGGATGGATTGGCCACCGGGCAACCACCCGGAGGATGTGCGCGAAGCCCGCCAGCTCCTCGGACTGGAAGGACCGGCCCGCAACTGGGAAATCCAGGGCATCCTCGACGTGATCCGCCGGACGAACGCCGGGGCGACGTGACCTCGGAGGATTCAAGCCATCCGACACCGGCACCCCTTCGCTAGGTGCCGGATTGCCTTTTATTGCCCGTCGATTAGAAGCCATCACCTCCCCCATGCTCCGCCCTTCCCGCCTCCTGGTCCTGACCGCGATGCTCACGGCCAGCCTGCTCGCCAAGGAACTCCCCCGACCGACGAACCCGAACCCGGGCCTGAAGTATTACTACCCCGTCCCCCAGGTCGCCGAGCCGAAGACCTACGACTTCGACGTAGTGATCTACGGCGCCAGCCCCGCGGCGGTCTCCGCCGCCTGCCAGGCGAAGAAGATGGGGAAGTCCGTCGGCATCTTCGTCTTCCGCCGCCACGTCGGCGGGATGTCTTCCTCCGGCCTGAGCGACGTGGACTACGGCAAGAAGGAATCCATCGGCGGGCTGGCCAAGACGGTCTTCCTCGATTTCTTCAAGAAGCAGGTCCAAAGCCCCGCCGAGGTCGAGACGCTCTTCCTGACGATGCTCACCGACCTTGATGTCCCTGTCTTCTTCGAACACCGCCTCGCGCAGGCGGAGAAGCAAGGCGACCGGCTCACGAAGCTCGTCTTCGAGAACGGCAACAGCGCCCGAGGCAAGGTCTTCATGGACACGACGTACGAGGGCGACCTCATCGCCCGCGCGGGCGTCGCGCACGTCGCCGGCCGCGAAGCCAACGCCGAGTTCGGCGAGAGGCTCAACGGCATCCAGATCGGCGCGCGTTCCGCGCCGCATAACTTCCAATGGCGCGTGGACCCCTATGTGGTACCCGGCGACCCCCGCAGCGGCGTCATCGAAGGGGTCGATGGCACGCCATATGCCGTCGAAGACCACGGCAAGGCTGACAAGCGCTACCAGCCCTTCTGCTTCCGCGTCTTCGCGACCAAGAAAGATCCCCTGCCCTGGCCCAAGCCAGCTGATTACCGTCCCGCGCGCTATGAGCTGCTCAAGCGCTACGTGAACGCGGCGCCTGATTCCACCTGGTGGAACCTCATCTACTCCCGCGGGCCGCTGAAACTCAACGAAGGCGACTGCAATAGCGCCGGACCGGTTTCGCTCGACTACGTGGGCGGCAGCTTCGGCTGGGCCGAAGGGAGCTACGAAGAACGTGAACGGATCTTCCAGGACCATGTGAACTACCAGCAAGGCTACCTCTACTTCCTCGCCCACGACCCGGGCATCCCGGCCGAGCTCCGCGCCCGCGTGGCGCAGTTCGGACTCCCGAGGAAGGAATTCCCGGACACCGCCGGCTGGCCGCACGAACTCTACGTGCGCGAAGGCCGCCGTCTCCGCGGCGACTACGTGCTCACCGAACACGACTGCCTCGGAAAGACCAACGTCGAGGATTCGGTCGGCCTCGGCAGCTTCATCATGGACTCGCACGTCGTGCGCCGGATCATCTACAAGACGGCCAAGGACGCGCACATCACCCACCTGCGCACCTCGAAGCCGGAGGAGATCACCGCCGCCCAGCAGAACTGGCCGGGCGACATGGTCGGCCTTGACGGCCAGTTCGACTACGCCGTGCCCAAGCCCTACCGCATCAGCTATCGGGCGATCCGCCCGAAGAAGACCGAGTGCGTCAACCTGCTCGTCCCCACGGTCATCTCCTCCACCCACCCGGCCTTCGGCTCGTCGCGCATGGAGCCGGTCTTCATGATCCTCGGTCAGAGCGCCGGCGCCGCGGCCGCCCTCGCCATCGACGGGGGACTGGCGGTCCAGGACGTCGACTACGCCAAGCTGCGCGCCATCCTGCTCAAGGAAGGCCAGCTGCTGGACTAGGCCATCATCCGCCGGATCTTCTCGAGCGAGGTGCCGAGGCGCTCGACTTCCTCCAGCGTGTTGTAGAACGCGAAGGAGGCGCGGGCCGTCCCGGGCAGGCCGAGGTGCTTCATCAGGGGCATGCAGCAGTGGTGGCCGGTGCGGATCGCGATGCCGTCCGCGTCGAGCAGCGTGCCGATATCGTGCGGATGGCCGCCTTCGATGAGGAAGGAGATGACCGCGACCTTCTCCGAAGCCTCGCCGACGATCGTCAGGCCCGGGATGGACTTGAGCCGCGCGGTGGCGGCGGCGAGCAGGGTCTGCTCGTGCGCATGGGCGACGGCCTGGATCGGCATCACGTATTCCAAGGCGACGCCCAGGGCGATGGCGCCCGAGATGTCCGGCGTGCCCGCCTCGAAACGCTCCGGGGCCTCGCGGTAGGTCGTGCCGGCGAAGTCGACCTTGCGGATCATGTCCCCGCCGAACTGGTAAGGGGGCAGCGCGTCCAGGAGCTCGGGGCGACCCCAGAGTACGCCGATGCCGGTCGGGCCGAAGGTCTTGTGGCCGGAGAAGGCGTAGAAGTCGCAGCCGAGCGCGGGGACATCGACCCGGAAGTGGGCGGCGGCCTGGCAGCCGTCGATGAGGACGGTGGCCCCGACGGCCTTGGCGAGGCGGGTCATCTCGGCTGCCGGATTCACCGTACCGAGCGCGTTGGAGACGTGCGCGAACGCGACGAGTTTGGTGCGGGCCGAGAGCAGGCCGCGGAACGCGAGCAGGTCGATATCGCCGCGCGGGGTGATGGGGGCGACGACGATCTTGGCGCCGGTACGCTCGGCCACGGCCTGCCAGGGCACGATGTTCGCGTGGTGCTCGAGCTGGGTCAGGAGGATCTCATCCCCGGCCCGGAGGTGCGTCCGGCCCCAGCATTCGGCGACGAGGTTGATACCCTCGGTGGCGCCGCGGACGAAGACGCAGCCGCGGGAGGAGGTCAGCCCGAGGAACCGGGCCACGACCTCGCGGGCGCGCTCGTAGGCGGCGGTGGCCTCCTCGCTCAGGAGGTGGACGCCGCGATGCACGTTGGCGTTCTGCTCAGCATAGTAACGCCGGAGGGCCTCGATCACGACCGCCGGCTTCTGCGAGGTGGCGGCGTTGTCGAGGTAGGTCAGCGGACGGCCGTGCACCATCCGCCCGAGGATCGGGAAGTCTGGGCGCACGGTCGCGACGTCGAAGGCGGACATGAGAGGCACCGTAGGCGGACGCGCGCGGGGCGCAACCGGGAAGCGACTTTCGCTCAGCCCGCGGGCAGGCGCACGGCCTTGCGGATGTAGGTGGGGACGTCGACGTCCTGTCCCTCGATGAAGGTCATGGGGGTGCCGCCGAACTGTCCGCGGCGCAGGGTCTCCTCGGTCGCGAACCCGAAGAGCGGCTGGCCCGCGTCGACGGCCTTCGCGCCTTTCTTCGGCTTGGGCGCGGGCTTGGGCGCCGGCAGGGAGGCGCCAAGCACGGAGACCTCGACGCGGTCGCCGAGGGCGGGGTCGATGCGGGCGCAGAGGAGCGTGGTGGTCTCGCCCCCGAACCGGAGCCGGACGGCGCCGACGGCCTCGAAGGCGTCCGCGCTCGTCAGCGCGGGGCCGCCCGCGACGGCGACGAAGAGCGCGGCGACCTTGGTGACCGCCCCGGGTGCGTGCGCCAAGGGACAGCTGCCGGCGGCGCGCGCCGCCTGGAGGGCCGCGCCGGGACCGGCGCCGACACCGTAGGCGAAGAGGGTCGGCGAACCGGGGCTCGCGAGGATGCCGCGCAGCGCGGCGGGATCGACGGGCACGAGGGCGCCGGGTTCGAACGCGGCGGCGAGCGCCCGCAGCGCGCCGCCGACCCAGGCGTCCGCGGCCGCGAAGGATTCGGAAAGGGGCGCCTCGGTGGAGACCTGCTGCAGGAGGAGGTCGTTATGCACGAAGACAAGGCCATGGGCCTTCTGCCCCAGCGCGACCGCGCCTTCGTTGGCCTGGCGCATCCGCCGTTCGCCCTCGTGCGAGAACGGCATCGTGGCGAAGGCGAGGACGGTGGCGCCGGCCTCGGCGGCGAGGCGCGCCACGACCGGGGCCGCGCCGCTGCCGGTACCGCCGCCGAGCCCGGTCACGAGCACGACCAGCGGGAGCCCGGTGAACGCCCGCCGCAGGGCGGCTTCCTCGGCCTCCGCGGCGACGGTCCCGAGGGCCGGTTCGCCGCCGGTGCCCATGCCGCGGGTCTGCGCGCGACCGACCTGCAGCGCGGCGCCCGGACCGCCGTCGGCGACGAGGCGGGCGTCCGTATCCACCCGCAGGACCTGCACGTCCGCGGGCAGGCCCGGCGCCAGGCGCGCGACCATCGCGCAACCGGCGCCGCCGAGGCCGACGAGGAGGATGGCGGGGGGGCGTTCCATGCTCAGAAACGGAAGAGGTCGCGGAGCGTCGCGAGGAACCCGGTCGGGCGGCGGCGGGGCGGCGGAGCATCGGTGATGGCGGCCGTCATCATGCCGACGACCCCGGCGTACTCGGGCTTGCGGAAGGATTCGACCTCGAAGGCCGGCACGCCCACGCGGGCGGGCAGCCCGAGCACCAGCTGCACGGCCTCGGCGGCGTCCTGGAGGTTGGCGGAGCCGCCCGTGAGGATGACGCCGGAGGGCAGCAGGTGCTGGTCGAGCTTCGTCGGGTGGTCGGGGAAGATCTGGTCGAGCTGGCGCAGCACGTCCTTGCGGACGAAATCCAGCGTCTCCTGGTAGCGCAGCGAGCTGACCTTGGTGATGGTCCCGCGGTTGAACTGCTGGTCGCCGAGGCCGCGGTCGCCGTCCTTCCAGATGGTCTGGTTGAGGTCGGTGTCGCGGTGCACCGCCGAGGCGAAGCGCTGCTTGAGGTCCTCCGCGGTCTCGCGGCTGACGCGCAACCCGACGCTCAGGTCGTTGGTGATGTGCTCCCCGCCGACCGGGATGGAGCCGGCGCAGAGGATGTGCTCCTTGTAGTAGAGGATCCAGTCGGTGGTGCCGGCGCCCATGTCGATGAGCAGCACCCCGCCCTGCTTCTCGGCCTCGGTCGCGACGGCGCAGGCCGCGGCGTGCGAGGCGAGGATGAAGTCGCGCAGCATCATGCTCATGGCGTTCACCATGCCCACGCGCAGGCGGAGGTTGGCCTCGTCCATCGTGACGCGCCAGAAGAGGACCTCGAGACGGCGGCCCGTCATGCCCACCGGGTTGACCACGGGACGGTTGTCCAGGATCGTCGGCTGGCGCATGTAGAGGATGGTCGCCCGGCCCGCCGGGGGCTCGAGGCGCTTGGCCGAGGCCACCGCGTCGAGCAGGTCCTGCCGCGTGACGCGGCCGTCCGCCGCCGGCACGGAGATGATGCCCTTGACGCGCTCGCCCTCGGCGGCCGGGCCGGACATGGAGAGGTAGATCTCGGCCAGCGCCCGGCCGGCGCCGCGCTCGACATCGTTGACGACCTCATGGACGCAGCGCTGCAGTTTCTCGAGGTCGGTGACGGTGCCCTTGACGACCCCGTCGGTGCGCCGCTCGGAATAACTGAGCATGCGGGCCTTGCCGTCGATGAGCTGGCCGACGAGCGCGACGGTCTTGTGCGTGCCGACGTCGATGACGGCGATGAGCGAAGGCAGGGACGGGGGCGGGGTTTTCATCGGGCGACGGGGACGAGGCGGGGTTCGGGGACGGGTTTGGGACCGGTGCGATTGAGGATGTTGAGCTTGAGGACGTAGGCGGCGGCCGTGGCGTCGGGTCGGCGCAGGAGGGACTCGAGGTCGAGCGCCTTGAGGATGCCGAATTCCTCGCGCCAGCGGGCCGTCGAGAAGACGATCTCGGCCAGCGCGGGCCGGTCCGCCGGCTGGCTGCCGGGGCGCAGGACGACGCGGAACGACGAGCCGGGGGCTTCCTCGTGCGCGCCGAAGCAATCGGCCAGCGAGACCGCGGCCCACTGGTTGTAGAACGCGCGGTAACGTTCGCCCATCGCCGTGGCGAGGAACGGGCCCGCGATCTCCGCGCCCTCGACGATCATCGCGTCGCCGCTGCCCGTCGAGCGGTAGTTCACGACCTCGGGGAGGCCGCGCACGGCGGCGGCGGGGTAGCCGGCGCCGGCGAAGGTGACGCCGGTCGGGTCCAGCAGGCGCACGATCATCGGGCCGGTCGGCGGCGTCACCACGAGGCGGGCCACGGCCTTGCGCTCGGTGAGGCGGACGTTGAGGACGCCGTCCGGACCGCGGCCGACATCGGCGGCCAGGATCTGGTTGTCCTGCTCGAGCTCCGCCTTGATCGAGCGCACGTCGCGCGCGGCGCCTTCCGGGTGCGCGGCGAGGAGGCGCCGCACCACGTCGGCGTCCAGGAGGCCGTCGGTCTTGAAGCGGAGGCCGCCCTCGGCCGCGGGCGTCGCCGTCGCGCCCTCGTCGACCACGTACCACAGCAACCCGCCGAGCAGCGCGAAGAAAAGCAGGGTCAACGCGACGGGCAGGCGCGTGCGCACCGCGCGGCGCCGGCCGATGGCGTCGCCCGGCACGGGATTCACGGACTGCGGGACGAGCGCGCGCCAATCGCGGTCCTTGGGGCCGGGGAAGGTCTCGGGGCGCTTGCCGAAGAGTCGTCGGAAGAGGCTCATGTCAGGTGGGGACGCCGGTGGCGCGGGCGAGCGCGGGCGCGAGCATGCGGCGCACGAGCGCGGGGAAGTCCAGGCCCACGCACGAGGCGCTCTTGGGCATCAGGCTGGTCTCGGTCATGCCGGGCAGGGTGTTGATCTCGAGGAAATAGAAACGGCCGTCGGGCTCGAGCATGACGTCGGCGCGCGCGAAATCGCGGCAACCGGCGGTGGCGAAGAGGCGGCCGGCCGCGGCCGCGATGGCGGCGGTCAGGTCCGGCTCCAGTTGCGCCGGGAAGCGGTACTCCGAGGCGCCCTTGGTGTACTTCGTCCGGTAATCGTAGACGCCGGCGAGCGCCACGATCTCCACGAGCCCCATCGGCTGGCCGTCCAGCAGGCCGACGGAGAACTCGCGACCGCGCAGCCGGCGCTCGGCCATCCAGCGACCGGCGGAAGGGATGGCGGCGAGGGCCTCGGCGATCGCCGGCGCGCCGACCGGCAGGAAGAGACCCACGCTGCTGCCTTGGTCGGAGGGCTTGAGGACGATCTCCTCGCCCAGGGCGGCGACCAATTCGGCCGCGGTCGGCTTCGCGTCGCCGGCGAAGGCTACCTCGGGGATGGCCGGCACGCCCGCCGAACGCATCGCGCGCTTCGTCGCGACCTTGTCCATGCAGAGGCGGCTGGCCGCGGCGGAGCAACCCGCGAAGGCGATGCCCCGGGCCTCGAGTTCGCCCTGGATCCCGCCGTCCTCGCCCCACCCGCCGTGCAGCGCGGGGAACACGACGTGACGGGCGGGGTCGAGCCAGGCGGGCAAGGCGTCGTTCGCCAGTTCGACGAGGCGTGCGCCGGGCACGGCGGCGGCCACCGCCCGGCCCGAGCGCAGCGAGACCTCGCTTTCCGAGGAACGTCCGCCGCACAGGACGACGATCTCGTGGACGGCGCTCACAGGAGCTCCCTCCATTCGCGGCCGAGCGCGACGATCTCGGGTTGCAGCTCGACGCCGGCGGCGGCGCGGACGCCCGCCCGGACCTCCCGCATGAGCGCCAGGAAATCGGCGGCGGTCGCGCCGCCGCCGTTGACGAGAAAATTGGCGTGGACCGGCGAGACGGCGACCGCGCCGACGGCCCGGCCCTTGAGCCCGCTCGCGTCGATGAGCTGGCCGGCCTTGGCCGCGGGCGGGTTGCGGAAGACGCAACCGGCGCTGGCCTCGCGGGGCTGGGAGGCCCGCCGGCGGGCCGCCATGGCGTCCATGCGGGCGCGGATGGCCGCCGGTTCGTCGCGACCGGTCGCCCGCAAGACGGCGGACAGCACCACGCCGCCATGGAGCTGCGGGCAATCCCGGTAGAGCGCGTCGAAACAGTCGCGCCGCGCGGCGCGGACCCGCCCCTGGGGCGAGAGCCATTCGATCGACTCGACGACGTCGAAGATCCAGCCACCCATCGCGCCGGCGTTCATGCGCAGCGAGCCGCCCACGGTACCGGGGATGCCTTCGAGGCACTCGAAACCGGCGAGGCCCGCGCGCGCGGCCACGCCGCAGAGCTCCTTCAGGCGCGCGCCGCCGCCGACGCGCAACCGGCCGTCCTCCAGCGGTTCGACCTGGCCCCAGGCCTCCGGCGCCAGGTGCAGGACCAGCCCGTCGTAGCCGTCGTCGGGCACGAGCAGGTTGGAACCGCGGCCGAGGACGAAGTAGCGGAGATCGAGCTCGGCGGCCGCGCGGAGCAACGTCACCACGTCGTCGACGGTCGCGGGCTCGGCGTACCAACGGGCGGCTCCGCCGATCCCCAGCGTCGTCCGACGGGCGAGCGGTTCGTTCGCCCGGAGGACGCAGCCCGGGGAGAGCCGGTCGGCGACGAGGTCGGGCAGGTCGCGCGAGAGGACGTCCGCCCCCCGGCGGCGCAGCAGCTTGGCGTAGGCCTCGGCGTCGCGCTCGATGTCGCCGGCGCCGACGAAGGCCACCACGGTTTCCTGGCCGGCGCCCAGTCCGTCGAGCAAGGGGGCGAGTTCGCGGCGGTCGGCGACGAGGCGGTGGGCGGAGCCGGCGACCACGGCGTCGGACCCGCCGCCCTCGACGGCCGCCTCGCCCGCCGCGTAGACGGGCAGGACGAGCGCGTAGTCCGCGAGGGCGAGGGCCTGGCGGAACTCCGCGGCGTACTGACGCGTGCGGGTGTGCCGGTGGGGCTGGAAGACGACGACGAGCCGCCCCTGGTGCGTCTCGCGGATCCACTGCAGCAGCGCCGCGATCTCCGTCGGGTGGTGCGCGTAGTCGGCGAGCACGCGCAGCCCCTTGGCCTCGAAGAGGACGTCCTGACGACGGCGGATACCGCGCCAGCGGGCCATCGGCTCGGCGGCCAGCGCGCCGGTCACCAGGTGCGCGACCGCGAGCGCCATCGCGGCGTTGGCGCGATTGAAGGTGCCCGCGACCGGCAAGGTCACCTGCCCCGCGGGGAACCGGCCCCCGAGTTCGAGCACGGACGTCGCATGGTCGCCGGCGACGGGCCGGGCGCGGTAGTCGCCGTCGGGACCGACGCGCAACACCGGCACCCGGAGGCCGGCGGTGAGCCGCTCGAGCCGCTCGTTGCCGGCCGGGATGATGACCGCGGTGCGGGTCCGCTCGAAGAGCGCGCGGAAGACGCCCTCGAGATCCGCCTCGTCGCGGTAATAATCCGGATGGTCCCAGTCGAGGTTGACCGCGACCGTGACGTCGGGCGAGAAGGCGCCGATGGTGCCGTCGCTCTCGTCGACCTCGGCGACGACCCAGGGGGAGGTGGCGGAGGCGCGGGCCGGCGGGAAGGCCGGATCGCGGAAGAGCCCGCCCAGCACGTAGCCGAAGTCCGCCCCGGCCGAGGCGAGCGCGGCGACGATCATGCCGCAGGTGGTGGTCTTGCCATGGCTGCCGCAGACGGCGACGAACCGGCGGTCGGCGACGCGCTCGGCGAGGAGCTCGCCGCGTCGCAGCTGACGGACGCCCTTGGCGGTGGCGAGGTCGAGGGCGGGGTGACCGGGCTTGACCGCGCTGGAGCGACCGACGACGAGCGGGGCGCGCCCGGCCGCCCAGGGGTCGCGCAGGAGCGGGATCTCGGCGTTCGCGAGCTGCAGCTCCATGGGACTGCCGGTGGCGTCATCCCAGCCGGAGACCTCGCAGCCCTCCCCTTTCAGGTAGATGGCGAGCGGGCCGACGCCCATGCCGCAGGCGCCGAGCATCCAGGCGGAGGTGGCGGCCGCCGCGCTCATGCCGGGACGACCCTCCCTCCGCGGCTTCGGGCCCAGGCGACGGTGTCGCGGGCCAGCTCCTCCCAATGGTTGGCCGCGTCGGCGAGCGCCAGCGCATCACGCATCGCCGCGAGCGCGGCGTTGTCGGTGATGCGCCCGAAGGCGACCTCTCCCAGGCGCCCGAGTTCGCGCTCGGGCAGGAGGATCGCGGCGCCGCCGGCGGCGGCCTGCAGCGCGTTCGCGGTCTGGTGGTCGTCGGCGGCGTGCGGGAGCGGGACCAGGATGGCCGGCGTCCGACAGGTCGCGAGTTCCGCCAGCGTGCCAGCACCGGCACGCGTGACCGCAAGGTCGGCTGCAGAATAGGCCGCCGCCATCTGGTGGCAGAACGGCAGGAAATGGACGACGGAACCGGCCCGCTCCAGGCGCTCGTCGCGGCCGCCGGGCCCCGTGAGGCAGAGGGCGTGGATCCCGCGGGCGGCGAGGTCGTCGAGCCGGGCCTCGACCCAGCGGTTGAGCGGCGCGGCGCCCTGACTGCCGCCGGTGATCAGGAGCAGGCGCCCCGTGGCCGGGAAACCCAGCGTGCGGCGGGCGAGCTCCTTGGCGAGCGGGCGCATCTCCGCCCGGACCGGGTAGCCGGAATCATGCTGGCGCCCGGCCGCAACGCCGGGGATCCGGACACCGGTGGGGAGGTGGACGGAGCGGGCGAAGCGCGCGATCAGTCGCACGGCCTTGCCCGGGCGGCGATTCGCCTCGTGCGCCAGCACGGGGACGCCGGCGAGGCGGGCGGCGAGCGCGGGGCCGACGCTCATGAACCCGCCGAAGCACACGAGGGCGTCGGGCTTGAACTCGCGCAGCAACGCGCGCGCCGACCAGACGGCCCCGAGGAGCGCGGGGAAGAAGCGGAGCTTGTCGAGCAGGCCCGGCCCGAAGCCGCGGCCGCGGCCCGGCACGAAGCGCAGCCGGGGATAGTTCGCCGTCATCCGCGCGTCGACGGCCTTGCTGCTCACGATGAGCAGGCACTCGTGGCCTTCGTCCGTCAGCCGCTGGGCCAGGGCGATCCCGGGGGCGAGGTGGCCGCCGGTGCCTCCGCAGGCGAGCAGGACGCGGCTCATGCGCGGGCCTCCCGGGGCGTGAACACCGGGCGGGACGCCTCCCGGATGCAGTTGAGGACGAGGCCCACCATGCAGGCCATGACGACGAGGTTCGTGCCGCCGTAGCTGAGGAACGGCAGGGAGATGCCCTTGGTGGGCAGGAGGCCCGTGACGACGCCCATGTTCACGAGCGCCTGGATGACGAGGAAGAGCAAGGCGCCCAGGCCGACGTTGAGGCGGTAGAGGTCCGCGGAGTGGCGCAGCGCCCGGTAGCCGAGCGCGAAGATGACGAGGTAGGTGAGCGCGACGAGGCTGGTGGCGACAAGGCCGTACTCCTCGCCGATGCCGGCGAGGACGAAGTCGGTGTGCGCCTCCGGCAGGTAGGCGCGGCTCTGCAGGCCGAAACCGGCGCCCTTGCCGGTGAGCCCGCCGACGCCGAAGCCCATCATGCCCTCGAACAGCTGGTAGGCCTCGTCGCCGCGGTTCTGCCACGGGTCGATGAAGGAGACGAAGCGCCGGAGCCGGTTGGGCCAGTTGAGGATCAGGATGGTCAGGGCCGTCGCGCCCAGCAGGAGCGTCGGGAGGACATACTGCCAGCGCACGCCGGAGATGAACATCATGACGCCGCCGACCGCGATGCAGAGCAGGATCGTGCCGAGGTCGGGCCCGAGGGCGATGAAACCGGCGATGGTCAGCACCACGGCGAGCGGCTTGAGGAAACCTTCGCGGCAATCACGCCAGCCGGCGGGCGTGAAGATGAACGGCGCGCGGTCGGACAGCTGCCAGATGCGGAAGCGGGGCTCCAGCGTGCGGCGCTGCATGCGCGCGAGGAGGTCGGAGAGCACGATCACGAGCGCGAGCTTGCCCAGGTCCGACGCCTGGAGGCGGATGAAGCCCAGGTCGATCCAGCGCCACGAGCCGTTCACGGACACGCCGATCCCGGGGATGCGGGCCGCGAGCATGGCGACGAGCGCGCCGGCGAAGATCCACCACCGGAACTCGCGCACGCGCTCGAGGTTGAGGCGGTAGCAGAGCAAGCCGGCGACCAGGGCGACCACGAGGTAGGCCGCCTGGCGCTCGAACGCGAAGGTGCGGTTGCTGGACGAGAGCGAGATGCCCGCGCTGTACTGCACCACGAGCCCGAAGACGGCGAGGCCGACGGCCAGCAAGGCGATCCACAAGGCCTGCCCGGCGAGGGCGCCGGGCGGCTCCTGTCTGACCTTGATGACCATGCGCGCGGACGGGACGGAGGGTTACTTCTTGGCCGGAGCGGCCGGAGCGGCGGGCGCGGCCTCCGGCGCGGCGGGGGCCGGCGTGGTCGAGAGGCGCAGGGGCGTCAGCTCCACCGCGGGCGCGGCCGGGGTGCGGACCGGGGCGGTGGTCGGGCGGGTCGCGGTGGCGGCGGGCTTGGCGGCAACGGTGCCGGGACCCGGGATCTTCAGCTTCTGGCCGATCTGCACGATGGCGTTCAGCGGGAGGCCGTTGGCGGCGGCCAGGTCCTTGGTCGCGACTTTCTCGCGCATCGCGATGGTCGTGAGGTTCTCGCCCTTCACCACCACATGGACGCCGCCCGCGCCGACGGCGGCGATCGGGGTGACCTTGGTCGGCGCCGGGGTCGCGATCCGGCCGGTGGTCAGGACGGGCGCGGGCGCGGCGGTCGCGACCGGGAGGC
>JACCDT010267790.1_pt1 | contig 13345 bp, 12 predicted proteins | sample 7446291 | NCBI WGS metagenome assembly JACCDT01 (sample SAMN15323446, study PRJNA562643) | freshwater metagenome | isolation source: river surface water | place: USA:Blue River Watershed | collected 2017-08-17
GCCCACGATGCGTTTGGCAGTGCCAATGCCTGCGATGTTCATCAAGATGCGGGCAGGGCCATGAGCGGCAATGGCTTTGGCCATTGCCGCTTGCACGCTCTCGGTGTTGGTGATGTCACATTTGCAGGCAATGCCATCAATCTCGGCGGCTACTTTTTCAGCCAGATCCAAGTTCACATCGAACACGGCTACTTTTGCGCCTAGACGGGCCAGTTCGCGTGCGGTGGCTTCGCCGAGGCCTGATGCGCCACCGGTGACTAATACGGCTTGTCCTTGAATGTCCATGTGCGTGTTCCTTTTATTGAGGCAGCAAGATGTGAGGGGCTGTGCCTTCGTGCAGGGCTTGCACCAAAGCATCGCGGTGTTTGAGCACGGCGCGTTGGTTGATAGAGCCTTTGTCGGTCACTTCACCTTTGTCGATGGAGGGAGGCTCACTCAACAACACCGCACGTGCAACGCGCGAGGCGCTGCCAGTGGAGGTTTCGGCCAAGTGGTTAAGCACACCTTGAAAGTGCGCCACCACAGGGGCGCTGGCCAGCACATCGGTCATGCTGGCGTCTGCATCCAAACCACTCAGACTGCGCACGGCGGCAGTTGGGAAAATCATGGCGCCCACTTCTTTGCGGTTCAAACCGGTGATCACCACGTCTTGAATGTAGGGTGCACCTGCGCCAATGACCTTGGCACGTAGCGGGCCTACGCTCACAAAAGTGCCTGTGGCGAGTTTGAAGTCTTCGGCGATGCGACCATCAAACCTCAGGCCTTGGTGCACATCGTTTTCGTCAATCCATTTCACCGCGTCGCCTGTGCAGAAGAAACCTTCTTCATCAAAGTGCTCGCGTGTTTCTTCTGGCGCACGCCAGTAGCCGGGCGTGATGTTGGGGCCTTTGTAGCGAATTTCGATTTTGTCGCCGTCGGGAATGAGTTTGATCTCCAAGCCGGCGGTGGGCACGCCGAGGTCGGCAGTTTTCACATGCGGGTTGGTGACAAACAAAGCAAAAGGGCCCGACTCGGTCATGCCCAAGCCTGTGGTCATGGCAATGCGTTCGCCCACTTCGCGTTCTTGGCTGGCATAGAGGCTGTCCCAAATGGGCTGAGCCATCGCAGCGCCTGCATAGAAAAACATGCCCACGCGGCTGAGCAAGTTTTTGCGCAACGCATCATCGGTTTGCATGGCGCTGGCAATGGCTTCAAAACCGGTGGGGACGTTGAAGTAAACGGTGGGTGCAATCTCGCGCAGATTGCGCAAGGTTTCTTGTATCAATGCGGGTGTGGGTTTGCCATCGTCGATGTAGAGCGTGCCGCCGTTGTAGATCACCATGCCGAAGTTGTGATTGCCGCCAAAAGTGTGGTTCCAGGGCAGCCAGTCAATCAGCACAGGTGGCTGCTCAGCCAACAGTGGCATGGACTGGCACATTTGCTGTTGGTTGGCGCACCACATGCGGTTGGTGTTCATCACGGCCTTGGGCATTTTGGTGGAGCCCGAGGTGAACAAAAACTTGGCGATGGTGTCGGGCCCTGTGGCTTGCATGGCTGCATCCACTGCGGGTGTGACTGGCGTGGCCAAGAGGTCTGCAAATGAGGTGTTGGTGTGACCCTCTGCCTTGCCATTCGTCAGCACTACTTCTACGTCAGTACCCACGGCGGTTTGAATGGCTTTGCCATAACGTGCGACATCAGCAGCAAACACCAACCCGGGTGTGAGCGTGTTCAAGATGTGGCGCAGTTTTTCGTAGTCTTGGCTAATGGTGGAGTAGGCGGGCGATGCAGGGCAATACGGCACACCGGCCACCATGCAACCCAAAGCCATCAAGGCGTGTTCAAGGTCATTCTCAGACAAGATCACCACGGGGCGATCGGAATTGAGGCCACGGTTGATCAAACCTTGTGCAATGTGACGGGCTGAATCGAGCGCTTGCGAGAAGCTGATGTGTTGCCAGTCGCCAGAGCTGCCATCTGCATTTTTGATGCGGCGTGCAAACAATGTTTGCTCTGGCTTTTCTTTGGCCCAATGCACCAAGCGGTCGGTCATGCGTTCGGCATAGGGCACGAGAGGCTGATCGGCCATCATGTATCGCACGCCGTTTTGGCCTTCACGCATCTTCACACGTGTGACGCCAAACTTCATGGGGCGAAATTTCACTGCAGTCATGGTTTGTCTCCGGTTGCGGCTGTGATCAGCTCTTTTGAACCTTGGCTGCGCGGCCTTCAAGGAAGTCACGCACACGTTGCTTGGCTTCGGGCGCGGCTTGTGCGATGGCAGACATCATGGATTCGGTGATGAAGCCTTGGTCGGCAGGTTGGTCTGCGATGCGTGGCAACACATTCATCAGTGCGTAGTTGGTGAGTGGGGCGTTGCTGCCAATACGTTGTGCCAACTCAAATGCTTTATCAAACGACGTGCCGGTAGGCACGAGGTATTGCGCAAAGCCTGCACGTTCGCCATCGACTGCGTTGTAGACGCGACCAGTCATCATCATGTCGGTCATGCGTGCCACGCCAATTAAGCGAGGAATGCGCACAGAGCCGCCACCACCTACAAAAATTCCGCGCGTGCCTTCGGGCAGTGCGTAGAAGGTGCTCTCATCTGCCACGCGGATGTGGCATGCACTAGCCAGTTCTAAACCGCCGCCCACCACTGCGCCATGCAAGGCAGCGACGACAGGCACGGGGCCGTATTGCACGCGCTCTAAGGCATAGTGCCATGAACGTGAGTGGTGCATGCCTTGGCCTGCATCGCGCTCTTTCAGATCGCTCAAATCCAAGCCTGCGCAGAAGTGATCACCATCACCTGCAATGACAGCAGCCTTGGTGTTGTCAGGCAGATTTTCAAAAATATGGCGCATCGATGCAATCAAGGCATCGTTCAATGCATTGCGCTTGGTAGGGCGAGTCAAACGGATGACCGCGATGTCGCCGCGCATTTCAAAGTGGATGTCTGAGTTCGTGTTCATGGTCGGGTTTGCTCTTGGTTGCGTTGGATCTGAAAATGGATTATGGTTATGTCTAATAACTAAATAATCAGGACTTACCCTAGACCTGTTGGAAAATAAAAACCACTTTGGAGATTGACCATGGATTACAAAAACCTCGTTGCCATCGACATTCACACCCACGCCGAGGTAAGCTGTCGCAACCCGTTCGATAACTACGGCGAGGAGTACGACCGCGCGGCTGACAAATACTTTGGCTCAAGCCGTCGCCCCACGATTGACGAAACGGTGGCGTACTACCGCGAGCACAAAATGGGCTTGGTCATGTTCACGGTGGACAGCGAATCACAAACAGGGCGTCGTCGCATCTCGAACGAAGAGATTGCAGATGCCGCCAAAAAGAACAGCGACATGATGGTGGCGTTTGCCAGCATCGATCCGCACAAAGGCAAGATGGGCGCACGCGAAGCCGAACGCCTGATCAAAGAAGACGGCATCAAGGGCTTCAAGTTTCACCCCACGGTGCAGGGCTATCACCCCTACGACAAGATGGCATGGCCCATCTACGAAGTGATCAACGAATACAAACTGCCCGCCATCTTCCACACCGGCCATAGCGGCATTGGCAGTGGCATGCGTTGCGGCGGGGGCCTGCGTTTGGCCTATAGCAACCCTATGCATTTGGACGATGTGGCGATTGACTGGCCTGACATGCAAATTGTGATGGCCCACCCGAGCTTTCCATGGCAAGACGAGGCCTTGAGCGTGGCTACGCACAAGCCCAATGTGTGGATTGATCTCTCTGGCTGGAGTCCCAAGTACTTTCCGAAGCAACTCATTCAATACGCCAACACCTTGTTGAAAGATCGCGTGTTGTTTGGCAGTGACTATCCGCTGATCACGCCTGAGCGCTGGATGAAAGACTTTGAAGTGGCAGGCTTTAAGCCCGAAGTGATGCCTGGCATCTTGAAAGACAACGCCGTGCGTTTGTTGGGCTTGGCCTGATGGATTTAGGCAGCCTCGTTCAGGCGGGATAATCTGCCCATGACTTTGATTTCAATTCTTGTCGGTACCTTGGTTGCCGGCATGGGCAGCGTGTGGTTGGCGGCTTTGCTGGCTTATGCGTTGCTCTCTCGTTTCACCCAACATTTGCTAAGTTTGGCCGCTGGAGCTTTGCTGGCGACAGCGTTCACGCGTTTGTTGCCAGAGGCGTTTGAGTTGTCGGTGGAAGCGGGTGTGTCTGCTCACGCTTTGTTTTTGGCACTGTTGCTAGGGCTGGTGTTTTTCTTTCTGCTTGATAAAGCCGAGTTGTGGCACCACGGGCATGAGCATGGGCACGATCATGCGGTGGCCCATGAGCCGCATTCACACGATCATGCCCATTCACATGACCACGGCTCACATGCGCACCACTCACACCGGGCGCACGAAGATCATCACCACCACCATCGCGGCCACAACCACCATAGCGGTGGCTGGGCCGTGTTGTTGGGCGACAGCGTGCACGCCTTTGGCGACGGTATTTTGATTGCGGCGGCTTTTGTGGCCGATCCACGGTTGGGCATTGCTGCAGCCCTAGCGGTGATGGCTCACGAAGTGCCGCACCATGTGGGGGACTTGGTGGTGTTGCGTCAAACCCTGAGCAACCCACGTGCTGCCTTGTTCAAGCTAACCCTTGCAGGTGGGGTAACGGCCATTGGTGGCTTGGTTGGCTACTTGCTCGTGGGCGCATTGCACGAGTACTTGCCGTTCTTCTTGGTGGTGGCTGCCAGCAGCTTTATTTATGTGGCGCTGGCTGACTTGATTCCGCAGTTGCAAAAGCGTTTAAGTCCGCGCGAAACAGCCGCTCAAGTGGCTTGGCTGTTTGCCGGCATTGCCCTCGTCGCAGCTTTAGGCGAGTGGGCGCAGCATTAAGCTGAGTTCAGGATTTTCGCAGGGCAGCCCAGGTGTGTTGCACCACTCGCTCCAGCTGCCTGCATAAAGTGCCGTAGGCCCTAAGCCCGCCACTTCCATGGCCAGTACATTGGGCACGGCGCTCACGCCACTGCCGCAGTGGTGCACCACGCTGTCTGGCTTAGCGCTGCCCAGCAGAACGGCAAATTCAGCACGCAGTTCATCCGCACTTTTAAAGAAGCCATCAGCATTGAGGTTGGTGTTGAACGGGCGGTTCAAAGCGCCGGGGATATGTCCAGCCACTGGGTCGAGTGGCTCCACCTCGCCGCGATAGCGCGGAGCGCCGCGTGCATCGATGATGGTTTGGGCAGCGTCGCCCAAATGCGCAGAAACGGTGTTGGTGTCCACCAATCTCAACAATGGCTCGCGCAGGGCAAAGTTGCCTGCCGCATGCATGGAATTGGTCGTGGCGGTTGTTTCGCCCGAAGTCACAGCGCCACCCGCAGCCACCCACGCTTGAAAACCACCATCGAGCACGGCCACTGCGTCGTGGCCGCACCACTTGAGCATCCACCACAAGCGGCCGCAGTAGTTCATGCCGTTGCGGTCGTACACCACCACTTGGGTGTCGTTATTGATTCCCACGCTTTGCAGCCAAGCTGCAAAGACTTCGCGCTGCGGTAGTGGATGGCGGCCTCCGTTCACGCGCTTGGCAGCATCGTGCGTCGCGAGGTGTTGGTCTAAGTCAGCGTGTTGTGCGCCTGCGATGTGTTGCTCCACATACTGAGCATGGCCCGCAGGTGGGTTCATCAAATCGAAGGTGCAATCAAACACGGCCAACGGCTTGCCATTGGCTTGCAAGGTTTGGAGTTGCGCAACAGAGATGAGTGTGGTGAACATGATGGTTTCTTTCAAAGCTTCACAGGCGAGGTAAGGGTTAATGTTCTTCAGCTGGCGCATTGGGAGCCGCGCGTGCGCGCAGCAGTGTGGCAGTCATGCCGCTGACCACTATCAAGGCCATGCCAGCCCAGCCGATCAGGGGAATGTCGTCACCAAACAGCAACAGGCTGTAAAGGGCTGCAAACACAATGCCCGAGTATTGCAAGTTGGCCACTACCAATGTGGCACCGTGGCTGTAAGCGCGAGTCATGCACAGCTGGCCCAGTGATGCAAAGATGCCTACAGGCAACAGCCACACAGAATGTTCCCAGTTCCACTCGGACACACCTGCAAAGCCCATACCGATCAGTCCTGCTACCGTAGTGCCAATGGCAAAGTAAAAAACGGTGCGTGCCTCGGGTTCGCCCAAGCGCCCCAGCGCCATGACTTGCATGTAGGCAAAGGCTGCGGCAAAGCCCGACATCAAACCGATGAGACCTGCAAAGATTTGGTTTTGCTCAACCGTGGGGCGCAACATCATCACCACACCCGCAAAGCCGGCAATGACACTTAAAGCCAATGGGCCTTGCGACCAAGGGCTGCGACTGTCTTGTGGGTTCCAATTGACCAGCGAGCCACCCACAATGAAGGCAGCTATCCACACGCTGCTCATGTAGTTGAGCGTCATGGCGGTGGCCAGCGGTAAATGCGCAATGGCATAAAACCAAGCGCTGAGTGATGACACACCAATGGCCGAGCGCCACAGGTGCATGCCCGGGTATTGCGTGCGCAATGACACTTTTTGTTGTTTGGCGATGATGGCTAAAAATACCAAGCCAACCACACCACGGTAAAACACCAACTCAGCCGAGTTGAAGTGGGCGGAGCCATATTTGACGCAAACCCCCATCGTGGCAAAAAAGGCTGCACCGAGCAGCATCCACAGGGCTTGCATTGGTGCGGCTTAGCGTTGCGCGAAGTTGAGTTTGCCGCGGTACCACTCGTGGAAGTGCTGCATGCCGTCTTCCATCGGGCTTTGGTAGGGGCCGACTTCGTTGTCGCCACGGTCCATCAACGCTTTGCGGCCAGCGTCCATGCGTTCGGCAATTTCGTCGTCCTCAATGCAAGTTTCCATGTAGGCCGCTTGCTGGGCTTCGACGAATTCGCGCTCGAAGGCAACGATTTCTTCTGGGTAATAAAACTCCACCATGTTCAGCGTTTTTGTGGGGCTGACAGGGTGCAGCGTGGACACGGTCAGCACATGTGGGTACCACTCCACCATGATGTGGGGGTAGTAGGTGAGCCAAATGGCACCGCGTTCTGGCAGCTCGCCGTTGCGGTACTTCAGCAGCATGTCATGCCAGGTTTGGTAGGTGGGCGAGCCTGGTTTGCCAAAGCCTTCGGACACACCCACGGTTTGTACCGAGTAATTGTCTTTGAATTCCCAATTCAGGTCGTCGCAGGTCACAAACTGACCAAGGCCCGGGTGGAAGGGGCCGACGTGGTAGTCCTCAAGGTAGACCTCGATGAATGTTTTCCAGTTGTAGTTGCACTCGTGCAGTTCGACCCGGTCAAGGCTAAAACCCGTGAAGTCCAGTGCAGCGCGTGGCCCCATATTTGCCAAATCGGCTTCGATGTCTAAACCGTTGTCTTCAAACAGCAAGCCGTTCCACTCACGCAACTTGTAGTTGTTGAGGTTGAGGCACGGGTCGTGCGAGAAGTGAGGAGCGCCTAGCAATTCGCCAGAGGGGGCATATGTCCAGCGGTGCAGGGGGCACACGATATTGCCGCCGGCAGAGCCGGGGGCTTGGGTTTGTAAATTGCCACGGCCTTTGAGGATCACCGCTTGGCGGTGGCGGCATACGTTGGATATCAATTCCACCCCGTTGGCTGAGCGAACGAGAGCGCGCCCTTCGCCTTCATGCGGCAAAGCGTAGTAGTCGCCCACATTGGGGACGGCAAGCTGGTGGCCCACATAACGGGGCCCTCGCTGAAAGATGGTCTCCAGTTCGCGCTGAAAAAGCGCCTCGTCGAAATAACTGGTAACTGGTAGTTGGCTATGCGCCTGCTGCAGTTGAAGACTTAAATCAGACATGGGTGACCTGACCTAAAGACTCCCCACAGGGAGATAAGTGGACAAAAATAAATCGGCCCGAAGGTCGATTGAAGGATGCCCATTGTACCCAAGGGGGCAAACTTTGCCCCGCATGCGGCCTAAAATGGCAGGCTATTTGACCCACCTCAAAACGGATACCCGCACACCATGCCCAAGGCCAAAACTACCCCAAGTGGCGCAGACACTGCGCCCGTCAGCTATGAGGCTGCGTTGAAAGAGTTAGAAGGCTTGGTGCAACAAATGGAATCGGGCCAGTTGCCTTTGTCCGATTTGTTATCGGGTTATCAACGCGGTGCTGAACTTTTGGGTTACTGCCGTGCGCAACTGGATGCAGTGGAGCAGCAAATCAAGGTGTTGGATAACGGTGCTTTGAAAACTTGGACACCGACGTGAGCATCACGATGACCCATGCCATGACGCCTGCTGAGCTTGACCAATGGAGCAACCATTGGCTGGCTGTCGTTGAAGATGCTTTGTCAAATTGGATCAGCCCACAAGCCCCTGCGGGCTTGGGCGAGGCCATGCGTTATGCCGTACTCGATGGTGGCAAGCGTTTGCGCCCCTTGTTGGTGTTGGCTGCGCGTGAGGCGGTGGCCCACGGCCACAAAGATGCGGCACTTGATGAGGCTGCTTTGCGCGCCGCCTGTGCGGTGGAACTGATCCATGCGTATTCACTGGTGCACGACGACATGCCCTGCATGGACAATGATGTGTTGCGCCGTGGCAAGCCTACCGTGCATGTGCAATTTGGTGAAGCCCAAGCCTTGTTGGCGGGCGATGCTTTGCAGGCTTTGGCTTTTGAATTTCTCACGCCTGACGCGTCATCGATTCCCGCTGGTGTGCAAGCCAGTTTGTGCCGTTTGCTCGCCACCTCTGCAGGTCATGCAGGCATGGCCGGTGGACAAGCCATTGACTTGGCCAGCGTGGGCGTGGCCTTGAATGAAGACCAACTGCGTCACATGCATCGTCTGAAAACCGGTGCTTTACTTGAATGCAGCGTGATGATGGGCGCTGCCTGTGGAGAAACCACACCGCACGCTTTAAATGGCTTGAAGCGCTATGGTCAAGCACTTGGCTTGGCTTTTCAGGTGGTAGACGATATTTTGGATGTCATCGCCGATTCAGCCACGCTTGGTAAAACTGCGGGCAAAGATGCCGCGAATGACAAACCCACCTACGTGTCGTTGTTGGGTTTGGAAGAAGCCAAGTCATATGCGCAGTCGTTGTTGCGCGAGGCGTTAGACGCTTTGCACAGCACAGGCTTGACGCACACCCACACGCTGGCCGCTTTGGCCAACCGAGTGGTGAACCGGAATACTTGAAAACACATGCCTAATTTGTTGCAAACCATCAATTCACCCGCAGACCTGCGGGCTGTGCCGCGCCATCAGTTGCCAGCGCTGGCCGATGAGTTGCGTTCGTTCGTGCTCAACAGTGTGGCCAAAACAGGCGGGCACCTCAGCTCTAACCTTGGCACGGTCGAGCTAACCGTGGCTTTGCACTATGTATTCAACACGCCCCATGACCGCATCGTGTGGGACGTGGGCCATCAAACTTACCCGCATAAAATTTTGACGGGCCGCCGCGACCAAATGGGTACGCTGCGTCAACGCCACGGCTTGAGTGGCTTTCCGCGCCGTGATGAAAGCGAGTACGACGCCTTTGGCACAGCGCATTCGTCCACCAGTATTTCGGCTGCTTTGGGCATGGCGATTGCCGCGCAACAAAAAGGCGAGCAGCGCCACGCTATAGCCGTCATTGGTGACGGCGCGATGACCGCAGGTATGGCCTTTGAAGCACTCAACAACGGAGGCGTGTCCACGTCTAAGTTGCTCGTGATCTTGAACGACAACGATATGTCGATCAGCCCGCCTGTGGGCGCGCTCAACCGCTACTTGGCGCAGCTGATGAGCGGCAAGTTTTACTCGGCTGCCAAAGAGGTGGGCAAGCAAGTGCTCAAAGGCGCGCCGCCCTTGTTTGAGCTTGCCAAACGTTTTGAAGAGCACGCCAAAGGCATGGTGGTGCCTGCCACTTTGTTTGAAAAATTTGGTTTCAATTACATCGGCCCGATCGATGGGCACGACCTAGAGTCGCTCATTCCCACGCTGGAAAACATCAAGCACTTAGAAGGCCCACAGTTCCTTCATGTGGTGACCAAAAAAGGGCAAGGCTACAAGTTGGCCGAGGCTGACCCTGTGGCCTACCACGGCCCGGGCAAGTTTGACCCAGCTGTGGGCTTGGTGCCCGCGACCAGCCCCGCCAAAACCACCTTCACCCAAGTGTTTGGTCAATGGCTGTGCGACATGGCCGAGCACGACCCCTTGCTGGTGGGCATCACGCCCGCTATGCGTGAGGGTTCGGGCATGGTGGAATTCAATAAGCGCTTTCCTGAGCGTTACCACGATGTGGGCATTGCAGAGCAACACGCCGTCACGTTTGCGGCTGGTATGGCCTGTGAGGGCTTGAAGCCTGTGGTTGCGATTTACTCCACCTTTTTGCAACGTGCGTATGACCAAGTGATTCACGATGTGGCTTTGCAAAAGCTGCCCATGGTCTTGGCGCTGGACCGCGCAGGCATTGTGGGTGCTGATGGTGCGACGCACGCGGGCTTGTACGACATCCCATTCATGCGCTGCATTCCCAATGTCAGCATGGCTTGCCCCGCTGACGAAAACGAATGCCGCCAGCTGCTGACCACGGCTTACCAACAAGACCATTGTGTGGCTGTGCGTTACCCGCGAGGTGCTGGCGCTGGCGTGCCTGTGCAGCCCGGCTTGCAAGCTTTGCCATTTGGCAAAGGCGAGGTTCGTCGCGAAGGCAAACGCATTGCCATCCTCGCGTTTGGCACCTTGTTGTATCCCGCATTGCAAGCGGGTGAGTCGCTCAATGCCACAGTGGTGAACATGCGTTGGGCCAAGCCACTCGACACTGAACTATTGGCCAAAATTGCAGCCACACACGATGCCTTGGTCACGGTGGAAGAGGGCGCCATCATGGGTGGTGCAGGCTCGGCGGTGCTGGAAGCATTGCAAGATTTGCAGTTGCCCAAACCCGTGTTGGTGTTGGGTATTGGCGATACGTTCACCGAACATGGTGACCCCGTCAAGCTATTGGCTGAGTTGGGTTTGGATGCCGCAGGCATTCAAGCGTCCATTCAAAAGCGTTTTGCAACGCTTTTGAATTAAATTTTCATTGAAGTAATTTCACGCTCATCAAAGAATTTTGAAATACAAGTTTTTCGGGGGTAAACCCGTGCGTGTAGAGGCGTTTACAACTGCATACAATGCCCCATCGTTAGGGGTGTCATGTCACAAACGTGAGCCCTCAAACGATTTGTATCAACAACTCAAGGGAGTCTTTCATGGACCGTCGTTCCGTTATTAAAAACGCAGGTATTGCAGGTATTTTGGCTGCCGGTGCAGCCCCAGCAGTTCACGCACAACAAGCCAACGTTCGTTGGCGCTTGGCTTCGAGCTTCCCTAAGTCGCTCGACACCATCCACGGTGCAGCTGACGTATTTGCCAAGGCTGTCAAAGCCATGTCGGGTGGCAAGTTTGAAATTTCGGTGCACGCTGCTGGCGAAATCATGCCTGCGTTTGGCGTGGTCGACGGTGTGCAACAAGGCTCCATTGAAATGGCCCACACTGCTCCTTACTACTTCTTCGGTAAGGACGAAACCTTTGCTCTGGGTTGTGCCATTCCTTTCGGTTTGAACAGCCGACAAATGACTGCTTGGATGTACGAAGGCAACGGCATGAAGCTGATGCGCGAGTTCTACGCCAAGTACAACATCGTGAACTTCCCAGGCGGCAACACTGGCGCTCAAATGGGTGGCTGGTTCCGTAAAGAAATCAAATCTGTGAATGATTTGAAAGGCCTGAAGTTCCGCGTGGGTGGCTTTGCTGGCAAAGTGCTCGAGCGCATGGGCGTCATTCCTCAAAACATACCTGGCGGCGATATTTACCCTGCTTTGGAAAAAGGCACCATCGACTCAGCTGAGTGGGTTGGTCCTTATGACGATTTGAAATTGGGCTTCAGCAAGGTTGCGCCTTTCTACTACTACCCAGGTTTCTGGGAAGGTGGTCCTCAGCTCGACTTCTTCATCAACGACAAAGCATTCAATGCCCTGTCACCTGAGTACAAAGCCATCGTGGAAGCTGCTGCTGCACAAGCGCACTCTGACATGCAAGCCAAGTACGACGCACGTAACCCTGCTGCATTGAAGCAGTTGGTGGGCTCTGGCACCAAGTTGCGCGAGTTCCCGAAAGACGTGATGGCTGCTGCCTTCAAAGAGTCAATGGCTTTCTACAAAGAAGTGTCTGACAAGAACCCTAACTTCAAGAAGGTCTACGACGACTACTCTAAGTTCCGTGCTGACTCGAACCTGTGGTTCCAGTTCACCGAAGCTAAGTTTGACCAGTTCATGCAAAAGCAAAAGCTGTAATTCAGCCTTCGCTTGAACAACAAAAACCGCGCCTCGGTGCGGTTTTTTTATGTGCGTTGTATGGGAAATTTAAAAATTGTTTTAAAACTCACGAAACGCAGACAGCTCGGCACTCAGGCGTTCGCACTCTTGTTGTACATGAGCGCTGCTGACGTAAAACACCGCAAACTTACCCATCAAGGTGCGCACATAAAGGCGGGGCGCCATGAACCACTCCAAGCCACGAATGCGTATGAGCTTGGCGTAGGCCAGTTCGTCGTAGCTCATGTGTTTGTCCCAAATCCAAGTTTGGTGAATGCCTGTGGCGTCCAAACGCGCGCGGCTGAACATGACATGCCACGTGGTCCACGCCAGCAAGCTCCAACCCAACACAAACCAACCTGCAGCGCGTAAGCCATCGAAGCCGGTGTCCCCGCCAAACTTGCCCTGTTGCCACAGGTTGAGCAACCAATAGCCAGAGCCCAACAGGGTGGCCCATGTGATGACTTGGAACGCACGTGAAAAAGCTGGGCCTTCGATGATGTCTGTGGTGGGGTGAAACACAAAAGGCTTGGGGCCTAAGGCAGCCAGTTGTGCAGCGGGTAAGTCAGCGTTGGGCGTGTGGTCGGGTGTAGACATGATGGGTACTTTGTTCTGGCAAGAAAAAGCCCCTCACGGATGTGCCGGAGGGGCTGGTCGATGGGGCAGACTTTATTTCTTAAACAAGTCTTCCATGCGCTTTTGCTCTTCGGCAGCGCTTTCGCCTGCTGAGGGCTTGGCGTCGTCGAGCTTGAGCTCGGCTTCTGGTGCTTCTTGCTCGGTGGGCATTTCAATGACCACTTTGTCAAGGTCGACCTTTTCTTCTTTGTCCAAGAACATGGTCACGGTCTCGGGCACGAAGATCACGATCACGACCAAGATCAGCTGCATGATCACCCAAGGAATGGCGCCCATGTAGATGTCGTTGGACTTGACGGGTTTCTCAATACGACCTTCTTTGAACAGCGTGTCAGCAATGCCGCGCAGATAGAACAGCGCAAAGCCGAATGGCGGATGCATGAAGCTGGTTTGCATGTTCACGCACAGCAGCACGCCGAACCA
>JACCDT011613657.1_pt1 | contig 13345 bp, 14 predicted proteins | sample 7446291 | NCBI WGS metagenome assembly JACCDT01 (sample SAMN15323446, study PRJNA562643) | freshwater metagenome | isolation source: river surface water | place: USA:Blue River Watershed | collected 2017-08-17
CGTGTTCTGCCTGGTGAAGCAGCGGGTTGTCTGAGTCCCCGTAGAATGCGCAAAACGCGAAGTTTAAGGGGGCTCAGTGGGTCTGACCACATCCAGATTGCACATCTTGCGCATTCTGAGCTGGCTCAGGGAGATGGGTGGACACGGGAGGTGGGTGGACACGGGAGATAGGTGGACACGGGAGATGGGTGGACAGGGAGGTGGGTGGACAGGGAGGTGGGTGAACACGGGAACAGGGGGTACAGAGCGTCAAAGTGGCCGCCGGGGTGCACCGCAGGAATGCGTTTTTAAGCGATTCTCGTCTAGAGCGATCGTTGATTTTAGCTCTTCCTCAGGTACAACCAATCCTCGGCTTACAAGGGGGGTCACGGCTTGGATCTGCACATGGGTGATTGGCTAGGTTATCTGATCCGTTGGATTCATCTGATCACGGGTATTTCCTGGATCGGCAGCTCCTTCTATTTTATGTGGCTCGACGCCGCGCTCGAGAGGCCCGAATCAGGCAAGACAGATGTCGAAGGCTATCTCTGGATGGTTCACAGCGGTGGCTTCTACGAAGTCGAGCGCAAAAAAATCGGCCCAGGCTCAATGCCCAAGACCTTGCACTGGTTTAAGTACGAAGCCTTATTCACCTGGATCAGCGGCATCTCGCTTTTAGGAGTAGCCTACTATCATCAGGCCGCAGCTTTCATGATCGACCCGGCCGTCTCGCAACTCTCGCCTGGCACCGCGGTCGCTCTGAGTGCAGCGACCCTTTTTGTCTCCTGGTTTGTTTACGACGGTCTTTGGCAATCACCCATTGGCAAAAAAGCACCGCAGTTAGCATCCGCGCTCTCGCTCATCTTTGCTGGCGCTCTCGCCTTCACATTTTGCAAATACTTAGCCGGCCGCGCTGCTTTCATTCACGTAGGTGCAATGTTCGGTACCTGGATGGTCGCCAATGTTTGGGTTCGCATTCTGCCTGCTCAACAAAAAATGATCGATGCGACCAAAGAAGGCCGCACGCCCGACTACGCGCTCAGCGGCCACGCCAAGCGCCGCTCCGTTCACAACACCTATATGACGTTTCCGGTGTTGTTCATGATGTTGAGCAATCACTATCCTCACACTTATAGCGGGTCGCTCAACTGGGTGATTCTTCTCCTTCTCGTCATCCTGGGCGCATCGATCCGTCACGTCATGGTTGCGAAGCAGGGCAAATGGGCTATCGCGCCGGCAGCAGCCTCTGTTGTTGCGCTTGCCGCGCTCGCTGCTAGTCCCAGTCCCCAGGCTTCCAAAGATCTAGGACCACCCGTCGCGTTCAAAGACGCACAGGCCATCATCACCAGTCGATGCGTAGCATGTCACGCGCAAGAACCAGCGATCAAGACTTTCGGGCCCGCACCGGGGGGAGTTCACTTTGATTCTGCCGAGCGAATTCGCGCTCTCGCTGCCAGAATCAGATTCCGAGTTGTCGAAACCAAAACCATGCCGCTCGCCAATATGACCCAGATCACGGAAGAAGAGCGCGCTACACTAGGGCGATGGATCGATCAAGGCGCCAAGATCGAGGAACCATGAGCAACTTGTTTGCGATTCGCAGCCGCCGCGCACTCCTCGGACTAGAAGGCGATCCTCAACCTGCTACTCTGATCATCCGCGACGGAAAAATAGAAAAAATCCAAACTGAGCCGCCCACGGGCATGCCGATCATCGATGCCGGCAACCAAGTCCTCATGCCCGGGATCGTCGATACTCATGCCCACATCAATGAGCCCGGTCGAACCGACTGGGAAGGTTTTCAGACCGCCACTCGCGCCGCGGCTGCCGGCGGCATCACCACCGTCGTCGACATGCCGCTCAACTCGATCCCCGCAACCACCACGCTCGAAGCGCTCAAGATCAAAGCTCAAACCGCGCAAGGCAAATGCGCTATTGATTACGGCTTCTGGGGCGGAGTGATCCCCGGCAACTCGAACGAGCTCAAAGCCATGGTCCAATACGGCGCACTCGGTTTCAAAGCGTTCATGATCGAATCAGGTGTTGATGAGTTTCCGATGTGCACGGAGAAGGATCTCGCGCAGGTCATGCCGATGCTTGCTCAAGCGGGTGTCCCTCTTCTCGTGCACGCAGAAGTCGACACGGGAGCGCCTCAGTCCCCGGCGGGCTCAAAAAAGTATCAGCACTATCTCGAGTCCCGCCCTCAAGAGTGGGAGGTCAAAGCGATTCAAACCATCATTCGCCTAGCCGCTCAGACAGGATGTCGGGTGCATGTCGTGCATCTCTCAGCAGCGAGAGCGCTCGGAGACATCCGCGAGGCCAAGAAAAAAGGCGTTCCGATCACTGTCGAGACCTGCCCTCACTATCTTTTTTTTGAATCTGAAAAAATCGATGAAGGAAAAACTCAGTATAAGTGCGCGCCTCCCATCCGCGAGCACGCCAATCGGGAGGCTCTCTGGAATGGGCTCCAAGATGGCGTCATCGATTTTGTCGTGTCGGATCACTCACCTTGTTCGCCACATCTTAAAAGAATCGAAACCGGAGATTTTGGCGAGGCCTGGGGTGGGATCGCTGGCCTTCAGTTCAGTCTGCCCACCGTTTGGAGCGAAATGAAGCGACGGGGTTTGTCGCTCAGGAGCCTGAGTCGCTGGATGAGTCAACGCACAGCTCAGTTCGCAGGGCTACACCGCAGCAAGGGGCAAGTCGCCGAAGGTTTTGATGCAGACCTCGTGATCTGGGATCCTGAGCAAGAGTTTGAAGTTGAGCGCGAAATGGTTTTGCATCGACACAATCTCACTCCCTATGAGGGAGCGGTGCTGTATGGCCGGGTTTCTCAGACTTTTGTACGAGGGCAGTGTGTTTATCGGGACGGAGTTTTTCCGATACCTTCGAATGGAGCGGTTGGACGGCCGGTCGTGGGCGCATGAGCCATGACTTTATCTAGGAGTAAAGTCGAGTTGACCTGAATTTACTCCTAGAGCAAAATCTGAACCTGACAGGAAGGATCCCACCTTGAACACTCTCCCCCCAAGCCGCCAGCACGTTCCCTTTCTCGATCTCCTCGATCTCGCCTGTGAAAAGGTCGGGGGCCGCGCGCTAGAAACGAACGATGATTTCTTCGCGCCCAAGGAGAATCTTCTCAAGGCGCCTGCCGCGATCTTTATTCCCGATAAATATACCGATCAAGGCAAGTGGATGGACGGGTGGGAAAGCCGCCGCAAGAGGGGGGTCGGTCCAGGCAATGATCATGATTGGTGTATCATCCAGCTCGGCTTGCCCGGAGTGATTCGAGGGCTCAATGTTGACACAGCCTTCTTCACTGGCAATTATCCCGAATACTGCGCCGTCGATGCGTGCGAGTCGACCTCCCAACCTGGCGCCAATGCCAAGTGGACCGAGCTCCTCAACAAGTCCAAGCTCAGGGGCGGGACTGAGAATTTGTTTCCTATCGCGGACAACCGCCGATGGACTCACTTGAGACTCCGGATTTTTCCGGACGGCGGAGTCGCGCGTCTCCGAGTGCATGGCGAAGTGATGCCCGATCTCAAGGCGCTTCAAGCCAAAGGCGCAGTCGATCTTGCTGCCGCCGAAAATGGCGGCACCGTCGTCACATGCAACGATATGTTCTTTGGGCAGAAAGACAATCTCATTCTACCGGGTCTTGCTCAGACCATGGGCGAGGGGTGGGAGACCCGACGCAGGCGTGGGCCTGGACATGACTGGATCATCGTTAAGCTTGCGGCGGCCGGGAAAATCCAGAAGATCGAGGTTGATACGAGTCACTTCAAAGGCAATTTTCCCGAGAGTTGTGCGATCGAAGGTTGCGTTTATCCCGCCAGGGATCTGTTGGCATCGGATTTCAGAGATCGCACTGATCTCACTTGGCAGGAGATCCTTCCTCGCACAAAACTCAAGGCCAACACCCAGCACTATTTCGAAAAAGAGCTCGCAAGCGTCGCTGCTAAATTTGATTACATCCGCCTCAACATCTTCCCTGACGGCGGCATCAGCCGATTGAGGGTCTACGGTGCGACTTGAAGAATTCAACGCTCTTCCTGAGCGCGAAGCACTCGCTCATCTTGAGCGCTGTTGCGGTTCGCGCAAGTGGTGCTCGCGAATGGCGAGTGAGCGCCCTTTTTCAAATCGCGCCGCCTTGATCGCTACTTCAGCAAAAATCTGGAGCGAACTGTCCGACTCCGATTGGCTCGAGGCGTTCACTCACCACCCCAGAATCGGTGATCTGAGTGCGATGCGCGCCAAGTTTGCGTCCACCGCGGATTGGGCCAAGCAGGAGCAGGCGGGTACTGCCGCAGCGTCCGAACGCACGCTCCAAGAGCTCGCAGACGGCAACGCTCGTTATCAAACGCGATTTGGCCATGTTTTTTTAGTTTGCGCCACTGGCAAGTCGGCCGACGAAATGCTTGCGCTTCTCAAAACGCGCATCGATAACTCTCCTCAAGAAGAGCTTTGCATTGCCGCAGGAGAGCAAACCAAGATCACCCGCATCCGCCTGGAGAAATGGATTGACCCATGAAGCAACGTAGCCCGATCACCACCCATGTCTTGGATCTTCATCTCGGTAAACCCGCTGAGCGTATCGAGGTGACACTTGAGCGCATGGAGAGTGAAGGGAGGTGGAAACGTGTCGGCCACTCTTTTACTAATGTAGACGGACGGATCGATGATCTCATGACACCCGGTTCGAAAGCTAAACTTGGGCTTTATCAAATGGTTTTTCAGACTAAGCCGTACTTTGAGGAGCAGGAGACCCCGACATTCTATCCGGGGGTCGTGATCGTGTTCGAGATCACTGATCCAGCTCAGCATTACCATGTGCCGTTGCTATTGAACGCGCATGGGTACTCGACTTATCGAGGGTCGTAGTCATTTTTTATAGAGTCGGGAGGTAGTTCTTCTCTCCTCTATTCTTGATTGGATGCGGCCCTATAGCGTTTAAGTTGACTTAAATGATAAACTATAAAACTAAATAAGAATGGCGGAGATAAAGCCCCTCTTGTCCAACCCCCCTCAAGAATGCGATGGTGCGGCCCTATCAAAGCGTTCCAGCGAATCTGCGCGGACCGTATCAAGGTGCGCCCAACTAGGGCACCTACATTACTGCCATGTATAGGCAGGAGGCCGAAACATGATGTCAGACGATTTTGATGATGAATTAGCTGAAAAGAAGCCTTCCGACGAGTTCGCTCGCATGCTCGAAGCCTCCCTTCGTGGAGGCTCCGCCAAGGCAAAGCGCTACTCGGTCGGCGATAGAGTGCGCGGCGAGCTTCTCGTGATCGGCAAAGAGGAGTGCTACGCCTCCCTCGGCGGCAACCGCGATGGACTTATCCAACGTCGCGACCTGCTCGATGAGAATGGGCAGGTTCCGTACAAAGTCGGCGACAAGATCGATCTATTCGTTGTGCAGATTCGTGGCTCTGAAGTCATTCTTTCTCCCAAGCCAACTTCTAAAAACCTCGCTGACGATATCGAAGACGCGTTCGACATGATGATTCCGGTCGAGGGCAAAGTCGCCGAGGTCTGCAATGGCGGCTTTAGGGTCGAGATCAAAGGCAAGCTCGCTTTCTGTCCGATCAGCCAGATGGACACGAGGCGCATCGAGCAGCCTGAAGAATACCTGGGCAAGCGCTTTGAGTTTCAGGTGACCAAGTATGAAGAAGGCGGTCGAAACATCGTTGTTTCTCGCAGAAAGCTGCTCGATGAGGAGCGTGACGCAGGCGTCGGCACTTTTGCTTCTGAGCATCGCGCGGGTGATGTGGTTCGTGGCAAAGTGGCGCGACTCGAGAAGTTTGGTGCCTTTGTCGAGCTTGCGCCAGGAGTCGATGGGCTTGCGCATATCTCCGAGCTATCTTGGACACGTGTCAACGACCCTGCTGAAGTTCTCAAGGTCGGGCAGGAGGTCTCTGCAAAGATCCTCAAGATCGAAACCCAAGCAGTCGAAGGCAAGGGCAGTCGATTGAGGATCTCGCTCTCGCTCAAAGACTCGGGAGCGGATCCATGGGTTCTGGCATCTCAGAACTTTGCGGTGGGCACACTGGTGACAGGCAAAGTCGAGCGTCGCGAGCCCTATGGTTTGTTCGTTAAGCTCAGTGACTCGATCACTGGACTCCTGCCCAAATCTAAGGCGCTCGAGAGCCCCGAGTTTCCGTTCGATAAACTGAAAGTGGGGGATACGGTCGCGGTCCAGATCGGTGAGCTTCGCATCGAAGAGCGCCGGATCTCGCTCGTGGTTCCTAAGGATCCCGGTAGCGAAGATTGGAAGGGGTACGTAGCGGCTCCTGCTGCTTCGGGCGGAGGATTTGGGACGTTGGGCGACAAGCTTAAGCTTGCGATGACAGGGAAGCCCAAGAAGTAGAAACGGCTGCTCCAGCTGGCATAGCGTCAGAGCTTGTTTTTGATATAAAAGCTTTTGATTTATCCACTAAAACAGCTAGCTCAAGCTTAGATCACTATTAAGTTATTGATTATTCTAGATAAAAAAAACTTAAACGTATACTTATTTAATCAGTTATTTGTCTGACTTGGTGTATTAAGCCGCCATGAAGACCGGATGGGCTTTTTTAAGTAAAGCGTCCCTTGTTTTTATTAGTTCCCTGCTTTTGGGCATCCCATTCGCCTTGGCTAATAGTGAGCCCTGTCAAACAGGACTTAAAAGCTTTGCCAAAAACCTCCATCCATTTCTGGTGAAGCGTTGCCTCGAATGTCATTCAAACGGCCCAGGCCCTCAACACACAACAAAAGATCCCGTTGCGTCCTACGCACACATCCGCCGTTACGTTTCGGTCAATGATGTCGCGAATTCGAAGTTGGTAAAGGTCGGAGGAGATGGGCATTGCCAGTTTCACTCGGACGGAGCAAAAGGCAGCGCTTGCGGAGCATCTTCTAAAGAGCTCTCAAGGCGCGTGCAAGCATGGTGGGATGAGGGAGAGTCAAAATGTCTCGCACAAGCAGAAAACAAAGAGAGCAGCGCGATTCGCACATTCTCGATCCCGCTTCCCGCGGATCTCCCTTTTGATGCCTCGACCGAGGTCGCGGATGATTCTAAAAGCTTTGCCGTTCTCAAATGGCATTTAGGAGAACGGCATCCGGAACTCTATGGCGTCTATTTTAGAGTCTTGGTCCGAAAAATATTCGAGAAGTCTCAAAGCACCCCAGAAACCTATCTCTTTGTTAGGCCCGCAATCTACGATGTGTACTCTGCTAATGGGCAGGCGCTCGAAGTCAAAGGACTCCGGATCCTACTCAACGGCGTTTACAATCCTGCGAACAGCATGTTCGCCTCGATCAAGGTGCTGACTGCAGGTCGACCCAGGAATCCATTTCTGCTTTCGGCGCGATCCATGATGGTTGCGGCGGATCAAGGAGCGAAAGAAGATCAAGTCTCTATCGAGTTTGATTCGGTAAGATCTAGGGATGCGGTCCATTGCAAGGACCCAGATCTTTTTTCAAAGCAGTCTTTGAAGGTTCGCACTTCTTGTTTGGTCTGTCATGAGTCTCGCAGCTCGAACGCCGCCCAGTCTTTCGACTTGTCTGGATCGCCTGAAGAGAATTGCGAGCAGTTTTTGGCCCGGTTGGACTCCTTGGATTTAAGCGGGTCTCCCTTGTTCGCAGTCCGCTTTGGTGCCGGAAAAGCGCGATACTCTCATTTTGATGCAGCGACCCGAGGAGATTACACCTCCGGAGTTCGCTTCCCAAAGAGTCTAATCATTGAAGATCTCAAAGTCTGGTTCAAAAATGAAAAGGTAGAAAATGAATATTAGGCCCTTCTGCAAGATTTTTCTCGCTCTCATTCTCTTTGGAGTCGCGCCTGCTTTTGGCGCCGAAGAGCCTCCAACGGTAGAAGAGGCTCTGGCGATTCTCGATCAGCTTAAGAGCGAAGGCGTGATGAGTCCGACCGTCTTTGTTCCGATCTGGCGTGGTGAGTTTGTCATGGGTTGTGAAGAGGTAGAAGGGGGTGCTTTCTGTGACGAAGACATTACTCCACAAAAAAGAGTAAATATCCCCTATGACTTTGAGATGATGAACACCGAAGTGACTCAGGCACAGTGGCTCGAGTTTCTCATCGCGAGCTTAGGCCGTCCGGGTCAGAAGTTGTCGGAGATCTATAGCAAGGAAAACAAGCCAACCGAGTGTCCCGGCAATTTTATCGCGCGGCTCGCTCTTTGCCCCAATCATCCCATCGTGAATATAAGCTTGAGCCAAGCCAAAGAGTACGCGGCTTATCAAGAAAATCTGTTTACCTCGCGTGCAGGCCTACCCCTTTTCGAAGTTCGCTTACCCACAGGGCAGGAGTGGGAGTACGCGGCTAGAGCAGGGACGCAGACCCCCTATTATTGGGGCGAAAAGCGGGAGGATTCGATAACTTATGAGTTGGCGGATCGAGGCTTTCCCTATCCAAGATTCCCCTTTAGGCATCCCGGGGATGTGGCTTCGAGGCTACCCAATCCTTGGCAGTTATACGATATGCTCGGCAATGTTCGGGAGATGGTTTTTGATAGGCAAGTAGAAGATGAAATGAACCGTGATCCCGGGGAATTTGGGAGGAGGCGGTTTCTCAGGGGGGGCAACTATAATGTGCTAGCCCAGACGTATGACCGCATTGCAGCTAATAGCACCTCAGATGAAGCTGGAGTGGATGATGACATTGGGTTTCGCTTGGTCCGGGTGAGAGTCGTGTCCACGATGCCGCCCCAGCAAGAGTAAGGTTTGAACATGAAGAAGTATGGGTGTCTTGGGTTCTGTTTGATTTTGTTGCTTCAACTGCAAGAGGCGTCGTTCGCATCTGGGATGACGCAATCACAGCAGCGCGCCGATTTCATTTTCAGAAGACTCGCCGGAAAGGCTCTTCATGCAAGTGATCCTCGGATGCCGATCATGACCCAACTCATTGAGCGAGGCGATGTGGCGGCCGCTGCTCGAGTCGCCATGGAGGACGAAGCATTTTACTCCTCGACTCTCAAGCATTGGGCCGCTTTGATGTCCAATCGCGATGGGAATCCGCTGGTTCCCTATGACGACTTTCAGATGCTGATCATAGGATTTGCGCGTGACGGATTAGATGCGCGCGAACTTCTTACGACCGACCTTGCTTACCGGAGCCAAGGCAGAGTTGGGAATCCCGGGGACTTCGATCTGGCTTACTTTGACCTCATTGGCTTGAGCTTTAAAAAAAATCTCGGTCAAGCCAAGCGGGAGTTTGCAAATGGCTTAGAGCCCGCAGGGCTGTTGACCACCGATGCCTGGGCCAAAGCTCACTATAGCGCAGGGACTAACCGCCGAGCTGTCCAATATGCGTTTCAAGAGTTTTTGTGTGCGCCCATCACCCAATGGAGAACCCCAAACCTGAACGATCGATGGGTCAGGCGCGATGTGGATCGCTTTATTGGCAAAGATAAAGATCATAGAACCTACCAGAACCAGTGTCGAACCTGCCACGCTCCGATGGACGCCATGGCGGGTGCGTTTGCTAAAGTCGATTTTACGGACTCGTTCACATTTCGGGCTCAAGATGTTCACCCTAAGTACAACCAGAATATCGATGTTTTTCCGGAAGGGCGCGAGACGGCGGATGAGTCATGGGTGAATCTCCTCGCAGAGGCGCATGTTCAAGACGATTTTTTTGGCTGGCGGGGCAGGACCCGAGGCAGTGGAATCCGTCAGTTTGGGGAGATGATCTCCCACTCCAAGGCTTATGGAAAATGCTTTGCAAAAAGAGCATTCGTCGAAGTTTGCCGCCGCGAACCCGGTCATGAAGACGTCAGCGATTTAGAAGGGGTCGCGCTCAAATTTGAAGAGAGCGGCTACAAGTTAAAAGAGATTTTTGGACACGTGGCGGCTCTTGAGTCGTGCACAGGTGTTGAATCGATGGATCGGGAGATTCGAAGATGAGAAAGAAAGTCATTGAAGCAGCGACAGGGCTCGTAGTTGGGATCTCTATGAGCGTCAGTGCCTTTTCTAGTCCTGGAGCCACGGTAGCGATCAAGAGCTTTTCGCAATACTATGGCTCTCTTCAGAGCGCTACGGGGCTCCCGGCTTCTCGAACCGGGAAAGCAGCTTTTTATTATATCAATAATCTGTCTCGGTTCTCGAAGCAGGGCATGGTTCGTGAGTTGAGTCCAACGGTCCTGATCGCTTATGCCGCGCTGGCCGGGCATTTCTGCGATGAATGGGTGCGAAGAGCCGAGCAGCCGCCCGCAGAAAGCTCCATGGCTCAGTATTACGCCCGTGCTTTTTTGGGGAGAGGTGCGACTCCTCATGAAGAAAGGACCCTCCGAGAAATGGCTCGAGTCTTTAAACAAGACCCAGAAAACAGCGAACTACCGCCCGGCGAGCTTGATTTTCAGATCGCGATATCCGTTTGCACTTCGTTTGCTTCTTCAGTGGAGTTTATCGTTTTATGAAGAGAAAATCTGATTTTTTGTCATTGGGATCTCATTGTTCCCGTCGCGATTTTTTTGGAGCTGGTATCGGAAGGTTCTATGGAACCTTGTTGGCGCCTTCTCTCATCACGCACTTGATGCTGCAGCAAAGAGCGCGTGCAGAAGGCCTTGCGGATCAGGGTCAGGATTCTGATGATGGGCTGATGCCGTTCTTGGTTTTTGACATGAGGGGAGGGGCGGCGTTTCCCGGCAACTTCTTGGTGGGCAAAGAAGGCGGGCCCGAAGATTTTCTCAACTCCTACGATGAACTCGGTTGGGACCCCAGAGCTGGCGGGGCACTGGATAAGAGGTTTGGCCTACCCATGGCCGCAAACGCCAGCAAGATCCTCGAGGGGATTGTCGAGGCGGCATCCCCCGCGGCGCAAGCTGGGCTGCGCATGGGCAGTCTATGCAACTTTTCTGTGAGTGACACCTCCTCCAATCCTTTGTCGGCATTGACGTTGGTTTCTAAAGCAGGATACCGCGGAGTTCATCTGGCCAATGGTTTGGGAACCGGCATCTCGGATTCAGGAGGCTACTCCAAATCTGCGCTCGAGGACTCGTTGTTCAAGCCCCTGCAATTGAAAAGCGTCAACGATGTTGGCGCCTCTTTGGGGTATGGACCTGTGTTTAGGGACTTTTCGGATGCCAAGCTGAAGGCGATGGGAAGGGCAATTCGCGACATGAGTTGGGAACAGAGCGCTCGCTTTGACTCGTTAAAACAAGGTGCGCAGTTAGCTGCGCTCGCAGATGCAGGCTACGATAAAAACATGCAAAACGGTTCGAGGGTATCTGGGATCGATCCAAGGATGAGCGATGTTTTTCGAGAGTTGTACGATATCAATGCGGGTACCGATGAGAAGTCGAATAGTGCCCTTTCTGCTTCTGTCGTCATGAACGTTTTGAATCGCTCGACAGGGCCGGGCGCTTTGATGCTAGATGATTGTGACTATCATGACGGTAATTCGACCAAAGGCGATAGACAAGACAAGGAAATGGGCCTCCAGATCGGTAGAGCAGTCGAGGCCTCCTATCGACTCAAGAAGCCGCTTTTCTTTCAGCTCATTACAGATGGCGGAATATACGCTGATAAGGGAACTCGAAATTGGCGTGGCGACGCGAACACCAAAAGCATGACAGTGATTGGGCATTATCATCCTACCCGCACTCCTTCTCTCAGGAGAGTTCAGCTCGGTTCTTATTTAGACGGCCAATCAGTGAACCCTGATACGTTTGTGGGGTCCGAGTCTGCGCTTGGTAAAATCGCGTATGTGGTGCTCGCAAACTACCTCTTTGCTTGCGGAAAGTTGGGCAGCTTTGAGGCCATGCTGCCTCGCGGGCTCATTGAGCCTAAGCAATTTGATGACCTGCTGCTCTTTGGTTAGCTTGGCAAAACAAACGAAAGCGTTTGCGCGACTTGGGTGAATCTCAGAGCCAAGTCTGCGAAGTCCGACGTCACATGGTCAGCTTGGTCCGCGAAATCCGGCCTGCCCCGCGTGGCGTAGAGGATCGTCTTCATTCCCGCGCGCTGGCCAGCGAGCAGATCAAATTTGTAGTCTCCCACAAAGATCGCTTCATGAGGCGCGCAGCCCCAGGCTGAGCAGATCTTCAACAGCCCGGTAGGATCTGGTTTTGCCGGCGCGTCTTCGCGAGTCAGGACCTGCGAAAATCCCGTGAGCGCAAGGCGCTCGAGCGTAAGGCGCGTGGGCGCTCCCATGTTGCGGGTGAGTATGCCTAGATGAAGATCCATGCCTTTGAGGAGCTTCAAAAAATCGGCCATCCCCGGCATGAGCGTCGCTTCTTGCGCGCCCCTCAACTCATGCTTGAGAAGGATCTTCCAGCACTCGCGCTTGCGATCTCCCTCGGGGAGCTGCTCGACATATTCAAGAACAGGATGTTTGTCTAGAATCCCGATTTCGCGCCTCATGAGGTCGAAGTCGAGTTTCGAGTCGACGATCGTTCCATCCAGGTCAAAGATCACACCTTTTAGCTGAGGCCTCAAAAGGACCTCAAATCTTGGGCTAGGACCTCTAAGCTGGTCCGCATGCCTTTGATTGAGGTGAGGGCGTCCACAATTGGGCTCATCCAGGGGCTGCCGCCCGACTTCGCTGCACCGAAACTAACTCTTGGATAGGGTTGCATGCTTTTTGTTCTATCTCATGTTGGCGGTTCGCTAAAGGGACAGCTTGGCTATCCAGGCTTAGAACCTACGGTGTGCCCATTGTTAGCCGTAGAGGACCCTTTCATCTGGCTTCCCCACGCTTCCACCTCTATTTTTGAGTCGGGATTCTATGAGCCATAGCTTTCCAGCAGAGTGGATCTCAGTGCGAACCAGGTAAAGCGGCACCAGAACTTGATCTGGGAGGAGACCTGTCACCGCTTTGAATGAGACGCTTTCCATGAACAATCAGCGGAAGATCGCCCTCTCCCGTACTTTTGTTGAGGGACTTGAACTCACTGATGCAGAGCCGAATCGCAGGCGTATCCGCAGCTGCACAGGCCTCAACTTCTGGGTGGTATTTTTCCAACAGAAAGCTTCGGCCGTCATACTCTCCCTGTTTGAGTGTGCCGCTATTGCAAAACACTAAGAGTCTCCAGCTACCAGGGCCCCAACCCCCAGAATAGTGCCTAGCAAGGTCATACGTTTTACCGTCGGAGCACATGAAATTTTTAGCGGGGTAAATTTCTTTAGATAAAATGCAATTATTAATTGCAGAGTGGTTATATTGGGGGCGTCTAGAGTCAGAGAACTTCAGTTAGAAGTTGGATTGGGACAAATATTCAACACTTCCCTCTGGTGTGACTATCCCTGTTTGCAGACTTGGAGCTGCCACGCGCGTCTCGCACCCTGACCTCACGCTGAACCTGTGTCGGGAGTTCACTCACCTGAAAGTCCGGTCACCTTCACCAAGAGTCGCTTCGTTCTGCGC
>JACCDT010667322.1_pt1 | contig 13344 bp, 10 predicted proteins | sample 7446291 | NCBI WGS metagenome assembly JACCDT01 (sample SAMN15323446, study PRJNA562643) | freshwater metagenome | isolation source: river surface water | place: USA:Blue River Watershed | collected 2017-08-17
CATGGCGCCACGATTCTGACTGGCGGGAAGCGTCATGCCCTCGGCGGCACCTTCTTCGAGCCGACCATCCTGACCGGATGCACGGCGGCGATGGAAGCCGCACGGGTGGAGATCTTCGGCCCGGTGATCCCGATCTTCACCTTCGGGAACGATGAGGAGGCAATCGCCCTGGCAAACGCGACCGAGTACGGCCTTGCCTCCTACTTCTACAGCAAGGATCTCGCCCGTGTCTGGCGTGTGGCCGAGGCGCTGGAATACGGGATGGTCGGTGTGAATACCGGCATCATCTCCAACGCTGCGGCACCCTTCGGCGGAGTGAAGGATTCCGGCTACGGCCGTGAAGGGTCACGCCACGGCATCGAGGACTACCTCGCGATGAAATACGTCTGCATGGGCGGAATCCAGTAGATGCGGAATGTTTCCCCGCTGAAACGAGCCTTTGGGAAAGGCGAGTTGTAGTCACCGAAGGTGAACCCGAAAGGGCGAGCCTTGCGAGAGCAAGCGAGTACAACCGCAGAGAGGTTTTAATTTGGAACTCAGGAAAGCAGGAAAAGAAGCAAAGACGACCAGCATCATTGATTGTTATGATTGGGTCTCATAAATATGTTGTGCGGTAGTAAAAACGTATGATTTCAAAGCGTTCATTCCGAATTTTGATGATCACTGATTTGCTGCTCGTTGCAGTCAGTGTAGCGGTTGGCGTGGTTGGTGAGGCTTGGCTACCTGAACCTCTTCGAGCTTTTGAGGAGGCTCGAGCCGAGGCCAACTTGACACCTAACGACTGGGTTGTCCTAGGTGCAGGCATTCCCCTCATCATCGTTGCGCTTGTTTCTTCTGTTGGACTGATGTTCTTCTGGCGCCCTGCACGCCCTCTTTACCTAGCCAGCTTAATTGTTGCTATCATGCTGACGCCACTAGGTGGGCCATATATCACATCGGGCTTAGAGGAGGCTCTTGATTGTGTATCGATGACTGTTTCAGGAGTAATACTAGCTCTAATTTATTTTTCACCATTGAGAGATTTCTTTAAGAGACAGCAGAATGCTCCTTAACAACGGGCTTTTCCAATACCGGTGGAAGCGTCCCGTTCGCTAGGTTGCTTGGCTTATTCGCTCGACCCGATCTTCAGCGGAACGCCTTGAGACCAAATCCCGTCACCACGGCGAAACCTAGCGCCCACGGCAGGACTCCCAGTGAGATCGCCATCTGAATGCGGCGCGGGGCTTCCCCCAGTGCCAGCGCGATCACGGCCGTTGCCTGAGGCCCGATCGTGACGGGAGCGATCAGTCCGAGCCCCCAGATCCCGAAACGGTGCCAGACGCGCCAGAAGAGTTTCGACGGATCAGGTCGCGGATCGATCTTCAGCTTCCGGGTGATCCAGGAACGCAGAGGAGTTCCCGCGAGCAGAACCACCGCCCCCCCAAGCGAGTAACCGAACCACGCTGCAAGCACGGCAAGCACCACGGGTGATCCGGCGGCCACGCCTGCAGGGATGGCTGCCACGAAATAGAGGAAGCCGAGCCCCAGCGCGGTGAGAATGCCTGCCATACGGAAGAGTTAAACCGAAACATACACGCCACGGCACAAAAAACCGGGCCGAAGAGATGCGTCTCTTCTTCAGCCCGGCATTTCAAAGGGATATTCCGTCCCAAGGGACGGGTGACTTGCGTCTTTAGTCCCGATCGATCTCGAGAACGCGTCCCGCGGGGGTCACATCGATCTCGTACTTGCCCTTGGGGGAAGTCCCCTTGATCTCATAGAGATCGCCTGAGGACTTGTGCTCAAGCTTGGCATAGGTGGGCTGGAAGCCGGGCACGGACTTCTTGGCCGCTGCCAATGCCGCCGCAGGGACGGAGTTGATGGCGACGGCATGATCGTCACCACAGTGAGCGCAGGCGGTGGTGCCGGAGTTGGTCGTGCTGCAGGCGGTCACCAGGAGGAGGGACGCCGAGACGGAGAGGAGGCTGATCTTATTCATCGGATGGAGTTGAGGATTGTTTGGTTGGGGCCGAATCCGGCCTTCAAAGCCGACAACATCACGGGTATCCGTTGCTGTCAAGGTGGCCGGGTGGCAACGGGGAAATCCCATCCCCGCGGAATTTTTTTGTCTGCGGGCGGCGATCTTTTAATCTCCGGTGGTGATCAAAAAGCTTTTCGGCCCCGGGTTCGGCCTTCTTGCCCAAAACGACTTCCGCAATCTCTGGATCGGAAACTTTTTCTCCAACACGGGGACGTTCATGATGATCATCGCGGCGGGATGGGAGATGAGTTCCCTGACCCAGAACGCGGCGCTGGTGGCCATGGTGCAGACGGCGCTCAGCCTCCCCTTTTTCTTTTTCGTCATCCCGGGGGGGATCCTCACCGATCTCATCAATCACCGGAGGCTGCTGATTGCGGCCCAGACCTGGATGATGGTTTCCGTCGCCTTGATCGCCTGGTGCTCCTGGACCGGCAGGCTCACGCCTTGGCTTCTGCTCGGCCTGCTCACACTGGTCGGAATCGGAACGGCCATCCATCAACCCGCTTGGAAAACGATCCTGCAGGATCTCGTGACGCGCGAGCAGTCGGCCTCAGCCGTCGCCCTCAACAGTCTCAACTACAATATCGGCCAGGCGCTCGGCCCATTTCTGGGAGGCTTGCTGTCAGGCGCTCTTGGCGCCGCCGGTGTTTTTCTGTGCAAGGCGCTCTCCTATCTCTCCGTCATCGGGGCTCTCTGGCCGATTCCCGACGATAGGTTGCCGAAGCCGAAGACCGGTGTCTCGGGATCCTCCGTCGTCTCCTCTCTGGGCGAAGGATTCGCTTTCCTGAAAACCTCCCCGATCCTCGGCGGCATCCTCCTCAGATACGCCCTCTTCATCCTTCCGGCTTCCGGGATGATGGCCCTTCTGCCGCTCGAGGCACGGCGGGAAATCGGGACCGGGGTCTTCGGGTACGGCACGCTCATGGGCGTCCTCGGCGTGGGCGAACTGCTGGGAGCCCTCGGGATAGGAGCCGTGGTCGGGGCCCTTTTCATTCCCGGACTGAAGCAGCGGCTTTCACTCGATAAGGTTGTGACGGCCACGCTGGTTTGTTTTTCCCTCTGCACGCTCGGCGTGAGCCAGTGGGACAGCATGCTTTTGGATGATCTCTTCCTGATTGTCGGCGGCGTGAGCTGGAGCGTCATGACCGTCACCCACCAGGTGGCCGTGCAGTTCTGCTCGCCCGATTGGGTCAGGGGAAGGACGACCTCTTTTTACATGCTCACCCTGCAGGGTGCCACCGCGCTCGGGAGCCTGACCTTCGGATGGATCGCCCAACTGACCACGATCCGCGAGAGCATCATGCTGTGTGCGGTCGTCTCGATGATCGGGATCCTGTTGATCCGCCGCTTCCCGCTCACGAACAACGACTCCGCGGAGTGACCTCACCGGCCGCAAGGCCTGACTGGCAGGATCAGTTTGCGCGGCGGCGCCACAGGTAGAGGGCGCACGGGACCACGATCACCGTCACCACCATGGAGACACTGACGCCGCCGATGATCGCGCGGGCAAGCGGGGTGTAGGCCTCGCTTCCCGTTCCGAGCTTGAGGGCGATCGGCAGCAGCCCGACGAGCGTTGCGAGGGAGGTCATGAGGATCGGCCTGAGACGCACGCGCACCCCGGTAACCACGGCCTCGCGCAGCGCCATTCCCTCCGAGAGGAGGCGGTTGGTGAACTCCACGATCAGGATGCTGTCGGTGACGACGATGCCGACCATCATGATGACACCCATCAGGGACATGATGTTGAGGGTGGTGTTGGTGAGGAGCAGCGCGAGGATCACTCCCGAGAGACCGGGCAACACCGCCAGCAGGATGAGCAGGGGATCCGAAAAGGAGCGGAACTGCGCCACCAGGATCAGGTAGACGAGGAGGATCGCCAGAATGAGACCGGCGAAGAAAGAGCGGAACGAGGCATTCATCGCGTCGATCAGCCCGTGCATGGCGACACGGATTCCCTTCGGGGGAGGGTTCTCGGCAATGATCCTGTCGAGCGCCTTGGCCACCGGACCGAGCGCCTCCTGTCTGGTGGAGACATAGAGGTTGATGACGCGGCGGAGTTGATAATGGTCGATCTCGGTGGGCCCCTCCGACCGGCTCATCGTGGTGACGGCGTCCAGACGCACCGTTCCGAGCGGGATTGATTTCAGATCAAGCATGCCCTTGATGAGGTCCTCCCGGTACTGGACGCTCAGCAGGTAGTCGTAGCCGGTCGAGGGATCGATCCAGTAGTTCGGCTGGATCATGCCGTTGGAAACAAGCGCCGTGATCATGTTGCCGACGACGGTGCGGGCGCTGAGACCCAGGGCGGCGGCATTGGAGCGGTCGATGCTCACCCGGAGGGAGGGGGCGTCGATATCCTGGGGAATGAGCATGTCGCCGATGCCGGGAATGGAGCGGGCCTTCTCCATGATCTTTTTGGCGTAGGCATAGGCGGCTTTCTGATCGGCTCCGGAGAACTGCAGGTCGATGGGTGCGGGTAGCCCCATGTTGAGCACGGCATCCACCAAGCCTCCCGACTGGAGGTAGACGGAGAGCTCCGGCATCTGCTCCGCAATGGCTTTCCTGACGCGCGCCATGTAATCGTAGCTCCCGATCCGGTGGCCCTTGTTGAGGCTCACCTGCACGAAGGCGGTATGGGGACCGGAGTTGCTGGTGTAGATGGCGGAGAGATCGGGGGTGCTGCCGATGTTGGAGGCAATGATCCCCAGGTCGGAAGGCCGCACGATCCCGCGGATGAGTTGCTCGAGTTTCTTCACCGTCTCCTCGGTCACCTCGACCCGGGTCCCGGGAGTCCCTTTGACGTTGATGACAAACTGGCCCGGGTCGGTCCTCGGGAAGTAGGAGGTACCGACAAAGGGGATCAGCCCGAAGCAGGCAACGCACGCCAAGAGGATTCCCCCCAGCACGGCGCGCGGCCGATCCAACAACCGCTCCATGCATCCTCCGAACCACCCGAGAAAGCGGTCGAAGCGGAGGTTGAATCCCTCATGGAAGCGACGGCCCCAGGCGACCAGAGGGGCCGTCTTGGGAGCCGGGGACTTCCCCTTCCCTTCCTTGCCGTGCGGCAGCCTGATGAAGCGCGCACAAAAGAGCGGCACCACGGTCATCGCCACGAAGTAGGAGGCAAAGAGCGAGATGACCACCGCCATGGCAAGCGCCCCGAAGAAGAACCGGCTCACGCCGTAGAGAAAGGTGACCGGGAAAAAGACGACGGCCGTGGCAAGCGTGGCGGCCAGGACTGGGACGGCGACTTCCTCTCCTCCCTTGACCGCGGCGCTCTCGGGACTCTCCCCGCGCTCCATGTGGCGGAAGATATTCTCGAGGACGACGACGGAGTTGTCGATCAGACAGGAGAAGGCCAACGCAAGGCCGCCGAGGATCATGGAGTTGATGGTGCCGCCGCCCCAGTTGATGACCATGAAGGCCGCCAGCGCGGAGAGAGGGATCGAGAGAAAGACCCCCACCGTGGCGCGGAGGTTTCCTAGAAAGACAAGGATCAGCAATCCCGTGAGGCAAAGGCCGATGATGCCCTCGCCCACGAGGTTCCTGATCGCGTTCTTCACGAAGACCGACTGGTCGAAGACGACATTGGCGATGAGGGAACGGGGGACACCGATGAGTTGGGAGACCGCCTTCCGGATCCCCTCCACCACCTCGATGGTGTTGGAATCCCCCCCCTGTTTGAGCACGGGGAGGTAGACCGATCTCTGCCCGTCGATCCGGACAATGTTGGACTGGATCGAGGCGGCATCCTTCACGCTGGCGACATCACCGATCACGACCTCCCTCTGGCCCGACTTGATCGGCACCTGCGCGATCTCCCGCAGGGTTCCGAGCTGGGAATTCGCATAGATGTTGTAGTCGACGGGGCCGATCTTCACGTCTCCGGCAGGAAGGATCATGTTGGCGTTGTTGAGTGCGCCGACCACGTCCATCACGCTGAGCTGACGCGATTCCAGCTTCTGGGGATCCACATAGACCATGATCTGGCGGTACTTCCCGCCGAAAGGCTGCGGAACGGAGGCGCCGGGAGCACCCGCGACCTGGTTGCGGATGGAATACTGGCCAAGGTCCCGCAGCTGGGTCTCGTCGAGTCCGTTCCCCTTGAGCGTGATCAGGCAGACGGGAAGGCTCGAGGCATCGAACTTGAGAACAACGGGAGGGAGGGTGCCCGCGGGAAGCCGGCGCAGATTCGCCATGGCGAGGTTGGAGATATTGCTGACGGCACTGTCGGCATTCACTCCCGGCTTGAAGGTGATCCTGATCAGGCTGACTCCGGAGAGGGATCGCGACTCGATGCGGTCGATCCCTCCCGCCAGGGTGAAGAAGCGCTCGAACCTTCCCGTGATGCTGCTCTCGATCTGCTCGGGCGGCATTCCCGGGTAGAAGGTCGCCACGACCACGACCGGAATCTTGATCTCCGGAAAAAGATCCACCGGCATCCTGGACACGGTGGTGATTCCAAGGACCAGCAGGACCAGGCAACTGACGAGGATCAAGTAAGGATAGCGGATGGCAAATCGTGACATGGAGAAAACGTGGCGGGCGCCTCAGGTACCTCTTGTAGCTCTTGTAAGCGATGGGGCCGGATGAGGGCGCTAGGGCTGCTTTGCGGAAGCGGGGGGTTGTGTCGCCGATGGCTGCGTGATCTTGGGGGAGACCTTCATTCCGGCCTCAAGCTCCGAGGTATTCCCGAGCACCACCAGATCCTTCTCTCCGAGTCCCGCCGTGACCTGCACCAAGTCAGGTGTCTCCACGCCCAGCGTCACGGAACGGCTTTCCAGCATGCCCTTGTCGTTGATCACGTAGACGCTGGGGTTATCGGGAGTCCGAACCGCCTGGATGGGGATGGCCAGCGCACCCGGGGCCTGCTCCACGGGAAACGCAGCGATGGCATAGAGTCCGGGTGTGATGGCGAGATCGGGATTCGGGATATCCACCTGCACCTCCATGGTTCGCGTGGAGCTATCGACCAGATTGGAAAAACGGGCGATCTTTCCCTTCGAGACGCGCTTGAGCGTGGGGATGCTCATGCTGATTTCCTCGCCGAGCTTCAGCTTCCCGATGGCCGATTCGGGAATCGGAAACGATCCCCGGAGGAGATCGTCCTGCGCGATCGAGACCAACGGCATGCTTTGGGTGCTGGAGTAGACACCGGTCTGGATGAGGGTGCCGTTGTCGGCATTCCGCTTGGTGATCACCCCGTCAAAGGGAGCGGTGATCGCCGTGGTGGCGGCGTTTGCCGCGCGATTCGTGGAGACGGTGAGTTCGACGCCTCTCTTGGCCGCCTTGATGGCCGCCATCTGGCGGTCGATGTCCAGGACCTCGAGTGTCGCGATCAGATCACCCTTCTTCAGGTGATCGCCGATATCGACATTCATGGATTGGACGTATCCTGCCACCAGTGACTGAACATCCACCTGCTGGTAGGGCTTCAGTTCTCCGGTCACCTCGACGGTCTGGACGAGATCCGTCCTGAGAGGGTGCATGGCGGAAACCGTGGTAATGGACTCGGGCTCCTGCGCCGTCGTTGATCCCCGCCTATAAGCAAGGGCACCAAGGCTGCATAGGACGAGAAGGAGGAGAATCCCCCGCAAAAGATTGGATTTCATGAGGATGTTCACGGGATTGTCAGGAAATCATCCGGAATAGCAACATGACAAGACACAGGGGACGAAAATGCCCTCATCCCTCATGAGAGGGAATGGGCATCCTGCCTTGGAATGTCCGGGAAAAAACAACCTTGGCCGGACATCGCGTTCCGACGAGCCCGTCCCTAACGACGCGAGTCCAGGAAGGGGTAATCCGTGTAGCCCTTCTCCGCGCCTCCGTAGAAGGAGGCCTCGTCGGGCTTGTTCAACGGGGCGTTCGTTCGGAAGCGTTCGGGAAGATCGGGATTGGCGATGAAGGGGACGCCGAAGGCGATGGCATCGGCCCACCCCTCCGTAATGGCTGCATTCCCCGTCTCGAGCGTGAATCCTCCCGCGGAGACAATCTTCCCGTTCCATGCGGGGCGCAGTTGCCTCGGGCCGACCCCCTCGGCGGCACCATGGGCGATGTCCTGGGCCGTCACCTGCGTGATGTGGGCATAGGCAAGGCCGAAGCCGTTCAATTCTCTCAGCACATGACCGAAGGTCTCGAGCGGATTGCTGTCGCGCATGTCGTTGAAAACGCCGGCGGGGGAGAAGCGGATGCCGACGCGATCGCCACCCCAAACACTGCAGACAGCCTCTGTCACCTCGATGGTCAGGCGGGCGCGGTTCTGCACGGAGCCCCCGTATTGATCGGAGCGGTGGTTCGTCCCGTCGCGCAGGAACTGGTCGAGCAGATAGCCGTTGGCGTTGTGAATCTCGACGCCATCGAAGCCGGCTTGTTTTGCCAGCATCGCGCCATGGACATATTCATTCACAATTTTTGGAATCTCGGCGGTCTCAAGTGCCCGGGGAGTCACGTACTCCTCCATCGCGGTGCCCGTGAAAACCTGCCCCTTCGGCTTGATCGCGGAGGGAGCCACCGGCAGCGCCCCGTCCTCCTGATAGGCGGGATGGGAAATGCGACCGACATGCCAGAGCTGGAGGTAGATGTGCCCGCCCTTGGCATGCACCGCCTGCGTGATCTTTTTCCACCCCTCAACCTGGGCATGGGTGTGAATGCCGGGTGTGGCGGGATAGCCGTAACCGCGCGAAGAAACCGAGGTCGCCTCCGAGATGATCAGCCCGGCCGAGGCGCGCTGGGCGTAGTACTCGGCATTGAGATCGTTCGGTACATTTCCCTCCGAGGCGCGGCACCGGGTGAGGGGTGCCATGAAGATGCGGTTCGGGAGGACGAGGGGGCCTAGCTGGATGGGGGAGAAGACATTGGGAGTCATGGAAGCAGGGGTTTAGGCTGAAGACTGAAGACTGAAGGCTGTTAGGGAGAGGCAGGGAGGAACGCCTTTTTTCGATCCTGATGAGGCTTTTCGGAGTTGGCGAGTTCCTTCAAGGGCAGGGTTTTATTCCTGTTTTGACGTCACTTTGCTCCCGCAAAGCGGTGACGCCCTACGGGCTACGACTTCGTCGTAGTCTTACGCGCCGATTCCCATCGGCTTGTTTCCTGAGTTCCTGAGTTCCAAATTTAAAACCTCTCTGCGGCTCCGGGGCTCGGCGGGGAAATGCTCAGAAGGGCAGGCCGGGGATGCCGAGGCCGGCCGTCAGCTTGCCCATCTCGTCGGCGGCCAACTTCTTGGCATCGGCCGTGGCCTGACGGACGGCGCTAAGCACGAGATCCTCGAGCATCTCGACATCGTCCGCGCTCACCACCTCGGGGGCGATGCGGATGGAGAGGATATCGCCGGCACCCGAGGCCTTCACGATGACCTTGCCTCCGCCGGAGGAGGCCTCTACCTCGCGCTTGGCAAGGTCTTCCTGGATCTGGGCCATCTTCTTCTGCGCGTTGGCGGCGGCGCTCATCATCTTGGCAATGTTCATCGTGTCAGGTGGTTTGGGGTGGGATCAGGATCTCCGCCTGGAACACTTCCAGCGCTTTCCTGATCAACGGGTCGTTCTTGAAGGCTTCCAACTCCTCGGGGCTGATCGCGGGCACCTCGGGTTCGGGCTTTTTGGCCGCGGGTTCGGCGGCCGCGGGACGGGAACTCTCCGAAGGGGCTTTCCTGGGGGCGGGGGGGGCGACCGGTTCGGGCTCAGGCTCCTGGGGAGGCTCCTCACCGGTGAAACGAGTCTCGAAGGTAATCCGGGCGCCGAGTGCCTCGGAGAGCATCTCCTCGATTTTTTTGACGGCCTGGGGCCAGAACAGGGTCTTGGTCTGCTGCTCCAGCGAAGGGGGAAACTCGACCAGTACGGCGTTGCCGATCCTCTCCACGAAGCGTCCGTCCTCGACCCAGCCGAACTTCAGCGGGGAATCGCTCGCCAACTGCATCGCGACGGGATGCCAGGGGTCGGAAGAATGAGGAGATGGAAGCTGGGAGCTAGGAGATGGGGTTTCAGGCTTGGCGGGCGGCACCTCGGCAACCGGAGCAGGGGTGGGAGCGACCGGCTCCGCTTTCGCCGGTGCCGGCTGGGTTGCGGTCACGGGAAGCGGGGTGGGCTTGGGTGCCGCCACTGGTACGGAAACGGGAGCGGCGGCGCGGACGGCGGTTGCGGGGGGACGCGGGGCGGTCCGTTCGGGCAGGGGGGTCCCTCCGCGCAACGCGGTCAGGACCTCCAGGACATCGCCGAGGCTAGCCTCCTCGAGCAGATGCACCCCCTTGATGAGGGCCACATCGAGCTGAAGCTTCTTGTCGGTCGCCCAGCGGAGACGCCCTTCGGCTTCCCCGAAATGATCCAGCAACACGAGCAGCTTCTCCTGGGTCACGGACTCGCCGAGGCCCGACTCGGGCGTCGCCTCAGTCGGAGGGTGCACCTTGCTGATCAGGATGTCCCTGAGAAGCCCCACCAAGTCTCCGAGCAGACGGGAGAGATCCTTGCCCGCCTCGGCCTGGGCCTTCACCAGGGCGAGCGCGGCGGTCGTGTCACGCCCGAGCAGGGCATGCCCGAGGTCGAGCACGGTCTCGCGCGGCGTGAATCCGAAAACGCTGTGCACGTCGGAGGGGCCGATCGTCGTGCCGCAGAAGGCGACGACCTGATCGAGCATCGACTCGGCGTCCCTCATCGCCCCGTCGGCCCCGCGCGCGATCGCCTCGGCGGCGGCGGGATCGAGGCTGATCTCCTCGTTCCGCGCGATGTGCATGAGATGGCCGGCGATCAGCTCCGGCGTGAGCCTGCGCAGATCGAAGCGCTGGCAGCGGCTCAGGATCGTGGCGGGCACCTTCTGCGCCTCGGTGGTCGCGAAGAGGAACTTCACGTGTTCGGGGGGTTCCTCCAGCGTCTTGAGCAGCGCGTTGAACGCCGCCGTCGAGAGCATGTGCACCTCATCGATCAGGTAAACCTTGTAGGGGCCGCGGGCCGGCGCGTAGGCGGCGTTCTCGCGGAGGGTGCGCACGCTCTCCACGCTGTTGTTGCTGGCCCCGTCGATCTCCATGACATCGAGGCTGCGTCCCTCGGCAATCTCCACGCAGGCGTCGCAGGTGCCGCAGGGATTGTCTGTCGGGCCCTGCATGCAGTTGAGGGCCTTGGCCAGGATGGGGGCCGAGGAGGTCTTGCCCACGCCGCGCGGGCCGACGAAGAGATAGGCCTGGGCGAGGCGGTTGCCCTTGATGGCGTTCTGGAGGGTGCGGGTGATGTGCTCCTGTCCCACGACCTCCTCGAATCGCTGAGGGCGGTATTTTCGGGCAAAGACGCGGTAGCTCACGGGATTGGAAAGTTACGGGGGGTCGGCGATTCCTGCAATTTCCGATTGAGGAGGAATGGCTTTCCCGCAGGGACCGGGCCGCTCCGGCAGTCTATTCCTCCCCGAAACGGGTGGAGATGAGCTTCTCGAGCTCCTCGACGACGGTGAGGGCATCCGTTCCCTCGGCGCTCACCTTGAGGACCGATCCCTTGCCCGCCGCCAGCATCATGAGGCCCATGATGCTCTTGCCGTTGACCTTTTCGCCGTCCTTCTCGACCCAGACCTCTGCCTGGAAGCGGCTGGCCGTCTTGACGAACAGGGCCGAGGGACGGGCATGGAGCCCGTTGCGGTTCTCGATGGTCAGGTCCTTGGTGGCTTGGGTGCTCATGGTCGGAAAAAGGCTATCGGTCCCGGGAAGGTTGCATGGCCCTCAGGAGACGCTCGTTGAACTCCCGGGCCGCGTCATGCCCCATCCCCTTGAGCTTCTGGTCAAGGGCGGCGACTTCCACGAGCCTTGCAAGGTCGCGTCCGGTTCTTACGGGGATGGTCACGTGAGGGATGGGAATGCCGAGGATCTCGTAGCTGCCACGGTCGAGACCCAGCCTATCGATGTCGTCGTTCTCGTGCCAATCCTTTAACGTGACCACCAGGTCGAGCTGCTTCTCGGGGCGCACGGAGCCCGCGCCGAAGACGGCCGCCACGTTGATGATGCCGATGCCGCGCACCTCCATGTGGAAGCGGGTGAGCTCCTTGCTGTTGCCGATCAGCTCGCGCCCCTCGAGGTTGCGGAAGCGGGTGATGTCGTCGCTCACCAGGCTGTAGCCGCGCTCGATGAGCCCAAGGACGCACTCGCTCTTGCCGATGCCGCTTTTGCCTCGGATGAGGACGCCGATGCCCATGATGTCGACCATGCTGCCGTGCTCGGAGGCGACGGGCGCGAACTCATCCTCGAGGGCGATGGTGGCCGAGTTGATGAACTTCATGGTGACCAGCGGGGTGCGGAAAACGGGCGTGCCGGCATCGGCCGCAAGCTCCAGGATGCCGGCGGGCAGGGGAAGGCCCCGGGCGACCACGACGCAGGGGACCTTCTGCTCGAAGAGGGCCCTGAGACGCGCGCCGCGCTCGGCGGAGGAGAGGCCGCGCAAGTAGCTCAGTTCGGCATGCCCCACGACCTGGATGCGCTTCGCCGCGAAGTAGCGGAAGAAACCCGCCAGCGCCAGGCCGGGACGGTTGATGGTCGGTTCCTGGATCGGTCGCTCCATCCCGACCGAGTCGCCCATCAGCTCGAGACCGAGGCCCGTGCCGTGATCGGCGAAAAACCTGCCGACGGTGAGCGTCCTGGATGCCGGGTCTTTGGAGCGGGCCATGGCGGGAACTACATCGCGAAGGACTCGCCGAGGTAGAGCTTGCGGCTGATGGGGTCGTGCAGGAGGAAGTCCTTGTCTCCCTGGCTCTCGACCCGGCCCTCGTAGATGAGGTAGGCGCGGTCGGTGATGGCGAGGGTCTCGCGGACGTTGTGGTCGGTGATGAGGATCGCAAGCCCCATGTCGCGCAGGTCAGAGATGATCTGCTGGACGTCGTAGACAGCGATGGGATCGACGCCGCTGAAGGGCTCGTCGAGCATGAGGAGCTTGGGATTGGTGACGAGCGAGCGGGCGATCGTCAGGCGACGCTTCTCTCCGCCGGAAAGGGTCAGGGCCTCGTTGCCCGCGATGTGGGTGATGCCGAAGCGCTCCAGCAGCTCGTCGCAACGCTCGCGGCGCTCCTTCTTGGTGAGGGAGGTCGTCTCCAGGATCGCCATGATGTTCTCGCGCACGGTGAGTTTGCGGAAGATCGACTCCTCCTGCGGGAGGTAACCCATGCCGAGCCTCGCCCTCTTGTACATCGGCTGAAGGGTGACATCCTCGCCGTGGAAGTAGGTGCGGCCGCCGTCGGGACGGACAAGGCCGACGATCATGTAGAAGGTGGTCGTCTTGCCGGCGCCGTTGGGGCCGAGGAGGCCGACGATCTCGCCGGCGCGGAAGTGGAGGCTGACGCCGTTGACGACGGAGCGGGTGCCG
>JACCDT011678663.1_pt1 | contig 13335 bp, 11 predicted proteins | sample 7446291 | NCBI WGS metagenome assembly JACCDT01 (sample SAMN15323446, study PRJNA562643) | freshwater metagenome | isolation source: river surface water | place: USA:Blue River Watershed | collected 2017-08-17
ATCTGAACGTAGCTATCTCTATAATCTGGCCGACTTAAAAATATATTTAAGTTAGGATTAACTGTTTTATAGGATACGAGATAATTATGCTTAGTTTTAATCTTGTAAGCATTTCCGTAAATATCTTTTATATAAAATTCCATATTACAATAATTTATTAGAATGACATGTCTCCCAAATCATTCTTGGAAGACTTAACATAGTTTGTTATTTCCATTTCCTGAGGAGCAACTTGAGTAGACTTAGAACTTCCAATAAATGAGTCAATCCAAGGGAACGGATTAGTATCTTGGTCAAAGACCTTGATTCCTTTATGGAGACCTAGCTCTTGCAGAGTTTTATCAGTAAGATATTTAACATAATTCTTACTCTGGCGATTACTGAATCCGGGTAATTCACCTTTACTACACTGATAATCAATCCACTCAAACTCTTGTTCTGCCATTGCAGTGAACGAAGAAATAACAGTATCAAGTATATAACTTCTTAAATCGTAGAACCCTTCTCTATCTACTGAGGATAGTATTCTGAGAACATTAATTATATTTGCCTTGTGTATTCGCTCATCTCTACGAATAAGTTTAATTATTGATCCAGCGCCAGTCATTTTACCTTTATTAGCAAAATAAAAACTAGTTGAGAATGAATTATAAAATGAAATTCCTTCCAAAGCTAGTAAACCAATTAATGTATTAACTATTCCAATTCTTATGTCTGAATCAGACTTGGCCATTAGTCGATTAAATTTATCGACGGATTTTTCAGCCCTATTCTTAATTTCTTGAGTTTTGAGTATTTGATCAAACCTTCCTGCCGGATCGTTATATACATTTTCTATAATATGAGAATAGGATGGTGTATGAATACATTCTTCAAACCAAGAATGGGTCTTCAACGACAGTTTCAGTTCGCTATTAGTAACATATGTCAATACGTCATCTATACCGGCTCCAAGGAAACTGTCCCCTACAGTTTGGAATGAAAGATTGTTTTCAAATACAAATCTCTCTGACTCAGACATTTTATGTATATCTGATCTATCCCTTTCCATAGAAATTTCATCTGGAATCCAGATGAACGATCTCTGATCTTTATAGAGATTATTAAATACTGGATATGCCATATTACATGTATTTATAATCCCAAGAGGGGTTCCGAGAAAAAGTTTTTCTTTTTCTTTTACCTCTGCATCTAAGTTAATAACAGTTTTCATAATGAGCAACCACCACCTGAGCAAGAATTATCTTCTCCGCTGGCGTCTTCTGTGTTAAAGTAATATTGTGTTTTACCACCTAATTCAAAGAATGATAGCGTGTCTTTAACTACCACGCTAAGTGGTATTTGTTTATTTTCGTAGTGATTTACATTGACGTAACTATTAGCACTTATAGACATACAAGTGAACTTATTTACGGCAGCGTAGATAGTTCTCATTGTATCAACTGGAAGATCGAATGCAAGAGAATAATAATCTTTATTCTTCTTAATATTAGGAGCTACAGATATTAATTTACCAGCGCGAGAGGTTTTAGCTATTATTAGATCTCGAATTGGTTCTAGCCCAGATGTAGAACCTGATATGTTTGAACTGGCCTCCACCGGCATATATGCAGTAAGTGTAGAATTTCTTATTCCATATTTAGATAAAATATCTCTAATATAATCCCAGTCTAGTTTATGTTTGCCACATAACTCATCTACTTTTTCACAATATCTGTCTATAGGAAGCTCACCTTTAGCCCATTTAGTTTTATCAAAGTATTCAAACGAACCTCTTTCTTTAGCAAGAAGAATTGATGCCTTTATTGTATAAAAGCTTAATTTTTCTGCAAAATCTGCTGCAATTTTAGGAGCATCAACCCAATCATATTTAGTTTGTTTTTCTGCCAACAGTGCTGCAAAGTTTAGTGTTCCGATAGCTAAGGAACGATATTTTGTAGCAAAGTTCTCGGCAGCTTTGTCAAAGTAAGACTGATAGCTAATTAGATTATCTAGTTGGCGGACCAGAACCTCACAAACGGATTCAAATTCATCATCTTTTACATATAGAGCATTAACACCTCCTAGAATACAGACGCCAATTAATGCATCCTCATCATTCCATTTTTTAGACGGGATACAGGGGTGTAATATTTCTTGGCAGTTTCCTGTAAGAATTCCATTAAAAACTGCTCTATGGTAGAGAGGTTCATTGACACAATATGTATCATCGTAACGATTAAAATTATATACTCCTTCTACTACTTCGTCAATATCATACATATCTCCGATAGTATTAAGACCATTTATGTCTAAAATATCTCCGGGTTGTAGATCGATCGCTCTTACTTCTTTAGTTACAAATGTTTTATCGTTAAGTCGAATATGAAATTTATGATATGGAGTGCAATCTAAGCTCTTTCCATTGTTTAATACAACTTTTAAAAGTTGCTGATTAGAGCCTGTTTTCTCACATCTAACCATCCTAAAATCTGAACCACACCAAATTTCTAGCACTTGACCAGCGCAATCTTTAATCTGTTTATGACCGTTTCTAGTTAAAATTAGAGTTTCTGGAGCAACGCAAAGATTACTTTGCCCGACCCTTTCCATAAAAGGCGTATAGTTATTACAATTTTCTGCGTGCATTGAGTATACTCGTCCAGTCCCGAGTCTCTCTTTTGCATAAACAGTCATTAAGTCAATAGCTGGAATAACCTTCCTAGAAATAGAGTCATCTACCTCTCGTTTTAAATACATTTCATCCCAACCCGGGAGACCAAAATTATCAACTAATTCAGGAACTTCGTTTGGATTAAATAGAGTAATGTTCTCCTTACTTTTAACTCTGTTTATTAGTAAATTAGAAAATATTAAACAATAATCCAGGAATCTAACAGCTCTCTCATCTGGCAGAGTATTATTCTTTAGAACAAGACAGTCTTCTACCTGCTGATGCCACCAATTAATAAATACAGTAGCGGAAGCTCCACGTAACCCATTTTGGTGGCAAGATTTTACACCAGATTCAAAGTTCTTTAGATATGGGACTAAACCAGTATGAAGTACGTCTCCATGTCGGATAGGTGCTCCGACTGGACGAATTCTTGATATATCAATGCCTAGACCATATCGAGACGCACTAGCTTTCTTTAGAAGATAATCTGTGGCCCCAATACTATCTAATGAATCACCAACAGAGAACAAGGCGCAAGACGCAAATGATCTAAGCGGAGTTCTAGCTCCAGCAATAACTGGAGTTGCTAGATTAATTTTCCATGTTGAATAATAATCATAAGCCTTTTTAATCCATTCAAGTCTATCTTTTTTCTCTTTAGAGAAAAGTGTCATTGCGACTAACACATAAGCAAACTGTGGTGTTTCAAATATCTCTCCAGTCTTTCTATTCTGGACAAGATATTTATCTACCATTTGTTTTATTCCACCGTGGGTAAAATTGAAATCCCTAGAATGATCGATAAATTCATTAATTTTATTTAACTCTTTTGGAGAAAAATCATCTAATAGTGACTTGTCATAATACCCAAGTTTTACGTTCGATTTAACAATATCAATTAATCGTGGTGGATTGGCTCCACCCCAAACAGATTTCCTAAGACTATAGTTAAGGAGTCTTCCTGCAACATATTGGTAGTCAGGAGTATCAACAGTAATCAAATCAAGACATGCATTAATTAGGTTGTTATGTATATTGATTGTAGTTATACCATCAGATGTATAATTAAACTCAAAATACTCTGATATTTTATCAATATCACAGTCTAAACCTTCGCACGCCCATTTGAGAACCTTGTTAATCTTACTTGGACTAAACTTTTCTCTATCGCCAGATCTTTTGACGACAAAAATATCTTTATTCATTATTTATTTAATTTTATCTCTATATTGAGGTCTTTTACTCTCTTAGGTGGCTTGCGACCCATTCTTTCTTTAGAATACTTTTCATCTCTAGCTTTTGCAAATGGATCTACTCCATTATTTTTCTCTGCACGTTTATGAGATAGTTCTTCTGATCTTTTTAATAAATCACCATATGTTCCAAGTTTATTAGTTTTCTCGATAAACTTTCTATCTGAGAATGGGTCAGGATTACTATCTATACCAACCTGTGGAGATGTAAATACCCTATCCCACTTTAACCCATCTTCGTCAAAGAATATATGATCGTCATTCATTCCTTGCAATACTTCTGTGTAAACATCCTTTTCTGGATGTTTAAATACATACATTGGCATATTATTATACTATTGAATACTTCTCTTCTACAGAGAGAACGAACGTTGGAATTTTAATTGCTGACGCAATACCATTAGTCACACATTCTTGTGCGCTGTAATATATATCAGAGTTTTTCTCTTTGTCAAAAAGTTTTTCAAGCCATTTTTTAGGCTTTTTGAGATTGACACTAATTTTCTCAAGTAGACTAAACTCATCTGCGAGTAATTTTGAATAATGTGGAGAAATTTCCGTAATCTTTCCACCTCCAATAATATTAGAGTGATGCAGCATCAGTCTTGCCTGACTACCCATGAATCTATATCCCTCATCACCATAACAGAAAATCATCGCGCCGGCGCTTGCTGCAAACCCACTCACAATAGTAGAGAATATTATTCCCTTTTCTCTTGCAGAGTCCATACAAGAAAGCATTCCGTTCATTATATCTACATTTCCGCCAAGTGTCTCTATATATATCGGAAAAAGAGGCTGTCCTGATGCAATGCTATCACCAACTGCATAATTAAATGCTCGTAATGATTCTTCTGTAAACTGTGTTAAGTAAAATGTTGTCGGCGACTTAATATTTGAAGCCCTAGAGCTGTTATTTATAACCCATCTCATGATACTATATATTACACATATGAGAGTAGCTTATCAACTGTTTTTGGCAATGAAAATTTCTCTTTTAATTTTTCACCCTCTACATTTCTTTCTTTTGCAATTGGTATGGACTTATCTAAAGCATTAAGGAAACCATTTTTGTTGAATGAACTAAAACTGCCTTGATTAAACTGACCGCCTTTAACAAAAAATCTATTATCTATTAGATCTATCTTATCTCCAGCTTCAACGAGTATTGAATTATTTATTGAAACAAATTCTTTGTGAGCATGATCGTTTGATGCTATGACCTGCTTACCCAAGCATAAAGCATTAAATATTGGTAAACTCCACCCTTCTGCGCCACTCATAGATATATGTACGTCACACGCATTCATAAGACTATTAACCATTGTATTGGTATCTTGGTATGGAAGGATATTTATGTTTAGCGGAACCCTTCCTTTAAAAGCGGCTAATAGTTCATTAGTTTGTTCTTCAATTGGAATAAACGGATTAAATATACAACAATTTAATCTGAATTTACTATTATTTCCAAATTTCTCGGCCCATGTTACTATTGTGTCAATTGTGTGTTTACGTTTTTCAGACTTACCAATAAGACAGTAACTGATTACATCCTTATCTAAATATTCTCTATTCGTTCTATAGAAATGGAGATCATCAAAGAATGGATAACATATATCTACCTTATTTTGTAGATATTTACTAAAGACTTGTTTAGAGAATTCTGAAGATACTAGAATTTTATCATAATTTTTGAGAATATTCACCTCTGTACCAGTTAACTGATCTGTTTCATGAAATGTCCAAAGGACAGATCTCTTGGTTAATCTCTTCTGAGATCCATTAATATGCCAAAGTGATAATGTTGTCTGATCATCAGAAAAATTTTCACTAGCCTTAGATATGCATTCTTGTAACCATTCTACAAAACCATCCTCGATTAAAAATGCCTTCAAGTCCACACCGTGTCCTTGGATGAAGATATTAGGATTAATATTCCTATGGAATAACTCTGTTAGAATACCATATCCAATCTGACCTAATGATGTAGGATTTATGGGAACCTCTATGTTAAAATTATTTGTCATTGTACTTAAATGTTAATCTATATATTAGAAAAGATGATACACTGTATGCTAGTATTTTAATATCCAGTAGTAAAATAGATAGGATTATTGATATACCTAAACAACAACAGAAACCACATGCTGTAATCCAGTGTTTTATAACATAAGCAATAATCTCACGCTTACCGCCCTTTACTATATTGATATCAAGAAACGTTAAGAATCTGATTCTTTGGCTATTTATGATTGAAGCATCGCGAACAAAGAATGCAATAAGAGATATCCAAAGTGAATATAGTATTATTTCCATAGTTCAGTATTAGTATCTAGGAATTCATTTACAAAATCTTGTGGTTCCTTAGACCCTCCCCATATAACGTGCTGATCTGCTTGTTGTTTGATAATTGGACAGAACCTTTCCTCATCTTTATTATCTGGGTTTACCAAGAATGGTGAACCTGGTGATATGTATCTATCTATATAGATTAGTTTACCGTTTTGTTTAATCCAAGTTAGTTCATCGTTTTCGTATTCACAGAATCTAATATCTGTAATTACAGCTATATCGACAAATGTCGAGTACACTTTTAATCTTTTATCTACAATATCTATCCAGTGTCTTCCTTTGGTTTGTAGGCGCTTCGCGCAGCCATGTGCGATTAGAAGAGGTCTAATTATATCTTTGTCTTCTTTTACGTTAGTAAAAGATGATATCCCATAGTTCGATAAGCAGAATTCATCTAGGTCTAGTTTAACAGTGTCTGCCAGCGCTAGCCTCCTCGTCTTTAATCCACGCTCGGTAAAATAGCGATCCATACATCTATAGAACGTGTCTTTACCAACGCGCGCATGTCCGCTCAATCCTATGATCTTCATATAGTATATTACAAATATTTACTCAATATCTAAATAGATAAAAATAAGTTAGTTACTAATATTTTCTTTTTGGAGAAAATATAAAATTAGTAATTGGAAATTACTAATTTTTTATTAATGTTCTTGTTTCTTTTCTAAGAAACGTGAATGCAATTCGCCCTATATAAGGAATTATGAATTGCTAAGTGCAACTGGTTTTCACCATCATTGCGTAGTCTTTTTACAGACGAGGAAACCTTACAGCCAATATATAAACCTCATAAGCAATGCTCGCTGTCATTTAGACACTCTTCCTATTTCTAGGACGTAGATGGGCGATTTCTACATAGGTTTTATAGATTCAAAGAATCTACCGCGCAAGCGATCACCCATTTCATTTCTGAACCCACGGGATTTCACGGTGGCCTTTCTTGGTTACTATCCTAACCGATAGTAGGCGCTATTAAGCATGTCTAAGTCATTATACAAGAAAGCATGGAAGCTTTTCGCAACTTTCTTTGAAATAATTTCCATAAATATTATAATTTTTATAAGATTACGGAATCTCTGTAAGGTAACAGTCAATCCATCTGAAAAGAGTAGCGTTGCCAGTTCCATTTGTTGTGTTTTCAGTTATCACGCAAATGCCTTGCTGGCTCGCCCCAGAGGTTCCAGATGGTAAATTAGTCGTTTTTTGACATAATAGCGATGAGCCCTTATATAATCGGACAGCTACTCCGGGTTCCCACTCTAAAGTAAACGGATGTCCTTCTTGGCTATTTATAGCGAATGTTCCCGTTGATGAGGAAGTCGCAGAACTGCCATCATGAGTTTGAATTTCTACAGTTCCCGCTGAAGCCCCCCCTCTAAAAAGAATACTTATCCCCTTTTCGTTTCTGTCGTGACTGGTGTGTGTAGAAACATTCGTAAGAGTGAAGTGTATAGACACCCTACTATCGCTATGAGCAGACAATCTTACTAAAGCATTTAGGTTTACAATTACTTTTCTCGAAAAATCAGGAGCCCCTTGAGAGCCTGGCCACAGTGGTCCGCTTGAGCTTATATTAGAATATATTCTTGACTTCCCAGCCGTTCCAGCAGAAATTTGTGAGAACGCATAAAAATTTGTTGACTCTGTCCCTTGAGTAGTCGTTCCACTGATACTTCCAGCCGACCAAGCTGAGCCAGCCGTTATCACTCTTACCATTCCAAGCATCATTGCCCTTCTCGCCGCATAAACAGAAGATCCCCCAGTTCCGCCAGAAGAAACTGGAAGAATCTCCTCATTAAAGAAAAAAGTCTTAGTTGTTGAATCTTCCCTCACAGTTAACCTGGATGTAGATCCATTGTACCAAATATCCCCATCTGATAATGTGTCCGGCTCGCCATCATAAGACCCAATATTTATACCCACCCTGCTAGAAGTTGGAGTGAAATGAGAATACCCTCTTATGTAGGTATCCGTAATAGATGTATTCCCCAAAACCATAGAGTTCGGCCCAGCTCCCACAGCATTAGAACCAATCACTATACAATTATTTTCTCCACTATCTGCCGGAACCGCCCAATTTCCAATTAATATACAATCATCGCCAACAGAATATGCTCCACCAGTATTGCGACCTATTAATACAGTATATGAACAAGATGTCGTATTTCTACCAGCCTCATCTCCAATAAATGTATTAAACGATCCATTTGTCATTGTTAATGCAGTATTTTCGCCAATAAACACATTATCTCCGCCACTAGTTAAGACTGCCGCAGAGTCGTCCCCTAATGCTATTGTATTTGTCAACGAACTCCATGATGGTGCTGCGTTAGTTCCAATTCGGATATTTCCTCCGTTCTGTAATACGTAAGGCACACCACTTGACATTAATTCTAACATCGTTATATTAAAGTTTACCCCAGTTACCTCATAAGGAAACATCCCTCCCGTATTGAACGTTCCATCGTTTAACTCGCTTATCTTTTTATCTTCTGGCATACTATTTTATACACTTTTATTTAGGAATCTGAGACATCGGAACCATCACTTCCAGTATTATCGCTATCTGAATCGCTATCAGAATCAGAATCATCAGAATCACTATCGCTAGACCCATCATCAGAATCACTTTCTGATATTTCTCTTACAATCCAAAATAATGGATTAATAGCCCATATATCTGAATCAACATGCTGAATTACTTCATTATCTACCCATTCTCCTATTAGAACTACAATTGTAGAATCTCCATAAGACGGTAAATCTGCTCCCACTTCAACTACAGCGGAAAATAATTGCCCATTTCTAAAATAGGCGTACTCTGTTGTTGTCACTGTTATACCAGATCCAGGTGGATATTCCTCATATGTGTTTCTTGTATATAATCTCTCAAGACTGGTTCCATGAGTTGTTGGAGTTGCTTCTTTTGTAATTTTTACATATATGTATCTACTGTTCTCAGATACTGAAATTATATCTCCGCTATCATTCCATGCCTCTTGCTCCGCATTTGTAATAGATAAATTATTATTTGGAGACCACATATTATAAACAAAACCTTTATTTACCAAAATTTCTTGATCTGAAATTTTAATAATCTCTAAATGATTTAATTTTTTACAATAGTTTTTCATCATATCTCACCATCACCAAGTATAGCTAGATATATATCAGAATTTAATTTCTGATTAATATCAGGGTTATAGCTTCCATCATCATATTCAACAGATGCTAACTCAATATATACTGTCGTATCATCCTGTTCTCCATCAGACGTAACTATCTCTGCTGATATTAAATCTACTAAAGAGTATCGTCTTGTATTTGTTTTTGATGTATGAATTACTTTCACAAATACCGATTCTCCAGAATTTAATTGTATCTTAGATCCCTCTTCAAGCCAGGCATCTGTCAACTCTTCTCCATTTAATTTTACTGGTATCTCTGCTCCAGTTCCAGCATGGATAACATATCCCTTATGAATTAAGAATTCTCCTCCCCCATTATATAGTAATGTAAATGGTGGTGGTTTAAATGTAGAAATTTTAATCATCTTGTATATCCAATTAACTCATAATTTTTCTGTTCATACTCATTGACTAAGTATAAATTTACATAATCACGTAGTGATCCTTCTACGTCTCTTGTATATATAACGCGAGCTGATATATCAGTAAAACCATCCTGTAAATATAATTTTTGACTTGACCTTACATAATCGCCACTTCTATATCCTAACTCTGCAAAGTTTGTATAATTATTATAAATATTATTAAAGCTGTCAGAGTCTCTATAGAAGTCCTTAGGATCTCCTGTAATAAGATTAAATCTTTGTATACTTCCGCTTATATTTTCCTCCGTCCCGATTCCAACAAATTGACCAGATGATAGCTTATACATAAATGTACTTAAATATCCTGTATATAATACAGATCCAGTATAAGTTGCTACTGGAGCAACATTAATTCCCCCATGCCAAACAGAGAAGGCTGGTGTGCCATATACATTTTGATTAAAAATATAATATCCACTTCCATCAAATATTGTTCCAGTTAACGTCCCGTAAAGAACTCCAGTGGATAGATTACCGCCTTCAATTCCAGTAACAGTTGACATATAACTATAAACTATATCTCCTGTTGCATAAGTAAATATTTGGCCAGTTCCAACTCCAGTTACATTATAGTCGTATATAATTCCTGTTAAATTATCTCCATATATATATCCAGATCCATTAACCGTTCCACTATAATATCCTGTTCCAATTCCTGTTCCAGTTACTGTTCTTTCTCCACTTCTTCCAATATATTGTAGATATACTTCAAAATTTGTACCAAAATCCCAGTTCGATGATATATCGATATCCTGGTATTGAACAAATACCTCTTCCGTTCCGCTAATAAACGAAGTATAAATAGGATTTTGTATTACGGCATTTATATATCCAGTCCTAGATAATATATCGTTATACGACACTGTAATACCAGACAATATATTTCCAAAATCAAAACTGAAATCTAAGTCTAGGGTAGAACCGCTAGATAAATTTCTTCCAGATATTACATAAAATCCAGAATTAGATAAGTAACCAGTCCCATACTGAACATCAGTTATACTAGAATAAATATATGATAAATACGATGGGCTACTTAAATAATAATATCCAGTAAATAAGTTAAGATCTTCCGTATAAAGATCTGAAAAAGTTACAGTCGGATAACTGCCATAGAATGATATATTTATATCTAAATCCTCATTAGATAGATTTTCAATTTTATATTTGTCTATGTATCCACCTCCAGTATTCCATAATTTATTACAAGATACTAAATTAGAATTCTTCCAAAACGAATATCTTCCAGTATCAAATGACAATTCTAGATCTATGTCTGCATTATTAACATACGATGTTAAAAATAAATTATTTCTATCAAATATTTTACCACTCAATAACTCTATATATCCAGACATGGACGAATCTGAGTATAACGATATCCTACAGTCCTTTATATCGTCTGAAAATAAATCAAATGAACTAAACTGACTGTTTAGATATCCAGTATAAAACGTATTTGGTGATAAAATCATACTATTATCTTCTGTCCAGATTTAGCAGGACCATGTTTTACAAACCTCTTTAGTAAATTATTACTAACTTCCTGATCGACTATCTCCTGACTCTTAATCGTTGGTGGTAAATTCGTAAATGACATATACGTATTAAAACCACCCGGTGTATATACGATCGAAAAAGAGGATACTCCATCATTTACTGATAGATTTCTTGTCGGAAATCCATTTAATGTATAACTTCTTATCTCTTTTATTACTTTCTTAACTCTTCTAGTATTTATCTTAAATTCATTAATTATTTCTTTTATCTTATTAGAATTATAGTAACATGATCCACCGCTCCCATCTATAATATTATTTACAGATGTAGTAAGATCTCTAAAAACTATATCAGTAGATACAGTATTTTTTATTAACGTCCCATCTATTACATTTCTAGGTGGACAATCTCCGATAATAATTTCTTTTCTCTCTATTAAAGAATTTCCTCCAATTTTAGTCTCGTCAGCAGTTAATATTACCGTATATCCAGCATATTCTATTCCGAAATCATCATGAGCCTGTGTTGGAAAATACATGTCAATTGATGATGATACTGATCCACTATTAGGATCTTCTTCATTTTTAACAGTCGCACGCATTACGTATTTTTTACATACTGACGATCTTAGACCATAATATGTATTAAAACCCGCCTCAGTAGCTCTTATATTTTTATTATCATTTTCAACCGGATGATAAATAATTGAATCAAATACCTCAAGTTCAAAAATTTCAGGCTTATCGTACATTATTATGAAGGCCTCGCCTACTTTTAATGCATCTTCTGTTTTATCCTTTACCTCAGATCTAAATGGTTCAATATAAAATGGTGAATATTTCTGACATAGCGATTCAAATTTCTTAAACGTTTCTGAATTCTCTGTAGGTTCCCAACTAGGCTGGCGATCTAATAATATAAAACTATTTTCTAATGTTCCTGCATCGGCAGATGATTCTTCATTTACTCCTGCTACACCATTTTTATTTAAATAATGAGAATCATTTATCATTCTATTTAAGAATGCACTCTGAGAACGTATAGATTCAGGAATAAGATCCATGAATGGCAGCACAGATGGCGATCCAGCTACAAAGTATTGCGGTGATCCATCTGGTGCGCTTATACTATATCTAGATCCTTTAGAGAAGAAACTAATCCAATATCTACCAATGAATTTACTAGCAAGATTAGATTCAAATTCCTTAAATTTATCATGCCAAGCTTGATTATATCTTATTTTTACTATCTTTCCTTTATTATTCTTAGCAAATTCTCTTAATTTAGAATCTACTGTATTAAAGAATAGCCTTTTTGAGCCGTCATCTGACCCCGACGATTCACCTATATCTTTTACAGATATAACCTCTTCAATTCCTAATAATGGAAATTTTTTTCCTACGAGCGATGTGTCAACTTCAGCAACACCATAAAAATTATACAATAAGAATAAGTCTCTCATCACAGATGAATAATTAGACATTAAACAAGTTGACTGAAGTCCTTGAATACTATTTTTATCTCTATATTCTAACGATGATGAATCCTTAAATGTATAATATTTACTAATATAGTTTGAAAGTCCAGCAGCTTCTCCGTCGATTCCAGATGTTGCATTTTTCCAAAATAGATCTTTAAGTGTTATAGGAATTAACGACATCCTATACATATTATCGCTTGAGCAATCATATGACTCTAGCCTCCCCTCTCCTCCAAAATAATATATATTACCAAGATAGCTATTATCTTTAATAGTCTTGCTAGATGATCGATCTGTTAATGTACAATCTGTATAGAAATTCTGATCATTTATTTCGATACCTCTTTTTAAATCTACAAATATAACGCTATCCTCATCCCAATAAAATGATATACCTAAAGGTTCGCACCAACTCCTTAATACATCTCGCGCCCTACCAGTATGCCTTGCATAATAATTATCTGCTATATCCGGAATAAAT
>JACCDT011370573.1_pt1 | contig 13334 bp, 14 predicted proteins | sample 7446291 | NCBI WGS metagenome assembly JACCDT01 (sample SAMN15323446, study PRJNA562643) | freshwater metagenome | isolation source: river surface water | place: USA:Blue River Watershed | collected 2017-08-17
CCCACTGCGGAACCGCCACCTAACAAGAAGAGCGCCAAGAGTAGAAGCGGAAAGAATTGAACGGCAGCAGCGGTGATTACTAGCGAAGCTCCAGAGATGGCGAGGGCGGCACCCGAGGCCAAAGAAACGCGGCGGCCTTTTGCCGCTGCTAGCCGGGCTAGGGGAATTGCCCAGGTTGCTGCACCTAGAGTGCTGAAGGTGGCGGCCGAACCAGCCCAAGCCGCAGAACCCGATAGGTCAGCGGCTAGGAGAGAGCCGATTGACAGGGTTGAACCCAGTCCAAAACCGCTCAAGATTTGACCTGCAGTCAAAACTCTGACGGTCTTTCGTTGAATAATTTCTAGGTCAGCAAGGCTCATCTTGCCAGCCTAAAGGTAAACTTGAAGTCCAATCGTTCTGAGGTGTTTGCATGACAAATAAGCCGTTAACTCTGGCTGAAAAGGTATGGAATGACCACTTGGTGGTCAAAGGCGAAAACGGCTCTCCAGACCTGCTTTACATTGACCTGCACTTGGTGCATGAAGTTACCAGCCCTCAGGCCTTTGATGGTCTGCGCCTGGCTGGCCGCCCGGTGCGACGCCTAGACCTCACGATTGCGACTGAGGACCACAACACCCCGACTTGGGATATCGACAAGCCAATCGCCGACCCAACTAGCCGCACCCAGATTGAGGCTCTTCGCAACAACGCCAAAGAGTTTGGTGTCCGCATTCACTCGCTTGGCGATGCTGACCAGGGAATTGTGCACGTGGTTGGCCCACAGCTTGGTTTGACCATGCCGGGAATCACAGTGGTTTGTGGCGACTCGCACACCTCAACCCACGGTGCTTTTGGTGCGCTTGCTATGGGTATTGGCACCAGCGAGGTTGAGCACGTTTTGGCAACCCAGACTCTGCCATTGACCCCGTTCAAGACCATGGCAATTAACGTTGAGGGCAAGTTGCGCCCGGGCGTTACCGCCAAAGACATTATTTTGGCCGTAATTGCCAAGATCGGCACCGGCGGAGGTCAGGGCTATGTTCTTGAGTACCGCGGCAGTGCCATTCGTGCGCTGTCAATGGAAGCCCGCATGACCATTTGCAACATGTCTATTGAAGCTGGAGCGCGCGCCGGAATGGTTGCGCCAGATCAGACCACCTATGACTACCTAAAGGGCCGCCCACACGCACCTGAGGGTGCCGACTGGGATGCCGCGGTGGCCTACTGGAACACTCTGCCTACCGATGAGGGTGCCAAGTTTGACGCAGAGGTTTTCCTTGACGCCAACGAACTGGACCCTTTCGTAACCTGGGGTACCAACCCGGGTCAGGGCGTTAGCTTGCTTGATGCAGTGCCAAACCCAGATGACATCGATGACCCAAACGAAAAGGCTGCTGCGATGCGTGCCTTGGAGTACATGGATCTAGAGCCTGGCACCCTCATGAAGTCAATCCCGGTGAACACCGTTTTCTTGGGCTCTTGCACCAACAGCCGCATCGAAGACCTTCGTGCAGCCGCCGAAATCATTAAGGGCAAAAAGAAGGCCAATGGCGTGCGTTTCTTGGTAGTTCCTGGTTCGGCTCGCGTGCGTTTGCAAGCTGAGGCTGAGGGCCTAGACAAGGTCTTCAAAGACTTTGGTGCCGAGTGGCGTTTTGCCGGTTGTTCAATGTGCTTGGGCATGAACCCAGACCAGTTGGCTCCGGGCGAGCGCGCTGCGTCAACCTCAAACCGCAACTTTGAAGGCCGTCAGGGCAAGGGTGCTCGCACTCACTTGGTCTCACCTCTGGTTGCTGCGGCTACCGCAATTCGCGGCACCCTCTCATCACCTGCAGATCTTGAAGAAGGCAACTAATGGAAAAGTTTGAAGTTTTCACCGGCGTTGCCGTTCCGCTTCGTCGCAGCAACGTAGACACTGATCAGATCATTCCTGCTGTCTACCTAAAGCGCATTACCAAGACTGGTTTTGACGACGCACTATTTGCGGCTTGGCGAAATGACCCTGAGTTTGTTCTGAATCAAGAGCCTTATAAGAACGGCCAGGTATTGGTCGCTGGCCCTGATTTTGGAACTGGTTCAAGCCGTGAACACGCTGTTTGGGCTTTGCGTGACTACGGTTTCAAGGCCGTTCTTTCAAGTAAATTCGCCGACATTTTTAGAGGCAATTCCGGAAAGCAGGGTCTAGTTGCCGGTCAGATCACCGACGAAGACACTGAGAAACTTTGGGCAGCTATTGAGGTCAACCCGGGTTCATCAATCACCATTAACCTGATCGAGCAGACCGCGAGCATTGGTGACCTTGTGGTGCACTTTGATATCGATGAGTACACCAAGTGGCGGTTGCTTGAAGGTCTTGACGACATTGGTCTGACCCTGCGCAACGAGCAGGCAATCACCGATTTTGAAGCCAAGCGTCCAGCCTGGATGCCTAAGACCCTTCCAGTGAAGCACTAAGGATTCCAATGAGCCAGATCACCGTTACCGGTGGCAAGCCGCTGATTGGCCGCGTTGACCTAAAGGGTGCAAAAAACCTGGTCACTAAGGCCATGGTGGCTGCCCTGCTTGGTGAGACCCCAAGCGTTCTAAAAGACGTTCCATTCATCAGTGACGTTGACATTGTCTCGCGCTTGTTGCAGCTGCACGGCGTAGCAATTTCGCACTCTGAAGACGGCGTCATGAGCCTAGACCCAAGCAATGTTGCGTCAGCTCGCATGGTCGACATTGATGCTCATGCCGGCTCGTCAAGAATTCCAATTTTGTTCTGTGGCCCGCTGCTGCACCGCCTAGGCGAGGCATTCATTCCTGGTCTAGGTGGTTGCCACATTGGTGATCGCCCGATCGACTACCACTTTGAGGTGCTGCGCAACTTTGGTGCCGTCATCGAAGAGCTCGATAACGGAACCCGCCTATCGGCACCGAAAGGCCTAAAAGGCGCCAAGATCAAGCTTCCATACCCATCGGTGGGAGCCACCGAGCAGGTGCTTTTGACGGCAACCCGCGCCGAGGGTTTGACCGAGCTTTCGGGTGCCGCGATTGAGCCAGAAATCATGGACCTCATTGCCATTTTGCAAAAAATGGGTGCCATCATCTCGGTAGATACCGATCGCGTGATTCGTATCGAGGGTGTCAAAGAGCTCAAGGGCTACAGCCACCGTGCTCTGTTTGACCGCAATGAGGCAGCGTCATGGGCATGTGCGGCTCTGGCTACCAAGGGTGACATTTTTGTTGGCGGCGCACGTCAGCAAGAAATGACTACGTTCCTAAACGTTTACCGCAAAGTCGGTGGCGCGTTTGAAATCGAAGACGAGGGCATTCGCTTCTTCCACCCTGGTGGCGACCTAAAGCCTGTGGTGCTTGAAACTGACGTTCACCCAGGTTTCATGACTGACTGGCAGCAGCCGCTTGTGGTTGCTCTTACCCAGGCCAAGGGTCTTTCGATTATTCACGAAACCGTTTATGAAAACCGCTTTTGTTTCACCGACGCGCTGGTGCAAATGGGTGCGCAGATTCAGATTTATCGTGAATGTCTTGGCGGAACCGCTTGCCGATTTGGTCAGCGCAACTTCAACCACTCTGCTGTTATTTCTGGCCCAACTGAGCTTCACGCGGCTGATATTCGAGTTCCAGACCTTCGTGGCGGATTCAGTCACATGGTGGCGGCACTTGCAGCTCAGGGAACCTCAAATGTCACTAACGTTCAGTTGATCTCTCGAGGTTACGAGCACTTCTTGCAGAAGCTCACCGACCTTGGCGCCGATTTCACCTATAGCGAATAGGCAAATATGGCAAAGCCAAAGAAGCAATTACCTATGCCGAAGATTTCCTCTTCGGAGCTAAACCCAGTTTTGGCCTTAGTTGCCTCATTCCTGATTCCGATTGTGCGCCTGATGTTCAAGGTGGTTCCTCATGGGCACTCCAAGCTGCCTAAGAAATCGCCTTACATTTTGGTGGCAAACCACGTAACCAACCTTGACGCCCTAGCCGTTGCCTATTTTGTCTACGTTGTGCTTCGGCGCGCACCCCACTTTTTAGCCAAGGAAGGCCTGTTCCGGGTTCCGGTGGTTGGTGCGGTTTTGCGAGCTGCTGGTCAGATTCCGGTTTATCGTTCAGGTCACCGAAATGACGCGCCAATGCGAGCGGCCAACGCCTACCTCGAGGCTGGCCACAGCATTGCCATTTTTCCGGAAGGTACCTTGACCCGCGAGCCAAACCTGTGGCCGATGCGTGGAAAGTCTGGCGCCATTCGTTTGGCACTTGAAACTAACGTGCCAATCTTCCCAATGGCTCAGTGGGGCAGTGAGCAAGTTTTGCCGCAGTACGGCAGCAAGTTTCGCCCTGGTTTCTGGAAGCCGGTGAAAATTTTGGTTGGCGACGAAATCAACCTTGATAAGTACCGCAAGAAGCAACTCACCCCAGCAGAACTGCACGAGGCCACCGATCTCGTGATGGCAGAAATTACCAAATTGGTTGAGCAGCTCCGGGGCGAGAAAGCCCCAGCTCAACTTTGGGACCCGGTTAAAGCTGGCCAGGCCGTATCGGGAAACTTTAAGAAAGAGGGCAAGTAACCATGGCCAAGATTGCCGTTATGGGTGCTGGTAGCTGGGGAACTACCTTTGCCAAAGTGCTTGCCGATAACCCCGCCAACGATGTGACCCTTTGGGCTCGTCGTGACGACGTGGTTGAAGAGATTAACGAGGATCACCGCAACGGTGACTACCTGCCTGGCATTGCGCTGCCCTCCCACCTAAAGGCTTCAAGTGATGTTGCTGAAGTTCTATCTGGTGCAGAGCAGGTTTTTCTATCTGTGCCTTCGCAGACCCTGCGTGCAAATCTTGAGGCCTGGGGGCCCCTGCTGCCAAAAAATGCAATTTTGGTGAGCCTCATGAAGGGCGTTGAAAAAGAGACCGGCCTACGCATGAGCGAGGTAATTGCCCAGGTAACCGGTTTTTCCGCTGACCAAATTGCAGTGGTGTCTGGGCCAAACCTTTCGCTGGAAATTGCAGCAGAGCAGCCAACCGCATCGGTGTCATCTAGCACCAGCCGGGCAGCTCGCGAGGCAGTAGCCCAAGCAGCAACGAACGAATACTTCACCACTTTCACCAACAGTGACGTAATTGGAACTGAGTTTGGTGGCATCTTGAAAAACCTGATCGCGGTGGCAATTGGAATTGTCAACGGCGTTGGCTATGGCGAAAACACCAAGGCCTCAATCATGACTCGCGGGTTGGCAGAGCTGACCAGATTCTCGGTTGCCTATGGCGCAGAGCCTCAGACCATGGTTGGTTTGGCTGGCCTTGGCGATCTAATTGCCACCTCTGAATCGCCGCTTTCGCGTAACCACAAGGCCGGCGAAATGCTGGGCAAGGGCTACACGCTCAAAGAGGTTCAAAAGCGCATGTCGCAGACCGCGGAGGGCCTTGCTTCGGTTGCGCCAATTCTTCAGCTGGCCAAAGCCAAGGGTGTTTCAATGCCCATTGTCGAGCAGGTTCAGTTGGTGCTTGAGGGAAAGTTAAAGCCAAAAGACATTGCTCCTCACTTGACCAATGGCACGCTCGGGCCGGTTGGCGAATAATCATGGCCAAGCTAAAAGTTGTTTTGATGTTCGGTGGCAAATCTAGCGAACACTCAATTTCATGTGCCACCGCTGCCGGCGTGCTTGGTGCCATCGACCGCACGAAGTACGAGGTAATTCCGGTTGGAATTACTAAGCAGGGAGTATTTGTTCCGGCTGAAGACAACGCTGAGCGTTGGGCCTTGCGCAAAGGTGACCTTGCAGTTGTTGAAGATGAGGGTTCCCGCATTGAATTTGCCATGGACGGAAGCCGCCAGGTTTACCGCGTTGGCATCGATGGGTCAAAGTCGTCTTTGGGTTCAGTCGACATTGTCTTCCCGGTTTTGCACGGGCCATTTGGCGAAGATGGCACCATCCAGGGGTATCTAGAACTTGCCGGAATTCCATACGTGGGTAACGGTGTGTTGGCATCTGCCGCCGGCATGGACAAAGAATTCACCAAGGCCATTTTTCAAGATGCAGGTGTGCCGGTAACCCCGCACGTTGTTGTGCGCAAGGCCAACTGGATGCGCGACCCAGAGTCTTCGCTCGAGGCGGTTAGGGCTCTTGGTCTCCCGGTTTTCGTAAAACCAGCTCGCGCAGGTTCGTCGGTAGGTGTCTCCAAGGTAAAAGACTGGAATGACTTTGCCGATGCAGTTGCCCTGGCCTTTGAACATGACAACAAACTTGTGGTGGAACACGGATTGGTAGGCCGCGAGGTCGAATGCGCCGTGCTATCGGGCCGTGATGGTGCCCGCCCGCGCGTTTCAGTGGCCGGCGAGATTGTGGTGACGGGCCGTGATTTCTACGATTTTGAGGCCAAGTATCAAGACGAAGACTCGGTAGATCTAATCATTCCGGCTGACCTAACTGAAGATCAGTTGTTTGAAATGCAGATGATTGCTCGTCAGGCATTCGAGTCGCTGGGTTGCCAAGGTCTGGGTCGTGTCGACTTCTTTTTGACCGCCGACGGTTTCTTTGTAAATGAAATCAACACCATGCCAGGCTTCACCCCGCTATCGATGTTTCCTTCGCTTTGGCAAGAGTCAGGCATTGCTTACCCAGACCTTATCGATGAGCTGATTGAGCTGGGTCTAGAGGCGCACTCTAACTAGTTTTTGTCGTGCTGAGGCCAAGGGCTATTCGGCAGTAGTGCAGGTTTTGCTGGCTTCAATGTTTTGAACAGCTGGGCCCACTGCCTCGAGTGCTGTCACTCCAGAGATAGCCTCAGAGTCAACGATTACCTCGGTCGCCGGGGTGCGTCCGAAACTAATAAACCGGTATGACGGTTTGCTAGATTCATCAACCAGCCAATCCACTCCGCCGGCAGTCACGCAAGGCAGATCGCTGATGAAAACAGGCTCTAGCCCGCACCGCAGCAACACCGATGCCGGGTTACCCCAAGCGCCAGTTGCTTGAGCATTTGTGGTTCTTTCCTCTTGATCAGCAATCAGCTCGGGTAGCCGAACAATAACCTCGGCGCAGTTTGGGTCGTTGGCTAGGGGAGCGGCCTCGAGGGTGACAGTTGCGGCACAACCGGTCAGTGCGATTGATGCAAGGGTTATGCCCAAGGTTGCTGTTGCGGCAGTGAAAAGTTTCATCACCAACAGGCTACCTTTGTTATGTGAATACCGCAGAAACCATTGGCTCGCTTGGCGAGAACGCCAGCCTCAAGCGCACGATTGCCCGCCTTAACCCGGCCTCGCATACCTTGGTCGGGCCCGGTGATGACTCGGCGGTGATTGCCTCACCTGATGGCCGTTTTGTGGTGACCACAGACACCATGATTGAGGGCCACGATTTTCGCCTGGACTGGTCTTCAGGGTATGACCTGGGCTGGAAGGCGGTTGCCACTAACATTGCCGATGTTGCAGCAATGGGGGCAGTGCCAACGGCTCTGGTGGTTGCAGTCAGCGCCCCGGCCACAACCGAAATCGCTTGGCTTGAGGCGTTTGCCGATGGTCTTCGCGCGGCCTGCGAACACCTGGCCCCAGGTTGCGGAGTTGTTGGCGGCGACCTAGCTGCGAGTGCTCAAATCATGATCTCGGTGGCGGCTCACGGCTCGCTAGAAGGGCGTGCACCAGTCTTGCGCTCTGGCGCTCAGGTTGGCGATGTTGTGGCTGTAGCGGGCACTCTGGGCCGGGCAGCTGCCGGTTTGGCGCTGCTCGAAAGTGGCAACCGTGACGCCATCGCTGCGTACGATGCCTTGGTTGATGCTCAGCGCCGACCTCACCCACCAATTGCCTCGGGCGTTGAGGCGGCGGTTGCCGGCGCTACAGCAATGCTTGACCTATCTGACGGACTGGCAAAAGATGCAGCCAGAATTGCCAAGGCTTCAGAGGTAACCATTCAGTTAGACCGCTTGCAGTTGCAGGGTTTTGAAGCAGTGCTCGAAGAAGCAGCCCGAGCCATTGAGGCGCAAGAGTTTGAGTGGGTCATTGGCGGCGGCGAGGACCACTCGCTGCTTGCCACTTTTCCGGCCAACGTCACCATTCCGCGTGCTTTCAAGCCAATTGGCCTAGTGCTGCCTGTCGGGCACGCTCCAGTGATGCTAGGCGCTAATCCCATGCCAGAACACGGTTGGGATTCCGTTAGGGGTTAGCTCTCTAGCCGTGCAGTTGACTGTTCAGGGTAATGCCCACGCCTGATCGCGGTAGCACCTCGACTCGGCCAGAAACTGAGTTTCGGCGGAACAACAGGTTGGCAACACCAGAGAGTTCGGCGGCCTTGGCCGTGCGCTCGCCGGAGCCATCAATAATCGTTACCTTGGTGCCAGCAGTTACGTAGAGGCCAGCCTCGACCACAGAGTCATCGCCAATCGAGATTCCGACACCGGCGTTCGCTCCCAGCAGTGCGCGTGCGCCAATTGCCACCCGCTCTTTTCCACCGCCTGACAGCGTGCCCATGATTGATGCGCCTCCGCCAATGTCGGCGCCGTCACCCACAACCACGCCCTGTGAGATGCGCCCCTCGACCATTGAGGTGCCAAGGGTTCCGGCATTAAAGTTCACGAATCCCTCGTGCATGATGGTCGTGCCTGGGCTTAGGTGTGCACCTAGTCGCACTCTAGAGGCATCGGCAATGCGCACCTTTTTAGGTGTCACGTAGTCAACTAACCTAGGGAACTTGTCGATGGCATAAACGCTGATTCCCGCGCGGGTCAGGGTTGGGCGCAGCTCATCGATGTCATCAATAGCAACCGGACCCACATTGGTAAAGGCAACAATCGGCAGGGCCGGAATAAGCCCATCTAGGTTGATGGTGTTTGGCTTCACCAATAGGTGTGACAGCAGGTGCAGACGCAGGTAGGCATCGGCGGTTGAAGCAACTGGAGCAGTCAGGTCAATCTCGGTACGAACCACCTGAGTAGAAACTCGACGGCGGGCATCTTGACCAACAAGGGCATCAAGTTCTTTTGGCACAACCCAAAGCGCGTCTGTGGTTGGGGCATTGCCGAGGGTTGGGTTTGGGTACCAAACGTCTAGCACGGTGCCGTCTGTTGCAATGGTGGCCAGGCCGTGGCCCCAGGCTTTGGAATCGAGGAAAGCTGCTTGAGTCATAGAGTCAAGGTTACAAGTTAGGCTCGTTCTATGGCGCCTGTAACCCTGAATTTAGAAGCTGACGTAGTTGAACTAACCCGCGATATCTGTGACATTGAGTCAGTCTCGGGCAACGAAAAAGAATTGGCTGACGCCATAGAGGCAGCACTGAGCAAATACCCGCACCTTGAGGTGATTCGTGACGCCGATGCAATTGTGGCGCGCACAAATTTGGGGCGCGAGTCACGTGTGGTCATCGCCGGTCACATTGATACCGTGCCGGTTGCCGATAACCTGCCGGTCAAATTGCTTTCTATGGAACGCGAGCAGGTGCTCTTTGGCCGCGGAACTGTTGACATGAAAGCCGGCGTTGCCGTGCAGCTCAAGCTAGCCGCAACGATTGCAGAGCCAAAGGTTGATGTCACCTGGATCTTCTATGACCACGAAGAAGTTGAGGCCACCAAAAATGGCTTAGGCCGCCTGGCTAGAAACCGCCCCGATCTGCTTGAGGCCAGTTTTGCCGTGCTGTGCGAACCAACCTCGGCCCAGGTTGAGGGTGGCTGCAACGGAACCATGCGGGTTGATCTAACGTTCAGAGGGGTCAAGGCTCACTCGGCAAGGCCATGGATGGGCAAGAACGCCATTCACGCGGCAGCTGAGGCGCTTACCGTGTTGGCTAATTACAAACCTCAAGAGGTCGATGTTGATGGCTTGGTTTACCGCGAAAGCTTGAACGCAGTTTTGATCAATGGCGGTATCGCTACCAATGTGATTCCTGATGAAGTTGTGGTGACCGTCAACTACCGTTTTGCGCCTAGCAAATCAGGTGCCGATGCCGAGGCTCACCTTCGAGAGGTTTTTGCCGGTTTTGAAATGGTGGTTACCGATGTTGCTGAGGGTGCCAGGCCTGGCTTAGACCGCCCTGAGGCGGCAGCTTTCGTGGCGGCCACCAAAACCACCGCCCGCCCAAAATACGGTTGGACCGATGTGGCCCGGTTTAGCGCACTTGGAATTCCTGCCGTCAACTATGGCCCAGGCGACCCTTCAAAGGCTCATGCCGATGATGAGGCGGTGCCGTGCAGTCAGATTTATGCTTGCGAAAGCGGTCTGCGCGCTTGGCTGAGCGTGGGATAATAGAACTTCGGCCAGAAATGGCCAGCTATTCAAGGAGTTCTAAATGGCAGCAATGAAGCCACGTACCGGTGACGGTCCTATGGAGGCAGAACGCGAACCTCGCGGCCTGATCATCCTACGAGTTCCACTAGAAGGCGGAGGCCGCTTGGTCGTTTCAGTAAACGAAGAAGAGGCAAAGAACCTTCACGAAGTTCTATCGGGCGTAGTAAAAAACTAAAGCTCAACTTAAATAAAAAAGCCGGTCAATAGCGACCGGCTTTTTTATTTGTCTAGTGGGCTCGTTTGCTGGCCAGCAATAGCCCATCACCGCTTGGTGAAAGAGCCGAAACGAAATCGCTGTTATTTGCAAAGAACCGCAGTACATCACGGTAAACGGCAGTGGCGTCGTCGCGCATGGCTGGGTCTGGAACCCGGTCTCTCCATAAAGCGTGAGCAATAGCAACCACTCCGCCAGGGCGAAGTAGACGAGATGCCTCGTGAAGCTGGGCCTCTAGGGTGTCGCGGTCAGCGTCAAGAAAAACCATGTCGTAGGCGGCATCGGCCATGTTTGACATCACGTCAATGGCACGGCCGCTGATCACGCGGGTGTGGTTGGTGGCGATGCCTGCGTCGACAAAAGCCTTGCGAGCAGCAATCTGTGCCTCTGAGTCTGAGTCAATAGTGGCCAAGACCGCATTTGGTGCCCCACTTAGTAGCCAAAGCCCAGAGATTCCGGTGCCGGTGCCGGCCTCGACAATTGCCTTGGCTCCAAGGGCTGAGGCAATGAGAGCAAGTTGTGAACCCACCGATGCAGTGATGCATTCAATGCCCATTTCATCGGCACGAACGCGGGCATCACGAAACACTTCAGGCTCGGTGATGAAGTCTTCGGTGAACTTCCAACTGCTGATTTTGTCTACCATTTGGCACTCCTTGCTCAAAGCATAAACGGCGCTTTGCTCTTTGCTTGGTAGCAAGGCGGTAATCTGAAAGGGTGTTCGGTCTAACAGGTGAAAAGCTCCTAATCTTGGGGCTCATTTCCGTATTTGTTTTAGGCCCGGACCGGCTACCGGGTTATGCCAAGCAGCTGGCCAACCTAGTTAAGAGTCTTCGCAGAATGGCAGACGGCGCCAAGGATCAGCTGTCTGCCGAAATTGGTGAAGAGCTGGACTGGAAAAAGCTTGACCCGCGCCAGTATGACCCTCGCCGGATTATTCGCGAGGCATTGGTTGAAGATTCTGCACCAACCGCTAATCCAGCGCAGGTTATTAATTCAGTCAAAACTCAGCCTCAACCAAGGCTCAGCCCGGGCGAACAGGCACCGTTTGATTCTGAAGCAACCTAGGTCTCAAGACCTGGACATTTGCTTGGCTATCTAAACAGTTTGAGCGCCTTCACCATGGTGCGCATTAGCGGTGCCATCTTTTTGTAGTGGCTCGCCCGCGACGGCAGCTTCATTAATCCGCCAGCAATACCAATTACTCGGGTTTCAGTGAATCTCAATAAACCGGCTGGGCCATTGCGGCGGCCGTGTCCAGAGGCTTTCATTCCGCCCATCGGTGATTCCATTGAGGCAAAACTGGCCCTGAATGCTTCATTAATGTTTACGCTGCCAGCATGAAGTTTGCTGGCAACTTTGGACGCAGCGTTGACCGGACCCACCACCGAGGCGTTGAGGCCGTATTCGCTGTCGTTAGCTTTTTCGATTGCCTCATCGATCGTGGCATAGCTCTCCACAGCAAGTACCGGCCCAAATACTTCTCGACGGTAAAGTTTGGCTGACTCGGGAACATTCTTTAGCACCGTGGGGGCATAGAAATACGGGCCGACCTCTGGCAGCGCGTGGCCGCCGGCCAAAACTTGGGCGCCTTCGGCCACAGCATCGTTGACGTAGCCCGAAACCCGCTGCAGTTGCACGTAGCCGCCCAGGCTGCCAACATCATGGCTAAAGTCGTCTGAGCGGCCCACTTGAAGGTCGCTGGTTTGCTTGGCAAGTTCAGTACTGAAGGCCTCAAACAGGCTCTGCGGCACGTAAACCCGCTCGATAGAAACGCACAGTTGCCCAGCCGAGCTAAAGGCCCCGGCAATGGCAATTTCGGCTGCCCGCTTTGGGTTTGCCCCTTCAAGAACGATCATCGGGTTTTTGCCGCCAAGCTCAAGTGAATAGCCAATCAATCTGGCCGCCGCACGTTGGGCCACCTTGCGCCCGGTGGCTGTTGATCCGGTGAATGCAACGTAATCGACCTGATCGACCAAAGCGTTTCCGACAACTTCGCCATCACCGGTGACGATGGTCCAGGCAGACTCATCTAGCCCAGCCTCGATGGCTAAGTGTCTTGCAAACAGTGCAGTTAATGCGGTCTGGTTATCAATCTTTTGAACCACCGTGTTACCGGCGGCTAGGGCTGGCACAACGTCGAGCATGGTTAGTGCCAAAGGGTAGTTCCAAGGGGTCACCACACCAACTACGCCCAATGGAACATGATCTACATAGGTCTTGGTTAGAACCGGAACTCCGGCTTTGCTGCGTTTGCGGGCTAGGGTTTTGGCAGCAATTTTGCCGTAGTAACCCGGCGCCGCAATGGCGCCAACTACCTCTTCAAAGGCATGAGCGTGTGACTTTCCGGTTTCAAGTTGCACCAGGTCGAGCAACTTTGATTCATCGGCCAACATCAGGTCGTGAAGCCTCAGCAAGATTGCCTGTCGGTCATGAACTGAGACCTTGGCCCAGATTGGCTGGTAATCGCGGGCGGCTGCCACGGCACTGGTGACCTGCTCGGCTGTCAACTGCGGCAAGTCATAAATTTTCTTACCGGTAGCCGGGTTTAGTACCGCAACCTGAGTTGGTGCCGTTGGTAGGTGGCTCACTAAAGAGCTAATGCTGGTTTCACTCACAGGCTAACTCTAAGCAGTTTGCCGGCCAGTCCAATCTTGTCTTGCGTGATTTTCACAGCAATTTCACGGATGCTGCGGGCCGCAGGGTCATCGGGGTGGTTTTGCACCACCGGAAGACCGGCATCAGAACCCTCGCGAAGGGTGACGCTAATTGGAATCTGCCCCAGGAGCGGAACCTGTGCACCAGCTAGCTTAGCTAGGCGGTCGGCAACCGCAATACCGCCACCCTGGCCAAAGATTTCCAGCTTGGTGCCGTCAGC
>JACCDT010527088.1_pt1 | contig 13333 bp, 8 predicted proteins | sample 7446291 | NCBI WGS metagenome assembly JACCDT01 (sample SAMN15323446, study PRJNA562643) | freshwater metagenome | isolation source: river surface water | place: USA:Blue River Watershed | collected 2017-08-17
AACCAACTACGAATGCAAAAATTAATGCCAAAGGGAGCAGTAAAAAGCCAATTAATACTGTCATTAGTAGTATCGAAAGCAAGATTGGCATAAGAATGGCAAGGCCAATTATTAGATAAATAAGTATATATCTACCAATAAATTTTAATGATTTTTCCCAAGTTGTTTTAAAGTCTATTTTATTTCCCCTGGTACTTTCTAGCTGAACTACGGTTGATGCAGGAGCTAAAATTACTGCTACAACTATTCCAACAAAAAGCAAAAATAATCCAAGAATAGTAACCCCGCCAAAGGCAACGCTACCCCCACTTACTGAGTTCGAATTATTAAGAAATTCTAGCCAGCCAGCTCCTCCGGCAAGCATAATAACCATTGCTACCATCATTATTGCAAAAGGAATTAACCATATTAAAACAAGAGTCCCAATATTTAATACTATGTTATCCCAAACGGTCTTTAAGTTATTAAAAATCCAGGATAATTTTCCGCCAAAGTCTAGTTCTTCATTAGAAGACGTATTGGCATTAGCATTTGAACTAACCTTATTTTTATTGTCGGTTTTGACTGTTTTGGCAGTTTTTTTTGCGGCGGCTTTGGTTTTTGGTTTTTCTTTGGTTTCTACCTTCTTAGTAGTAGCCATATGGTCCTCCATTGTTTTAATAGTTGCCTTAATATAATCACCTTCAACTGGGGCGCGTCAATACTTTTTATGGATACCATAATCTTCTTGTGAAATAATAGGCTATAATTGGATTAATTATGTCACTATCAACTCAACCATATAAAGGATCAAGAGATTTCTATCCCAAAGACAAAAGAGTGCTCAATTACATTTTTAGCATTTGGCAAAAAAGTTGTTTAAGTTTTGGATACGAACAGTACGACGCTCCCATGATAGAGCCTGCCGATTTATACGCCGCAAAAAGTAGTAATGAAATAGTAAATGAGCAAACCTATATATTTAAAGACAGAGGTGACAGAGACGTAGTCATTCGCCCAGAAATGACACCAAGCGTTAGTAGAATGGTGGCAGCAAAAAGACAAGAGCTTGCGTATCCGCTTAGGCTTTTTAGCATTCCGAATGTTTGGCGATATGAGAGGCCTCAAAAGGGGCGCCTAAGAGAGCATTGGCAATTGAACGCAGACTTATTTGGCCTTGAAGATTTATCTGGTGATTACGAAATAATCATGCTTGCTGACACTATTATGCAAAATTTTGGGGCATCCAGAGAGGAATATCTAATAAAAATTTCCTCTAGAAAGCTAATAAACTTTATCTTAACCGATTACCTACATTTGAGCGACGAAGAAAGCACAGATGTAATTAGACTAATCGATAAAAAAGATAAAATGCCAAGCGATACTTTCGAAAAACTAATATCCGAATCATTAGTATTGGCTGCTGAGCGCGATGACCAAATCTTAGGTAATTTATTTGGTATTTTAAGAGTAAACAATTTAGAAGATCTTCCGGAGATCATTAAAAACAACGATTCTTTTAAGCAAATTGGCGAACTAGCTTCTATGCTTAAAGATTCTGGATTAGTTAATGCCAAGTTTGATATTACGCTCATGCGAGGTTTTGACTACTATACAGATATAGTATTTGAGGTTTATGATACTGACCCAAGTAATATTAGGTCTCTATTTGGTGGCGGCAGGTACGATGGATTGGTTGGATTATTTGGCGTTGAGCCAGTTCCAACCGTAGGCTTTGGTATGGGAGATGTTACTATCCGTGATTTTCTTGAAACACATAAATTATTGCCTGAACTAGTATGTGAAATAGATGCTGTCGTAATTCCAATTGGACTGACCGTGGTGAACATACAAGGCATTCTGAAGACGCTTAGAGATGATGGCGCCAGAGTGGCGGTAGATCCAAGTGATAAAAAAATTGATAAAAAAATAAAGAATGCATCTAAAATGGGCGTAAAACATGTTGTTTTCATAGGGCAGGACGAGCTTGTTTCGAAAGTTTTTAAAGTTAAAGACCTTGAGACTGGCGAAGAAATTAATGACGAAATAATGGGAGTTAGCAGCATAATACAGTCCGATAGATGGCATAATATTACAGATGAGGAAGACTAGCTAATTTGTCAATAATCTGTTATTATGGGCCTCATGCAAATTAAACTTAAATTACTCAGTGATACTAAAATTTCATTAAATATTGTTGGCAATAAAGAAGATCTTGCCAAAGCTAAAGAAGTTGCTTTAGCTAAGCTTGCCCCTCAGGTAAAAGTTGCCGGCTTTCGGTCTGGTAAAGTTCCTAAAGAGCTTGTAGAAAAAAATTTAGACCCTAATTATTTACAGTCCCAGGTTCTAGATGAAGTAGTAAATAATCTTTTTAATGAAGCAGTTTTTGAAAAGAAATTACGACCAGTTTCTCAGCCCAAAATAGAGCTTACGAAATTTGTTCCTTACGACAATGTAGAATTCAATGCCGAAATAGAAGTAATAGGTGCAGTAAAGCTTCCAGATTATAGTAATCTGGGCGTAAAAAAAGAAAACAAAAAAGTAACCTCTAAAGATGTTGATGAGGTCATAAACAGACTTACGCTCCAGATGGCCGAATTTAAAGAAGTAGACAGGGCGGCTAAAAATGATGATAGAGCTTGGATTGATTTTGAGGGCAAAGATAGTAAAGGCGAAGAAGTAAAGGGAGCAAGTGGCAAAGAATATCCTTTGGCACTTGGTAGCAATTCTTTTATTCCTGGTTTTGAAGACGCAATTATTGGAATGAAAATAAAAGAAGAAAAAGAATTCACCATTCCATTTCCTAAAGACTATGGTGTAAAAGCTCTTCAGGGTAAAAAAGTAACCTTCAAAGTTAAATTAGTTAAGCTAGAAGAGACTCTTAAACCCGCAGTAGATGATAAGCTTGCGGCCAAAGCAGGTCCCTTTAAAACACTAAAAGAGCTAAAAGATGATATTACAAAACAGCTAGAGGCAGAAAATAGCAACATTGCTACCAGAGAGTATGAAGATAATATAGTAAAAACTCTTGCCAAGAAAACAAAAGTTGAATTACCGCAATCACTTATTGATGAACAGGTAGAAATTGTAGATAGAGAATTCAAGCAGAATTTATCGTACAGAGGCGAAAATATTAATGATTATTTGGCCAACAGTAGCCAAACCGAAGAAGAATATAAAAACGCCGAACTTGTTCCCGTTGCTACAGAAAGGCTAAAAGCAGGCCTAGCACTTAGCGAGGTTGCCGACAAAGAAGGCATTACTGTAACGCCAGAAGAACTTGAAATTAGACTACAGGTACTAAAGGGCCAATATAGCGATCCAAAAATGCAAGAAGAGCTTAATCAGCCATCTGCCAGAAAAGACATTGCAAGTCGCCTGTTAACAGAAAAAACAATTGCTAAACTCGTAAGTTTGCAGAAGTAACCAGTATTAACCCTTTTGTATTAGCACTCTATATTGACGAGTGCTAATTGCTGGTGTAAAATATCTGTTATGTTAATACCTACAGTTATTGAAAACGATGGAAGAATAGAACGCGCTTACGATATTTACAGTAGGCTCCTGAAAGATAGAATTGTATTTTTGGGTGAAGATGTTAATCCTCATACAGCTAATTTAGTGGTTGCCCAGATGCTATTTTTGGCAGCAGAAGATCCAAAAAAAGACATAATATTTTATATAAACAGTCCAGGTGGAAGTGTATATGACGGCATGGCCATTTATGACACAATGCAGTACGTAAAAAACGATGTCCAGACAGTTGGAATTGGTTTACAAGCAAGTATGGGTGCTTTTTTACTTAGTAGTGGAGCCAAGGGAAAAAGAATTTTACTACCCCACAGCAAAGTTATGATTCATCAGCCTTCAAGTGGCACAAGAGGCAAGGTCACCGATATGGAAATAGATCTTAAAGAGTCGCTTAAGGTCAAAGAACAGTTAAACAAGATCTTAGCTAAAAATACGGGTCAAAAACTTTCTAAAATTGAGCAAGATGTCGACAGAGATTATTGGATGTCGGCAGAAGAAGCTGTTAAATACGGCCTTGCAGACAAAGTCATTAAATAACACGCTCAGTCTAATTTAGTGTATTGCTTTTTTCCTCCTTATTTGGTATAACGGAATTAGGCGATAAAACGCTAGAACTTTCTAAAAAATAATGGGCTATGAAATATAACACGTAAGTTGGTCGCTTGTGTTATATGGAGCTAGTAGCGAAACCACCATATTTTTAACTAAACTAAATGTTTTTTAGATAAAAATTGATGGCCAGCAGAGTACTGCTGGTTTTTTTGTCTAAAAAATAATCCGCGCGACCAAGAAGGGGGTTGTATAGCAATGAATAGCTTGCAATCATTTTACGCGCAAATAAAAACAGAGCGAGAAGACGCTCAAAAAGAAAAAGAAGCACTAGTAATAATGAAGTCTCAATGGGCCTTACCTAAGTCACAAACTCTTAGGAATAGTATTATTGAGTCTTATAGGTCTAAGCACCAAGATAGCCACGGCCACAAAAGACGACCATTAGTATCGCTTTTTATAGGCTAAAAAGAAAACTGCTTGATTAACATTTAGTGCCGCACCTTGTTTGGTGCGGCATTTTTTTATTGACTTTTCGACTATTTTACTCCAGAATATTAATCAAGAAGTAGTTTAGGCTTGGCAGTGCTCGCATATTGCAAAATATCTGCACCAAAAACACTAAGTCCAGTGAACTTCGCGCGAAAAACTAATCATCTATCTCAACATATTACAAAGAGCAGTTTGCTTGTCTTACTGTGCTAGTGTTATGTGCAGATTAGGTACAATAACAAGCTTAATTAATTAAGGAGCGTGCTTTTTATGGCAAAAACAGTAGCCACTACTGATGCGAACAAAAGAAAATTTTACACAAAAAGCAACGACATACCATTACCAAATTTGGTAGACCACCAGAACAAGAGTTTTCAGTGGTTTGTTGAAGAGGGTCTTGGTGAGTTGTTTGCCGAAATAAGTCCTATGGACGATTACACTGGCACAAAACTTTCACTTAACTTCAAGGATTATCATTTTGAAGAACCAAAAATGACCGAACTTGAAGCAAGAGAAAATAATATAAGCTATGAAGCTTCATTAAAAGCTACAGTTGAGCTTATTAATAAGGTCACCGGAGAGGTTAAAGAACAAGAAATTTATCTTGGCGATTATCCTTGGATGACCAACAGAGGTACTTTTGTTATTAATGGCGCAGAGCGCGTTGTTGTTTCTCAGCTTATTAGAAGCCCTGGTGTATTTTTCACTGCCAATCAGCATGGCGGTAAGAACTTGTATGGCGCAAAGGTCATTCCAAGTCGTGGAGCTTGGCTAGAGTTTGAAACAGCCGTTAATGGTGCAATGTATGTAAAGATAGACAGAAGACGAAAAATTGCAATCACTACATTACTAAAAGCTTTAGGAATGAACGAAGCTTCCATTAAAGATAGATTCAAGCATGTAGATTCTGGTGCAAAAAGCTACATTGAAGCTACTCTTGAAAAAGACCCAAGCAAAGGCTCTAACGAAGCCTTAATTGAGGTTTATAGAAGACTTCGACCAGGTGATTTGGCTACTGTTGAAAATGCTAGATCATTAATTGAAAACATGTTCTACAATCCCAAAAGATTCGACTTTTCGCGCGTCGGTCGTTATAAACTAAATAAAAGACTAGATATAGATATTCCCAACACTTCTGAGAACCGCGTTATGCGCTTAGAAGATTTAGAGGCAATAATTGAAGAGCTTATCCGCCTAACAAATACACAAGAACCAGCAGATGACATTGACAGCCTAGCAAACCGACGAATTAAGTTAGTTGGCGAGCTAGTTCAGAGGCAGTTCAGAATTGGCCTACTTAGAATGGACCGAAACGCAAAAGATCGCATGAGTATGTGCGATATCGAAACCGTTACTCCTAGCCAGTTAATCAATGCTCGTCCAGTTGTTGCAGCAGTTAGAGAGTTTTTCGCAAGTTCACAGCTCTCACAATTTATGGATCAAATTAACCCTCTTTCAGAATTGGCTCACAAAAGAAGGCTTAGTTCCATGGGTCCTGGTGGCCTTAGTAGGGAAAGGGCTGGTTTTGAGGTTCGTGATGCTCACGCTACTCATTACGGTCGAATCTGTGCAGTCGAGACTCCAGAAGGCGCCAACATTGGTCTAGTGCTAAACATGGCTACTTATGCTCGAATTAACGATTATGGTTTTCTTGAAACACCATATATTAAGGTCAAAAACTCAGCTACCGCCAAAGAAGCTGCAGGCGAAATTGCTGCCGTTGATTTAGAAGATGAAAAGGGCAAAGTAATTGTTAAAAAAGGTGCCAAAATTTCTGCTGAAGATGCTAAGAAGTTAGCTGCTGTTAAATCGAAGGCAACCTGGCCAATTAAGGCTAAGGTTACAAGTGAAGTAGTTTATATAGATGCCAGTGAAGAAGAAAAGGCAGTTATAGCCGGTGCGGGTAGCGAAGTCGATGATAACGGCTACTTTATTAATGATAGAGTTTCCGCTAGGGCTCGTTTGGTAGCTGGTGAAGTTGACGCCAACGAAGTCACTCACATGGATGCTGCTTCAAAGCAGATTATTGGTTCATCGGCTGCACTTGTTCCTTATATAGAAAAGAACTATGTGCTTAGAAGCTTGATTGGATCAAACCAACAAAGACAGGCTGTTCCGCTTATTAATCCTTCTGCTCCAATTGTTGGAACTGGAATCGAGGAAACAGCAGCAAGGAATACCGGACAAATTATACTTGCAGAGGCCGACGGTAAAGTTGTTAAGGCCACCGCTGATGAAGTCGTTGTAGATTACGGCAAAGTTAAGAAGTCATACTATCCTCAGCATTTTGTACGAAGCAATGAAGGCTCAAGTATTAATCAGAAGGTAGTTGTTAAGACCGGAGACACTGTAAAAGAAGGTAGTGTGCTTATAGAAGGAATGAGTATCCAGGGCGGTGAACTTGCCTTGGGTAAAGATGTGCTAATTGCCTTTATGCCTTGGGGTGGTTACAACTTTGAGGATGCAATCGTTATTAGTGATCGCTTAGTAAAAGATGATGTTTTTACATCTGTCCATATTGTTGATTACATGACCGAAATTCGTGAAACGAAACTTGGGCCTGAAGTTGTTACCAGAGACATCCCAAATGTTTCAGAAGAGTCTTTGAGACATCTTGATGAAGATGGAATTGTTCGTATCGGAGCAGAAGTTCACCCAGGAGATATTCTTGTGGGAAAGATTACACCTAAGGGAGAACAAGAACTTTCAAGCGAAGAACGACTATTAAGGGCTATATTTGGTGAAAAAGCTAAAGAAGTTCGTGATACTTCCCAAAGAATGAGCAATGGTAAGCACGGTAAGGTTGTTGGAGTAAAAATCTTCAGCCGAGCTAATGGACATGAGCTAAAAGCTGGTGTCATTATGCAAATTCAGGTATTCGTAGCTCAGATGAGAAAAGTTGCAGTAGGTGATAAGCTTGCTGGTCGTCACGGTAACAAGGGTGTTATTGCTAGAGTATTGCCAGTAGAAGATATGCCATTTACAGAAGATGGTACTCCTATTGATGTAGTTTTGAACCCACTTGGTGTGCCTACCCGTATGAACCTTGGACAGCTTTTCGAAACTCACCTTGGAATGGCAGCTGCAGCTTTAGGAATAAAAGTTGCAACTCCGCCATTTAATGGAGTTCCTCTAGAAAAGATTCGCGAGCTTCTAAAGGAAGCTGGCCTACCAGAAGATGGTAAGCAACAACTATATGATGGTCGCACAGGTGATCCATTTAAAGAACGAACAACCGTTGGCCAAATGTATATGATCAAACTAAATCACATGATTGCCGATAAAATTCACGCTCGATCAACCGGACCATACACTATGGTTACTCAACAGCCATTGGGCGGAAAAGCTCAAAATGGTGGCCAGAGATTTGGTGAGATGGAAGTTTGGGCTCTCGAGGCTTATGGCGCCGCAAATACACTACAAGAAATGTTGACTATTAAGTCCGATGATGTTTACGGTAGATCAAAAGCTTACGAATCAATTATTAAAGACACCGAAATAGAAGGTCCAAAAGTACCTGAAAGCTTCAATGTTTTGGTTAAAGAGCTCCAGGGCTTAGGTCTTAAGGTGGATCTTGTCGATACGCATGCTGGCGAGGCTATAGATGCTGAAGAGCTACTAGAAGTTAATGTAAAAGATGAGGCCGAGCATCTGGCATCGGTGTCTGCTCCAACTGAGTCAATCAGCGACCTAGATGTAACAGAAGATGCTGTTGCAGATGAATTTATGGTCCTAGACGAAGAGGGCGAAGAAATTGAGCCTCAAATAACCGAAGAATTCGAAGAAGGGAAGGAGGTAGCTTAAGATGCGAAGGTATTCACACGGAACCAATATTGCCGACTTTGATGCTGTCAGACTAGCCATAGCTAACCCAAGTGATATTTTAGAATGGAGTAATGGCGAGATAACTAAGCCAGAGACTATTAATTATCGAACACAGAAACCAGAAAAAGATGGACTTTTCTGTGAAAAGATTTTTGGCCCAGTTAAGGATATTAATCCACATGACGCTAAGTACAAAGGCCTAAGGTCAAGAGAAGCCGCTGTTGATAAAAATGGTGAAATTGTCACAAAGAGTATAGTTCGTAGAGAAAGAATGGGCCACATTAGCCTAGCTACCCCTGTAACTCACATCTGGTTCTTAAGAGGAACCCCAAGTGCAATGGGCTTAGTTCTAAATATGACAGTCAAAAACTTGGAGAGAATTGCCTACTTTGCAAGTTATGTAATTCTGGAAGTAGATACGGAAAAAAGAGATCAACTACTTGCGGACAAAGAAGCCGAAGCAGCAGCCGCAAAAACAGCCATTGAAGCAAGATATGAACAAATGGCCGCTGAAGAAGGTGCTGCTATTAAAGATTTGGCTGAAGCAAGAAGCAAAGAGATAGATGAAGTTATTTCTTCTTATGAAACTGTCAAAGCGCAGCTAGAATCATTGCAGCGACATGCTTTAATTAGTGAAAACGATTATCGAAACCTACCAGATGAACTTCAGGATATTATTTCTGTTTCTATGGGTGGCGATGCAATCGAAAAAATGCTCCAGTCTGTTGATCTTAATCAATTGATTGAATCTCTTACTGAAGAAGTTGAAACTGCCAAAGGAATGCGAAAAAAGAAAATAATGAAACGTCTTCGTATTCTAGAGAGCATGCAGCGAGCGGGCATTGAACCGGCCAGCATGTGTATAAGCGTACTGCCTGTTATTCCTCCAGATTTAAGGCCAATGGTGCAGTTGACCGGTGGTCGTTTCGCAACAAGTGACTTAAATGACCTTTATAGAAGGGTAATTAACAGGAACAATCGTCTTAAGAAATTAATTGACCTGAATGCCCCAGAAGTAATTCGTCGTAACGAAATGAGAATGCTTCAAGAAGCTGTTGATGCATTAATCGATAACAATGCCGCAAGAAGCGGTCGAGCAGTATCAAGTACAGGTCAAAGAAGAAGACTAAAGAGTTTGAGCGATATGCTAAAGGGTAAGCAAGGTCGTTTCCGTCAGAATCTTCTTGGTAAAAGGGTTGATTATTCTGGCCGTTCAGTAATTGTTGCCGGTCCAGAACTTAAGCTAAATCAATGTGGTTTACCTAAAATGATGGCGCTTGAGCTATTTAAGCCATTTGTTATTGGCTATCTTATAACGAACGATCATGCTCATAATATTCGTTCTGCAACAAGGTTAATAGAGTCAGGCGAGTCTGTTGTTTGGGATGCGTTAGACGAAGTTATTAAGGGTAAATATGTACTTCTAAACCGTGCCCCAACTCTTCACCGTCTTGGTATACAGGCATTTCAACCTAAGCTAATCGAAGGTAAGGCTATCCAGCTTCACCCATTGGTTTGTTACGGATTTAACGCCGACTTTGATGGTGACCAAATGGCGGTTCACCTTCCACTTTCCGATAAAGCCCAAGCTGAAGCTAGAGATATAATGGTGTCCGCTAAAAACATTCTAAAGCCAGCCGATGGTACTCCTGTTCTACATATAGAACAAGATATTGTTCTTGGTGCTTACTTTATTACTTATGATAAGTACGAAGTTAAAAAGCCAGCACATTATTCAGACGTCAATGAGGCATTAATGGCATTAGACGAAGGAGCAATTATGCTCCAGACTCCGATAGTCATTGGTTTCAGAGAAGAAAAGCTAAATACCACTCTAGGTCGAGTGCTATTTAATGAGTTATTACCATCAGACTTTCCTTTCCAGAACGAACCAATGACCAAAAAGAAAATTAAAAAGGTTATGGCTCAGGTTTATGAAAAATATGGCCAAGACAAAACTGCAGAAATTGCAGATGATTTGAAGGATCTAGCATTCGAGTATTCGACAGTATCGGGTATTTCTATGGGAATGGATGATTTCCCGTCAGTTGCTGGCATAGATAAGCTAATTGCCGAAGGCGAAAAAAGAGCCAAAGAAATTGGTGATCAATATGAAGCCGGATTTATGACAGACGATGAAAGATATCGTTTAACTGTAGAAAACTGGACTAAGGTTGATGCAAAGGTGCAGGCACTGCTTGCAGAACAGCTTGTTACTCAGGACAACTCAATGTCAATTGCTGTAAACTCAGGCGCTAGAGGAAACATCGGCCAGATGAAACAGTCAGTTGGTATGCTTGGTGTACTATCTGATACTAGCGGTCGTGCTATTGAGCTTCCTGTTAAGTCAGGCTACAAACACGGTTTAAATCAGCTAGAGTACTTTACTGGAACCAGAGGTGTGCGTAAGGCCCTTATTGATATTGCCCTAAAAACTGCAGATTCAGGATACATGACTCGTCGTTTAGTAGATGTCAGCCAAGATGTCTTTATTGTTGACGAAGATGCCAATGATCCAGGTTTCCCAATATATAGAGCCGACGCCGAAGAAACTGGTGTACCTTTTGCTAACAGACTAGAAGGTCGTTACGCAGCAGAAGATGTTGTAGTTGATGGACAGGTAAAAGTTGCTAAGGGTGAGTTAATTACTCGTTCTGCTGCAGCGGCAATCGACGAAGCAACAGATGTAGATATTGTTAAGATAATGAGCGCCCTTACCTGTGGTACCATCCGCGGCGTTAGCCAGAAAAGCTATGGTATCGATCCTGCGACCGGTCAGCTTGTTGTGAACCGACATCCTGTTGGGGTTATTGCGGCTCAAAGTATCGGTGAACCGGGTACTCAGCTATCTCTTGACTCAAAGCACCGTTCTGGCGCAGTTTTAGCAGATGAGACCGCACAGGGCTTAAATCGTGTCGACGAGCTTTTCGAAGTTAGGAATCCTAAAGGTCAAGCCTATATTAGTGAAATATCTGGCGAAGTTAGCATTCGCGAAGAAGGCGAGAATTACATTGTTCAGGTTTCTGGAAAAGAGGAAGAAGAAGTTATTCTCAAGCTTGGCGAAAGAACTGCCACTATAGCCGATGGGCAAGAAGTTGTCGTAGGTGATGTTGTTGCGACTATCGAAGGCGGAGAAAACCCGCTTGTTGCTCCAATAACTGGTACTGCAAATGTTGAAGAAGAAAAAATCGTTATTGTTCCAACTACGCAAACTGTTGTACGCTATGAAATTCCAGGCTTTAAGCAGTTAGTTGTAAAGAACGGTGACATCGTCACTGCTGGTGACAGCCTTACTAGCGGTTCTATAAATCTTCATGATTTAATGAGCCTAAAGGGTGTAATTGAAACTCAAAGGTATATCTTGAACCAAATTAGTAAGATATTTGCTGCCCAGGGTCAGAATATATCAGATAAGCATCTAGAAATAGTCATTCGACAAATGTTTAGTAGAGTATCAATTGAAGAACCGGGGGATACCGATTTTGTAACCGGAGATATTGTATCTAAGGCTGCTGTTCTTGAGGCAAATCAGAAACTTGCCCAAGAAGGCAAAAAGCCTGCAGAATTTAGTCAACTGCTACTAGGAATCACCAAGGTTTCAACTTGGGCCGATAGCTTTTTGAGTGCTGCTTCATTCCAAGATACAACTAGAGTACTAATAAGTGCCGCAACCAGCGGAAAGGTCGATCACTTATACGGTCTAAAAGAAAATGTTATCTTAGGGCGAAAAATTCCAGTAGGTACTGGTTACACACCCAAAGATAAAATTGACGAAGAAGAATAAATCTGTTTAAATAGGATCTTGTATGCCAACAATTAATCAATTAGTTCGAAAGAATAGAAAAAGCTCTAAGGCTAAAAGTAAATCTCCTGCACTTCACAGGGTTACTAATAGTCTTAAGACAAAGTCTTACGAAAAACCAGCACCATTTAAAAGAGGTGTTTGTGTTAAGGTAACAACCAAGACTCCAAAAAAACCTAACTCTGCCCTTAGAAAAGTAGCCCGCGTGCGACTTAATAATGGCTATGAAGTTTGGGCATATATTGGAGGAGAAGGCCACAATCTACAGGAGCACGCAGTTGTTCTAATTAGAGGTGGTAGAGTGCCAGATTTACCTGGTGTTCGTTATCATGTCGTTAGAGGAAGTCTAGACTTGCAAGGCGTCGCCAATAGAAAGCGCGGCCGAAGTAAGTATGGTGCTAAAAAAGATTCTAAATAATTTATAAAATTTAGAAACTTGCCAACTTAACAACTTGTTAACTAAGAAATGTGGCTTCAGTGACCGCCGTCAATATGAAAATTGATAGGAGAGCACAGGAGTATAAAGTAAAGGAGTACAGAAATGCCACGAAAAAAGACTAAAAGTCTAGTCAGGGATATAACGCCTGATAGAAAATATAACTCAGAACGAGTACAGCGACTTATCAACAGAATAATGCTCGACGGTAAAAAACAGCTTGCCGAGAGAATAGTTTATGAAGCTATGGATAAAGCTGCAAAAAACCTAAAAGCTGAAGATCCATTAGAAGTTTTGAATAAAGCTTTAGATAATGTTAAGCCTGCTGTCGAAACTAGATCTCGACGCGTTGGTGGCGCAAATTATCAAATTCCATTCGAGGTAAGAGGCCAAAGACAAAGCCACTTAACTTTAATGTGGTTTGTTGCCGCCGCTCGATCAAGAAGCGGAATGCCAATGGCCGATAGACTTGCTGCTGAAATAACAGATGCATTCAATGGTACAGGCGCAGCAGTCAAGAAAAAAGAAGATACGCATAAAATGGCCGAGGCAAACAGGGCATTTGCTCACTTCGCAAGAGGCTAATTTTTAAACGACTATCATTTTAAACTCAAGTAATTCTAGAAAGGCAAAAGGAAGATGGCAGGTAAAAAGGTAACAATGGATAAAATGCGCAATATTGGAATTATTGCTCACATTGACGCCGGTAAAACAACTAC
>JACCDT010907628.1_pt1 | contig 13331 bp, 11 predicted proteins | sample 7446291 | NCBI WGS metagenome assembly JACCDT01 (sample SAMN15323446, study PRJNA562643) | freshwater metagenome | isolation source: river surface water | place: USA:Blue River Watershed | collected 2017-08-17
AGGATTGGGAACTTTCGCGCCAAACCATCCCTAAGTAGTTGCAGATGCCTTGGTGCAGTAGCATCGGCACCATGGATAGCGCTGCGACTACCAATTTGCATCCTTTGGTCAGGCAAAAGACGATAGTAAAACCGCAGTGTGCGCGTGTCAGTAATAAAAGCCGGTTTTTTTACACTAATCTCAGCGAGCTCCGCATCAGTAAGTACACGGGTTACCATTGAGTTCGAAAGAATTGGCATTACGCGATTACGTAAATGTGGCGTAAGAAATTGGCCGCCATATGCCCCTGTCGCCAAACCAACAACTTTTGCGTAGACTTTTCCACCGGGAGTTTCAAGACAATGTTTTCCGTTGCGCTGCGACCATCTAATCACCGGACTCCCAGTATGTATCTTTGCGCCTAATGAGCGCGCCAAACGTTGATATCCAAACGCAAGCTTTAAAGGATGGACACCAACGCCCTCTGGCTCATATAGAGCCCCACATGCCTCCTGATCGTTGCAAAATTCCTCTTGCAGTTGTTCTCGGCTCAAAATACGAGTTTGATATCCAAAAATCTCTCGCATTACTTTTGCTTCATTACTTAGAAAAGCCATCTTTTTATCACGGTGTGCAACATATAAATGGCCATGATCCTGGGCGTCACAGTCAATCTCCGCAACCAGACTTTTGAAGGTTTCAAAGCCGTTCCGAATCTCTGCATCTAAACGTTTAGCGACATCAAGACCCCAGCGAGATACCCATTGCGATCGGTATAAACGACCACTAGCATTTTGACCCTGACCCCCATTACGACTAGTGCATCCCCAAGCAGATTGATTTGCCTCTAATAAGGTCGCCTTAATTCCATGCTCACGAGCTAAAAATAAGGCAGTCGCCAGGCCAGTAAACCCTCCGCCAATAATCACAACGTCTGCCTCTATGTCGCGTGTAATTGGCCCATCATTGGGTGGAGGGGATCCGGCGCTTGCAACCCAGTAGGTTGGAGCATAAGCCATGGCATGCCCAACACTCTGATCCACTAGAGGATCAAAACGGGGGTTATAAGGTTGTGAGCTTAAATCAAGAGTAGATGTGTTCATCTCTAGGTACGCATTTTACGAAAAGCATTTTTGACTAAAATCTTACCGTTTGAAAATGTAAAAATATCAACGCCATTTGCCTCAACTCGTTTGCCGTCTGAACCCGTACCAACAAATAACCATTCTGATACGCCACGATCACCCGCAACAAAATGCTTTCCATTTAACCATTGCGCATCAGGGAAGTTCTTCCAGGCGGCTGCGAAGGCTTCCCGAACCGCAGAATGACCCTCAAAGCGATTTCCATAAACATGCGGACCAGAAACAGTCTCAAAAACACAATTAGGTGCCATAAATGACATTAATACTTCTATATCATGTGCATTCCAAGCATCTGAAAATGCCTGCAGCGTTTGAATGGTAACTTGATTTGAGGTGGTCATGGTTCAGTAAGTGTGAATGTGGAATGGTTTCATTTTATTTATAGCGAAACAATTAATTATTGGCATAAATAACCCTTTTATAAGCATTGATAATCAAAAAATTACAGCCCTTCTTAGGAAATAAAAAATGAACCGACATAAATATTGTTCATAACAATTTATTGGTTAATGTAGATAATAAAATTTTGTCCCTAATAAATAGAAAACTAACCGATATATTCGCCAAGGCATAAATAAGTAAAAAGTAGAGTGAAAAACGTCGCAATCTCGATTCTGTTACAAAACCTAAGCGATCTACATGGCTAGCAACTATAAAACCCAGTAAAAAAGCTGGAAGACCGACGATAAGCCACGGAATCCAAGCAAGAGTTTCATTAAATAAAACAGCAAATACAATGCCTAGCAATGCCAATCCTGAGACTACTAGGGATAACATGGCGCGCACATGGCGATAGTCGAGCGAGCTGGCTCCCAAATACAAAGCAATAATCGGCCCCCCAAAGCCGCATGAGCCTAGTAAGAAACCAGCCCCTGCACCCACAAAATGGTCTTTAGCAGAACCTAGCACTATCCGAACTTGGGGCTGAAGAAGTAAAAAAAATGAAAAACAAAATACCGCAATACTGGTAATAATCTTAAGATGCTGCGGATCAATTTGTTCACCGATATAAAGGCCAAGAGGTAGCGTTATCGTTGATGCAAGTAAAAGCCGATAAACTCTGGGGCGATCTTCCTGCTCAACTTTCCAATTTCTGGCCAACCATATTCCCGCAATGAGTTCTATGGTCATGATGATAGGGATAACAAAGACTAAAGGAAAAAAACCAATTAGAAATGGTGCCATCACCATCGCACCACCAAATCCAGAAAGCCGTCGAAATAAGCCAGCTAGAAACGCACAAGCTGCCAATAAAAAAACTAGGAACCAATCCACCACTATCAAACAGTGTCGCTTATATCATGCTCATCGTTGATTAAGTCACGTATTTTTTTTCGAATTTCAAGATAACTTGGCGTGTCTTCAACCATCTTACGCGGCTCTGGTATTCGAATCACCGCCTTCACTCGACCTGGTCGGCGGGTCATTACAACAATCACATCAGATAAATTAATTGACTCTTCAATACTATGGGTAACTAAGACCACTGTCTTACTTTCCTCAGATAAGATACGGATCATTTCTTGCTGCATCATTGCCCTATTTTGAGCATCAAGAGCGGCGAATGGCTCATCCATCAATAACACAGTGGGGTCAACTGCTAGAGCTCGGGCAATTGAAACTCGTTGGCGCATACCACCCGATAGTTGATGTGGATAGCTATCAACAAAGGCCCCCAGTCCTACCAAGTTAGCAAAATGCTCCACTCTTTCCTTGATAAGACCGGAGTCAGTTTTTTTGATATTAAGACCAAAGGCAATGTTATCGCGCACAGTTAACCATGGGAATAAGGCGTAGTCTTGAAACACCATTGCTCGCTCCGCCCCAGGCTGTTTCACCTCTCTCCCCGCGCATTCAATTCGACCAGAAGTCGGCATCTCAAAACCGGCTATGAGATTTAAGAGAGTTGTTTTACCGCATCCACTGTGGCCCAAAATGGACACAAATTCATTTTTATTAACTTCTAAAGAAACATCTTTCAGAGCTTGTACAGCAGGACTTTTATTGGCTGCTGGGAAGATCTTATTAACATTCTCTACTTTTAAGGCTGACATTTAAGCAATCGCTTTCTCTATAGAAAATTAGTTATTTAGGGCACGCGACCACGGCATCAGTCTTCGGGCAGCAATGCGAATAATCCGATCAATAATTAACCCAATAAGTCCGATAGCAATCATTCCATCCAGAATGAAATCAGTGCGAAGAACGGTTCTGGCATCGTTTATCAAAAATCCTAACCCAGAATTAGCGCCAACTAGCTCAGCTGCAACTAGCGCCATCCAGCCAACACCTAAACCGATTCGAATACCTGTCACAATTTGAGGTAAAGCTGCTCGTAAGATTACGCGAGTGATTACATTCCAGCTATTTGCGCCTAAGCAGCGAGCTGCTCGTATTAAATTAGGCTCCACATTTTTTACGGCATCAATTGTGTTGAGGAGAATTGGGAAAAAGATTCCCAAGAAAATAATGAATTGATTTTGAGTATTACCAACTCCAAACCATAAGATACTTAGTGGAATCCAAGCAATTGGCGGAATGGGGCGAAGAATCTCAATAATGGGGTCTACTTGCTCGTTAATCCATTTAAAACAACCCATCATCACGCCAAGAGGAATTGCAACGCTTGCATAGCAAAATGCAATAAATTCGCGCCTCAAACTATCGCGAATATGTTTCCATAGCTCGCCAGTCATTGCAAGTTCATAAGCCCCTGCTAAAACCCCCGTTGGCGGGGGTAGCAGAGTTGCTTGGGTTTTGTCGAGAATAAAACGGCTAGCAAACTCCCAACAACATAGCAGTATTGCTAGCAGAATTAATCGGCGAAGATTCAATACCCACGAGAGACTTGCCATTATTTCTTAAATACCTTTCCGTCAAACGACCAGTCTTTTGTTAAATCACCCTTCTCAGGAAAAGCCTGAGGTTTAGTTGTATTCAACGGGGTTGAATACGTTGGGTAAGGCAACTTATCTAATGGCGCATTAAATGTAGCAGGCAAGAACGGTGGCAACTTAGGAACAGCCCAACCAACTTTTGCAAAGGTACGATCCATAAATCGAGAATCGACAGCGGCGGCATATGTGGCAGCGGTTGCTTTAGTTTGAATTCTCTTATTCTCAAATAACCACTCGTAAGTTGTTTCATTCGCTTTACCCCAGAACTGTGGAAGCGGATGCAGATAGGTTGGCTTATAAAGATTATTGTATGAGTCAATTTGTTGACGCAAAATTAGAGGGGAGAAGTTCTTAAGGTTTGGATCTTCTTGCATTGCTTTTACAGCATCATCAGGATTCTTGCGAATCCATAATGTTGCTTCAACAATCGCATCTGTAAATGCCTGAACCACATCAGGTGCGTTATCAATTACCTCTTGACGGACATAGAATGATGAGCCGTAGATGTTATACGGGTAGCTATCATTAATGATACGAGCGTTTTTCCGCTCATTAACCATAATGGAGGGTGTTGGATCCCATGGAACAACAGCGTCGATACCCTTGGGCATTGCCATTTGTTCACCAGGAGGCATATTTTTAAGAATAATATCTTTACCCACCACAATGCCGTGTACCTTGGCTGCCGCTTGAATATAGAATTCAGCAGATGACCCCGTCACAATACCAATCGTTGCAGGCTCTTTGCGGTTTTTAAAGTCATCGATCGATTTAATTGGAGAATCCAACGGCACCAAGATTGCGTGCATTAAGTTCACATTAATGATGGCAATTGATTTAACCGGAACATTTTTGTCAAACAATGTTGTAAATGGGAAGTTGCCTCCATTTCCAAACTGGAAGCGTCCTGAAATAATAACTTCATTGATTGCTGGGCCAGAGGGGAAGGATTGAAATTTTGCTTCAACGCCCCGCTTAGCAAGCAGACCTCTTTTATCCATTACTAAGTTAATGGTGTTTTGACCAGACCATGGTGGTTGGAAAGCAACCTGAATAGGCCACCACCCTTTTTCTTTTAACCAGGCAACAGATTTTGCCGAAATTTTTTCATTGGCAGAGGTTGGCCATCCGTAGTCGTTAAATTGAGGGCTTTGCGCCCATGATGGAAGTGCTGCACCGGCCATCATTGCGACAGCAAGCGTATTAAAAATTCTTCGTGAAACTTTTAAATCACTCATTTTTCGTCTCCTTGTTATTTATCGAAGTACTCTCACATCTAAAACTACCATCAAAAAAATTTTCTTCAATCTAGCATATTCCCATTTCTTTCATCTCCATGGTGTCCCCTATTGCTATATCTATATCATTGTGAGAAGGTCAATTCAACATTTCCAAACCGAGTTCTTACTTTTGAAAAATTTGGTTGCCGCCCTAAGAAAGCCAATAGCTCCCTAAAGGGTTGAAGTTCCCCTCCTTGCTGCAAGGCTTCTGCTACCCCGTTCTTTAAACCTAAAGCGAGACTGGGTGGATAAAAGGCATGTAAACACAGTTGCTCTGGTGTACATCCCTTACCCCAGCGTTTTTTTAGGGAAGGTATGGAGGCTGGCAAACGATTACCTGGGTAGTCACTAGGGTCATAATCGACCTCTGCTCGAGCCATCACCTCTGGGTTTGCTTGTCCTGCCAGCTTGCCATAATGCCCTTTTAAATAAAGTTTTACTTCATCTGGAATTGTTCTATAGCGTTCACCTTGAATCACATTTAAAACAGCCTGGGTAACAATATATTGTGCAAAAGGACTTACTAAAATTGGATACCCTAAATCTTTTCTGACTTGAGCCGTTTCCTCAAGAATTTCCTGTTCTCGATGTGCAATTCCCATTGAGGCTAACTGGGCACGAAGATTCGAAATCATGCCACCGGGGATTTGATGTTCGTAAAGACTGGGGTCGTAGCTCTGACGCTCACCGCGAGGTAAATTATCACGAGTACAAATCCAATCGAAATAATCATCCACATCTTGAAGAGCAGAACGATCCATATTGGGCGCTCTACCCAATCGCTCGCAGCTCTTTAATACCTCGATAACAGAAGGCAAAGATGCGCCATTTGCTAGGCAATTCGTTGCAACATAGCCAAACTGAAAACCTGCCTTAATGGCCTCCTCGTACACTAGAGGTGCTAGACCAGATTGACAATGGGAGTGCAATTTAAGGGGAATACCTTTCACGACCGCAACTAGCTTTGGAAATAAGCTGGCACCCCTCTCTGGGGTTAATAAACCAGTTGGATCTTTTACAGAAATAAAGTCGACCTTTAAATTAACCAACTCTTTAGCACGAGCAACAAAGTAAGCATCATCATGCACTGGGCTCAAGGCATATGTAATCATGGCGTTAATTAGCATGCCATTTTTTTTGCCTGATATTACCGATGAATGAATATTACGGTTATCGTTTAAGGCATCATAAACCGTTAGTACCTTTACACCTGATTCTGCCAGTAACCTGATGTTTAAATCCACCACATCATCTGGAAATAACTCAAATGTATAGATACTTTGTCCGCGCGTTAAGGCGTCAGTAGGCGTTTTAAGTTCTTGGCTTAGGAAGGCCAGCCGTTTCCACGGATCTTCTCGTAAAAAACGTACCATCACATCAAAAACCGCACCGCCCAATATATTGATATAGGCGTATCCAGACTTATCAATTTGATGTAAGGCTGGATACATTTGCGCTGTGGTCATTCGGGTTGACCAGAGGCATTGATGCGCATCTCTAAGCGTCACATCAATCATGCTAAAAGGCACTTTTTTTTCGGATGAACGTAGATTTTTGCTCATACCAGTTCAATGACCATTAGAACCTGTCCCGCCTCTATTGTTGCGCCATCTTCAACGCAAATTTCAGAAACATGCCCTTTGTGTGGAGTGGAAATAGTATTGAGTAGTTTCATAACCTCTACGATACATACGGGTGCATCTTCGTTGACTAAACTACCAAGCTCTACGAAGGGTGGTGAATCAGGGTTGGGTCGACGGTAAAAGGTCCCCACCATAGGACTTAATATTTCATAAGCATTCTTTGTACGCACTGGTTTAATAGCAGCTGCTGAGATCGGAGCTTGGGGTGCAGCAATTACTTGATTTGCTAGTTGAGCTTTTGGAGCAAGATTGGTTGCGCTTTCATTAGTACCGGCTTTCTTGCGAAGCTCAATTTCCAGTTCGAAATCAGGAGTTTTGTACAAGAAGGTATTAAAAGTCTCGGCGCTCCTTAAAAGACCAATGACCTCTTTAACTTGCGCCATAGTCAGGGTGACGCCTACTGGCGCCACTGTTTTTTTCTTGACGGGCCTTGGCTGGACCCGGGGCTTTTTTGATGCCGGTATTTTTTTGGATGCCATGGCTATAACAAGAGATTCATATTTTCTCTGATGAAATATAAAGTATCATCAGATGAAATAATTTAAGGGTAAATACCTAAAATTAACAAAAAGAGTAAATTGCTTCTTATGTATAAATCAAGTGCTCAGGCTCAAAAAACCCCTCAATCCCCTGCCTCTGTGACCGTTCTTGAGGGTAGTAAGTCAAGTATGGCTGAAAAGGTATTGCTGATACTTGAACTAATTGCCAACTCAGAATTACCCCTTACCCTTGAGAATATTTCCTCAAGGATTGGCCTAGCAAAGCCAACGGCCTTTCGACTACTCAATACTCTGGTCAGTCAGGGCTTTATTGAGCGAGACGCCAACGGACGGCGGTTTCAACCGAGTGCCAAATTCCGTTTAATGGGTATTGGCTTGCTTTCAGCAGATTCTGTGCGTTCTCAACGTTTGGCAGTAATGAAACGTTTGGTGGCAACGATCGGCGAAACTTGTAACTTTAATATCCTTGATGGCAACGAGGTTCTCTATCTAGATCGTATCGAGACTGACGCGCCCATCCGTCTTCATATCGATTCAGGCATGCGTGTGCCTCTTCACTGCACTGCCAGTGGCAAGTTGTTTCTTTCCTTTATGCATGAAGACCAAATTAAACGTGTTATTGGTAAAGAACCGCTCGAATCTTACACGAACAAGACTCTAAGTCATTATGCGGATTTGCTGTGCGAGATCAAAAAAATTGCTGATCAAGGCTACGCACTAGATGATTGTGAATATCTGGAGGGCTCAGTATGTGTTGCTGTGCCAGTGCGTGATGCTAAAAATAAAGTATTTGCAGCACTTGCTGCGCATGGCCCAACCCCTCGCTTCACGCTAAAGATGGCAGAGCAATCCGTACCGCTATTAATTGCTGCTGCAATTGAGCTTGAAGAAAGCCTTCGGTAATATTTTCTTTATCGACTAAGCTTATTTGGAGCAAGAATGACTAAACCTAAAATTATTGATGTTTCTTTGCTGGCGTGCAATCAAGGATGCATAGTGGAATGTAGTAAAGAGACCCGGCAAATCTTGGCCCTAAGATAGGTTATAGCGTGATTTCGACAATGTCCAGGGAATTTGATTACATCATTGTTGGTGCGGGCTCAGCAGGGAGTGTTCTTGCAAATCGCCTGTCTGCAAACCCTAAAAATTTAGTTTGTTTAATTGAGGCCGGTCCACCCGATCGCTCACCATGGATCCATCTACCAATTGGTTATGGCAAGACCATGTGGGACCCCAAGGTTAATTGGAAATTTAGTACTGATCCTGATCCTGGCATGAATGGTCGACAAATTTTCTGGCCCCGCGGTAAATGTTTGGGGGGGTCGAGTTCCATCAATGGTCTAATTTTTATTCGTGGCCAGAAAGAAGACTACGATCACTGGGCAGCTCTAGGAAATAGTGGCTGGTCGTGGGATGATGTGCTGCCTTACTTCAAAAAAGCAGAAGGTAATGACCGTTTAGGCTTACCACTGCATTCTCAAGATGGTCCACTGCGCGCTTCCTCCATTAAGAAAAAACACCCACTGGTTGAGGCTTTCATTGAAAGCGCTAATCAATTAGGGGTTCCTAAAACAGAGGACTTTAATAATCTTGAACAAGAGGGCGTTGGTTATTATCAATTAAGCACACATAATGGATTGCGTTGTAGTGCCGCAGTTGCTTACTTAAAACCGATTCGGTCTCGTAAGAATTTAACTGTTATTACAGATGCCCAAGCTAGCAAAATTTTATTTGATGGCCGTAAGGCAGTCGGTATTGAATACATAAAATCAGGCCATCGACAAAGCATTCGAGCGCATCGTGAAGTGATACTGAGTGCAGGCGCCATTCAAAGTCCTCAACTCTTGCAATTATCAGGTATTGGACCCGCCTCTTTGCTCAAAGAGTTTGGTATTCCAGTATTGCAAGATTCCCCCGGTGTCGGCGAGAACTTACAAGACCATTTGCAATACCGTTTGATCTATGAGCTCAATCAAAATATTTCGACTAATGTTCAACTCTCTTCCCTACTTGGAAAAATGAAAATTGGTCTTGATTGGCTTCTATTTCGCGAAGGCCCCCTATCAATCGGCATTAATCAAGGCGGTCTCTTTACAAAGGTTATGCCACAATCAAAGACCCCCGATATTCAGTTTCATATGGCCACATTGTCAGCGGATATGGCAGGCGGTCAGGTGCACCCTTTTCCTGGATTTACGATGTCTGTATGTCAATTAAGACCGGAGTCAAGAGGTTATGTTCGTATCGCATCACCTGACCCCTTGGTGCCACCCAAGATGATGGCCAATTATTTGTCTACTCAGTATGATCGCGAAACCAGTGTGGCGGCTGTTAAATTTGCTCGCAAATTGGCCCAAACAGCCCCATTGAAGAATTTAATTGAGTGTGAGATAAAGCCAGATAATCCACAATCTGATGAGGATTTGCTGCAGTTTTGTCGTAATAATGGCGCCACGATTTTTCATCCAACGGGTACCTGTCAGATGGGGCCTGATGACCAGCTTAATGCGGTTCTAGATTCACGGTTACGAGTTAGGGGTGTAATCGGATTGCGCGTGGTAGATTGCTCAGCAATGCCCACCATTCCATCGGGAAATACTAATTGGCCTGCAGTGATGTTGGGGGAAAAGGCGTCAGATCTTATTTTGAGTGAACGTAATCGAGATTAGGCATCGATTAAATCGATCAATTTTAGGCGCTGAACTTTGCCTGATGCGCCCCGGGGTAGATCTTTTACAAATTTGATGACTTTGGGAGTTCTGAATTTACCCAAGGTTTTTATGCAAAAGTCACGAATTTCTGTTTCATCACAAGCCACATCATCTTTCAAAATAATGCAGGCCATAATTTCTTGGCCATAATTCGCGTCGGGTATGCCAACCGCTGCTGCATCTAGAACTGCCGGATGTTTCAATAGCGCTTCATCAATTTCTCGAGGAGCTATATTTTCTCCTCCTTTAATGATTAACTCCTTAAGGCGTCCGGTAATAAAGTAAAAACCATCACTATCGCGCATACCAAGATCACCTGTTTTTAGCCAAGCATCTTCCCCAAATGCTTTTTGGGTTTCAGCCTCCCCTTTGTAATAGGCGTTCATGACATTATTACCACGCAAACATATTTCGCCAATCATTTGATCGCCCAGGGTTAATCCGCTAGGATCAACCACCTTCGCTTCAACTCCACAGGGCAAACCCGGACTTCCATAGCGACGTCGTTCATCGTGAGGGTTACAGAAAACCATTGAGGAAGACTCAGTCATGCCCATTGCCTCAATTACTGTAATACCAAAAAGATTTTCAAATTCTTTATGTTGCTCGGGTGGTAAAGGCGCCGATGCTGATCGTCCAAAACGAATTCGTTTTAATTCCTCGCGACTTGGCTTCCTACCAGTTGATTTGGCTGCATTAATTAAGTAGGCGATGATGGTTGGCACCATATTGATCCAGGTGGCTCGATAGTGCAGCGCCAAATCCCACCATGCACTAACGGAGAAATGGTGTGGAGCAATAATTGCGCCACCTGTATAAAACGGTGTAACAGTTGAAATGCATTGGCCATTAATATGATAGATAGGTAAGGAACTCAGAACGACATCGTTTTGATCTAAAGAATGCCATTCCCCAATAGATTTGCCAGCATGCATCAAGTTACGATGACTTAATAAAACCCCCTTTGGCGTTCCCGTAGTTCCTGATGTGTACATTAATAATGCGGGATGATTCTCAGTAATTTCCGGAAGAGTGATGGCCTCTATGTGCATATATGGGCCAATAGCACCATCGGGATCTAGCTCAATGAGTGGAAATTTGCGTTTTACATAAGTCAGTGCAGCAAACAATGCATCTTTATTTTTGGGCGCATAAAAGAGTATCTCAATATCACTGTGGTCTAACGAGTACGCTAACTGCTCGGGTGGCGCCAGTAAATTAAAAGGCGTGATAACGCGCCCTCCGACCATAGTCCCTAGAAATAGGCCCGTTGTTTGTCGACCATTATGCATAAAAAGACCAATATGCCCTTGCCGGCTGATCTTTTGCTGATTAAACCAGGCATGCAAATGCTTAGCTTCATTCAGCAACTGTTCATAGCTAATACTCAACTTAGGTTCTGGTGCAAAAAGTAAAACCCGATCGGGTTGCTGCTGCACCCAATACTTTAAAACCTGCTGTAGATGAACCGCTTCCTTATGCAATCGACAAGACCAAAATTATTTAGGAAAGCGTTGAAAGTACTGCTCAAGTAAATCTTCCAACTTAGGAACCTTTTCGGGTATTAATCGGACAATCCTTGAGATGTTTAAGTAATGACGGTAGTTCATATTTTCAGAAAAGTTATTTTTGCCCCAGGTCCCACATCCCATCGACAATGAGAATGGCAGTCCGTTATCAAAACTACCGCCCGTCGCAATTGCATGGGCTTGATTCACGATCACCCGAGCTACAGGAAGTTCTTGTGCCAGCTGTGCAGCTCGATCTTCTAAAATTTCTCCTTTAGCTGCGGTATGAAGTCCCACCGAATGTCCTGCTCCCTGATACAAATAAATATTAGCAAGAAGTTCTTTGGCTTTCTTGAAATCGGTAACGCGCCAAACCGTTAGAACAGGACTTAATTTTTCTCCAGAAAATGGCGCAGATGGTCCATATCCAGTCTCAGCAACCATGAAGAACTTCGCATCCTTGGCTTTAGGATTTACAAAATTTGCTTTACTTGCAATATAGGAAGCGGACTGAGCTGTAAGCGTTGCGGTTAGCTTACCATTTTGGAACATGATTTCTTGCAGACGCTGTTTATCTGCAGCATCAAGCATTACTCCACCAACTGCCTCGAGGGCTTTGATGCCAGCATCGTACACTGAGTCAATTAGTATCAGACCATTCTCGCTAGAGCAGCTGGTGGCGTTATCAAATGTTTTTGATACTAAAATTTTCTGTGCCGCCAAGGCAAGATCGGCATGCTCATCAATAATGACAGCCACATTACCGGCCCCTACCCCAAATGCAGGTGTACCACTTGTATACGCCGCACGAATATTCGCTTGCGAGCCTGTCGCCACTACCAAATCTGCCAAGCGCATTAACTCCTGCGTTGCTTCCTTTGTTATAGGTGCTGGTAAACATTGCACCAAATCGCGTGGGGCCCCTACCATCTCTAACTGAGCATGCACAAACTCTAATAATCGCGCACAAGTGCTTTGCCCCTTTGGCGATGGCGCCACAATAATGGCATTACGACCCTTAAGTGCATTCAGAATCTTATTAATGGGTGTTGCACCTGGATTTGTCGATGGTGTAATTGCAGCAACGACCCCTACGGGCCTGGCATATTCACTGATACCGGTTTGTGGGTTGTGAGCAATCAGCCCAACCGTCTTCGCAGCATTAAGATCGCGCAAGAGCCCCAAGGTCTTGCGAAAGTTCTTCTTAATCTTATCCTCAACGTCACCCAGGCCAGTATCAGCAACGGCAAGCTCCGCTAACTCACGATTGCGACCTGGCTCCAAAATCGCCCAGGCAACTGCTTGGGTAAGCAAATCAATTTGATCCTGGCTATATGAATCGAGCACTCTCTGTGCAGAGCGTGCTCGAGTAATTAGGTCAACGACTGGTGAGACTGTGCTGGTATTCATTATTCGGCTTTAATGCCATTCTCTTTTACAACTTTATCCCACTTTACAAGCTCTGCTTTCACAACCCTACCCAGAGCCTCCGATGAACCACCAACCGCTTCGGCGCCTTGATTCAGCAATTTTTCTTTAACGTCAGGCAGCGTTAATACCTTGTTCGCAGCTGCATTTAAGCGATCAACGGCAGCCTTGGGCGTATTAGCAGGAACAAACATGGCATACCAAGAGTCCACTTCAAAATCTTTAAAGCCAGATTCAATC
>JACCDT010304594.1_pt1 | contig 13324 bp, 16 predicted proteins | sample 7446291 | NCBI WGS metagenome assembly JACCDT01 (sample SAMN15323446, study PRJNA562643) | freshwater metagenome | isolation source: river surface water | place: USA:Blue River Watershed | collected 2017-08-17
AATTCACCTAAAAATATTTTACCTAGGCCAAGGGCCGTTTCTCCATAACCTTGCGTGGATAAGCCAATATAAAGACAGGCCTTTTCTTCGCGAATGGCCTTAAGCGTTTTAGTGGTTTCATTTTGCTTTAAATATTTTCCAAAATCACTTTTAGCAATGGCCTCTAGTTTACTTAAAATTCCAAGCATGTCAGGATGAAAAAGTTCAGTGGCAAGAATGTCCGTAAGGTTTTGAATGCTAATGCTTCGCTGATATTTATCCAGCGTTTCTAGGGCTTCATATAATTTCCGCCTTGAAAAATCTCGATAGTAAGAATTATCCCAGTCAAAAGCACACATGATCCTATCGACAATTTGATTATGCGAACCACTGGAAATTGGATTTAAAGCAATTGAATCAGGGTGAAATTCAGAAAAAACATAGACTTTTTTATCATGTTTTTTTGCCAGAAGTTTAAAATTCTCTAATGATTCATAGTCGCCCTTGGGGTCGATAAAAATAACGGGGTTTCCTCTTTTCATGGAATCTTCTTGTAAGAGGGAAAGCAGATTAGTTTTCCCGAAGCCAAATGCCCCGACGATAAACGTATGCTTAGTGTAATCTAAATTTTTAAGCGGAAATTCCTTCCTGGTTTTTAAACAGATTCCGAGGGATTCAACCTTATGGGTTGTTTTTCTAACTTTTAAAACTTTTCGAGGAACCGGCTTGACTTCATTTTTCAATTTCTTAATTCCAAACAGAAAGAGTTCGTGAATAAGTTCTAAGATAATTTTAACTAGTTCCTCCATGATCTCTATGAGAGGATTGGAGTAGTGATGTTTATTTTTATTCATAAGCATGTTCCCAAGCTTTAAATGGTGGAATTATCAAAGTTTTATCTTCTAGTTGTAGAGTTTGCTCTGAGCTTTCATATTCCAGGATGTATTGCTTTTTAACTTTACCCATTAACTCATTAGGTAAGGGTTCAGTAGGCACCAAATATTTCTTTGATGGGGTAAGTTTAAATATTGGATTAAATCCAATTTTTTCGTTTTTTGGCTCCGAATAATTTGATTGCAATTGATCGGACTCCAAAATCATCGGTTTAATTGGCCAATTTTCGGGATCAGATTTATGCAAATAATAGGCAGATGCTCCTCCTGCAAAGGCCCCTAAAGCTCCAAATATAACTACATTGGGTATGGTACTTGCTTTGTTGGGGGAGAGAATTCCTCCAGCGAGTCCTCCCACAATTCCTCCGAGAATTGAGGCAGTTGTCAGGGATTGTTTCAGGGTTGAACAACCTGTAATGACAACAAGAGAAATGATTAGGCCATTAACCTTCATCGTTATTGTCCTGAATGTAGATTAAGACCTCCCTGTTTCCATTCACCAAGATTTTTTCCTTGGATGAATTAAGCGAGTTGGAAGAATACTCCTCCGCGGATTCTTTTAGGCCATTGAGACTTTGAACCCCTGGGGATTCCGATTTTCTGCCCAGTAGTAGAGATAGACCTTGACCGATATTCGCAAGAATTGATTTGCCCAGATTAAATTCGCCATTACTCACGGTAATGCCCTTTAACCCGCTGGACCCATCAAGTTCTAAGATTTTGGCATTAATTTTTTTGTTTTGATTTTTGGCAATTAACAAATGGCAATTGATCTGGATGCGCTGGTTTTGAGCTACGGCATTACAGTGAAGTTTTTGATTTTTAAATTCAGTGTCAATTAAATCAATAATCGCCGGACTTTCCAGGTTATTTGATAGCAAGGAATTAATGAGTCTTCCTTTTAAAATCATTCCCGCAGTTAGGGAATTTTTCCTTTCCCAAGTGACCAATTCATCTCTGGTTACGTTTTCTAATAGCTTTTGAATTTTTTTATTTTGCTCTTTAATAACGTTGATTTCATTTGTAGGTTTTGCGTGTTTCTCCTTGATTAGGTTAATTGTCCCTGCGGTTAAAAGACTTGGTATTAAAAAGATAATAAGTAGCATGGCTCCTCCTTTTAGGGGTAAATCTGTCTTTGGTTAATAAATAAAGGCGGTCCTTTGCCGAGATAATCAAATGTCGCGATGTCAGAGTCATTAACTTTAATAGGCATCTTTGTTTTATTTTTAAAAAGTAAGGAATGATCTCCTTCTAAAAGATCAAATGTATTTTCAGATTTGATTAATTTATAAGAGGAATCCATTTTTGCAGGTAAGATTGTTATCAACTCATGAGGATTGCTTTGCACCATTTTAAAATGAAAGTTGAAATTGGCAGATTTGGTAAAAACCAGAAGATTGGCCTTAATATTTTTAATTTTTGGTTTTAAAATAAGGGTCTTATTATCTGCCAAAACTTCCATGTTAATGTCATCAGATTTTCCCCCGTAAATATATCGATCAATCTCATTATCAAAATGAATTGCTGTAACTTGGTCTAGGGATAGAAATATATATGTGATTTTTCCAAGAAAAATAAAAAAAGTAATCATGGTAAATCCTCCAATTCCTCAATCTGGTTAAGCATGTAGATAAAGGGAAAGCTTGAATTTTCAGTAAAAGAAACAGTAAAACCTCGGGATTTTTCACCATCGTCGATGACTATGCGGCATTGGTTAACGCTAATCGCCCTTACGGCCAGGACTTTTTTAATGGTTACATCAAATTCATTATTTTTAAGGGCGTTGATAATTTCTTGGGTGACCAAGTATGGATGGGGGTTTTTATCAACCACGCTTTTAAACGCCCTATAGCAAATATCTTTGATGAGCGGTTTCTCATCAATAAGATCAGATGCCTTAATATAAAAAAGCTCCCTTCTTCCTAAGAACATAAGAAAAACCGCAAGAATTATCCCTGCTTGGATAAGTAAAAGAATTTTTATAAATCTATTTTGTTTGATAAATTCGCTACTAAAGTCTTCATATTTTAACAGCAATTAGAACCTTCCTTTTAGTAAGGGGATAAAACGAATAAGTTTCATCCCTTGTTCAGAAAACATGGAGCCGATATTTGATCCGGCACTGGCTAGTCCATCACCACGAATAAGCATTAAAGTTATGACCGGAGATAATAACAAAATGAAAGTAATTCCAAAGAGCCAGACCAGGTTTTCCACTTTTAATAGTGCCATTTCCCCACGCAGAGCACTTTCAGAGACAGAGTTCCCTACCAGAGCCAAGATTCCAACAATGACAAACGGTAGGATTACACACCAAATAGTTGAGAGCACAATTCCGTTTGCGGCCCTATTTGTTATGGGAATAAAAGAAAGAACTCCTGCTATGGGAATAAACACTGACGTTAAATGAAACACGGTCGAATAAATCAGCTTTAGTAACCACAGAAATATTTTTGAAAAAATAAATAAGGCCGTGCCCAAAATATCGTTTAAATTGGGGATGGCAAACTTCTCCAGGAAATTCCAATTGGATTTTTCCTTGGTATCAACCTTCGCTTCGACCCACTTTTTGACAAATAGGTTTCTGGGACTGATTTTTTTAAGTATTTGGCCGGCCGAACTTAGGCTTAAATCAACCGCTTTTTGATGAATGGGCGGATAGAAACCTAAAAATAGTAGAATTATAACTAGCTTTTTGATCACTCCTAAAAAGTCCCATTCATTAAAGTATTCAATTACCAATGCAATGAGAAATCCTGGCATGATAAAGTAAAGAGCTAGGCCGTGCATCTCTTTGGCAAGCAGGAAACTCTGGTTAGACGTAATAAGAAGCATATCCTTTAAAATGTCATTCATTTACTCACCTTCTTTTTGCCTTTGATCCCATAACTTTCCATCCGGCCTATTTCATTTAAATTTTTATTCTCCAGGTCAGTTGATAAAAGTTTATTTGTCCTACTGATCTGCTTTAAAATTTCCAGTTGGGTTTTATGCATTTTAATTTGATTCTCTAGAATAAGTGCGGTGTTCTGGGCGCTTAATTGGTTTGCCCTATTTTGCGTTTTTGCATTTAGAGTATGATCGACTTGTTTTTCTGCTCGATTTTTTTCCATGGCGTTGATCTTTTTTTCTTCTTCGACATAGGCCTGAATCCGATTCTCATCCGTCTTTATGATGCCTATTTCACCCATTTGGCCCTTAAGATCGTCAATGGTTACCTTTAAATTGCGAATGGCAGAATTTAAATCTCCCATTCCCTTTAAATCTTTTTTTGAGGCCATGTCCTTGGCCAGATACATGATTCTTTCTGATTGAAAAACCTTGTCTTGCAGAAGTTCATTATATTGCTGCATTTTTTGGGTATAGTTCTCGGAATTTGCAACCAGCTTTTCCATTTCATTGAGCTGACTTGCCGTTGTCGTCACCAATTCCATCATTAATGCGGTATCACTTGGCAGTACTGCGTTTGCGATTTCAATAAGAAATAGAGATAAAATTAATTTCATTGTTCCACCCTTAAACTTTTGCCGTATTTTAACCGGGTAAAATTCTCAATAGATCTTTTGAATCCAAATAAATGCTCAGTAGCATCTAAGTATTTTTTCTGGTCATTTAAATCATCTTTGTCGGTGGTAAAAAGTTCGTATTCCAATTCACTAGGAAAAAAGCGCATGGTCTTTTTTAAATGATCGGCCAGCAGGAGAAACTCGCTATAGTTTCCTTTACTGGAATAAATATTTTACAGTTTTTTGTATTCAAACTCACTTAAAGGATTGGTCCCAGTAATTTCTTGCCTAAAGAGAATTTTAAAATGGGAGTTTAACCAGATTGCCTCACCAAGGGGTATGCTTAGAAAATCAGAAATTCCTTGGGTAATGGCAAGTCCCGAAGCTTTTTCCTTTCTAAAGGTTCTAAAGCAATTGGCGACAAAGTCGGCGTGCCTTTCAAGTAGATGCCAGCATTCATCCATTAAAAATATTTTCTCTCCTGTCACTTTTTTAAGATATTGAATTAGAAACAGAATTAGAGGAGGCTGAAATTTTATGGGATAAAGGGATACATCCACATAAGTGATGGCGTTATCCGGTAAATTTAAGTCACCAAGAAATTCTTTAATTTCTTCAAAGAAGAGTTCGGTATTGGGAATAACCTCATTTAATGAATAAATAAGATCCCAAAATTTAATATCTGGTCTTGCCTTAAGAATTTCCTTTATTGTTTTTAACAGCGTAGCGTTGTTTAGTTCGGCCAGCGGGGCACTTTCTTTTGCCCCCGAGGCCGATTTATTTGATAGTATAAATTCACGTAAAAAAAGGGGTTCGCTAAATTGCATGGGATTGATGGTCGTGGTGATCTCATTTCCTCCCAAATAGCGAGTCAGTTTTTTAAATGATCCGCCCATATCGAGAATGACGGCCTTTTTGCCCTTTAAAACCTCCTCCATCAGTATCTTGGCCGCGAGCATGGATTTACCTTGTCCTGAACTTCCAGTGATCAGCATATTGTAATTGGGATTTGACTGATGGAATAAATCTAGAAGAACTACTTTGTTACTCACGGATTTAAATTTAATTCCTGAATCCATGGCGCTATCGCCGCTCGTGGGGAGTGCATAGGATAGAACTTGTGCAGAAGTTGTTAGTGCCCCCCATTTTACCGGCGTAATTCCTGGTAGGAATTCATTAAAGTAATACGCATGCGACCTCCCTGGAATAATCGCCTTTCCCCCCATCAGGTTGAAAAGCTCAACTCCTTTTGTAGTCACATCATTTAAGGCAGACATTTCTATAGACCGCAGGAGAAAACGAATCTTGATTTCAAATAGACATTCTTCACCTGAGATCAATTCTTCCAACAATTTTTCAGATTGATTAAAAGCCTTGTGCGATAGAACGTTTTTTAAGGCCTCAAAAATTCCTGAAAAGTGAAGCTTTCTTTGAGTATTCAACTTTGATTTGGCCTTCTCCTTAGACACTCTTCTAAAAAAAATACCCATATTCCCAAAAGAAGCTAAACCGTTGGGGGATAACTGTTCAGGAAGCTCCACAACTTCCAGAAATCTAAAATACTCCCCATTAAATTTAAAATAATCCTCGAAAAATTCTATATTTGAATAAAAATTTTCGTAGGGAAATATTTTAAATAGGGGATCAATTAGGGGTAAGGCCCTTAATTGGCCAAATGGTGAATAATTTTCAGGGGTCACTAAATAAAAATGACCATCCATGCGATAAATTTTGTAAAAGAAATTCACTGGTAGGTTGATTAGCTCCTTTTTTATTTGACCAAGGAATTGGGCCACGGAATCAATATTCATCTGCTCAAAATCAAGGGGAAAGAGTTCAAAACAATAAGAGGTCTCCCCTTTAAGGGAGACCAATTTATTTCCAGTTGCACTTAAAACAGGAAACTTCATCGTTGGGTCGCCTGGAAAAATTGGACGTAATCAATGGTATTTCGCCGTTGTTTAATTAATTCCGGGCAGAGAAGAAATGGTGTAAATTTTTTCTTTAGAAATTTCAGCAATAGCATGATGAGCGTTAGGAAAATAATCGCTTCAATGTAGGAAAGACCAAAAAGCAGCGATAAAATAAGCAGGATTGCCAGAGCTAGAAGATCGTAAAGGTCAACCCCAAAAAACTTAGGGGAGGTATTTAGAAATTTTTGTGTTTGTATCATCATTTAATTCCTTTTAAATAAAAGTTTTTATCAGTTTAACGATTGCCGGGGCTAAGATGACGACCAAGAGGCCAATGATTGCTTTGGTAATTTTCTCATTACCGTCTTGCTTTCCCATGGCCAAATAAATCCCCCCCAAAGCGAGTGCCGCCACTCCCAGGGAAATCCCGATTCGCATAAGCTCTTGCCCCATGCGATCGGCCGTACCGGTTAAGCTTGCGCCAAATACAGCTTCCGGAAATAAGATAAACCATGGATAGATGGGAATAATTTTTTTATTCATAAGATTCCTTTGTTTTAATGTTTAAAATTGATCTGATTGGAATGGCGGTGAAAATGCCCAAATCCAAAATAGCATAGAGGTAATTTTCCTTAGTGATGAAAAATCGCCCGATAAACTTTAGATTGGAGAGGGTTTCCACTTCGATAATGTTGCCCTTTTTTAATTTTTTTAGAATTCGTTTCATGATGACTTCCTTGTTAATGATTTTTTCCCCATTTAGTTACACTTGCCTGATACTGAAAATGGATATCGCCTGATATTGAATGAGTGTCAGGGGAATAGTCCCTAAAGCGAAAACCAGGTTTATTTCTTGCGTTACAATTTTTGTATCCGACAAAACCGTAAGGTAGGTATGGCATTGACTTTTTATCAGGGAATACGACTTTCAGATTTCTGACGATTTTTTCTTCCATGGGGATATTTATTTTAAATCTAAGTTTCTTGCCGACACTGGAAGGGAAGAAGTCCGCTTTTACCAATTCGTTATCCAAATAAATTTTCGGAAAATTCTCCGAGGTAAAAATAAGCTCATCCACTTTAGGTTCAATAAGGTTGATTGCGGAAACTTCACACCATTCACCCCAATAGAAATACTCCTCACAACTACGAATAATCTTATAAAGAGGATCAGCAGAGCAAAGTTGTCTATTGGCACCACCTTCGACCCTTATATTATTGGGTGAGCTGATTTGGGGTGTAATGGATGTTCCGGTTACAACAAACTGGTAAGACTCACCGGGAGTGAATCCTGATAGGGATAATTCGGAAGCAATTTCCGCATGATCTAAGAGTTTTTTTTCAGTAAATGTTGATTTGGTTAAATCTTCTCCAGTTAGATAAATTAATCCTATCTTTTCTCCCGTATTTGGAAGAATTTTTAGGTTGTCTCTATCACCCAATATAAACCATGATCCCTTTTTAAAATCACTTGCGGAGAGGGTATCAATGCTTGGATCTTTTTCTAGGGTATTTCCCATGCCAAGATAAGAATTGATAAAACCGGAATTTGTTAAATTAATTGGACTTAAGGGATAAGCATTTTGGGGAACGAAATAACTATACTTAAAACCAACTGGAGAAAATTCGGTTAAGAGAGCTGTTTGATGTTCAATTTGCGGGAGAAGGTCTGAAAAATTAAAGGAAACGTTATTTCTATTAAATGAATAATCTTCAACTTTCAGTGCCAAAATAAATCCATTGGCAAGCTTTTTTAAAACCTCGCTTGATTGATTATCGAGTACAAATTTTAAACCTACCGTCTTGGTATATTTGAAGTCATCGGTGCCACTTGGGATTTTAATTTCCAAGGGGCGATTGATCCCTTCTAAAAGCAAAAAATCGCCCAGTAAAAACTCTTCGAGTGTTGGGGAGATTAATAATGGAGCAATCCTAATCCTTCCGACGGATGAAACCCTTGATACTTCCTGAAAATTAAGAGTAAATTTTAGGTCAAAATCAAGTTGAAGTTCCTCTTCATTTATTATTTCATCCAGCAAGTCTTCAAGTTTAAACTGATTTTCGATGGGTAAAGATTTTAGAGGATAAATATTTAAAAGCGATCCATCCAACGAAGGATTTTCTTCCTTATGATTTTTCATTTTAGAAAAATATTGGGAAAGAAACTTTATTCGAGTATTGGCAATATCTTCAGAGTTTAGACCACCAAATGGAATCTCTTTTTTTGAAATTGATCCATTGGCCTGTGATTGGTAAAGAGTAATTATCCCTTCAACAAATGAATGGATTGAGGGTCTAGGAAAATTTGCTATAAAGGGTTGATGGTCAGATTTGTCTTGAATACCATCGCCATCCGCATCAAGCGACTGGTATGGGACAGCAATCTCTTCATGCGATTTGATTGAACTATCTTGGCCACTTTTAAATGCACATGATGCAGAAAATAAAATTAAAAAAAAGTATAATAGCCCAGGATTGGCCATCGGGTTGTCTCCTTTAGTTTAGTGACAAAAGATGGCCTTTGACAGAATTGGAGTAACCAATTACAACAAATCAAAGACAATAATTTGTCTATGTTTAGCTCCGTGCCACTTAAGTTTGCTGACTGATCTGGCGCGGAGCGATTCTTCGCTCCCTCATTTTGCAAGCGTCTTGTATAAATTGTTATTTGATCTTCCATTAAGATTCAAGTAGGAATAAGCGAGTATTGGAAGATTACTATTCATGAATAATAAATTTCGTTTGGATCGAATTTATCCTTACTATTTATTCATCATGAGTAGTAGAATCATCAAAAGGTGCATGCATGGTTGAACCAACTCAAGATATAAATAATCAAAATCGGGGAACTATAATCAGAAAAATTTTGGTTGAACGAAAAAAAATGTCCCCAAACTTAAGTACATCTCAAATTGCTAAAGAGTGGGACATCTCTCAGGCTACGCTTTCAAGAATTGAGAATGGCCACGATAATATTTCCTTTGAACATTTTTTTAAGGTGTTACAGTCCTCAGGTAATCATAAAGAAATCATCAAACACCTAGAAATTTTAGAGCCAGATTTATTTAAATCTTATAAAGAAAAAATGGGTCATGTTACGGATTCGATAGCTATTTCGGACGACCAATCAAGATTTTTTTCGGATCGGGAGTTTTTCAAAATTGCTCTAATTGTCTCCAACGAAAATTTTCCTGTAACTAGGGATTATATTAAAACTGAGTTTGGAAATAATGGGTTAAAAAAGGTAGATATTTTATTAGCTGCCAATGTTTTAAAAGAGGAACACGGAATCCTAGTTGCCCATGAGAAGATTACCATGAAGCAAATTGATTTAAAAAAGTGCCTCTTACTTCTAATTGATGAATGCTATGATGAAAGTAAAATCGGCACCGGTGAAAACTGGTTATCACTGCAAACGGAAGCCGTTGACAAAGAAAAGACTATGCCCTTTATCAGAGCAGAACTGCAAAAGACTTTTGTTAAGATAAAGGAGAAAATTTATTCACGAGAATTCCGGGGTAAGGATACGATATTTATTGGGATGGTCACAGATATTGTCAAAGAGCACTCCAATAATAGGGAGGTGATTTAATGAAAATAAATATTTTATTAATAATATTAATCCAAATATGTTTCTTCTTCAGGGTAAATGCTGGCGAAATAAAACTGAACCAAGTTGAAAATGTCATAACTACGGAAGGAGAAAAAATTTCAGTTAAAGGCAATATTTTAAAAGCGGACTTTTTTTCAGGGAACAATAAGTTGATCGAAAATTTAAATTTCTTAGAGTTGAAAAATAATAGAGTGATTTACCCAGAAGAGATCAAGAACATAATCTTCAAACAAGACACAAAAAATTTTATGATGAGAGAGGGTGTGAGTGGTGGTGGGTGATAATAGATTCGCCTGTGAAATATAAAAATCATTTTTCCTTGATTCCAAAAAATTTATTTTCCACTTTATTTAAATAGTGTAACTCCATGATCTCTTCTCGAAGACTTTGACAACTCTAAGAGGCACCTTTCCTATAAAGGGTTTTGTACTTGATGATGGTACCAAAATCTTTATCAATAAAGAGATCAAAATTAGTTTTTGATAAGTTACTTAGAGAATACGAACCTAGTTCCCGATTTGTTCATGGAGGGAGTGGTTTTAGTGGAGGTTAACCCTGCTAAAATAGTTTCCATCCCCATTTCTTAAAATAATAAACATTGATTCTATTAAATATTTTTTAAGATTGTTTTCGGAAAGTTGACGATTTCCGTTCTACCCAGACATTAATCGATGGACATCCAGTGATCATTTTAGTTCCACTTCTTCTAAGTATTCTGGAATTCTAGTATTCCATTTTAGGTCCCTATAAATTTTTGTTTCCAATCCTTTTGCAGAATGGGGCTCTCCGTGCGTAATGAATGTCATTTTTGGCGCATGAGAAAAAGATCTTAGCCAATCCAGGATTTCTTCCATATAATTATAAAGTGAATGCTATGAATCCCGGGATTAAAGTTGGAAATAAAAAGGACCGTTTATAAAGCGCCTAAAATGGATTGTCCTTCAGAGGAGCATATGATCCGTATGTCCCTTGATGGAAGACCAGGTCTAATAAAAATCGAATTTGATCTTCCCCAACGGGAGATTATAATTTATCACGAAGGAAACCCCGAGCGATTTTTAAAAATATTGGAACCACTTAATTTTGGGTGCCAAATTATTTCCTCAGATAGTATAGAAGATTATATCGAAATCTCAGATCAGCAAGAATCAAAAGTTTTAAAAATTTTACTTGCAATAAACGCAACCATGTTTTTAATTGAAATCATAATAGGCTGGCTTGCAGAATCGGCAGGATTAATTGCGGATTCCCTAGATATGTTTGCGGATGCCACGGTTTACAGTCTAAGTCTTTATGCAGTGGGAAAGGCCATTCACCTTAAAAAGCGAGTGGCGAAAATAAGTGGCTATTTCCAATTGGTTTTGGCCATTGGGGTTTTATTTGAAGTTTTTCGCAGATTTATTTTTGGCAGCAATCCTGAACCGCCTTTTATGATGGGTATTGCCAGCTTAGCACTTGTTGCAAATGTATCGTGTTTGTTTCTATTATTTCGCCACAGAAAAGGCGGAGAGCATATGAGAGCAAGTTGGATTTTTTCCACCAATGACGTGATAGCAAACCTTGGGGTGATATTAGCTGGAGGGTTGGTCGCACTCTTTAAATCTAATATCCCAGATCTAATAATTGGTTTGATTATTTCAATTGTGGTTATAAGAGGGGCCATCAAAATCTTAGATATGTCTAAACAGCCCCAATTGTGAAATGCCCTAAAAATATTTAACGAACTGACATTTCAATTAAATCTTTAAGAGGCGCCATATATCCAGTAAAGCCTGGTTTGGTTTGGGTCCAGATAAAATCTGGTCTTTCAAAAGATATCCATGCTCCACCAATAATTCGGCCCCTTGAATCAAGCTCTAATCTGTATTTGTAATTTGATACTTCAAGATTGGTTCCAGATTTTTTCCATTCATTTTCAACTTCATTAACCCACCTAACTTTTGCTTCTACCACAATTTCTCTAACCGTTCCTGGTGCAGATCCCTCTGAGGCTCCGTTATTTTGGTTTAAAATTTTGATAGAATAACCTTCGATTGGCTGGTTCCAAACTTCTGATTCCCTAATTTTATCCATTACAAATGACTGATCTCTAAGCCCTATATAGTTGGTTAAAACCACATGGAAGGCCCCTGCATTAGTATCTGAACAAGCGGAATCGTTATAGAAATTTCCATTTGCTTTATCCAAACTACATCTTGAACCCAAGAATTTAGTCTTTTCATCAGATTTGCTTAATTCAAAATTGATAAATAGAAGGGCCTTTAAATCAGCAGACCCAAATTGAATTCTTTCCCCATTTTTTCCGGTTACGGTAATGGGATTTGGTTCATCGAATAGGTAGGAGGCCGGTGCCCAGTCATGACATAGGCCTTCCCACTCCGGGATATTTTTTTTGGTTCGAATTCCGGTCCTTTTTAATTCGTAGTTAGTCAGAGGAAAATCAGTCCTACCTAAATATAGGTCATATTTTTCAGCAGGAGAAAGATAATCAACTCCTTTCTTGCTAAAACCTATTTTTGTATAAATTACCTCATCTGTAAGCCATCGGTGGGTGATTCCACCTTTATAAGTTGGCCAATAACTTGAGGTCCAGGGTTTTTTCCTAAGCTCCGCACTTAAGGGCAGCATCCTAAATCTGGTGATAAAATTAGTTTCAAAATTATCAGGAGAATTGATTTCATCCCAACCTGAAAAAGAGAATGCGGAAATAGATATAAATGAAGTCAAAATTAGGGGAAAAAGTCTTTTTGCGAGCATTTTATTGTTCCTTTAAAAGGTTATTAATTTTAAATCGTTAAACAACAAAATGACGTTTCTTGTCAATGCTTTTGACAGACCGGGTAATTATTTCTAATTAATTGGGGCAAATTTAGGTTAGATTAATTTTAAATTTTTTCGAACTTTTAACAGCTTAAGATCAATGAGAAAATTATGGCTTATTTTTTTTATAAAATATCCCGTTTTTTTTCTTCAAATTCCTGTTTAGTCATTTCTCCTTTAGCATATCGTTCTTTAAGGATATCAAGTGCTGATTTTTCCCCTTTTTTACCTTCTATTTGGCGAAAAATGAAAAAACCTGCACCAGCAATGAGGGAAATCATTAAAATCGGCCACAAAAACATCCAACCTCCCCAATACATAGGATACATCCCATAATTTCCATGCATAATTAACTCCTATCTTTTAAATTAGGTCAAACACCAAATTTGAAACTCCCCCATATTAAATCCCCTATTTAACAAATTCAATCATAAATACTGGGTTGTAAATATTTCCGGAAATAATTACAACCCCTTTTGTTGGTTAGTCACAAAACTAGGTTTTAAACCGTATTGCTTTAGTGAATAGATGGGAGGGAAATTTGTGAAGGATGATGGGAATCAAAGTATAAAAGAGGACTTTAATAAGTTTCTCGATACC
>JACCDT011155724.1_pt1 | contig 13311 bp, 9 predicted proteins | sample 7446291 | NCBI WGS metagenome assembly JACCDT01 (sample SAMN15323446, study PRJNA562643) | freshwater metagenome | isolation source: river surface water | place: USA:Blue River Watershed | collected 2017-08-17
GGCTTCGTCACTCGATCTCGGTTTGAAAGAACTCTTGAAAGTGTGTGGCGCATCGATGGCACGGGATGATCGCTGGTACATTTCGTAAGATCTCGATCGCTCGTACTGATTCCCTGATCTGGATCGCTGGCTCATCACTATCGATGATCGTGATGGTATGAAGATAGGCCCACAATGGATTCCCCCAGTGATGAAGGGGTCGCATTCTATTATTATCGGCCGTACAACTCTACTCTCATCGAACGATTTAATCCCGTCGTGGATTGGCAGCATGTAATTGCATCGCCCGCGCTATAATTCATACCCGATCCATATGGAATACTCATACCAATTCCACCGCCCACATCAGACGAACTAAAATCACCAGGAGCATTCTCATTAAAAATAAATCCCCAACGAAAATTACTATTCACCGTACCAATATGGGTACCACCTCCAAAGATATGACGCTTACTCGGTGTTTGAGTCGACCAAATACTAGAAGAAAATCCCGTAAACGTCGTCGGATCCGAACTGTTCGGTGAATCTCGTGAAGTGGAAAATCCCGTGAGCGCCGTTGCCCTCGCACCATTGGAATAATAATTGTTGACCATCCATGACCATGCTTCTGTTTGCGGTACACTTCCGCCCGTCAATCCCACGTCGGGCCACAATGCCAATACGTCCTTGATCATTGCATAATTCATGACGTCGAATTTGGCGTCTCCATCCGCTCTCGTCGTATTCGAAGGATTCAGCGTATTGACCGCTGTCCAATAGGCCGAAGAGAACTGGAACGTAGTACCACGCGTGGCTTTCATCAACATCATCCAGCCGCCGCCATTCCATTTACTGTCCATCAAACAATACGTCGCAGTGGATGTTCCATTCACGATGATATAATAGACGCCATCCGTATTTAACATTGCGGTCGTTTTAATGATTCTTGCGCTTTCTGCTGGGAACGACGAAGAGGCTCCTGTGGGAAAGAAGACGTAGCCTGTCATATTGTAGGTTCGTGCGATGCCTGGCGCAGCAAAAGAGAAGGTATAATTATCACCTGAAAAGTTTTCGCCGAATTGGCACCGAATGGGATAATACGTGCCCGCTGTTAATGATAGTGTACCGCTTCGCTCCTGTGCGCCGTGAAGGCCTCCATTATTAATAAGACAATTGGCCACTGTATATCCTGAAAGCGCGGAAGACCCGACCCAGACATACGAAGCATCATCGGACACGGTGTAAAACGTGTAAGTTCCCGTGACGGTCGCATAGAAGTATCCGAACCATTCGACGGAGTATGTTTCGAACGATGAGTCATTTGGAATCACACCGCCGGTTGCGACGTTAATATTGGAAGTATCCGTGGTGGTGCCCATAAATTGTTCGGTTCTTGAACTAAACCACGCGGGATCATCGGCAAAATATCCTGATCGAAAGACGCGATAGGTAAATCCACGGCTTAGTGCGCGGGCATTTCCATAAAATTGAGATAGCCTAATATTTGCAGTCGGCGCAGCATATTGGCTAAGGGCTACACTCGCGGAATCGGCTGGCCCGAGAGTGGTGCGAAGATTGGAAAAGGCGATGGCGCCTGATGCTTGTAATGTGGCGCGTGCGACATAAGTAAGAGGGGTATGAGTAAGGGTTGCTGTTAAGCGTGTATTATACATGTAATAATCCACCATTCGGGCATAGACCGTTGTTTGAAAGGGTAGAGAGAAGGAACCGGTAAATGGCCCTTGACTCGTCCATGGATTCGTGGAGGCAGTCAGTGTGACAATTAATGTTCCTGTGCGATCTAATAATTGAAATGGGTTGTAATAATTGGAGTCATTTGTGGTTGTTATGCTATAGGTATAATTGCCGGCAGGCAAGCTGTATCCTTGTACTTGGCCGTTATAAAGGTTGTTTTCAATGGGGGCGGTGGGAGTGGTGACTGCCGTATTGACGGGCCATGTATTATTACCGATGGATCTCCATTCAATGATGTAACTCATTCTTTTACTATGATATAAAAAATATGTATGGTGGGGCGTTTACGCCCCACACACCCCTGTCCATTGTTAATCTCCGCACTACGCAATTTGTAGGAGGTGTGGGGCACTTCGTGCCCCCGCCATATAAAGAAAATACCGATAAGATATCAGATATGTCTGATACCCTACGAGTAAGTAATCTACATTTTGGGTTGAACACGTCCAACTACAATCAGCCCCAGATGGGATTTACGTCGGTCGGAATCGGTTCCACCGCCAATTACGGATTTCTCCAATTCTTCGGTACATCGAATACGCTCTGCTGGACGGCGAACGGTACGGTTGGCATCGGCACAACCGCTCCTCTTGCGACACTTGATGTCAATGGTTCCTTCCGTGTTCTTAGCAATGTGAATACTGCGCTCACCAGCGGTTCTGGTGTGGATATCATTTATTCAGGTGGCGGTCAATTATCGAGTGGCACGCGTGGTGTAGCGGGCGCGTTGACCGCTGCCACAATGAATTATGCCGCAGCTGCTCATACATTTATGACAGGTACAGCGGGTGGCACAAATGCGCTCACTATCGGAATGGATCAAACATGTATTACACACGGTGATCAATGGACGGTCGGCAATGCTGGCGGCGCCAACTCCTCTGGTAACTGGGCTACTCTCGGTCAGAACTTGTACTTTTGTGGTGGATTTGGTTCCCAAACGACTACCACGGTTAATTACAAATCCTGTTGTATTTCATGGAATGGTCAATATGTCCTCTTCACGGTTACAAATACTGGATACGGTCCCTATTTTTCCAATAATGGAGGACGATCATTATCCATCATCTCTCCCGCGGCATCTAACGTGGGCAGCTATTGGGGTTCCGCGATGAGCGCCAGCGGTCAGTATATCCTCGTTGCCAATACCACTACCGTGTGGCTTTCTTCCAACTATCTGCCTATGAACTTAACCGCCACCTTTTCCTATTCAGGATACACCTCCGTTCTATCAGTGACTTCGACCAACAATGCTCTCGCTATGTCCTCCTCTGGTCAGTATTGCGTGTTTGCCTATACAGCCTCTGCCACTACAGGTGGTATCTATCTCTCTTCCAATTATGGAGTAACATGGGCTCTTGTAAGTGGTACCAATTTTCCGTGGACAAGCGTGTCGATGTCCTCATCGGGTCAATACATTACTGCGTGCTGTAATGGTACGCCCAACAACATCTACATTTCTTCGAATTGGGGCGCATCCTTTGCTCTTCCTACTACATCTCTTTCTGCGATAAGTAACTGGGTGTCTGTCAAAGTGTCAGCCTCCGCGCAGTGGCAAATCGCATGTGCCAACTCTGCTATTTATTACTCTTCGAATTATGGCGTGACATGGACGGCTGTAGGTGCGAACATTACATTGCCTTCTGGTACATGGGGTGCCGTGGCGATTTCTCCCAACGGCAGATACATGACAGCTACGAATAATGCCGCTACCTCCTATCTTTTTACCAACTCGAACTATGGTGCGGGGGCATGGACACAAGGCAGTGGAACATTTGAAGTAGGATACTTTTTGGCGATGTCTGCCACAGGTACCCTTGCAATTGTGTCGAATGGTGGCGCGGTGTTGATGTCAGCGCTTAGTTCCACCGCGACACCCTCACTGGTACCTTCCTTATTGATCGGCGCCCATCCGAGCGTATCAGCTAATGCTATGTTAACAGTCAATTCGGTTGCTGGGAACGGGGTTATCAATCTGGGAACAAACGCGGCTGTGCCTGCGGCAGGATTCTTTGGCGGTGCAGGCGATAAAGTGATTTTATATCCTGGAACGGCAACTGCTTATCCTTATTCCATCGGTATCAGCGCCTCTACGCTATGGAACAGCGTTCCGTCTGGAGCACAATATCAATGGTTCAATAACGGCACTGCTCAAATGACGCTGAACTCGAGTGGGCAACTAGGAATTGGCACGGCGCCTGGTCAAACTCTTGATGTGAACGGCATCACCCGCTCTGCGGGTGTCATCAATACGAGTCCTGCTCATTACATTGGATATACAACTACCAATCCTACCATTTTTCAATCAAACGGTACTAATAATACGAGTGGAACCATTTATTCTGGTGTATATAATTATGTTGCCTTTCCCACGAATTTACAAACACCTGCTGGATTTATTACACCTGTTAGTGGTAAATATACAGTAGCCTTTTCAGGTATCTATTCGATTGCGTTTACAACAGGAACTGCTGGAACGAATAACGCACAATTAGAAACATTTATTGCTAAAAATCAATATAATAATTCAACTGATTTAAATCAGCCAGGTACGGGAACTCTTGCGAGTTCCTATCATCCCGCAAGTACAACACAGTGGAGTTTTAGTTGGACAGGATATTTATCGACATCTGACTTTTTTACGGTAGGGTTTTATACAATTGCAACAGCGGGCTCACTTAGCGTTCGAACTACCTTATCAGTCGCATTGGTTCAACGAACAGCGTAATGATTTTTATAAGGAAAGTATTTCATACCGTTCCACAGCATGCTCTTTATATACACGGATCATCGAATACGCGATCAGCGGCTCTGTGTGTCGACATAAATACATGAAATCTTTCCAACATTCATTCGTAAACCCCATCTGTTTTCTCATATGGGATTTGGAGAATATGACATTACGATCGGAACAAAGCACAGATTCAGCGCCCAAAGCGATCAGATCAGAATCATTGGTCACGATCAGATCAATGAACCCCAGATTCTCCATCATGATCAGAGTCTCATCGGCTTCGCCGTTTGGTTCATGAACAACTGCGCCTTGATCGATCAACCAACTTTTGATCTGATCGGTATAGGATCTCGACGGTTTCCATATTTGTCTTTTGAGTTGTGCCAAATGTCTTTCCAGAATCTTTTGATCTCTCGATTCCATGATCGGTGCCTCCATGATCTCCTCCATGATTTCGATGGTTTGATGACGTTTGTCTCGGCGCTCTTCCAGTACTTCTCTACGTTCTTCTGTCGTGTGGCGTCCATCGAACACCGCATGAACGGTTAGTGCGTATTGTAAGAAGACGGCAAGTGATGCCTGTAGCTTCGCCATATCCCCTTTGGACTGATGAATAAACCAGAAGATGTCCAGACCGACTGATTTGTTCTTGATCGCTTCTTTTGTGTCGACGGGTTGTTCCCATCGCTTCAAGAAAGTAAATAATCCTTTGATACCCATTTTTGATTCTCCTTTCAATGCGCGGTTCTATCAAATTTATAGGGCTCTTTAGGTGGGATACGAAGTATATGAATTGTAGATACATTAATACCGTCGGCGCATTTTTTTGCCGTGCCTCTTTTTTATTGTTCCTCCTTTCTTTGATGAATTATTTGATGAATTCTTTTTAGAACGTGTTGTAAAACGATTCATAAAACGATTGATGGAATGCTTTGACGAATTCTTCGTAGAAGGAATTGGAGGATAAATGATCAATCCATCATATGGTACATCAGGATAAGGACGATATTCTCCGCCGTCTCCCTTTATGATGTCCAGAAATGAACCACCGCCTGTGCTTCTAGCCCCACTACTAGCACCGTTACTATTATCTGTTAGTGAATAGTATGTATAATTTGGAATAGAATTATCGGCGTACATCGCTTGTTCCCCTGTAAACTTAAATTCACCGCGTTCGCATACATAATTATAGGTACTTTCTGACCCAACTATATGTTTATACCAATCTGGAAATCCAATAACGATTCGTTGATTTATTCGTGTCCAGTCTAAATATCCGCTAAATAAGACATGGACAATTTTCTGTAATAGATCGTATATAATATTATTAAAATTACCTAATAAAATAATGAAAGGTTCAAGATTTCCACGTTCTCCTAGAATTTGTAAATAAGTTGTTCTATCAGTAAATAATTGACCAAAAAGATGCCTCATATGCGAGATTACACCATCTAATTCCATGATACATACATCATAACGTGGTTTGTATTCATTACGTACAACACCAGCATGTATCATTTTATCTTTTATATCTTCATAAACGTTCATCATTCGACGAGCACATTCAGAATGATACAAGGCTATTTGTCTTATTAGATTTAGTAGTTCTTCTATTTTTCGATAATAGCTGTTAGCTGTATATGTGCTGGGTTCTGGTTGGATTAGTTGTTGTGGCCGAAAATAGTGAGTTGCCTGACGAGGGACATCGATTGCTCGTCCTATGCGTGCCTCTGCCTCATGTCTTGGCGCCCAAGATTCCCACGCAACTCTTGCATTCCTATCTCTTTCCGATTCTGCTGCTTGTGCCGCTGCTGCTTGTGCGTTTGCTAGGGCTCTTAATCGCGCGTGTTCTACTTGTGCTGCTTGTGCCGCCGCCGCTTGTGCCTGTGCTTGTGCTGCTTGTGCTTGTGCTGCTTGTGCTTGTGCCTGTGCTTGTGCCTGTGCTTGTGCCTGTGCTTGTGCCTGTGCTTGTGCCTGTGCTTGTGCTGCTTGTGCGGCTGCTGCGACTGGAGGAGCCATATCTTGATTAATTTGTTGTAAAGTAACACAATATACCTGACGATAATTTCTTGGATCTTCTTGTGTTCCAGGCACTGGTAAACTCGCGATGGTTTGATAACCTTTTCCTATTACTCTAAATCTCATGCCTGGAGCAAGAATGATTTCCATTTGATCTGGAACGTGTGCACATTGATTCATAAATAAAAACTCGTTATTTAATAATTGAAAAATATACAGTGTATGTTGTTGTTCAATTGCCATTCTAACACCAGGCAAATAATCTATGAGAGAATCTTGTTCATTATTATTGAGACCTTCGTTGTAAAAATGATTTCGAATTGTTGTGGATAAAATAGAAGGAATATATATGTCTGCGCCAATATTAACTACATCAAGACGACTCCATCTACGTTGAGCACCATGTAATAGTACAGACATAGGTGGAGAATATCGATACGCTGTCATTCCATTTTGAAAGTATCCTCTATATGCGGCTGTATTTGTAAAATGATAGATCGAACGTACTAAAGAGCAGACTTGCATATATTTTTGTGCAATCACAGCCATACCTTGTGGATTAACTCGTGCTGTCAGATTGATGACCTGATTCATATTATCTTTTAAATTAATGGCATGATTATTACATAATCTTAGGATTCTACTTATAATTGAATGACATTCTGTCGTGGATTCCAGTTGATCAAATCGAATGCCATGTCCATCGAGGCCCCACCACCCCCATCTATCTACAATATCGATATATTGTATATTTACAGGTCCGTCTGTAAATGGTGCGCCGCCCGTTCGAAATGCTTGTGTACAATTACGAATATCAGCATTCGTTACAAGTGCCAAATTAGTTGGTAACCTAGATTGAAGAGTGGTAGCGTACTGTGTGACCTGAGCGTTTTGAGGACATGAACTAAACGTACCAGTAATACTCGAGTTATTTCTAGGACATTGGTAATAAATAATAGATCTAGATTGTAACAAATGATATAAGATGGGGTATTTTCGATCAGCCGCCTGACATGCTCCATTTCCGTGTTTCATATAGGATTGATTATTAATCTTAAAACTAGGGAAATAATTATGAGGTATAGATTTTAACAATCGTATGTTAAAAAATGTAATCAATTTCGTAGGATTATTTTGAAGTGTTAATGCTTGTTGTATGGGGACAGTATATAATTCTTGTACACCTGCTGGTAGATTACAATGAAAATACATGTACGCGGTACAAAAGATACGAACGAATCGTTTTATAAACTTTCTATAATACTTCAGGTTATTCTCTTCACTCATTGCGCTTTCTAATTCATCGGCATCCATTCGTGATATGAATGGCCTCATAATCTCAGTGCCCCAAACAATTGGATTAACAGTTGGACCCATGTCAAATGCTTCATCAAGTGAAGTTATTAATGTATTATAATTGTGTCCGTGTGCCGCACATATTTGAATTCGTTCGGCCGTATTACCAATTAATGCAGAATTATCGTTAAATAAAATGGAGGGTTTTACTGTCCATACATTATCATAAGTATATATACCAATATTTCCAGCAGCAGGGAATGCTCGTATTGCTACATTATTGAAATTTGCGCCACCATTACGATCATTCCAATATGATCTTTTATGATAATAACGATAATATCCATCTCCTAATCTTTCAAGTGTTCTTACATAATCACCATTTACATGTTGCGCATATATATCATATCCATCTTGATCCTGTCCAGTCACGCGATAAAATCTCGGATGATTTCCTCCTTGTACATTTCGAATTGGATTTTTCATATCAATAATATCGATATCAACATTGTCATAACCAGCAATGCCTGGTATGCGTAGTTTAATCATCCATATCGCTTTTGATCCTCGATGTATGAAGGCTCTTGTACGAAAAGCATCACCTGATGTGAGATTGGCACGTAACTGCTCAATATTTATTCCTTGTATGCCTCGAACAGAATCGATAAAATTAGTTCGATTTACTTCGCCATAATCTGTCGTATTATTATATTTATTTTTTAATGCTTGTAGAAGTGCTTGGAATGGCGGAAATATTGTCATATCAATATATTGGCCATGATTATCTCTAATGCCTCCATCGTCTATCATATAGTGTTCCCTCTTCGCAAGATATGAAGTATCATATCTTGCTATATGTAATTCATTATTACGTAAAGGATACACCGCAAGATCATAATCAAATGATTTTTCATAAAGAGGTTGACCATTAAATTCATGAGCTGCTAAGATCGATTGTAATCGATTGCTGATATAAAAATCAAACGCTCTTCCACCTACAATAACAATCTTATAGTCTTCATTATTTTCATTATTTACTTCTTGTAATGATTCACATACTGTATATTGAATAGCCCGTAAGGTTGCCGACTCGATTAAAGCATCGTCAATCTGCGCCATACCTATTTAGTGTTTTTTATTTAAGAAAGAAATAATTTGGAAAGAATCTTTTTATATTTATTATTGATATCTTCTAGAGATACTTCTTGAAGTCCTTTGTGTGTAATCAGTAAGATGGGTTTGTTTTCTTCGGTTAATGAACCTCGAATCATATTAAATAATCCGTGCTGAAATGTTGTCTTAGAATCAAATGCCATGGGTCTCTGACCAGGATAATGAACTAATAAACCTTCGACCTGCTCATCTGGGACATTGATGGAATCATTCTTTGGTATGAAATATTCTTTCATATATTGTAAATAATACGATGCCCTCTTTTCAGATTGCTCAATCGACCGTGTACCATCATTATGCGATTCATTATCTTCAGTAAGATGAACTGGAAAATCATACATTGGAGCTTGATTGTATTCGTCTGTAGATTGTTTCATGTTACGTGAAGAGGTGCGGCTCATATGTGCCGTGTGTATCTCACTTTCTGGAATGGTCGAATTCAATTTTATTTTAGTTATTGTATTAGGTGTTATTATATTTTTTTTATTTTTGTGTGTATGATTACGACGAACATTGGATGTACTGACTGACTTCGTTTTACCATGATTATTTCGATTGCTATTCGGAATGATTGACGTGACGTTAACCGGCATTCTACTATAGAATACTAAAAAAATGAGTATTTTATACTAGATAGAACTGATTACAAGATATTCGAATCCACGCCAAAATCCCGTTGTAAAGCCGCCGACGGCGGCGGGGTGAGGCGAAGAGAATGCATAGGGTGCGTAGTGTGTGATGAAGCATGCGAAGTGTTCTTATTTCTTTCTAGTAATCCCCAGCGTTCCCACACTTCCGCTTTCCCCACCGTATATCTCCACGGAAACTGGCGTTCATAATGAATATGTCGTTTCACCACCACATTCTGTGCCTGCATCCATTCCGCCTGTTTCCTTACCAGTTCATGAAAGAGCGGCTTTTCTCCTTGCGACAAGAGTCCCGCATATATCAGTTCCGCCCAGGCTTCCGTTTCCGCTTCTACCATATCTACACCTTGCTCCATGTGATCCAGACAAGATGCGTGCTGAAGTTCATGGATCAAGACGCGAGTCGCATCCTCGGCGCGATAGATTACAATGGTTTCCATATTACAATGATAAGTGTATCCTCCATTGATGTTCTCGGGGCCTATCGGTAGGTATTTTTTCGATGGATGAGAGGGGTGTGGGGACGCTCGTGTCACCACAGTTCTTAAATAAGGGCTGGCTAAGAAGAAAATTTTTGCTTTTTTACCTTGACAATACAATCGAAGAATGCGTCCCCAGAGTCCCCATGGAATACCATCTAACATGTCTTGTGAGCCTAGTGCTACTACACGTCCATATGCACATTCACGAACATCGACAACCGCTTTTCCATTGAGATACATATCAAACATTTGTTTGCGCCATCCAAACGGATCAAATTCTGAACTATTATTGCATTCATTCTCTAAAAACGTATGATCTCTCGTTACGATACGTGATGTTTTCCATACCGGTTCTAATTTTTCATATTCATATCGAACCACATCGAAGACAGCGTCCAGAAGGGCCATTCTATTGGGTAGTGATATTACTGCGTAGCTTGAAAAGTTGCCTCGCCAGCTTGAGATGAACATGCTCCCACAAGATCGGAATGCGATACGATGTCACCAGTACCCATCCCGCACTCGACTCCGCATGCCACAACGTATCCAGAAGTTCCCCTCGCATCTTCGGAGTGATCCATTCCGTTTGATAAATCGTTTTGATCCAATACATGATCGCCGTGGTCCATCGAAGATTCCTCTGTAAACACATATAAATCCATGTACGAACCTCACTGATCCGTTTCGGTGTTTCATTGATTGACCATTCATTTAGCGTTTTCTTAAACGATTCCATCCATACATCTTTTTCCGTAAGACCAGCTCGCTTTGTATAATTCGCCAAAAGACGATCAGGGCCCGCAACAGGGATTTCAAAACAATGATCACGAAGTCGACCACAAAGCGGAAAATCGGTTGTCAGCAGAATCGCAAACGATGTATATTGTTCTAAACATTCTTGAAGCTGAAGAACCGATTCATCTGAGAGAAAATGGGCGTGATAGAGAACAAGGTATCTCGTCTGGATGTCGTGGCCGATGAGCATCAGATCGTTTTTACCTGTCCAATGCGACAGAAAAGACGAGACCATGCTCTTATCTGCCATACTGGCCATTTCCACGTCAAATCCAAGGTGTAAGGCTGATTTCTCATAGAGAATACTCTTGCCCGTGGTGGATTCGTCGTCGTCATCTGGATCGCCTCCATTCGTTTGTTTATTAAGATACCATGTATCATGTTTGATTTCAAACGGTACATTGGATTGTTGTGCTCGTTTCGCTAAAAAATCAAGAAGTTGTGTTCTTTTTCCAGCACCAGGCGGACCTCTCCAGCAATAGCTACACGTCTCGTCCATTACCATAGGTAGTCGACGTGTATTTTAAGTGACTAGTTCAGCTCCCTCTTTTTCGGATGAATTTCTTCATACAACTGCTCCACTGCCTTGGTTCCTGTTTTCTCAAAAAGAAAGGGAAACGCTGAATGAATACATAGTCCAACTGCTCCCTTTCCCATAATGACTGCTCGACGAAGCGCCTGAAAGGCATGACCCATATAGCTCATATTGTGTTCATGGGGATGGGTGGTAAACAGGACGTGTAGGCGCTGGCACAACGATTTGGTTTTCTTGTGAACTCGCTGCGCATACTCTTTAAAGCAAGCAGAAGAGCAACGGGTCGGAGCAGTAGCGATTGTATGTAAGGAACGAGCGACAGACTCGCCTATCTCTTCGGATGTTTCTGTATCCGGATAGGACATTCTATGATAAGTCTCCTCTTTTTTCTTTATGTCCAAGATAGAATGTACGCCTCCGTATTGACATCTGAGCAGGTTCAACACATTCATTCGCTGGATACGGTGATTCGTCATCGCCCCCATCTCCCGTATTCAAATGTCCGATTTACCTGCCCTCTCTCCGCAGAGATCAAGGCCGCCATTCTTACGTCGCTGGGACTTGATTTATCAAACGTTGCCGAGGTTCCCATGCGATGGGTTCATGGAGATACGGCGGCACACGTCGATGTCTCACGTGGTACCTTTGAAAATACCTATCTCATCTACGCATCGTCAAGCGAGGGTGACTTCGTGCTCGGGGATCAATCCTATCCCATTATCGAAGGATGTGGCATCCGATTCAACGAGGGTATTTCGCATCACACGGTGGGTACGGGGTCTGGCCATCGTTTGATCATAGGTCCCATGAACGAGATGGGTCAGCCCGTTGGTGGTCCGGTAATTACCTATTACGCATCGGAGGCTGATGCCCTTTCGTATACCAATCCGATCGGATATGGCGGATCGTATACTGTCGAATCGTTCAATGGTATTACATCATGGCGTTTAGCATCAAATTCGAATGGTACTTCGTCACAGTCGGTCACGTATTATGTTGGGAATGACTTAAATCCTGATGGATCGTATCATCTCTATCCGAACGCCCCTTGTCTTCTTGAGGGTACCACCATTCAGTGCTTGGTCGACGGTGTAGATCAGGAGATTCCTATTGAACAGATTCGTACAGGAACGATGGTGAAGACGGCTGAAGATGGGTATGTTCGTGTGGCATTGATTGGCCGATCTGTGATCTCCAATTCTGGATCAACGGATCGATCACAAAACCGACTCTATGTCTGCCGAACCGATCGATATCCTGAACTCAAGACTGATCTCTATTTGACAGGCTGCCATTCCCTGCTCGTTGATCAATTAACTGCCGATCAGATCGATCAGACCCGAACCATTCTTGAAAATGTCTATATCACGGGCAAGAAATACCGTTTAATGGCATGTATCGATGATCGGGCGGAGCCATGGGCATCCGAGGGAAACTATACTGTGTGGCATCTCGCCCTGGAAAATCAGTACCCTCGTGCGAACTATGGCATTTTCGTCAATGGTCAATTATTGGTGGAAACATGTAGCTTGTTTTATTTACAAAATCACTCCAACATGGAGCTGATGTAATAAATATTATAACTGGTTAGTAGAATGTCGAATCGCAATTTTGATAGCCGCGTCATTATTCAGAGGCTCCAGAATCAAAATTACGCTCGTAATCTATACCAAACGAACGTGAATGGACAGACGTTACTTACTAACCCTCAAAATTCAGACGGCACTTCTTCCCGATTAACTACGTTTGTACCAGGGGCTCAAACGGAATATTTCAGAGGACTTGTTGGGGCGGGCGAGACCATTAGTGTAGGAGGAACATTCGGTGTTTCTGCCACTAACCCGGTACAGCCTTCAACTGATACACCTATTACAGGGATTACGATAGAATCATTTA
>JACCDT011943561.1_pt1 | contig 13308 bp, 9 predicted proteins | sample 7446291 | NCBI WGS metagenome assembly JACCDT01 (sample SAMN15323446, study PRJNA562643) | freshwater metagenome | isolation source: river surface water | place: USA:Blue River Watershed | collected 2017-08-17
GCCTTGTTGAATTCGGCTACGTTTACTTTGATCACATTGGATTCAGACTCTCCCAATTTGGCTGGAGCAGCAAAATTGGCTCCAGGAAGGTCCATTTGAAGTTCATACTTCATGGTACCTGCAGTACCAAAATCAGCTGCAGAAATGGTAAAATCTACGGTACTTTTGTCCGCATTAGCCTTTACCAAGGTAAATGTGGTGGTAGCAGGAAGGGTCACATCTGCTCCCGTCTGAGGGATAATCGGAGGCATTTCGTAGGTCTCGCAGGCTACAAGCACCGGAAAAATGGCTAGTGCCCATCCGATTTTCTTTAAAACTTTCATGGTGTTTGAGTTTAGGGTGTTAAAATAAGTACGCTTAAATAAATTAAATTTTTTATTGATTTAATTAAATACTCTGATCTTTTCATCCTGAGTAGCGCTGAGGATTGAATTAACCACATGGGGAACATAAAACCTGATTCATCAGAGTGCAAGTATCCCTACTTCAAATTCATTCTTTTTTTTTATGCACACGATTGCGGTAACGATTGCATTCGATTTATTTTTTTGCGCCCCTTCTATTTTTCAACTTTCAATTGAAAAATTGGGCTAACTTGGTCAGCATAAAAAAAATAGAATTGCAGGAAATTGCGTGTTAGTTTAATCTACGAATAGTATAATTTTCAATGAGACTGGAACAAGCTACCATTAAAGACATCGCGAGAGAACTTCAGGTCTCCTCTTCAACAGTTTCTCGAGCCTTAAAAGATTACCCAGGGATCAGCGATGAAACCAAGAGAAAGGTGAAGGAAATGGCAGAGAAACTACATTACCGACCAAATGCCATCGCGCTATCACTTCGAAAAAGTCGCTCCTTTACGATTGGGGTAATTATACCCGAGGTGGTCCATTTCTTTTTTTCAACTGTAATCAGTGGGATTGAGGAGGTAGCCTTTTCAAGAGGCTACAATGTGATCCTTACCCAAACGAATGAAAAGCTCGCTCGTGAAAAGTCTAGTATTGACACCATGCTATCTAACCAAATGGATGGTTTTTTGGTCAGCTATTCAAAAGAAACCACTGACTTCACGCATTTCTCCAAACTACTAAACCAGGGCTATCCGATCGTATTTTTTGATCGTGTGCCCGAAATCCCGGGAGCCATTCATGTCATTGTCAACGATTATGCAGGAGCCTATGACGCTACCAAACATTTGATTCAACAAGGATATTCCCGCATCGTCCATTTGGCGGGACCTTCCAATCTAAAAATTTCTCAAGAGCGCATACGAGGCTACAAAGATGCATTAAAGGAGTTCGGGATCTCTTTTCTTCCTGAATTAGTCGTTGAATGCACCCAAGGAACCGATGAGGAGGCTCAAAAAATAACAGCACAACTTCTCCAATCGATCGCTCCAAGGCCCGATGCATTTTTTGCCAACAACGACTTGGCTGCCATGGGTGCAATCCAGGCTTGCAAAAATGCTGGCTTTTCTGTTCCTCAGGAAATTGGAGTCGTAGGCTTCAGCAATTGGCAGTTTTGTAGTATTGTTGACCCTAGCCTTTCCTCAGTTGCCCAAAATGGGTTTCAAATTGGGGCTACAGCCACGGAAATTCTTTTGGATTGGATTGAGAAAAAAACCGACCCCAAAACCATCCAGCCATCTGTCGTACTTGAGACAGAATTACTGGTACGAAAATCATCAACTCGGATTTAAAGCTTCTAATTTTAAAAAATTCTTCAATTTTCATTGCAAACGATTGAATAGGTCAAAATTTTAAATGAGAGGGTATTTCCTTTTTCAAAACTAGAAAAAGGGGCTTTTACTCCTCCTGAACTGATTTTTATCCTAATTATTCGTTTCTAAATTAGCGAGGTTCCTAACCGGAATACAACTACTTATTACGAATGAACGATAACAGTACCTCCACTACGATTTCACGAAACTCTTTTCGGCATCAACCCTTTGGGAAGGTCTTGGAATGGAATAGAACTCCCGATGGTCTAATCGGAAGCAGTGTTTTTGCACACTTTAAACTCACCGTATACCAGTCAGGCATCATTCGAGTTCAAGCCAGTAGATTCGCCTCTTTTGAGTCCAATCCTTACTCCGTAATTGTTGAACCCAATCCGACAGACTTTGCTATCCAAGAACGTGGAGATATTGTAGTAGTGAATACGTCCATCCTTCGAGCTGAAATCAATCTCTCTGCATTTTCACTCGCTTTTTTTGACCAAGACGGTAAGCTCCTCAACCAAGATGATTCATTTGGAGTAGCCTGGATAGGAACAGAAGTCACCACCTACAAGAAACTCCAGCAAAACGAAAAATTTATTGGCTTAGGTGAAAAAACTGGAAATCTGAATCGATTCGGAAATGCCTACACACATTGGAATACGGATTACTTTGCTTACGGCGTCGGCGATGATCCACTTTACCTAAGCATCCCCTTTTACCTTGGCGTGCATGACCAAGGACATTACGGTATTTTCTTAGACAACACCCACAAGTCTTTGTTTAATTTCGGAGCATCCAACAACCGATTTGCCTCCTTTAGTGCCGAAGATGGGGATATGGATTATTACTTTTTCCACTACCCTAGTATTTCAGAAATCATCAGTGCGTACACCTGGCTCACAGGACGCATGCAGATGCCTCCCAAGTGGGCGTTGGGCTTTCAACAATGTCGCTATTCCTACTATCCAGAATCTGAAGTCTATGCCGTAGCGCAGGCATTTCGAGATAAAAAAATGCCTGCCGATGTCATTTATCTAGACATCCACCACATGGAGGGCTATAAGGTATTCACCTTCGATGGGGAAAAATTCAGCAATCCCAAAGCGATGATTGCCCGATTAAAAGAAAAGGGATTTAAGGTTGTCGTGATCCTCGATCCCGGCATAAAAACCTCCCCTAGTTATGCCCCCTACCGCGAAGGTTTGGAGCAGGGACTCTTTGTCAACTTTCCAGATGGACAAACCTACGAAGCACAGGTTTGGCCAGGATGGTGTACAGTTCCTGACTTTACCAAGGCCGATACCCGTACCTGGTGGGAAGAAAAAATGGCCTTTTACACCGAAGCAGGTGTCGATGGCTTCTGGACTGATATGAACGAGCCCGCATCTTGGGGTCAGTGTACACCCAACTTGTTGGAATTTGATTTTGACGGAGAAAAGGCTTCCCACCGCAAAGCGCGCAACATCTACGGCATGCAAATGGCTCGAAGTACACAAGCGGGCGCGAGCAAACAGGCTCCTGGTAAGCGACCATTTGTACTCACCCGTTCTGGTTTTGCAGGTATTCAACGCTATGCAGCAGCCTGGACAGGGGATAATGTAGCCTCTGAGGAACATATGCTTGCGGGGATTCGATTGGTCAACAGCCTAGGCATGAGCGGTGTTGCTTTTGCAGGCTATGATGTAGGTGGTTTTGCAGGAGAGGCCAGCAAAGGACTCTTTGCTCGATGGATGAGTATCGCAGCTTTTGCCCCCTTATACCGTGCGCATTCCATGATCAATACCAAGGATGCCGAGCCATGGGCTTTTGGAGAAGAAGTAGAGGAAATCAGCCGTAACTATTTGAATTTTAGGTACTCATTGCTACCTACTATTTACAGTGCATTTTATCAAAGCACCCAAAATGGCCTACCGCTTTCAGCTTCTTTGGCTATTCATTATCCGCAAGACCAAACCATCTACCAAACAGCCTTTCAAAACGAATACTTGTTTTGCAACACTTTTCTAGTTGCACCTGTAGAAAGCTACCGAGAAATCAGCAAGGTCTATCTTCCACAAGGAGAATGGTATTACTTGTATAATGACCAGAAACACGAGGGCAGTCAAGTCATCTACCAGGATTCCCCACTCAACTACCTACCGGTCTATGTTCAAGCGGGCAAAATTTTTGCACAGCAAAGCCCAACCCAACATACGGGAGTGGCCCCTGACAGTACCTTAATCCTCCACCTGTATCGAGGAACCTCTGGTTCTACCTTCATCCATTACGAGGATGCAGGCGAAGGCTTGGACTACTTGGAAGGCGATTACTTCAAAAGAGAAATTCAATACCAACCCGAGTTTGGTTCCTTAACCATCAAACAGGCCAAGGGGCAGTTAACCAGTCAGTTTGAAAAAATCCGAATCTATTTTCATGGATTTGACAGCCTCCATCCACTGGTAAATGGGGCAAATCAAGAAGTAAAATCAATTGATTTTGCTTTCCTATCTAAACTAACCGAGTTTGATCCACTACCTGAACAGGTTCACCCTTACTTCCAAATCAAACAGCTGAGCTTCCTTGAATTGGCTCATTCAGTTACTGAGCTAGAAATCAAAGGTTTGGACTAATTCTTTCCTCACACTTATTCACCCAACAATGACCCAAGAAAAAAAGAAGTTGAGTTTCTGGCAGATCTGGAACATGAGTTTTGGATTTTTAGGAATTCAGTTTGGATTTGCCCTACAGGGTGGATTTATGTCACGTATCTTCCAAACCCTCGGTGCTGATAAAGACGCCATCCCCTTCCTTTGGATTGCTGCTCCCCTGACGGGATTACTTGTACAGCCCATCGTCGGCTACCTCAGTGACCGAACCTGGCATCCAACCTTTGGTAGAAGAAAGCCCTTCTTTTTTCTAGGTGCTGTATTCAGTACCATCGCCCTGTTTTTTGCCCCCTACTCCTCCGCTCTTTGGATGGCAGCAGGTGCACTATGGATTCTCGATGCATCGATCAATGTCTCCATGGAGCCCTTCCGAGCCTTGGTGGCAGACAAGCTACCTGAATCCCAACGTTCTTATGGCTTTGTGGTACAAACCCTGATTATTGGAATCGGCACCTGGATCGCCTCCAACCTACCTTGGTTGATGACCCAACTTGGAGCGGCAAATACTGCACCTGAAGGGGTGATTCCAGATTCGGTAAAGTATGCATTTGGCATCGGTGCACTTGTGCTTTTCAGCTCCATCCTGTATACCATCCTCACTACTGATGAATACCCTCCAGAAGACTTGGATGCATTCGAAAAAGAAAAGAAAGCGAAAAAAGGTTTTTTTGCTGGTCTCAATGAAATAGTCCAACTCATTGTAACCATGCCTACAGTCATGAAGCAATTGGGTTTGGTTCAATTTTTCTCTTGGTTTGCCTTTTTCACCATGTGGAGCTTTGCTACACCTGCGATTACAGAACACATATTTGGAGCCACCGACACCAGCTCGGAAGCCTACAACAATGCCGCTGATAGCGTAGGAAATTACCTCGGTACCTACGGTTTGGTTTCCATGTTTTTTGCACTAATCCTATCCCTAGTAGCCTCCAAAATCAAGATCAACCGAAAGCTCCTTCATTTATTCAGTTTGCTCGCTGGTGGTTTTGGATTTATTTTGATCTACTACGTAAGTGAACCGTGGATGCTGCATATCTGCTTTGCTTTGGTGGGTATTGCCTGGGCAAGCATCCTTTCCATGCCCTATGCCATGCTTTCTGGTTCGGTGGAGCCTCAAAAAATGGGTACTTACATGGGAATATTCAACATGTTCATTGTTATTCCCCAGATTGTAGCCGCATTGGGCGGGGTGAATTTCTTATACAAACTGATCTTTGGAGAGGAAGTCATTTACACCATGGTCCTCGCAGGCACCCTATTGATTATCGCTGGGCTCGCGAATTTGTTGATTACAGACAAAAGAGCCACTCACGATTAACGTTCTCACAAGAGATAAAAAAACCGGTAGGCGAATTCGCTTACCGGTTTTTTTTATCTACTGACTTTAAAATTTATTTGCCCAAAGGGTGAAATTGGACATCAAACTTAGTCTCCTAGCTTCGTCCAATCCCATTCCTTGTTGATATGAGAAATGGCATGATGTGCAGTAAGGTCGTATTGGCAAGGTACGATGGATACGTAATTATTAGCAATCGCCCACTCGTCATTGTCTTCCCCTTTGTCGAAATTCACAAAATTACCTGCCATCCAAAAGTATTTTCTACCCGTCGGATCAAAGCGCTCGACAAACTCCTCCTGCCACTTGGCATCAGCTTGTCTACAGATTTTTATCCCTCGGATTTCCTCATTGCGCTTAGGCGGAAAATTCACATTCAAGGCAATCCCTTTTGGTATTCCATGTTCCAATACTTGACGGGCAATTTTCTCCACCCATTCCTCTACATGAGAAAAGTCCGCCTTGGAGGAAAAATCACAAAGGCTAAAACCAATCGAAGGATATCCTTCCAAAGCACCTTCAATAGCAGCAGACATGGTTCCTGAATACAAAACAGAAATAGAGGTGTTGGAACCATGGTTAATTCCACTGACCACGAGGTCCGGTTTGCGGTCTTTGAGTACATGGTGTTTGGCTAGTTTGACACAATCCGCCGGTGTACCACTGGATTTGTAGGCCAAGACATCTTCGAATAGGTCCTCTTCCTGCAATCGTAAAGTTTGACCAATGGTAATCGCATGTCCCATTCCCGATTGGGGGCTATCTGGAGCCACTACCACTACGTCACCTAATTTTTTCATGACGGACACCAATACACGAATTCCTTTCGAGGTAATGCCGTCGTCATTGGAGACGAGAATCAAGGGTCTTGACATGCTTAGTTATTTTTTAATTCGTTGTAATAGGCAGTGATTCGGAGCAAATCGCCCCGCTGATCGTGTTCGAGGCGATTTTTAGGCATGTACAACTGCATTTCTTCGTCGGAGCCTGGAAGGAGATCAAACAATTCTTTTTTCTTGCCACTGTAGCGTTCCAAACGTCCGTTTTTCAAAAAGTAATACGTAAAGGCCAAACGAAAACCTGTGGCAATCTGTGGTCCCCAAAAAGGATTCATCCCCATCCCTGCCCAGTTATTTACCCCTCGGTTATCCGTTGTTATGTATTCTCGACAAAGTAGGGCAATGTGTTCGCCTTGCGTCAATACTTCAAAAAATATGGGTGTTTCGTAATTCCCGTTCAAGGCATAAGGAAGGCTGTAAAATTTACGGAAGCCATTGTATTTTTCGTCGTAAATATCAAAACTGGTCACATTCGAAGCAGTGTACGTAATCACCGTTTCCGCCTGTAGCTGCACCAAATTGGTTTCCAAATCGTACTTTACTAGACCAGTAGCTGCACTTCCATCCACCAAATTCAAAGTACCCTTGTGCCAAATCTGGGAAGGGAATTGATTTCGAGTTTGGGCCAAAGTAAGGTTTCCCAAACAGACAAAAATCAAGAGTAAGTTAAATTTCAAGTTTCGCATCAGGTATACAAACGGAGTTGGGCAATTCAAGTTTCTAAAAACTTTACTGCAGCGGTTACCCCAATTATTTTAGAATGGTATGTCCCATTTTGTCCCGCTTGGTTAGCAGGTACTTTTCATTGTGCGGATTAGGCTGGATCTCAATCGGAACTTGATCTACAATTTCAAGTCCATAGCCAAGCAATCCTACTCGCTTTTGTGGATTATTTGAAATCAAGCGAATTTTGGAAATACCCAAATCCCGAAGAATCTGTGCACCTACCCCATAATCTCGCCCATCCATGGGAAGGCCTAGCGCCAAATTGGCTTGCACGGTATCCATTCCCTCTTCTTGAAGTTTATAGGCTTTCAATTTATTGATCAAGCCAATGCCTCTTCCTTCCTGATTCATGTATAAGACCACTCCTTTCCCTTCCCGTTCCACCAATTCCATTGCTGCATGCAGTTGTGGCCCGCAATCACATCTGCAGGATCCAAATATATCTCCCGTAGCGCAAGAGGAATGCACGCGCACCAATACAGGTTCGTCTTTTTCCCAAGTTCCTTTGATCAAAGCCAAATGGATCTCCTGGGTGTTGGTTTGTCGGTAAGCGAGCAAATCAAAATCTCCCCAAGCAGTAGGCATATCGACACCGATTTCTCGAGTGATTAACGATTCATTTTTGAGGCGGTAGGCGATTAAATCCTTGATGGAAACAAGCTTAAGCTGAAATTTCTCACGCACTTTTACCAAGTCATCCAATCGAGCCATGGTACCATCTTCGTTCATGATTTCGACCAGTACACCCGCGGGCTGTAGGCCTGCTAATCGTGAAAAATCAATCGCCGCTTCGGTATGCCCGGCCCTTCGAAGAACTCCTCCCCGCTTTGCTTTCAAAGGAAAAATATGGCCTGGCTTTCCCAATTCATTGGGATGAATGCTATCATCAACTAACGCCTGGATCGTCTTGGCACGATCAGAAGCAGAAATTCCGGTAGTGCAGCCATGACCAATCAAATCTACAGATACCGTAAAGGGGGTTTCAAACACAGCTGTATTGCTACCCACCATCAGATCTAAGCCAAGCTTCTCGCAACGATCTTCAATCAAGGGAGCGCAGATCAGTCCACGTCCGTGAGTGGCCATAAAGTTGATGATCTCAGGCGTGACCTTTTCGGCAGCGCATACAAAATCACCTTCATTTTCACGGTCCTCATCATCTACGACAATGATCACTTCGCCATTTTTAATGGCTTCAATGGCGTCTTCAATGGGGTCAAGCGTATAATTTTCCACGAGTTGGGGTGTTAAGCAAATGGTTTAGGTTACAAATGTAGCCTCTTTAAAAACAAAACCGGAGACAGCCCTAGAAAGTTTGGAATTAACCAATGACAATGCCCAGTTCCTTGTCAATTTTAAGTTTAAAATTCTTTAGTTCTAGATACAATTCGAGCAATTCACGCATCTTTTCCTCCTCCAATTGCTGTTGTTCTGCTTCCTTTATATTGGCCATTGCCTCTTCCATCAGTTTCTGGAGCAAGCGTCGCTTTAATCTCAAAATAGACTTGAATGCAGTGCTGGCTAAATCATCTGATTCTAGTTGAATGAAAATCTGAAATTTATCTTTCCAATGCGTCGATACCTCGTGACGTTGGGTAATTAAGGCAATGGCTTCTTGCCGAATTTCCGCATCTCCATGGTTGAGAAATAGTTGGTCGGAAGGGATAGTTCCTAAACCTACACTTTCTCGATACAGCTGTAGCATTTTCTGGTAAACGGGGGTTTGGAAACTAACCTCAGCTATTTCTGTAAGGATGTACTGACTAAAATGAAGTTCCTGTTCATCCAATTTCTGACCACCGTAGTTCAATAAAAGTCGCATGGTCTCTCGTTCTTGCGCCAAAAGATGGTCCTCCGCCCCAGCCTCCACGGGAAGCGCCAGCAGGTCTTCAATACTTTCTTCAACGGCTTTTTCCTCTTTGGCTCGCTCAAATTGATCCTTCTGCGTTTTGATCAGGATTTTATTGAGTTCGGCATGCAAGATTTCCTCCTCAATACCCAAAAGCACAGAGGCTTCTTTGGCATACACGGAGCGAATGATGGGGTCTGGAATTTTCCCGATACTTTGTACCACTTCTCGGATGATTCCTGCTTTACGGATCGGATCCTTTTCGATTTCATCTTGGTACAAGCCAATCTTGAAGCCAATAAAATCACGACTATTTGCATTCAAATACTCCTGAAATGCCTGAGAACCAACTTTTCTTGAATAGCTATCTGGATCTTCCCCATCGGGAAAAACCACCGCTTTGACGTTCAACCCGCCTTCAAGCAACAAATCTATCCCACGCAAAGAAGCCTTGATCCCAGCAGAGTCTCCATCGTAGAGCACTGTCACTTGATTGGTAAATCGGCGAATCAGCTTGATCTGCCCGTCCGTTAAGGAAGTCCCTGACGAAGCTACTACGTTTTCAATGCCTGACAGGTGAAGCGAAACCACATCGGTGTACCCTTCCACTAAGTAACAATTGTCTTGTTCTCGAATGGCTTTTTTGGCTTGAAACATCCCATAGAGCACATCGCTTTTGTGGTAGATGGGGGTTTCCGGCGAGTTGATGTATTTGGGTTGATTTTTATCCTTGGTCAACATACGGGCACCAAAACCGATTGCCTTGCCACTCACATTGTGAATGGTGAAGGTTACCCGATTTCGAAAGCGGTCATAAAGACGTTCAGCCTCCCCTTCTTTCTGTAAGATCAACCCAGCCTTTAAGAGAATTTCTTCTTGATAGCCCGCAGCTTTAGCAGCTTTCAAAAAATGATCCCAACCATCCAAGGCATAGCCAAGATCAAACTTTTGTATGATTTGAGGAGTAAAGCCTCGCTCTTTGAAATAACTTACCCCTATGGCTTTTCCTTCTTCGGTTTCGAGGTTCTTGACAAAAAAATCTTTAGCAAAGTTGACTGCGATAAATAAACTTTCTCGCTCACTCTGCTCCAAGTTTTGTTCAGGACTTAGGTTTGCTTCCTCCTCTACTTCTATCCCATACTTCCCAGCGAGCTGTCGAATGGCTTCTTGAAATCCAATTCCTTCGATGTCCATGACAAATTGGATGGGATCCCCTGCTTTTCCGCAGCCAAAGCACTTGTAAATCTGCTTTGCAGGTGAAAGTGAAAAAGAGGGAGTTTTTTCACCGTGAAAAGGACAACAGGCCCACATGTTCTGCCCCTTCTTTTTCAAGGGCACGTAATCCCCGATCACCTCGACGATGTCAACGCGCTCTTTTACTTTGTCGGTGGTCAGTTTACTGATGGACATGGGCTGGATAAAGTAAACAAAGGTAAGCACTCCAGCGAGAAATTATAGCCGGCAGCAGGAGAAGAAAATTGAATTGAAATGATCCTGAAATTACAAGTTCAGGTTTTTCTAAGACGCATTCTTGACCTAACTTGCAAGAAAAATTACAAAAGCCATGCAATTGACTCCCGAATTGTTGAAAAAATCCCTTTCCAAAGTCCAAGATCCTGACATCAAGCGGGATTTAGTGTCCTTAGGAATGATTCAAGGGATAGAAATAGATGGCAAAAAAGTGCGTTTTACAGTAGTTCTTACTACCCCTGCATGCCCATTGAAGGAAGTGATCAAAAATAACTGCCTGGAGGTGCTCGAAGCAGATTTTGGCAAAGACTACAGTTGGGATATTTTCATGAGTGCCCAAGTGACTACCGTTCGAGATGCTGCACCCATTTTACCACAGGTAAAAAACATCATTGCGATTGCCTCAGGAAAAGGTGGCGTAGGCAAATCTACCACCTCGGTCAATTTGGCGGTGGCCCTAGCAGAATTGGGTGCAAAGGTAGGTTTGATTGATGCCGATATTTCGGGACCTTCTATCCCTACCATGTTCAATGTGGAAGGTGAGCAGCCAGCAGTAAAGAAAGAAGGAGAAAAAAACATCATCGTTCCCATTACCCAATATGGAGTAAAAATGATGTCCATCGGATTTTTGACTCCTACCGACAGTGCGGTGGTCTGGAGAGGACCTATGGCAAGCTCAGCTCTCCGTCAATTCATTGCAGATGTGGAATGGGGAGAGTTGGACTATTTGCTGATTGATCTACCTCCAGGAACCTCTGACATCCACTTGACACTGGTACAAACAGTACCTGTAACGGGAGCAGTTATCGTGACCACTCCCCAAAAAGTAGCACTTGCAGATGCCACCAAGGGATTGAGCATGTTTAGACAAGCTCAAATTAATGTCCCCATCTTAGGTGTTGTAGAAAATATGGCTTATTTTTCACCTGAAGAACTGCCTGACAACAAGTATTATTTGTTTGGAAAGGATGGAGGCAAGAAGTTGGCTGAAAAATACCAGGTTCCCTTCCTTGGAGAGGTCCCAATCGTTCAAAGTATCCGTGAAAGTGGAGACTCCGGCTACCCGGCAGTTTTGAAGTCTGGACCTACCCAAGTTGCCTACCTAAAACTTGCTGAGGAGGTTGCCCGTCAAATAGCGATACGGAATTCTTCTTTGGAAAAAACAGAATTAGTAGAAATTAAACTTTAAGCAACGCTCATGGAAGCTGTATTGAGAGAGAAAATTGAATTTGCTTTGGATACCATTCGCCCTTACTTAGAGGCAGATGGAGGAAATGTACGCATCGTTGAGCTTACTGAAGATTTTGTATTGAAAATCGAAATGCTAGGAAACTGTGGGTCTTGCCCCATGTCTTCCATGACCCTTAAAGCTGGAGTGGAAGAAGCGATCTTGAGAGCAATTCCTGAAATCAAACGGGTTGAAGCAGTTAACCTAACCGTGGCTTAACCTTACGACCCATGAAAAACCAACACCAAATTAATGGGCTCTCAAAGATCCTTGTAGGTTTATTTTTTATCCTTTCTCAAAGCACTTTTGGCCAAGGAATCACACTTCAGGAATACCAATCTGGAGTCCAAAGCCATCAAGGTGCTGGTCATAATGAAAAATGTGGCCATGTCATTCTCGAACTTCAACAGGAAAAAGAACTGGGCGTATTTGGTTCCAAAGCTTTTTTTGAAGATTGGATTACGCGCAAAATCGTAGAAAAAAATAGCAAACCACAGGTAGCAAAGGTCCAAGCCGCTCCTCGGGTGATTCCAGTGGTTGTGCACGTCATCCATAACGGGACAGCTGTAGGTGTAGAAGCCAATATTTCGGATGCGCAGATTTTGCAACAAATTCGAGTGCTAAATGAAGATTTCAGACGACTGAATCCAGATGCTAGCCGAACTCCTGCAGAATTTTTGCCAGTAGCAGCAGATGCGAACATTGAATTTGTACTTGCCAAACAAGACCCAAATGGTCTTCCTACCACAGGTATTGTGCGAAAGCAGGGACCTAAAACCATTTATGCGCCGGAAGATGCTACCTTACTCGGTCAAACCTCCCAATGGAATCCAGAAGAATACCTCAACATGTGGGTCGTCCCCTTGGTGTCTCCTTATTTGGGTTTTGCTACTTTTCCCATCTCCAACTTACCCGGGCTTAATTTTTCCCCAGCCGCAGCCATTCGCGATGGGGTAACGGTAGATTACCGCTTTTTTGGAACTGGACCAGGTACAGCTGCCAATACCAGTGGCAGAACCACAACGCACGAAGTAGGACACTATCTTGGTCTACGTCACATTTGGGGAGATGGCGGCTGTGAGGTCGACGATTTTGTATTGGACACACACAATCAAGACAATCCCAACCAAACAATCTGTAATGCCAACCCCGTTCGATTTTCCTGCGGAAATAGCAACATGATCCAAAATTACATGGATTACACGCCGGATCTTTGCATGAACTTGTTTACCAGAGGCCAGGTAGATCGCTTTGATGTGGTACTTGCCAACAGCCCAAGACGAGTGACTTTGGTTAACAACCGCGCAACAAGAGACCCACTCCTATCCAATAGAGATGTATCCTTACTCAAAGTAGTAAATCCTGCAGATGCTTTGTGCCAAACTAGCATTGCTCCACAGGTCGAAATTCAAAATAGAGGAAATGAATTTGTTTCTTCTGTTCGTATCGAATTCAGATGGAATGGTACACTGATCGAAAGCAAGCGATTTACTAC
>JACCDT010652272.1_pt1 | contig 13288 bp, 17 predicted proteins | sample 7446291 | NCBI WGS metagenome assembly JACCDT01 (sample SAMN15323446, study PRJNA562643) | freshwater metagenome | isolation source: river surface water | place: USA:Blue River Watershed | collected 2017-08-17
CCCTTCAAACGTTGTCCCGTACCGAGTTAATCCAGTTGCACAGTGAGGTATAGGCATGACAACAAAGCGCAGATACCTTGTCAGCTGGGAGCAGCGCACCCAGAGCGGGCACAAGCACATATATCTCGACTCCGCATGGAGCTCATCGAAAGACACGGAAATTGTAATGGGCTTCATAATGGAAGCCTTCAACCTTGACAGCCTTCCAGTAATAAATTCAGTTTTTTACATGGGCGAACACACACAGGAGCAACAACAATGAGCAAATCAAAACTGCAAGTCGCCATAAACAGCAAGACTCAACTCACCAAAAGCAAGCAATTCCTCGCCGACGCAATCCACGCAAGCGGGAAGGGGTGGCCGGATGTGGCAGGCTTTGCCGCGCAGGACAGATGCGACTCTCGTGTAGAGTTTTATACCGAAAAGCCATTCCGAACCGCTGGAAGTGGATTTTGGGAGGCCAGCAACATAATGGCTGGAGTATCTTTCCTACACAAAAAACTCAACCCCAACTGGCACCAAACCGTCCTTAGCCGAGATGAGTATTTCAGTGCGTATCCGGCAGGGCCTGCGGCCGATGCTGATGGGCGGATTGAGTGGAATGGTGGGGAGTGTCCGGTTGCTGAAAATTCCAGAATAGACATAACTATGAGTGATGGAACCATCCATTACGACACGGATACGCTATGGGGGTGGAATGCCAAGGAATTCAAAATAACTCACTACCGCCTGCACAAACCAGAGGTTAAGCCGGCGAGCAACACTCCAGAGCCAGAAGCCAAACCAACCATCGAGCAGCTGGCGCAGGACTACCGCGATGCAAAGGACCGCGCAGAGCGGATACAGCAATATGCCGATGAGACTAAAGCTGATGCGAAAGCCAAGTTGGATGAGTTGGTTGCCGCCGGCAAGGCGCTTGGTCTTGATGTGTCGCCAATCACCGCCAAGCAATTGCCTGAGCTGGTGATTACCGACTGGCGTGACTTGCAGGAAGGTGATTTAATCAAAACGTCTGCCGGTGAATGCCTTGTGCGTTGGTTAGTTGAGGGTGATGAGTCTTACCCTATACGCGCCACTGGCACGGGGTGTGGTTCTCTTATTTCTGTACCTGCCCACGACTGGCGCTTCATCCGCCGCCCATAACAACAAGGTGATAGCATGAATGGGTTTATCCTTTACCAGCAGGCCACACACATTAATGAGTTCGGATGCTTATTCAAGTTTGTTAATGGAAAACTGTTTGAATTCAAGCGCTCAAGCATTGGCCATAGGTGGATACCATCTAGCGAGCCGGGTTACCTTTATGCCTTAGGGCATCACTAACAAAAAGGCCCCATCACGGGGCCTTTTCATTATCAAAACGGCAGCACGCTCTTGCTCACGCACCGGCAGTTGATCTCCTCGCCGGGGAGTATCCGCTTACCATCAATCAAGCACCCCTTAGCGATCTCGAACTTACGTCCGTCAGCCGCAACGTGTGACTTTCGGGGCTCTTTGCCGCCGTTCGAGTGCTGCCATATGGCCTCGGTTATTCCAAGCTCTTGTCGGCGCGCCTGCGTGGTTACGGCATTGAGCTTGTTGGACTGGTCACGGGCAATCAACACGGCCCGCCTCTGAGTGATGCCATATCGTGAGCGCAGTTCGGTGGTTATCTCTTGCAGGTCACGGCCCCGGCCATACCCCCTCATCACGATCCCCTCCACCTGCGTGAAATATTGCTGCGGTATCGACTTGATTAGCGCCACATTCTCCACAACAGCGGCCTTTGCCACGTCCTGCATGGCGCGGGTCATCTTGAAGTTCACCGCCCACCCAGCATCCTTGAGTGCATTCTGGAATGAGTTGTCAGTGGCCTTGATGGCGCCAGAGGTAAACCGCTTGGCGATGTCGTCGGCCATGTCGCTGAATCTGGCTATCCACCGTTTGGAGACCTCGCGCACCTTGGCGGCCATCTCGGCGGCTGGCAGGGAATCCTCGGCGATCTCAATAACCACCTCTTGCGCCACTTCATCGCCAACAACCACATCCCGCACCTTTTGTGGCGGAGCCTGCCGGTACTGGGCGGCCAGCCAGTATTCGGCTGAGTTACTCATCTCCTTGATGAGCCCCTCAAGCGCCTTCCTGTATTTGGCCTCCACCCCACGATTGGAGTGGATGGCGCGGACTGTTTTGGGTTTTGTGGCCATTACTGGCCCTCCTCACCCGGCAGCACATCCGGATCCGGCTCGTCCATCTCGCCACCCTCATCATCAAACATCCCCGGCTGCACAATCTCCAGATCCCCATCGATATTGTCCCACCCTGAGTCAGGGTCGTCGGATAGCTGTTGGCGCGCCTCGCTCGGGTCGATGACGCTATTGGCAATGTAGATCTGCGCCTCCTGTGCCTTGTTGAAACGGATCTCACTCTCTTCCTTCGCGCTCGGCTGCCATAGCGGCTTGAACTTGAACGTGATCGAGTCGTCAATCTCGCCCCACAGGTGCAACTGGATCACCTTCAGGCAGGTGTCGATAGGCTGGTAGTAGTACGCTTCTTGGATGGAGCTGATCCAGTCGTAGAAGGTGCGGATCTCGCCCTCGCTGCTCGCGTTAAGGCCGGACGGGCTGATGCCGGTCAGGATGATGGCCGGGGTGCGACTTACCGAGCACATGTGCTCCTGCGACTGAGCCTGAAGATCGGACAGGCCAGACAGCGGGGTGTTGACCTGCACGATCTCCTCGGTGTCTTTGTCCAGCACCCCCATGCCGGTGTTTGACTGCATGTTGACAAATATCTCTACCCGGTCAAATAGGTCGGCTCCGTCATCTCCTGTCAGGGTCTGCCCCATATTTGTCGCCAGAAAAGTCTTGCTGAACTTGTCAACCAAGTCACTAACGGATTGCCGGGTGCGCAGCCAGTTCTCCACATAGGGCTGGGCCAGCTGGGACAGCGACATGCCTGAGAAGTTGTACGCAGGCTTGAGCATGTCCGGCAGCGGGCGGGTGATTATCGTCAGCAGGCGGGAGGCGTGCATCTCATGGCCCAGCACCCACCAGGTGTTTGGCTTGTAGAAGTCGGGCGCGGTCGGGTCTAGCGCGTTGTAGGCGCTGGGGCTGGTCCACATCGGCTCGATGGTGGTGAAGTCGCGCAGGCTGCCCTGCTGAATGGTGCGTGGGTCCAGTATCAGCGGCAGCGATATGTCAGCGCCTTTGATGTTAATGGACACTTGCCCCCGGCCAAACAGCGTCTCCTGCTCGGCGGCCTGCCGGAACACGTTGCGCAGGTTGAAGTATTCGCAAGCCTCCTCGATCTCCTTGATCTTGTCGGCCAGCGCCTTGGCGTCCTTGCGGCTCTTGCTGGTGATCTCGATCCACTCGCGGGTCAGCTCGTTGCCGTGGGTTGAGGCGAACGCCCGGTACTCTGCACGGGTGGCCAGCGCCGCCAGGTTCTGGTATCCGGGGAACGGCTGGATATTAGCCGCATAAAGGCCACCTGCCGCCGAGTTGAGAAACTGGTAGGTCGGGCCACAAAGGGAGTCCATGGCCACCGCCGGGGTGGTGCCGACAGGGACAACGCCGGGCATGAGCTGGGGAGGCGCCCACTTCTTGGCGTTGTCGCTGGCTCGCCGCTCCATGGACTTCATCACGGCGCGGCGCATGGCGAGCTTGCGGGCCTTTTCCTGCTCTTCCTTTTTTCTCACGTCGGCCACCTTGTCCAGCATGGCCTGGGTGTTTTTCTTTCTGTCAAATGGCCACATGGGCGCTCCTTGTAAGTGTGGTGGCTACCGCCTGCCCATAGGATACCGCATGGCGCGGGCCTTGGCTTTCTCTGAAATCTTCATGCGTCCACGACTCTTCATGACCTGTTCCAGGCCGTAACGTATCGAGTCGATGTAGTGGTTGAACTTGTCAAGGATGACTTTGGTCACATCGCCGGACAACCTGTCCACCTTGTAGCTGTAGCGCTGGAACTCGCGGGCCGTCTCCTGGCATCGTGGGTGGATCACCACCATGGCGAAGCTCTTGATGAACTCGATCCCGTCCTCCACGCTTCCTTTACCTTTCTCCACACCGATAATACCTGGCATGTTCTTTCGCTTGCCGTCGAGATCTGGTCGCTTCAGGTAGCTTATGGACTCGGGGCGGGCGCTGTCGGCGCGGACCACCTCCCTGTCAAAGCCGGGGATCCGCTTGCAAATATAGTCAGCCGTGTAATCCAACTCCAGACCAGTCTTGCCAGCCTCGAACTCCACATAGAGGGTGTCGCCCTGGATCCAACACTGTGTGGCCGCTGTGGGGTCCTGAGAGAATCCGAAATCGAGACCGTTGTAAGGCCCATCCCAGTCGTCACCATGGGTAAATTCCTTCACCTCGTACTTGCCTGCGAATATCTGGGCCAGCGAGTTCTTGCGATATGCCCCCTCCCACACCCATGAGTAGGTGGGGCCGTCCATGCGGTTGTAGTCGTTCAGGCGCTCCTGCTCGAGCACGTCCGGGAACCATGGATTGTCCGAGTAGTTCATCTCGACGATGCAGGCGTTTTCCGGGGCCTGCATGCGGAACCGCTGATTGGTGGGACTCTCTTCATCCTCGGGGTTCCAGGTGATCCAGACCTCCGAATTCTCGGCGCGCACGGTAGGAAGCAGCTTTGACCACGCCATTTCCGACACGCTCTCCGCCTCGTCAATCCAGGCAATCAGGATCCGCGCCTTGGACTTGATGCTGTCCAGGTTGTGACGCAGGCCACAGAACACATAGGACACCCGGCGATCCTTGGTGCGAATGAACTTCTCACCGATGTCAAAGAAGGCGTCCAGCCAGGGGGTCTCCCTGATGGCCTGCTTGATCTCCTCCATTGAGGAATCTTCCAGCGAGTTCATGAACTCACGTCCACACAGCACTACCCCGCTGACGCCGGCCTGAGCAAACATCATGGCCCGGACGGCGGTCATCTTGGCAAAGGTGCGTGTCTTGGCACTGCCCCGCCCGCCGTAGCTGCCCCGATACCGGAAATCACCGGTGAACACGGGGATCAGCTTTGGCGGGACCTCAAGCCTGGCTGTCGTCATCTGCGGGGCCTACCAGTTGGATGACGGTTGGGGTAAGCGCGGAGCCACCAGGCCCGGTGTGCTCGATGATCTGCTTATCCAGCCCCAGCAACTTGGCCTTGCCCATGGTGGCGGCAGTGGCGGCAGCGGCCTGGGGGGTCTCGGCGCAGAGAGCGGCTTGGCGGTTCTCTTCCAGCTCCTTGAGGAGGGTGTCGACGGTGATTTGGTTGCGCTTGGCGTTGAGCTCCTGCAGCTCTGCAACCCGGGCGGCGACGTGCTCCCGCGCGAACATCTCGCAGGACTTGACGGCCACCACTGTCGGTTTCCATTTTGTTGAGCGTGGGTATGCCTCTCGGTAGGCGTCAGCCTGGGTCATGCCGGTGATTAAGGCTTGGCATGCGACCTCTTCTTGTGCGTTGCATTTTCTCATCATCGTCATCGCTATTACCCAATTGTTACCGACAAGTCTACCACTTTTCGCGCCACAATAAAAAAGCCCCTCTAGTGAGGGGCAAGCGTTGGCAGTGCACAGGATATTCCACAACTGGGGTTGCACTGACGCGGCCCGAACGCCAGTAGTATGCGCCGATTTCCTTTCTTCCAATGCAACCTCAGTTGTGTGCCTGTCTTTACGCTTCAGGCTTGGCGTGTGGTGGCCGGCACTTGCCTTGCTGACCAGGACCCCGCTAAATCCAAGCGGCTATTGCCAGCCTTATCTAGCGCTTCCTATTTCTAGCATTGGCCTGCGCATTCACCACAAATTCATTCTCACTCAGCTGCGCATTAAACGCAAGCTCTATTTCCCATAAACCAAAATATCCTCCACCTGCTGCGCCACCCGCTTGCGGGCCTCGGCATCCGCCACGCGATCACTCCAGCGTTGCAGAGCCTCGGCCTGCTCCTTGGCTTCCAGCTCTGCCGGCGTAAAGGGGCGGCACTCCACCCCTATCAGCACGTTGTTCACCTCGCAGACTTCGCCGCCGTGCTGGGCCTGGTAGGCTGCGATCTTCTCGGCCTTGTACTTCTGCCAGTGCGGGTTGACGCCAATCTCCAGCACCACGACAACCGCCAAAATCATGCGCATGTGTCACCCTCCGCCAAGTCCACCGTAAACGCCCGATAGGTCGTCATCACCAGAGCCAGGTCTGCCGGGTCTGGCTTGTCGACCACCAGGGCCTTGCCCATCAACTTTACGCTATAGCCGCGATCTTGCAGGTAGTAAGCGCCGTGCTGGGCGTCGCATTCGGTCATGAATTCAAGTTTTATTTGCACTGCTCTGCCGCCCTCATGAAGCGCGATTCACAGAACCCGGCCCTGGCGCTGCACCAGTCGCGGTTCTGTTCTTTTTGGCAATGACTGCCAGCTCGGCGCCATGCGGTAGCCGCCTCTTTTGTTTGTCCTTGGTTTTCCATCTGCGCGGCTTCTGCTGCGAGCTCGTTGAATGATTTCATGGCTATCCCTCTGTGTTGGTTGTGCCGCCCCGTGCAGGGCGGCGGGTTTGGTTAATCGAATTCCATTTCTACTGGGTCGGCCGCATTGGTTGTGATGGGTTGCTCAAGCTCCCCCTCCAGTACCTCGCCTTGCTCTGCGTCGGCTTGTGCGGCATAGGCGCGAATCCTGTCTTCGTGCTTTGATTTCATCAGCATGCATCTACTGCGAACCTCGTTCGGCTGTCCATTAATGCCAGCCTTACCCGACCATACTCCATCCGCCTCCAGGCGATTTCTGATCTCTATGCATATCGCATTCAGTGTATCAGTGTCTCCACACTCAGCCATATCCGCCTCGATACCGTCCCAGTCGATCGCCTTGGTCGCCGGGGTGATGTCTTTCTCGCGGGATTCACGAGTCGAGTTGGCCGTGATGCGGGAGGCTTCGTCGTCGTCGATGATCTCGGTGATGCCGAATGCCATCCGCGCGCACTGGATGTACGCCTTGTGGCGCAGCATGCGGGCGGGCCACTTCGTCCAGACGCTGGACTTTGGATCCCGGCACTCGGACATGTACTCGGTCACACACACTGGGCGCTCGCGACCCTTGATGAACATGCGACAGGTGATCGACGCCAGGTTGCCTTTGTCGTCGAACTTGTCGTCGAACTCAACGCCGTCAAACTCGGGACGACGGTTCACCATCTTGTACCAGCCATCCACCATCACCACGACGGACAGCTTGCCGCCACTGACAAATGCGGCGCACTCCTTTACCAGCGGGTTGAGGCCGTAGGTTGCGCAGACGCCGGTTACGATGGCCAGCTCTGCGTTGGTGGCCTGGGCCCCATGCTGGTTCTTCGCGCTGACGATCATTCCGCGCAGAACGTCGGTGATGTCCTCCACGCTGGCGCCGGTGTTCTGGGCGATTACTGCAAGTGCGTTGCTCATTTGTTTCCCCCTGTGTATTTATGCACTGTTTCTTGAATTTTTAACCAGTATGGTTGTGATATTTGTCCGTTGTCATTCTCGATTGATGAGAGGATGTCTAATAGGTCATCGGCTTTTGCGCGAAGCTCATCCACCTGCGCCTGGAGGTCTTCGCGCTGCTGTATGTCAACCCAGTACGAGTCCAGCATCGAAAGAAGTTTTGTATCTTCCAACTCATCAGTTGATGACCCACGGCACGCATTCACGCATGCCACAATGCGATTTGACACTTCACCGATATGGCAGTATCCGATTTGATCTTCACTGCCATCCGAGAAATCTGGATGGAGCCTTAAAATTTGTCCGTAAGCGGCAATTTGAAGATTGTTAATCTCTGATTTGGTTAAATTCATTTCTCTATCTCCTGTTAACGTGACAACGCCACAACAATAAGTCATGGCGTTGTTTATTGCAAGCTGTTTTGCGTTTTATTTTAGCTGCGCGCCCAGCGTGGCAACTCCAGCACCTCGACGTGCATCCCGGCGCCGAATTCCTCCATCTCCCGCACGCGCTCCAGGTCGTCTTTGTACTCCTGGCGCCCAGCATCCACCCAGGCTTGCTCAAGCTCAAACACCCGCACCGGGTGCCGCCCAAGGCTGCGCCGCTGGCCAACTGCCACGAAGATGAATCGGGGCTTGACGCCGGCCCACTGCTCGTAGATGTCGGAGTAAAAAGCCGCCTGCACGTAGTAGCGGAACTCCTGAATGGATCTGGCAATGTGGCGGATGTCGTCCACCTTCTTGACGTCCACCAGGATGTTGCGCTCCCTGATTAGGCGATCAGGCCGACACTTCACCCGCACGCCTTCCAGCTCGCCGAAGATGCTGGACTCGCTGATACCGTCACCGGTGAGCAGGTCCCGCGCCGTCGGGTGCGCCAGCACGCTGTCACGCATGGCGATCACCATGTCGTATGTGTCGGCATCCAGACAGATTTTGCCACCGGCCTTGCAGTGCTCGGCGAACGCTTCCACCCGCGACCTGTCCGCCGCCGTGCGCCCGCCCGCCGGCGCCTTGCGGTAGGTGCCGGCAAACACGTCCGGTTCCAGGGTGGCGCAGTGCACATGGGTGCCAAGTTCCACCTCGTCACTGCCAACTGATGGCGCGTTGCTGGCCCACTCCAGCAGGGCTGGCGACTGGTGGATGTAGTCCAGGTCAGACTTGGAGTAACCGCGCTGGGCGCGGTACTCGGCGTTCGTGAGGTTGAGGACTTGGTGGGCCATTACTTGGTGCCCTCCAGGCACAATGCCGAAAGCGCCCTGTGGCATCGAGAGGGGAACGCCTGCACCTCCGGGATCTCTCCGATAGCCATGCGCAGCAACTCTGCTAGCTCTTCCACCTGCTCCCGCAACATCACCAGATCAGACTGCTCGCCATTGGCATACAGCCGTAGGCCGGTCTCGGCGATCTCGTCAACGGTGAGGAAGAATGACGGCATCCACTCCTTCGCCGTCAGGCCCCAGCAAAGAACCTTGCCATCAGCCAGTTTGTACCAGCGCGGATCCCCGTTCGGGATGGTTGCGTGGGTGGTTCCTTCGGGTGCTGCTGTCCAGTCGATAATCATGGTGTTTCTCCTGTTTTTTGTGTGTGGACCGCCGCAGCGGCCCGTATTGTCTCATTCGGTTAGTAGTGGATCCGCACGTTCGGAACCAGCCCAGTCCCGATCGCTGTCAGCACGGCCTTGCCAAGCTCAACATCGATCCCGGTCTCGGCCATCAGTGCATTCAGCGCGGCGCGGTTGATCGCCGTGCGGTGCGCCTTGTCCTCCTCGCGGGTTTTGCGGGCAATCTCGGCTTGGCGCTCTTCCTCTGCCATGCGGTCACGCTCAGCTTTGGCCGCTTGCTGCTCTGCCATGTACTGGCGATCGGCCGCTGCCTGCTCGGCTGCAATGCGGCGTCGCTCAGCTACTTCGGCGTCCGCCAGTCTGCGTTGCTCGGCCTCCACTGCGCGTTGCTCTGCCAGCTTGGCGTCAAGTTTGGCTTGTTCTTCCCGCTGACGCGCCTCGGCTGCGCGGAGTTCGGCGTCTTCGCGGTCACGGCGGGCACGCGCCTCTTCCTCTTCGCGGGCTTTGCGGGCGGCCTCTTCGGCGATCAGGCGGTCTCGATCTTGCTGCTCGCGGATAGCGGCCTCTTGGCGCAGGAGTTCCAGCTCGGCAGCGGTTGCCTCTTCACGCTCCAGGCGCTCCAGGGTATCGCGCAGCATGGTGATGGCTGTCTCGTGGGCCGCCTTGGCTTTCTTGCGCAGCTCAGGCCAGAAGTCGTCCAGGCTTACCGCCTGGACTTCGGCAAGCTCAGGGCGCACAGAATCGCTTGTGGTGAATTCCGACGCGCATCGGGTAGGGATGCCTACCAACATGGCTAGGATTGCATCCTGAGCAGCCTGAGCCCGCTCCAGCGGCTCAAGAACGGTCGCCTTGAGGTTGTCGAATCGCTCAATGCTCTCGCGTGCGTTCGCTTCCAGGATCTTCGGAATAGCCTTGATGGCTCGCAGGTGATCGCGGATTGGCTTGTCGATGGCGGTCTTGCTGCTTGCCACCTTGGCAGCCAGCGCCTTGATGTTGGCGCGGCCTTCCGGCGTCTCAACGTCCGGCACCTCGGTGGTGACTTCGGCCTCGACCTGCTTGTAAAACGCTTCCAGCGCCGTTGCAGTAAAGTGCGCCGGGATGCTTGGCAGGTTTGCCTCGTTAGCGTCGGCCGGCGGGAGGGTGATCAGTTCGCTAGTGGTGGTCATGGGTATCTCCTGTGGTTGTCGCCAGCCCGTATTGGCTGGCACAGGGAAAGAATACACCGACAAGAATTTAATGCAAGAGGAATTGCGTAAATAAATAACCCCGCTCGGGGCGGGGCTTGGTGTTTAGTGAGTGCGCGTTACCGTAATGGTTCTAGCTTCGCCGTCCTCCAAGAAGGTGAATCTCCTATCGGCAGTTGATGCCAGCACGTGAAATGAGTTCCTGATCCGCTTCTTGTCGGTGATGCTGTAGGCTCTTGATTCACCAACCTCCAATTTTGATGCGTAAACCTTCCCGTTTCGCTCTGTTGGCGCTACTGGCGCTGGCTTGGTTCGATAAAATTTCAGCACAATTTCAGCCAGTTGCCTGCCGTTCTTGGGCAGCTCAATCGCCCCTCGGGCCATTCCATTGATGGTGTTTAGCTGTTCAAAAGATAGGGACTTTGACATTCCATCAAGCAATTTGTCCAGGTTGTCATCAATCGAGATTGCTATCAGCTTGCCATCAGATTCAATTTGACGGTCTCTGATCATTTCGCTAAGTATTTCATCGAACGACCCGCCGCTAGCTATCTCGACCTTGAAGTAATCTCGCTTGATGACGTATCCACGGATCCAGCTTGTATGAACCCAGTCGCTTCCTGTGATCTTTGCTCTGGAGTGGATCATGTCGATGATTGCTGATTTGGTTTTTGCGGTCATTTGCGGGGGGCTCCGGTCATGCGCATCTTCTTGCCGCTGGCGTCAGTCTCAGCGGCACCGGAGGAAATCAATCCTGAAACAACGGAGTCGAAAATGGCATCACAAAACTTTCCGTTATGACAGAGGCTCTTGCGGCGTTTAACTTGCGCTTTCACCACCGAAACATAACGCCACCCTTCCCAGTCATCTTTTTTGTGATCCGCATCAATCATGTTTACTACTGCGCGCTCCATTGCCTCAGCAATGCAATCATCGTTGCGCTCACTATCTGCCACATAAAAACCAACCCTCACAAGAAGCCATCTCGAAAGGGCTTTGCGATTAGTTGGGAGAATGCGTACTCCAGTTTTTACCAAGCTTGCGAAGGTCTTGATTTCGTCGGTGAGATCATCGCCTTGGAAGAACTGTTCCAGCAAGGTCAATTCTGCCGAAGAGTTTTTTGGAAGTGGTGCGAATTCGTTGCTCAGTGAGTCAATGATCGCGGATTGGATTGGGGTTAGGGTTTTCATGGTGTCGCCTCGCTATAGGCCGCTAGTGAAGTGCGTCGGCTGGCAATGCTAGCGTTTCACTGCCCCGGTGCCCCGGTGCCGACGAATTGAATCTTGCCGCATCCTCCTTGCCGCGTCAATCACGATTCAAATAAAATTTTCCGTTCGGCGCTCGCCACACCTCCAGCCAGTGGCGTCCGCCACTCCGAAACCTCCAGTTGATTTTGATTTTTCGCTGAAACCCAGTTCTGGCGCGGCTTTCAGAGGAGTTGGCAGAAAAAGGAAAACCGAATCTCAAAGATGAAACCCAGTAATGGCGCGGCCTGCCTTTAAGTATGTTACTTCTGTATTTTTTACTTATATTAAATATTATTATCTATTATTTTAATTAAAGAGGGGGGTACCCAAGTGCTTGTCTCGCATTCTCTTAAAATACCAGAATCCAGAATCACTATAAGGGCGTGCAAACATAAACATAAAAGTCCGCAAGCCGCATTATTGCTGGGTTTTTTGGGTTTTGCACTTAGTCATTCTGGGTGTGTTTTTGACTGCATAATTTCCAAATCATTTCAAATTCAGATTTAACAATAATTTAACATTAGAAGTAACTTAGAAAGCTTGCTGCAAAAACCATTCTCCGTGCATAACTCACAATCACATATTCAGCCCCCGCCACAGCCATCCAGACGTAAAAAAGGCCGCTCATTGGCGGCCTTTTTCGGTGCTACATTCAGTCCCTACTTCCTCATCCTGATCTGCTTCCCGCTCGGGTCCATCTCCACCTTGCCGCCCAGCATCGCCAAGGCGTTTTGCATGGCGTCCTGGTTTGCCCCGTCCAGCTGCTTCTGGATCTGCTGATAAAACTTGCGGCGCTTCATCTGCGCTTTGATGACGCTCACGTATCGCCAGCCGTCCTGATCGTCCTTGCGGCGGTCTATGTTGATCATCTTGAGTATTGCCGCCTGCACTGCTTCCAGCTTGGCCTCGATGGTCTCCTCGGTGGCGCCCTCGTTGATCTTGAGGTTGCTGGTCAGGTGCTCCAGGCTCTGCAACACCAGCATTAGCGCGTAACGCACGTAGGCGCTCTCAATGCGCGCCCCGTCGCAGCTGTAGTTACCCAAGGCCATGATGGACGACAACGACATCACACGTTCAACCAGGCGGGCATAGATGGCCCCCACGCGGGGGTGGTTGCGGTAGTGGTGCTGGTCGTAGTGCTGCAGAATGGCGCACATGTCTCGCTCGGCGTCCGGCGTGATGTCGTAGCGAAACGGTGACCCGTTGAACTCGCTGTCCACACTGTGCTTGCTCTCGTCGTCGGCCAGCTGACAGATGAGCCCAATCTGCGCCTTCAGCATCTCGAATTGCATATCCTGGCCACCGATCGGTGCTTTCTTCAGGTCCGCAATAGTCAGGCGCTGCGGGGCCCGCTCGATGCCGCAGTCGTTGATGAGCGCCCGCCCAAGGAACCCCGACTCAATACTATCCTCGTCAACGATGGCGGCCAGCTTCTGGGGGGTTGAATAAGCCAGCAGGTGCAGGGACGGATTGCGCACCCCGTCCCGCGCGGTGATCGCCCGCTTGTCGTGGTCGGCCAGCTTTCGCTCCAACTGCTCGATCTCCAGCTGTGCCTTTTTGATTCGTCCCTCTTCGTGATCCTGGTTCATGTGGGCGATAGCCTCTCTCTTAGCCTCGATCACCTTCTCCACCCTGGCGCGGGCCGTCTCGATATGCGTCAAGAACTCGTCCCGGTGGAGCTGGGACAATTTGTAACAGGAGGTGGTGGAAAGTTCCATCAGCGTGCTGATCACGTTCGACATGTGCTTGTTCTGCTGGCTTCCGGAGTTGGACGACAGGATCTTCTGGGCCTCGTCCACGACGTAGAAGCAGTGCCCGTTGTCATAAATGGCCGAGCGGATCACGTCC
>JACCDT010024885.1_pt1 | contig 13287 bp, 17 predicted proteins | sample 7446291 | NCBI WGS metagenome assembly JACCDT01 (sample SAMN15323446, study PRJNA562643) | freshwater metagenome | isolation source: river surface water | place: USA:Blue River Watershed | collected 2017-08-17
ACGATGTAGTCGCACGCGGTGAGCGTGGGGTGCGCCTTGGGCGTGGCGATGGCGATGAGGAACCGGCTGTCCCCAAGCGCCGCACCGTCCCCGCCGCTCTGGTAGACCTCCACCTGGTACTGCAGCGGCGCATCGCCCTGTGCGAGCGCCACGGGCCACGGGCGAGGGATGATCCAGCGTCGCGCGTACCAGTGACCACTGTCCAGCACGACCCACCGGAACGCATACGGCTCGGTCACGAACGAGCGGTGAAGGTTTCCTTCGGAGTCGGTCCACCGGATCGCGAACGACGCCGGGACCTGCCCTCCGCCAGCGCCAGCCGGGCGCGGGTCGCTGACGCCGTAGTCGTAGTCAGTGTCCCATGTCGTCTCGTCGACATAGACCGGCGGCGGCGGCTGGAGCTCGGCCGACGTGGCTCCGTCGATGCTGGCGACCATGCCGCCTGCCGTCACGCGGACGCCCTGCGACTCGACGGTGCGGAGCGATGCGCTGCCGACCGTCTCGAGGCGGAGCAGGTCGATCTGCCGGCGCTGTGCACCGGTCGCGATGGACGTCAACACGTGGAACGGGAACACGAACGACCCCGCCGACACGGCCCGCATGCTGGGCAGGTGGTTGCGGATCATGCCAGCCAGGAACGAGCCGGATGACCAATACGCCTGGTAGATGTCCGCCGTGTCGGTGCCGTACGCGCAGACGGGAGCCATGCGGAGGAAGGCGGAGCCGTCGGCGTCGGACAGCGCTGGGCGCGCGATGTGGCCGACGTAGTACTGCGAGAGCGGCAGGACGCCAGCGCCAGGGTTCTCAGCGCCCGGCAGGTTGCTCTGCCGGTTGATGAGAGGGAACAGCGGCGAGGCGGTGGACTCATCCCACACGGCGCGGCCGCCGAGTCGCACGCCGCCAAGCGCGGTCTGGCTGATGCCGGTGTGAACGCTCGAAAAGTACGCAATGTCGAGGCCGAAGTTCCCGATCCCGCCGCTGTCGGGGATGTGGCAGCCGTCGCCGCTCCATGCGACGTAGTAGCGGCCGGTCGAGTCGGCCTGCACGACCGTGGCGCAGTGCACGCGCGTCGTCGCCTGCGGCGTGAGGAACGGCCCGCCGGTGGTCTCGCCGGCAGACATGTCCGACAGGAGCCGCGAGACGGCGCCGTTGAAGTGCGCCACGACCACGTTGGAGCCGACGAGCGCGGCTGCCGCGGGTAGGCCGTATCCGAAGGTTCGGTTGCTGGCCGACGTGAACGCAGAGTCGCGCCGGTAGATGACCGTCGACGTGTTGTGCCCGCAGACGATCCAGAAGTGCGTCGCGTTGGAGAAGAACTCAAGCGTCGACGACTGGATCGCGTTGCACGAGGTGTGGATCGACGACGTGCTCGGCATCGTGTAGGAGCTGGCCGCGTCCACGCTGGTCCCGAAAACGGCACTCTGCGTGCCGTCGGTGCCCACGATGGCGAAGCGCGTGCCCACCACGGCGCACTTGGGGAAGCGGGTCATCCCTCCGGCCACCTCGGCGGGACGCGAGACCTGGACCGCCGGACGGCCATCGCTCGGCAGCTCGAAGAACGCGTAGAAGACCGCGTCCTCGCCGAGGTCGTGCCACACGACGAGCGCCAGCGTCTTGCCGCTCACAGTCGCAACGGCCATGTCCGCGTGCCGCAGCGAGTTGTTTCCGCGGATGAGCGGATCCGTGCGTGCCTGGCTCGGGCGCGGACCCTGACGGCCCAGCGACACCCACGAGCCGTCAACCTCGTCGTGAGCGAAGGTGCCATCGTGCGTGATGGCCACAATGCGGCCGTCCTGAACCACGATGGAGTGCGCGCCGCCCTCGTCGTCGGAAGCTGGCGTAACGTCAGCAAGCGAAGGGAGCGTCTCAACCCCGTGGCGCTTCGCGATCGCGCCGTCGTGGAGGAAGCGCGCGTCGTAGACCTCGGCGTTGGTCGGCGGAACAGCAACGAACGGGTGGACGTTCTCGCCCTTGCCGCCCGAGATCGGCACGTCGATCGGTCGCTTCTGGAGGCTCATGGCACCGGGCCGATCGCTGCGGCGATGCGGTCGATCGCCTCCTGCAGGTTGGTTGGAGCCGGTGAGGCCCAGTCGCCAGACGATCCGGGCGTGTACGGCACCGCGGACAGCGACGCCTCGAGCGCGTCCACGTCGAGCGACACGTCGGACAGCGCGCGCTGCACGCTCTCCTCGCTGCCGCCGGCTTCGACGTTGTACCTGGGGGTCTGAGGAGGCATCACGTATCCGCGCTGGTGCTCGAGTAGGCCAGCGCCTCGTGCCAGTCGACGCGCACGGTCAGCTGCCACGTTCCGGCGGCGTCCATGGCGGCGGGGTTGCGGATGGCGATCAGCTGGCCCGGAGCGAGCACGATGGGCGCCGACTCGGTGGCAGCGAACTCCCACAGGACCTCGGAGAACGCGCCGGCCGCGCCGACGTGCGTCAAGGACATCTCGGCGATCTGGTTGGTCTCGTAGGTAATGCCGGTCACGGTGAGCGCGCCCGTCGTGGCGATGCTTGCGGCACCACCCTGCGCTAGCTCGATCTCCGAGTCGATGCTCGTCGAGCCCTTCTTCGCGACCGTCGTGATCGACGTGCCGCCGGATGCTGCCGCGCCGGAGCCGCGGTAGAGCGCCAGCCTGCGGCCGGCGGTCACGGGCGTGGTGTAGGCCACGATCGTGGTGTACTGGAGCCGGATCCGTTCGATGTACGCGTTGATCGAGCCCGCGCCGGGGTCGAGACGCATCGCGAAGACGCTGGAGTTGGCCGCCAGCGCCGCCGCGATCGTTCCGGTGGTGCCGGCGATCGCGAAGTTGCGCGAGCTGCGCGGGACCGTGCACGACCGGATCGCCTTGTTGGCGTTCTCGACCGCCGTGTTCCCTGCTACCGCTCGCCCGTCCTGCTCGTATGCCATGAGACCCTCACGCGATGGTGTAGACGAAGCGGCGAGTGCCGCTCACGAGGCCGCCAGACCGCGCGCAAGCGATGGTCACGCGGATGGTGTCGTTGCTGGGCACCATCGCGGCGACGGTGAGCGGCTCGCGCTCGAGCTCGTCGTCGGTGGCGCTGGTGGGCGCTGGGGAGATCAGCACGCTCTGCGTCGTGGTGGCCCCGACGTGGGAGAAGGTCGTGGTGATGGAGTCGCGCGGCACGGTGCCTGTGTCCACGTCGATCTCGTAGAGCGTCCCGCCTGGGGCGCCGTCCACGCCGCGGTAGGCCAGCGAGCTCCACGTGGTTGAGCCGTCGCCGATCTTGAAGCGGAGCGTGTCCGTCTCGATCCCCAGCTCGCCGCTCGCGAGCGTGGGGTTGGCAGACGTCCAGTTGGCCGCCGTGTCGTGCCGCAGCTGGATCTGGACGGCCATCAGGCGCCCCCGCCGTCGATGGGATCGATCCCGCCGTAGACACTCGAAGCGTTGCCGCCGTCGATGTTGCCTGAGCCACCACCACCGCCGCCGATCGACGGCGCGGCAGGGCCCTGGTCAGACCACACGCCAGCGGCGTACGTCCACAGGTGCCCGGTGCTGGACACGACGCACCTGGTGAAGCCCTGCGCTCCGCTGGGCACGGCCGAAACACGGCGCACGAGCTCGATCCCGGCCCCCGCGTCGTAGACAAGGCTGGTGTAGGTGGTCACCGGCCGACCCTCCGGCTACGCTTGCGGGCATGCGAGCCCTTGCGGTGGTCCTGTGCCTGCTCCCTGGCTGCGTCTACCACGTCGACGGTCCCAGGGACGGCGGTATGCCTGATGTGTCGGGATGCTGCGATCTCGCCCCCGAGCCGGCCATGTGCTGCCTCCGTGACCCGGCCAACATCTACAGCGGATGGGGCTGCGCCACGGTGAACACGATCGAGAACTGCGGCGGGTGCAGTGTGCGATGCGGCGTCGGAGAGGCGTGCTTCGACCCTGGGTGGGCAGACGGCGTGCGCCTGTCCCCATACTGCCGAGCCACGCGCTAGCACCCCGATCACCACCGGTCGCCTCCGACCACGTCGCGGACGCGCTTCGGCTGCGCACGGTCGCGCGCGACGATCTGCTTGAGGATGCGCTGCTCGACCAGCGCGCGCTCGCGCACCAGGTCGGTGACGTCGGACTCCTCCTTCGCCAGCACCTTGATCGCGCTGTCCAGCGTGATCCACTCCTCCCAACCCGCGCGGCCGTCGTATGGGTCGGAGCCAGACGAGAGGTCCGTGGGGCTCGGGACGTACGTCACGCGGATGGTCTTGTCGGAGCCCCATGGCGGGGCCCAGTAGATGTCCTTGTCGCCGCGCCACTGGTAGGCCGTGGTCGTGATCACGCCCCACTGGCCATCCTGGATGTTGAGGCCCGCGCGCTCGCCCATCATGAAGCGCGGCACCGGCCACGAAAGGCCGCTGTCGTCGATGACGTCGACGGCGAGGATCTTGTAGGGGTAGACGATCTCGCCTTCGCCTGGCTCGGTGAGGATGGTCGACGAGGCGGCTCCAGCGGTGGCCGTGAAGGTGGCCTCCTCGACGAAGTCGGACTCGTCCTGCTCGACGATCAGCGCGTAGAGCGCCGCGATCGACTGGTTGATGTACCGCGTCACCTGAGCGTCGGAGACGTGCTCAGAGTTCTCTGCGTCGGCGCGGTCCCGCACGTCTGCGATCAACCCGGTCAACGTGCGGGACCTGGCCATGTGTCACTCCGCCTTGATGGATCGGATGATGGCCGCGAGCGCCTTCGCGTCGCGGTTCTCGAACGCCATGAGCATCTCCTCGGCGAGCGCGTCCGAGCCGTCGTCGAGGTCGGTTTCACCCGACATCGGCTCAGGCTCGGACGGCTCGTCGAAGATCGAGCCCAGCATTCCGGGGCCCTCCTCCATCACGTGCCCTTGCGGGGGGTGCCGCTGTTGCGGAGCACGATCATGAGGTAGACGCTGGAGCCGGTGGCGGGCGCGGTGGCGGAACCGCCAGGCGCGTTGCGGATCGAGAAGGTGCCGTCCGTAGAGACGGTCTGCTCGATCACCTGCCAGCCGGTGTCGGTGGCAGAAGCGTGCAGCGGGCCGAAGAACACGCCGAAGAACGCCGGATACTTGTCCGGCGCTGCGGCGCTGCCGAGCTGCACGTCGAAGGTGCCCGTGCCGAGCGCGGACACGACCACGCCGTTCCCATCCTGGCTCGAGACCGTCGACGTAGCGCCGAAGGTCACGCGCGAGTACAGGACCACGAGATCATTGTCCAGCGACTTGAACGGGTTGGGGGTGAAGAGGCGACTGGCCATGATCAGGTCGTCCCGATCAGGAAGTTGCCGTTCTTGCCGGGCGCCTCACAGATGAGGTTGCCGCGCGACACCACCCGGAGCTCCACCGCGTCGGCCGCGGCCTGGCGGAGGTAGGGCATGCCGTCATCGTCGAGGAAGTCGACCAGGTTGCCCATGGTGCAGAGCTTCCACGTGTCGAGCTGGCCCGCGAGCAGGCGGCCCTTGGGCGCGCCCGGATCCGCGATCAGCTTGCACTTGCCGGCGGGGCCGCCGACGGTGATCGCCTCGATGCCCACGCCGGCCTCGGTCATCACCGTGCTGACGTTGTAGGTGCCGGCCGCCTGCAGCGCGAAGCTCAGGGCGAGCCAGTCCTCGGTGTTCAGCACGCCGAAGTCCGCCTCGGACTCCTCGACGCTGAGCAGCTTGAGCGCGCGCTGCACGCCCTCGCGGATCGGAAGCGCGCTGTAGTCGGCCCGGAGGCCGCCGAGGCGCGAGTCCGTGGTGCGGTCGACATCGTAGAACGCGGTCGCGCTCGGCGCCGAGTCCGGCACCCACGCGCGGTAGCCGTCCCACACCGCGCCGAAGTCGCCGGAGCGGAAGATGTAGTCACCCACCGCAGCGGCAGCGATGCCAGCGGTCCAGTTGCCGGTGGCGGTCAGCGAGCCGGTCGAGCGGTCGACCGCCGACAGCGTCACGGTGCCGGTGCGCAGCGAGCCGCTGGTGCCGTCCGTGGTCGCGAGCCGCAGGACCATCCCCGGCTCGTAGTAGACCACATCGAGCGGGTTCGCGAGCGTGATGGTGGCCGAGCCGACGGTCGAGCTCGAGCTGATCTGCCCGAGCGCGCCGCCGCCGTTGCCGAAGATGTAGCGGAGCAGCGAGCGCTTGACCGTGGTCATCGCGCCGCGGACCTGGAAGTCTAGGGTGTCGATGAAGGACCCGATGTCACGCGAGCCCTTCTTGATCGCCTCGCCCGTGATCGCGCCGAAGCCGTAGTAGTTCTTGGTCGTGACCTTGAACGCCTTCTGCTTCGTGCCCTCGACGAGGGCCTGTGCGGTCGCGAAGTCGGCGCCGACCGACTGGGGGTTGCCGTAGACCACCGGGACCTTGATGACCTCGCCGAATGCAAGATCGGTGTCCTTCGGCAGCATCGCCAGGAAGGGCGCCGTCTTGTAGAACATGTCGACGGGGAGCCCGTTCGGATAGCGCTCCTTGAGGATCGCGCGGATGTCCGTGAACGTGAGAGCAGCCATGTGAGCCAGTCCTTCGGGACCGACTCACCACCAGGCTGTCAGCCCCTCGTGCGGGCTTCGGCTGCCTTCTCCGCGTAGAGCTTGTGACCGAGTTCGATCGCACGTCGTCGTGCGTCTCGGTCCTGCTGCGCCGAAGTGGGCTTCACCTCGCCCGCGTTTGCGGGAGCCGCGCTCCGTGTCCCAGCATCAGCGCTGGTGATGGTACGCGGCGGTGGGTTGCCCTGACTCGCTGGGGGCTGCGTGGACTGGACTGCGAAGCCGAGACGCTTCGCGATGCGCTCATTCTGCTTGAGCCGCTCGAACCGCGCAAGCGCACGCTCGTCGAGAACCTTGGCAGCGCTCCGCGCACACGCGTTCGGGTCGGAGATGTCGAGACCGTGCTCGCGGGCGTAGTCCGGCCACGACTCCTCGGCCCACTGCGCGATCCACCTGCGGGCGCCAGCCGGATTGGCACGGATCTCCTCGGCTGCAAGGGACAGATCCTCGGTGGCCTCAGCGGCGGACAGGACGGCTCGGTACGCGTTGGCCTGGGCCGCCTCGATCTGCCGCGCTCGCTCGGCCTCGGTCTGCTGACTCCACCGCTCCTGTGCGGCCTTCAGCTCCTCGCGAAGCTCGCTCACGGTGCGCTCGAGCTGGGCCTCCTTCGTGTCGCCAGCAAGGCGCTTGGCGAAGGCCGCTGGGTCCTCGCCTGCGGCCCGCTGGAGCCACGCGCGTGGGTCCTTGACCTTGAGCGCCTCGAGCTCGCGCCGCTGCGCCTCCCGCTCGGCAGCGGTCTTGCCGTCGTCGGCGATGCGCTTCTCGATGGACGCGAGCTTGGCCTTGAGCTCGCGGTTCTCGCGGGCGGTCTTGAGGGACTCGGCCTTGAGCGCCTTCTCCTCGGCGCTCTCGACCTTCTCCGGCGGCTTCGCGTCGGCCTTGGCCTCGGCGGGCGGCGGGGTGGCCGGCGGCGCTGCGGTCGTCGTGGTGGGCTGCTCTGCGGTGGCGGTGGTGGCTTCGCTCATGTGCTCCGTTGGCTCCTCACGCGGCGGCCATGGCGGGGCCTGCCCCCGGTGGCGCCATCATCGGCTGTGCTGGTGGCGGTGCCGCAGCCTGAGCGGCGCGGTTCGCCAGGTCGGTGGCCTGCGAGATGTACCGGCGCAGCTCTTCGAGGAGGTCCTCTGGGGCGCCGTCGGCCCGCTCCTTGAGGTAGCAGGCCGTCGCGTACTCCACCGCCTGCGAGAGGTTCACGCGCGGCTCGATGGTCTGGAATCCCTCGCCATCAAGGATCAAGTCGATCTGGTGGCGCACGTAGTCCAGCGCCGCCGTCGTCAGCGTCGTGTCCTCCTCGAGGTCGGGCATGTCGAGCAGGTCGCGTGCCTTCTCGGGCGAGATCATCCCGGCCTGCATGAACTCCTGCACGGCCTGGCGGCGCGCCGGAGGGCTCTGCGGCAGCATCGCCACCGGGAAGCACTGGAGGGTGAAGTCTTTCTCGGCGAGCTTGAGATCCGACCACTTCACGCGGCGGTTGCCCTTGCGCTCCATGGTGTCGACTTCGTAGCCGCGGATCGTGTTCGCCAGGTCGATGCACACGTGCGCCGCCTGGATCGTGAAGTCCTCGACGCGCCGACCCGGCACGATGAAGCGCTCGCTCTCGATGTCGTGGAACTCGCGAAGCGCCACCGCGGCGTCAAGCCCAGCGGGCTTGCTGCTCGAAGCAGACAGCTGCGAGACGCCCATGATCTCGTAGGCCCACCGGATGCGCTCCTGCACCTGCGAGTAGACCTCGGCGGGCATGATGGGCGGGGCAGGACGCATGGGCAGGTTGGCGCCGTTCACGATCCGGACGATGTTGCCCGGCTGGTTCGTGAGCTGCTCCTCCACGATCGCGCTCTGCGAGTCGACGAAGGTCGTGGGCGTGGCGTGGAGCCTGGTGTTGGCCTGGATGCACTGGAGCAGCGAGTTGATCTCATACTGCAAGCCATACATGCGCAGCGCTCCGCCTCGGCCCCAGAAACCAGTGGGCGGGACCTCCCAGCGGAAGAACGCGAATGGGAAGCGCGGCGCCGACCACGCCTCATCGAGCAGCGTCCCACCCTCGCACGCAATGATGTGGCGTCCGGCCTCGCCATCGCAGCCGAGGTGCCACGACTCGACCACGACGATCGTGTCTGCGCCCTCCATGTCGAGGTCGTACGAGCCGATCGACGCGTCAGCCACGACGCGGTCAGACTTCGCGCTGGCCTGGATGGCGGCGATCCGAGCGGTCTTGCCGTCACCGCTGCCGAAGCGCTCGAGGAGGGCCTGCCGGTCGATGGCGGTGCGCTGGTAGAGCGTCCGAGGCGAGCCGCGCTCAGCCTCCCACGGCGGGACGTGGAGCTCCCACATGAGCACGCGCTCGCTGCGGATCTCGTTGCCCTCGACGCAGAACTTGAGGGCGCTCGTTCCGCACGCCACGCCCTCCTTGATGACCTCTGGAAGCGCCTTGTAGAAGCCCGACGCGTGCAGGACGCCCTTGGCGAACTTGTTGCGCTTCTTGGTGGCGCGCCGGATCTTGTAGTCCGCGCCGTTGGTCACGAACTCGGGCGCCGGCAGGCTCTTGACGAGCTTCGCCGTGATGGTGTCCACCACCGCACTGACGACGTTGTACCGCATGAGGTCGTCGCCGTTCTCGAGACATCGCCGAGCCCGGCCCATTCGGCGCAGCGACGCCCACTTGCGGCCGTCGTAGAGGCGCCACGACGTGAGCATGTCGGCGAAGCGCCACGCCTCGCGATCGGCGATGAAGTCGCACGACGCCATCGCGTGCTTGTGGGCGTCTCGGTCTGCGAGCCACCAGCGGTGGTTGATCTCTGACGGCTTCATGATGCCTCCTGCTCAGGCGGGAACAGGACACGATCGATGTCGTCGACGGCGCGGCGCTTGGCCTCGCTGATGGCCGCAGACACCACGACTTCACGGGGCGCGGGCACCGCGTGCGGGATCCCCGACGCTGTCACCTCGACAGAGCCAACCCGCACGGTGACCGACGACGCGCCGCGCGCGATGAGCTCGTCCACGAGCTGGATCACCAGTTCGCCAGCGGGTCCCGCTTCGCCTTCTCGTGCCTGTGCTTGATCCTCTGTTCCCATGCCTGCTCCTCGCTCAGCACTTCGGGCTGGCGAATCCACGCGGCCCGCCACGACTGAGCGGCGCGCCACGCGTAGAGGAGGGCGTCAGAGCAGTGGTTGGGCTGCGACTTGTCGTTGTCCAGGCCGCCCGCGGCCCACTGCAAGGCCTCGAGTTCCTCCACCAGCATGACACACTCCGGCTCCAAGAGCAGCACCTCCGCCCGCTCGAAGGCGCCGTTGAGCAGCTTCCGGAATCCCAGCTTGTTCCGCTTCTCGGCCGGCTCGACGGGGATGCGGTGGCGGATCCGCATCTCGTTCGCGTATCCCGAGCCGAGCGCGCCGATGTCCATGACCACGCGGCACTCGGGGTAGAGCGCGATCACGGCCTGGATGCGCTCGGCGATCGTCGACGGGATGAGCCCTGCCTCAGCCCAACCCTTCACCACGATCGTCTGCGGGTGGTCCTCGTGCCAGAAGCACAGGGCGAAGGCCGTGGTGGGCTTGATCTCGCTGCTCCCCAGGTCGACGCCGAGCACCGGGTGCCACCCGTCCACCTCTGGCAGCTCGTGCACCGCGTTGCGCGTGCGATCGAAGCGGTAGACCAGGCCCTCGCCGGAATCGATCCACTGGCCATCGCGGAGCTGCGCGCGGGTGACCTCGTCAAGCAGCGAAAGGTTGCGCTCGTACTCCTCGGCGTTGAGGTGCGGGTTGTCGGCCAGCTTCGCCGGGACGAACGCACGCGATGGGTCGCCTGGCGAGACGAAGCGGCGCTTGACCCACGCGTGGCCGATGCCGCCCGGGTTGGTCGCTGCGCGCATCGCGAGCGGGATCCCGTCGCTCGCCTTCCGCCGGATGCGGCTCATCAAGTACCGGTACGGGGCTTCTGGCCACTGCGTCAGCTCGTCGATCGAGATGCGATGGAACTCGGCGCCCTGGTAGCGGTAGACGTCGTTCGGCGTCTCACAGAAACCGAACTGGAGGCGGGCCCCGCTCGAGAAGCGGAACACCTTGCCGATCTCGTTCCACGCCACGCCGTCGCGGCCCGCAAGCCAGCCCTTCGCTCGGTCCATGATGGCACCCGGAAGCGCCAGGTCGGGCAGCGTGCGGCGCAGGATGAGCCCCGAGTATCCCGGTCGGTCGCACCACCGCAGGTGGTCCATCAGCAGGCAGTCGCTCTTGCCGCCTCCGGCCGCACCACCGTAGAGCGCCTCGAAGGTCTCCAGGGCGAGGAAGCGCGCTTGTGGTGGCGTGGGCTTGTGCGGGCAGTATGGGATCCCGCTGTCCGCAGCCTTGGCCTTGGCGGCGTCGATGCGGGCGCGGAGGCTGGCGAGGGGGTCGGTCACGGCCTCCACTCGATCTGGTGCCTCAGCGCGAGCACCTGGACGCTCGGCGTCAGCCACGTGCACCGCTTCGGCTGCCCGCACAGGTAGCACACGAGAGCGCGGGCGATGCCCTGCTGTCTGCGCGTGTCGCGGACGTAGACGTACGCCAGGACCCCAGGCGAGCCGCACGCCCACCCGTAGATCCGATCGTGGTCGTCGACGTCGCACGCCACCGCGAGCTTGTGCCGCCGCATGTCGCGGGAGATCCGCTCGCGGATCAGCTCCTTCCACGCCTTCGGCCTCGCTCCGGTCATGTCGGCCAGCTGCGCGCCGCTCGACTCGGCCCACGAACTCGCGATGTAGCCGGCGTCCTTGTCGACGCCGTCGACCGCCAGCACGCCAGCGCGGATGTAGACCGACGCGGGCAGCGCGGGCACCTCGAGAAGCTCAGCGGCGGTCACTGGCCACCTCCCAGCCGGCGGATGAGTTCGGCGCGCTGCTCCTCGGTGAGCAACTCGATCGCGTCCGCGGCGATGCGCTCGGGCGTGTCGCCGGACGGCGCGGGCTTCTGCGTCACCGTGGCGTCCACTGACCGCGCCTCGCCGTACGTCTTGCGGTCCCACTTCGACAGGAGCCACTGCGCGGTGGATGCGCGCACCTTGGCCGAGCCTGGGTCCTCGGTGATGTCGTCGGGGCCGGACAGCGCGATGCGACGAAGCACAGCCTCCATCCGCTCGACCTTCGTCGAGATCGCCGCTGCCATGAGTCGGCCCCAGCCCTCCGGGTCGCGCTCACACCAGCCGAGCATCTGGTTGTACGTGAACCCGGTTCGCTTCTCGATCGGGATGGCCGCCGCGCGCTGCGTCACGCCGCTAGCGATGGCCTCAAGCCACTCGGTGAGCGCCGATTCTCGCGCGTTTGCTTCGGAATCCAGCGCCGTCATGATCTTCTTCGTCCTTGCCATCACACCACCTCCACGCGAACTCGTCCCCACCACATGGCGACGAAGAACACGTCTCCTGGGTTGAGCCACGGCCAGATCCCACCTGGCACCCGCAGCGCGTACGGCCTCACTCCGTACACCGCCTCGTACGCGCTCAGGTGGTCAGCCACGCCGTCGAGGTACTTCGCGAGCTCGGGCTCGATCCACCGCCCTCTTTCGGACGACGCAAGCGCCATCACGAACTCCACCGCGTGACGTACGCGTGCACCGTTGCCTTGACCTCGGCCGCCGTCATCGTGTCTCCCTCGTACTCGCCGCGCGCGTTCGCCGCGAGCAACAGCAGATCGTCGGGCTTCTCGCCCACCTTGCCCACGTAGATGCTCCACACCCCGCGTCTCGCGTGGAAGTAGAACGGGCGCTCCTCGCCGTCCTTGGCGATGTACCCCTCGGCCTGCACGCACAGGTCACCATGCGGCTCGGTCTCGTATCGGATCTCAGCAGCCATCACACACCGCCCTTCCTGCGCTTCGGCGCCTTCACCCACCCCGTCGGCGGCTCCACTACCGTCACGGTCACCACGGCCCGGGGCTCCGGCGAGCACACCTCCACCAGCGTCGGGTGCGGGGCGCTCACGCGCTTGTCATTGGCCCACAGCGCGCCCTGACAGCCGTCGAGGATGGCCTTGCACACGTTGTCCGTGTCCGGGATGCGGCGGTCCTTCGTGTACAGCGCGATCTCGCACCGATACCAGGCGTCCTTCGGCCAAGGTGCGCGACGGTCGAGCGCAGACAACGCCGAGCGGAACACCAGGCCCTCGTAGGACTTCGTCCGCTGAGGCACGTACGCGTGACCCCAACGTCCTCGCCCAACTCTCTCCCACGGCCTCGGCTGGCCAGGGACCGTGAAGGTCACCGAGGTCATGGCTTCCACCTGGGAAACGCCTTGGCCATCGGGCCGAACGTGGCCTTCGCGGCCTTGTTGATCCCGGACCGCACCCGCTCCCTGCGGGCCTCGATGGCCTCACGGCGCATCCGCGGCGTCACTGCGGGGTCGTACGGCGGCGCGTCGATCCACAGTGGGTGCCAGGCTTTGAGCCTGACCACGGACGGGCCCCGCGGCTGTCGCAGCCACTCATCGGCCGGGACGCGCCGAAGCTCGATCCATCCATCGCTGTCTCCCGGCTCGTATCGCACCTCCCACGACGGCCACGCCCAGAACGTACCGTCCGTTGCGTACGCGCCACGCTCCCACGCCTCCACCCGCCGAAGGAGCCGCAGGTACAGGGCGAGGCGGGCAAGCGACGCCCTGGTTTCGTGGGCGTCCATGTCCGACGTGGCGGCACGGTGCCTAAGCACCGCATCGCGCGCCGGCCGCGGCAGGTCGTTTGTGGGCATCACGTCGAGGAAGAACCCCACCTCCAGCTGAGCGATCACGTAGTCGAGCGCCGCGCGCTCTGTTCGCGTCCAGGTCAT
>JACCDT010815638.1_pt1 | contig 13283 bp, 10 predicted proteins | sample 7446291 | NCBI WGS metagenome assembly JACCDT01 (sample SAMN15323446, study PRJNA562643) | freshwater metagenome | isolation source: river surface water | place: USA:Blue River Watershed | collected 2017-08-17
ATCAAGGCGATGGATTGATTGAAATCATCAATCTCGTAGAGGTTGTCGGTAATACGGTCACAATTCGCTATATCGAAGATAAGATCCGAAAGGAGCTCAAGTTTGAATTCAATGACGAAAGAGTCTTCGTCATCCAGACCGAATCGTTTCGGCTTGGAGGTGTCAATGCCAAGCAGGACCTCACTCTCTCTGGCGATTTCAAGAAATAGCTTCGCCTGAGGCTAAGGATTTGGAGGTTGCTTGGCTGCTTCCTGAAGCACCTGATTCGTGCCTGCGGGTAGGACCGTCGTTGTTACACAAAGAGTGGGCCCACCAAAGTTACAGTTCCCAGTGGAGCAAGAATTTCCGACGACACTTAAGTTTGCGGGTGAAGGAGCGGGCGATTCAATTTGCGCGGGGGCAACCGGATCAGACGTCTCCGCAGGGGGTATCAATTCTGTCGGAAAGGGTTCATCTTTTGGGCTTATAATTGCGGGAGCTTCTGTCCCTGCAGGAGCAGGTGCTGATTTTGCAGGGGCACTTTGAGTGACTTCTTCGGAGTCTTTGATTCCATTGCTATTCATGTCCCCACCGGTAATCAGATATCCAGCGCCGTAAACGGCACCGATCACTCCGATAGATCCCACAAACCAAAGTGCGGATTCATTCGTCCCCGATCCACCATCATCTTGGTTGTCTCCTGAGTTAGAGGGCGCCGCAAAGGGTTGAATGTCCCCACTGCCTGAAGGTGTGGGAAAAGGATGAGGGCCAATGTCCTCAGAAGTCGCGCCCAGAACTGGCTGAGAAAACGCTTCTTGTTGTTTGGATTCGAGACCCGATTTTTCTCTCGATTCTGTGGGTCCTGACGAACATCCCACAAGATTGATAAATGACAAAATGACTGCAACCGAAACCCACCTGCCCATAAGCGATCTCCTCGCCAATGCTATAGTGCAAATGTGGTGCCAGAAATTTGCTAAGAATTTTGGGCCTCGACTTGATTCTGCTGTACACCACGTGTCTCAGAGGTGGGGCATTCGTTCTTCGATTCGCTTAATGGCGCCTAATGGCGAGGATATTGGCGATCCAGACCTCACAGGCTTCACCTTTGTAGCGTTCGGTAAAGACCCCGTTGCCTTGACCGCGACGAGTAGTGCCTTCCAAGAATATTTTGACCTCGTCAAAACCGGCTTCGATGAGGATTTCTTTGAGCTCGGGGAGTGTCCAGATTCGCCAATCATAAGTGAAGGCGTTTCGATGGATCTTTCTTTTGCCCTTCTCGCGAAAGTGAATAGCGAATTTGGCTTGATGAGAAATCGGATCAAAAGTCTTTTGCTCCCAAAAATAATCAAGCGCTGGAGTTGTCTTTGTCTTTGCAATGCGACGAGAGTCCTTGCTTGGCTCCTGAAGCTGGGTGCCTCCCATGGCATCGAGCAAAAACAGTCCTTTGGGATTGAGGGAGCGATAGACAGTCTTAAAATAATCGCGAAGTTCTGTTCGGGTTTTAAAGATACAATACGAAAAATTGAGAGCGGAGGTGAGATCAACGCGTGCCGGCAAGCGACCCCGCACATCCTTTTGTAGAATTTTGAGTCGTGATTTTTGGAATGCCTTTAGGGGCTCGAAGTGAGTTTTCATTCCATAGCGCAAGGGTATCGAATCTAGATCCAGTCCCCAGGCCTTGTTGTTTCGGTTGATCTTGATCCACTCAACCGAGTGTTGGAATGTGCCACAAAAGTCCTCTCGATAGGTCGCGGGGTAGCGTTTGAAAATCTTCAAAAACATTTTTCGAAACCAACGAATATCAGAACGGGCATCGACGACGGCGGCTTCATACCAACTCAAAAATTGCTCTCGGCGGGAACTCATAGGACATTCTTACATTAAGTTTGTGAGGACGGTGGGTGAATTTTTGAGTGTTTTCTGCTCGTCAGGACCAAAAAGCTTGGGCATAGATGTTGCTTTCTTATGATCGATATGTGGTTTTTGGCGCTGGTTTTGGTTTCGCAATCTGTAGAAGTGGAGTCCCTGGCCCGGGAGCTTGACCTGCCCGTCATGGATCTGAGCCCAGAGGATTTTCAAGGGGATTCGAATCTGAAGGGGACATTCTTTAAATATGAACCCCCCGCAAATGGGCGGGAGCCATTTGGAATTTTGCGGCCGCTTCAGGACCAATCCTTCTCACAGCCCCGCCAGAATCAATCTTTTTGGCCTGTCATTATAGAAGGACGAGTCGCGGATGATGTGGCGAGTTCAATTCGAGATAAAGCAGATCAACTCAACCGCCAGCGTTCTGTGCGAGGACCTCGATTGTTTGGACTGGGTCGACTTCGAGTCGGTGAGAATGGGGAAAGCGATCTTGTACTGCCAGTGGAGCACCTCACTGGCGAAAGGGTGCCCAATCGGCCCGAAGATCGTAGATCCGAAGTCAACGATGCGTTCTTTGATCTTTTCATTCGATTTACCGAGGCTAAACTCATTCCTCTCGATTATCGTCATAGTAATGTTGTGATTGATGGGGCGACAGGTGAACTTCGGCCCATTGATTTGGTACTCACGACCTATGAAGAACTCGAGGCGACGATTGATACGGGATCAAAGCTCGGAAAATTTCGGGAGATCCAGCTTGCCGAGACGATCTTGGAGATAGATCGATCTAGTAGCGACTCCCATATGCTTGGGTATATTTGCCGAAGTATCATCAAGGATCTTCGAACGCGGTTTCCTGGCGCGGTCCCTCTCGAAGCCAAAATCTTGAAGAAGCGATCAGGGCAGTAAGCTTGTCGATTGTATAAGTTTGTGCCTAGTGAATGAGCTTTTCGATTCGTCGATCGGGAATGAGCCAAAGCAGTGCGACTGCCAAATAAAGAGCGATTGAAATCCATGGATTCCAAAACGCAAGTATCAAAGCGGTGAGATATGTGACTACCGAAACACATTCCTTTACTTTGCTGCTGATTGCTTGATGCAATGGCGAATCTGAATTGTGAATCTTGAGGAGAGAAAGCGTCAAAAGATAATAGGCAAAGCCTGCCATCAAAAGCACGAATCCATAAGTGGCGACAGGAAGTGGCGCAATTGTATTCTCGCCCATCCAGGCAGTCGTAAACGGAATGAGCGAAAGCCAAAAGAGTAAGTGGAGATTCGCCCATAAGACTCGTCCATTAATTTTGTGAGTCGCCTGAAAGAGGTGATGATGGTTATTCCAGTAAATACCCACAAATAAGAAACTAAGGACGTAGCTCAAAAAAACAGGGAGGAGGCCGGAGACGTCTTCCCAAGTCACTCCGTGGGGGACTTTGAGTTCGAGAACCATGATCGTGATAATAATGGCGATGACTCCATCGCTGAATGCTTCGAGTCTCGTTTTATTCATAGAGCTTGGTGAAGAGACTACTTATTCTTATTGATCTGAAGAATCGTTATTTGCTTTCGCTTAGACCGAATGGAATCTGCTATTTTTTTGGATTCAGCACCCTGTCCAGAGAGCTCGTTCAGTTTTTGGTCGATTTCTTTTTGCTTGGCTCCGACTTCCACCGCCTTGGCCACTGTGGCACAGAGGTCCTTACCCTTAAAAGGTTTGAACATGACATCCATGGCTCTCAGGCGCAAGGCTTCGAGAATTCCCTCTTGAGTTGCGTTGCCTGTCAAAAAAACAAAAGGGAGCTCCGGCTGCTCGCTTCGAATCTCTTCGAGGAGCTTGAGTCCATTTTTTTTGGGCATCGTGATATCACTGAGGACGGCATAAAAGTCATGGTCGCGAATGAGATTCATCGCTATTTCTCCATCTCCAGCGGTCACGACTTCGATTCCCAAACTGTCGAGATTGTCTTTGAGGACTTCTAAGAGTTCTTCTTCGTCTTCGATGATAAGGACTTTTCGCATACCTGACATGAGAACAATCTTATCGGAAAATACCATTCACCGAGAAGGTGTCCCGATTTTTTATGTTGTTTCCGATTCCCTGCCCTTGAGTTGGGTGATGCAGCGAAGCAAATTGTGATTCAAATTCTCTTGAACAATTGAGGGCTTAGCGTGGCTCAAAATTTTTGCGGTGAAGGCGCTAAAGTTTAATCATCAATGTTCGATATTTACTGAGAGAGTCGGCAAAGCGATTTTGCTTTTATTGGGGCGGTGCTGCTGACAAGGAGAGCCACCTTTTTGAAGGTGGGGGCTCCCATCAGTTTTTGAAACTGTGGGAGAATGCTCCAAGGACTCAAAGGGGAGTGAGAAGAAATTGAATCTTCTTACGTAAGAGTTGGATTTTTAAGGGGTGAGAGATGGATGAGCTTGAGCGCGAGCTAAAAGTTGGCTTTTTAGAAGAAGCCGCACAGCTCTTAGAGGATGCGGAACAGTTCTTTCTGCAGCTCGAAACCAATAAAGAAGACGTCACAATTATCGAAGCGATTTTTCGCTTAGCGCATAATCTTAAAGGCTCTGGCCGAGCGGTGGGCTTTGCTCAGGTCGCAGAGTTTACGCACGTCCTTGAATCTCTGCTCCTCAAAATTAAGAATAAAGAAATTTCAAGTGAGACATCGATCGTCAATCTGCTCCTACGTTGTAACGATCATCTCAAGGTCTGGGTCGGCATTCTCAAAGGGGATTTGGGAGCAAGTGTTGATAGCCACGAGCTCATCACCGAACTTCAAGCGGCGATGGCAGGTCAGTTATCCGCTCCCGCTGCAGCAGCACCGGCTCCTGCTCCTGTGGTCGAGGCGCCTCCTCCCGCAGAGATTGCAAGTCCCTATCCATCGGCGGATCAGTTTGATGAGTCATCTTCTGTTTCGGCGGACGATCTCATTGCGGCACTCAATGCTATTCCAGGTACAGTTCCTGCTCCTGCTGCAGTAAATCCTGTGGTTGAAGTCGAGGCGTTAGCTCCCGCAGCCGAGCCTGCAAAGCAATTTCACGCTGAAGCTGTAAAACCAGAGCCAAAAAAGGAAGCTCCTAAAGAAGCTGCCAAGAATAATGCAGCGAATGAGGACGAGAGTATTCGAGTGAGCCTCAAGCGAGTCGAAACTCTCATTAATAATGTGGGTGAACTCGTCATCATGCAAACTGTGCTCAATCAGCAGCGGCATTTAGTCCCTTCGCCGCTCTTGCAACGCACGATTGCTCAGCTCGCAAAGATTACCAAAGACATTCAGGACATAGCCATGGGACTACGAATGGTCCCGCTCAAACAGACATTTCAGAAAATGCAGAGAATCGTGCGAGACACTTCTAAAGTCCTCGGCAAAGATATTGAATTTACAATCCAGGGAGAAAACACCGAGCTAGACAAAACGGTCGTTGATCAACTCGGCGATCCACTCGTGCATTTGATTCGAAATTCTTGCGATCATGGTGTCGAAGATGCCGAAGGTCGCACAGCTGCGGGGAAGCCTGCCAAAGGAAAAGTCAGTTTGTCGGCCTTTCATAAGGGTGGACAAATCGTGATCGAAGTCAAAGACGATGGAAAGGGTCTGAACGCGGCAAAGCTCACAGAAAAAGCGATTGAAAAGGGAATCATTAAGCCGGGTACTGTGCTGTCGGAGAAAGAAGCGCACCATCTGATTTTTGCAGCTGGATTTTCGACTAAAGCCGAAGTCACCGAAGTCTCTGGCCGAGGCGTCGGTATGGATGTGGTCAAAAACAATATTGAGAAGAAGCTTCAGGGCGAAGTTCAATTGGATACAGTTTTGGGCCACGGCTCGACATTTAGAATTATTCTGCCACTCACTTTGGCAATCATCGACGGAATGGTCGTGAGAGCGGGCGACGAACGATACATCGTGCCTCTCGCTCATGTCTTTGAATCCTTACAGCCGAAAGCAGAAGACGTTCACTTTGTCACGGGAGTGGGAGAAGTTCTCTCACTTCGGGGCGATCAACTCCCTTTGTATCGATTGGGGTTCGCACTCGGTCGTAAAGTGGCGCCCAAGCCAGCGCATCAAGCGATCGCCCTGATTGTACGTCAAGGAGACAGGCCTTTTGCCGTCCTTGTGGATGATATCTTGGGTCAACAGCAGATCGTGATCAAACAACTCGGCGTTGAGGTCAAGCATCTCAAAGGGATCAGTGGTGGCGCCATTTTAGGTGATGGTCGAGCCGCTCTCATTTTGGACTTAACGGAACTTTGTGGGCGCATGAGTCAGATCGGTCCAGCGCCTAAAGAAATCAGAGGAGTCGTATGAGCGAAGAAAAAGCAATCAGTGGTCTCAAGGATAAGCGATTTTTAGCATTCTCCTTGGGTGAAGAAGAATACGCAGTACCTTTGCTCTCGGTCAAAGAGGTGATTGCCATGCCAGAGATCACGGCGATTCCATACACTCCTCCTCATTTTTTGGGGATTATGAATTTGAGAGGGCAAGTCATCTCGGTGATTGATCTCCGTCTCAAATTTAATATGAAGGCAACGAGCAACCAAGAGACCGCTGTGATCATCTGCGATCTTTCGCCTCTTTGTTTGGGAATCGTGGTGGACTCTGTGAATCAAGTTTTGTCGCTGACTGAAGAAGACATTCAGCCACGACCCGAAGTCGAATCGAACAAAAAGACGGACTACATTATGGGCGTCACTCGGCATGACAAGAACCTTATCTTGCTGCTCGATATCGTTCGCACGCTCAATGTGGAAGATCACTTAGCAGCGAAGAACGCGATGAACGCTCAAAAGTCCGCATAAGAATTTCTTGGGGAGAATGAAGATGAAAAATACTTGGTCAATGAGAACTAAACTCGGAGTCCTTAATGCAACGGTGAGCCTCTTAGCAATTACTCAGCTGAGCATGATGGCCTATGTGCAGATCAAAACAATATCTGACAACAAAAAGGAGTTTGCGACGACTATCGGTGCAGCTGTCATTGATAAAATCGATCGAAATCTCTTTGAGCGATACGGAGACGTCCAGGCTTTTGCGCTATCAGAGCCTGCGCGAAGTAGCAATCCAAAACGGATCACTGATTTTATGAACGATATGATGACGACCTATGCACCGATCTATGACGTCATGATGGTTGTGAATTTAGAAGGCAAAGTCATTGCAGTGAATACGGTTGATAAAGCCGGTAAGCCTCTCGACACGGCCGCTCTCCTCGGTAAAGACTATTCACGCGAAGCCTGGTTCAAAGACAGTGTCTCAGGCAAGGTTGAGCCCGGCACAAGTTGGGTAGGGGACCTCAGTTATGATGCCGACATTGGATTAATTGCGAATACCGACGGGGCCGTGATGAATTTTTCGGCACCGATTCGAGACAAAGAAACTGGTAAAATTATCGCCGTCTGGTCCAATCGAATGAGCTGGAAAGATGTGGTCATTGCAATTACACACGAAGAACTTGCTAAACTCGACGGCTTTAAAGAAGGAAAAGTGCAAGCCGCCATGTTCAATCAAGACGGTCTCTATCTCATGCATCCTTTGGCTGAGTATGTATTAAAGGAAAAGGAAGAAGAAATCTCATTCCTCAAGGAGCAAGTGAAAAATGGCGCCGTCCTCCACACAGAGAATTTTGATATACCGGGCTTGCGAGGAGAGTTCTATGAAGTGAATGTGCTCTCGAAGGGGTATTCAATTTATCCAGGAAAAGGTTGGATCTTTAGAACTTGGGTGACGACAGAGGATCCGCATGTTTCGTTAGCTTGGTGGCAAGTGATTATGGGCCTTGTCTTGCAAGCAGGTGGATGGGTCGTTGGATATTTCTTGATTCGAAAACTGGCAAGATCACTTGAGCATGTCATGGAGAGCTTGCTCGGAGAGTCTTCTCAAGTCCGTCATACGGCTGGGGAGATCACTGTCGGATCTCAGAATCTGGCCTCGGCCACAACGGAACAGGCATCCGCTCTGCAAGAGACCGCCTCGTCTGTTGAAGAGATGAACGCCATGGTCAAAAAGTCCGCGGACAATGCAGCCCGATCTCGCGAAGTGGCTCAGCAGTCTTCTGTCGCAGCAAATCGCGGAAAAGAATCCGTTGAGCAAATGATGACGGCGATTACTGAGATCAATACGTCCAATGATCGCATCATGCGCCAGGTGGAAGATTCCAATCGTCAGATCACCGAGATCGTCAAAGTGATTACAGAGATTGGCAACAAGACCAAAGTCATTAACGATATCGTGTTTCAGACGAAGCTCCTTTCGTTTAATGCCTCGGTCGAGGCCGCTCGAGCGGGCGAGCATGGGAAGGGTTTTGCGGTCGTCGCGGAAGAAGTCGGAAACTTGGCTCAGATGTCAGGTAACGCCGCTAAAGAAATTGCCGATATGCTTAATGGCAGTATTCAGAAAGTGGAGTCCATCGTTCAGGATACCAAGTCTCGCGTTGAGAAATTGATTTCTGAAGGCAAGCAGAAAGTTGAGTCCGGAACTCAAGTCGCGCGTCAGTGCGGCGAGATTCTCGAAGAAGTGGTTCGCAATGTCGGAGACGTCAACCATATGATCTCTGAAATTTCGACCGCTACTCAGGAGCAGTCGACAGGAATCAACGAGATTACAAAAGCAATGAATCAACTCGATCAAGTCACTCACCAAAATGCGTCCGTGTCTCAGCAGGCAGCGAATTCCGCACAAGGGTTGGTGCTGCAGTCCGAGTCGATGGGTGAATTGCTCGAGAGCTTGCGAATTGTTGTTCAAGGACATGGGGGAGGCGACGAACCCTCTCATTCTCCTGTGGCTCCCACTTTAAGTACGAAGTCCTCGGCACCCGCTCCCAAAAAGGAAGTATGGTCCGATGCAGAGACCAAAGTATCGATGAAATCATTCAAGAAAGAAGAAGGACATTCTGCTCCGCCGCCCGTCAAAAAGGCAGTGGGTTCTGAAGTGGTTCCTTCGGATGATGATCCTCGATTTAAGGATCTCTAAGACGGTTTGAATTTTTAAGATTGAGGGGGAATCGTGTCTAGACCACTCGTTGGCGCTCAAGTAAGCGAGCGCCTCATGCAAGAAGTCATGCGCCTGGTTCAGGAGCTGACGGGAGTTCAGCTCGGCTCCAATCAAACGAGTATGGTTCAGTTTCGGCTTTCGAAGCGAATGCTCGAACTCGGAATTGTCGAGGCAGATGAGTATCTCGGATATATCCGTGAAAACGTCACAAGCGAAACCAGGGCACTCGTTTCGCTCTTGACCACTCACCATACTTTTTTCTTTCGAGAGTTTTCTCAGTTTGAACATCTTGAAAGAGAGCTGCCAAAGATAGTGGCTAAAGCAAAAGCGCAAGGCAGAAATTCGATCAAGATTTGGTCGGCCGCGTGTAGCCGAGGTCAAGAAGTCTACTCGCTCTCGATGTTTTTGAGTGTGCATTTGAGACGCATCGATCCTCATATGAATTATGAGATTTTAGGCACGGATGTGGATCACGAATCCGTCGCCATTGCCAAAAACGGAGTCTATCGATGGGATGAACTGAAAGAAGTTCCTTCTATCTATTTGCTCAACAATTGGGCTCGAGGAACGGGTGACATCGTTGATTTCGTCAAAGCAAAGGCTTCGATCAAACAGAGCTGCCGTTTTGAAGCTCGAAATCTCATTGAATTGCCTAGTACTTCACTCGAAAAATTTGACGCGATCTGGGTGAGAAATGTATTTATCTATTTTAAGCCCGAGCAGATCAAGGCGATTACGACGAAGCTTTTGCTGAGTCTAGAACCACACGGATATTTGTTTATTGGATTGTCCGAAAATCTCAATCAGCTCAATTTGCCCACTGTGACGACCGGACCTTCGGTGTTTCAACATAAAGCGTTTGTTGAGGGTCAACAGGCACCAGCGTTAAAGGTGGTCGGCCCTGCTGCTTCAAGTTCGGCGGCTCCGGCGCCCGTGCTGGGGAAGATTCGAGTTCTTTGTGTGGATGACTCATCAACAGTGCTGACACTTCTCAAAAAGATTTTTGCGGATCCGGCGTACGAAATTGTGGGAACGGCAATGCATGGACTCGAGGCCGCTGAAAAAGTCAAAGCTTTGAATCCAGACGTCGTGACACTTGATATTCATATGCCTCAGCAAAATGGGGTGGAGTATCTCGAAAAGAATATGCATCCCAAACATCCTCCTGTCGTCATGATCTCTTCTGTATCCCGTGAAGATGCAGGACTCGCGATTCGAGCTTTGGATTTGGGTGCGAGAGACTATGTCGAAAAGCCTTCGCTCCAGGATCTTTCAGAGAAAACCGAAGAAATTCGGATGAAGGTCAAATGCGCAGTAGAAAATGCGCGCAATCAGACTCGTCCTCAATCGGATATCGAAAGAGCATTTGCAAAAAGCTTTAAGATCGAAAGACCTGAGCAAAAACTCAGAGTGGTTGTTGGTGGGCTTGGAGATCGCGAACGACTCAAGCTCATGTTGAGAGAGTGGATTGGCAATCAACCCCCGACACTTTTGATGATGCATGGTTCTGACAAGCTTTTGCAGGCCTTTGCTCTCGAACTTGAAAAGGGATTCTTTCATCCCATTCAGTTGGTTGAACAAGTTCCAACCAATATGGAGAAGGATGCGGTATATATTGTCGATCTCAAAAAAGGGTTGCCGGGCTTGAGAACAATGGATCGGAATGTTGTGCGATTCATGAATATTTGTGTTCTGGGTGAAGTCTCAAAAGCCGTTGGCCAAGAGCTCTGTGATATTCCGCGCTCGGAGTTTGTGATTGAAGAGTCTAATTCGAAATCCGAGAGTTATACAAAACTCAAAAGTCGGGCACGCTTTGCAGTGCCAGGAACGAGTTTGGCGTATCACTCCACACAAGTCTTGTCGGAGGATGGATAGGTCGTGGGTCAGTCAGTGGTCAAAGGCAAACACTCAGAAATTCTCGTGGCTCGCGAGCCCAGAGTGTTTCACTTTGAAGTCACTGAAGGGGCTTTAGTCTGTTTGTATCATCCACAAAGTCATCGAGGCGGCGGCGTGATGCTTCGCTCGCAGTCTCCAACGGTGGGATCAGTACTGCAGAACTTGGTGAAGTCTCTTGTCGGGATCACCAAGGCAGATCCGAGTGAGTTTCAGATCAAAGTCGTTGGCTCCAGTGGGGATGTCGATTATGTGCGTCTTGCACTTCAGACGTTGAGTTTGAAAGTCGAGAAGGAACTGCGAGAGGATCAAAAGAAGATCGAAGCCTTCTTTTATTCAGACACGGGGCGCCTACGAATTGGCGCCGTAGAAGAGCCAGTCGTTAAAACTCCAACTAAGGGATCCGCGATTGCGACTCAGAAAAAAAAGCGAGTTCTCATTGTTGATGATTCCAAAACCATACGAACTATTTTGACAAAAGTCTTTTCGATGGATTCTCGTCTCGAAGTTGTGGGAGCTGTGGAACGTCCCTCTGAAGTAGAAGCTAAGATCAGAGAGTTAAAGCCCGATGTGATTTCATTAGATATTCATATGCCCGAAATGGACGGTGTCACGCTTCTTAAAAAGGTGATTATTCCCAAATTCCATCTTCCGACAGTGATGATCACAAGCCTCCGTATGGAAGATGGTCCTGCTGTTTTGGATGCGCTTGAGAGTGGGGCGATTGATTACATTCAAAAGCCTTCGATGGAGGAGCTCAACACCGCTGGTCAAAATATTGCAGATCGAATGTTTGAAGCCGCAAATTCAAAAGTAAAAACCGTAGAATCCGTAAAGATCAATTTTGAAAGGAAGCTCGAAGACATTGAGCCCTCGATGCGAAATCCCGTTATCTGTATTGGATCTTCGACGGGAGGCACAGAGGCTCTTCGTGAACTCTTTTGTCATTTTCCAAAAAAAATTCCGCCTGTAGTTGTTGTGCAACACATCCCTGCGGTTTTTTCGACTGCGTTTGCACAGCGTCTCAATGAGATCATGCCCTTTCAGGTTAAAGAGGCGGAAACGGGCGATGAAGTTTTATCCGGTCGCATTTTGATCGCGCCCGGTGGAAAGCAAATGCGACTAGTTCGTAAGCCCACGGGAGTGTTTGTAGAAATCACAGATGACCCTCCCGTAAATCGATTTAAGCCTTCGGTCGATTATCTTTTTAACACCTGCGTCGATGTGCTTGGCAAAAGAGCGATCGGGGTCATTCTTACTGGCATGGGAGCCGATGGTGCCAAAGGTCTCTTAGCGATGAGGCAGGCGGGAGCCAAGACGGTGGGACAAGACGAAGCGAGTTGCGTTGTTTATGGAATGCCAAGAGCGGCTAAAGAAATTGGGGCATTGGATGAAGTGAAGCCCCTCGATCAGATCGCTGCGCAGATTTGGAAGTTTTTGAAAAAGTCGGAAGATTCTCAAAAGGGAGATAGGGTATGAAAAATTGGACGATCAAACACCGCCTCGTGTTTTTGGTGGGGTGCTTTCTTGCAAACATTGTCATTGTACAATTGGTTGGGCGCTGGACGGGTGCGAAGTTGGAGCACGCCTTGGATCGCTCGAGCATGGTGTATATCCCCGCTGTGCGAATGATGGGAACCGCGGACATGATGCATGATGGGTTGAGAGCGGTCGCTTATCAATCAATTATTGTCAGTGGCGAAGCCGATGCTACGATCAAACAAGAGATCGAAACAGAATACAAAGAGATGACTACCACACTCAGTGAATCTCTCGATGGTCTCTCACAGCTCAATTTGCCGGCCGATATTCAGGACGGGATCGCTGCCGCGGGTCCCGCTGTAGCAAATTATAAGGAGAGCGTCGGCAAGATCGTTAAAGTCTCTCTGTCAGGTGATCGCGCTGGAGCTCTTCAGCTCATGCCCGAGGTGCAAGAGGCTTTTGAAGGACTCGAAGCTGCATTGGAAAAATTCTCTGAACGAATTGAGCTGGGCGCTCAGTCGACGATTCAAGAATCTAAAGAAGCTGAGCAGTTGGGAAGCTTTGTGGGGATGACGGTTTTGCTCGTTTCGCTCCTGTTTGGAGTTTTGAACGCTTGGTGGTCGATTGCGGATATTTCGCGACTTTTGAATTCTGTGATTTCCAAGCTGCGAGAAGAGTCTCAAAAACTAGCGAATACTTCGCAAGACGTCAGTCGTACCGCTACATCTGTGTCGACGTCGACCACTCATCAAGCGGAGGCGCTCCAAGAGACTGCGGCCTCGATCGAAGAAATGAGTAGTATGATTAAACGAACGGCAGAGAACGCGGATCAGTCTCGCGATGTCGCTCGCAGAGCCGAAGCTGAATCTCAGCGAGGTCAGCAGACAGTTCAAGATTTGATTCATGCGATCAGAGAAATCAGCAGCTCGAATGATGTGATTGGCCATAAGACCGAAGAATCCAATCGCCAGATCTCTGAAATCGTCAAAGTCATTGAAGAGATTGGCGCCAAGACACGCGTCATCAATGACATCGTGTTTCAGACCAAGCTGCTCTCATTTAATGCATCGG
>JACCDT011019588.1_pt1 | contig 13282 bp, 10 predicted proteins | sample 7446291 | NCBI WGS metagenome assembly JACCDT01 (sample SAMN15323446, study PRJNA562643) | freshwater metagenome | isolation source: river surface water | place: USA:Blue River Watershed | collected 2017-08-17
TAACATCCCATCAATCGCTCGTAAGCTTCAGACGATGGTTGACGTAGGATTGGGATATATCGGTCTTGGTCAGCCAGCAACCACGCTCAGTGGTGGTGAAGCACAGCGTATTAAGTTGGCTACAGAACTATCTAGGCGTCCAACAGGACGAACTTTGTATATTTTAGATGAACCAACCACTGGTCTTCATATTGCTGACGTCGACAAGTTACTGACGGTGCTGCACGCACTTGTAGACACGGGGAATAGTATGGTTGTTATCGAGCATAATCTAGATGTCATAAAGTCCGCTGACCACATTATTGATATGGGTCCAGAAGGCGGATCTGGCGGCGGTCAGGTTGTTGCCGAGGGAACACCAAAAGAAGTAGCCAAAGTTTCTGCTAGCTACACTGGTCAATTCCTCAAAAAAATGTTATAGTATTTAAATACTATGATTCAAAACTCCGAACTTATTAAGGCCGCCAGCCTTCGTTATAAGATTTCGAGCTATCCGCGAAAGCTCATGACATCACATATAGCTGGTTTTCAAGCTGATTACCGCTCAGACCTCAGTAGCGTCATGAGACTTAGCGAAGATCTCCCAGAATTAGACGATTTCGTATGGAGTGTGACTTGGGATGCATACGCCCGTATGGTAAATCGGCTGCCGCTTGATCACAATGAGGATGAGGCCTACCGCCCACTAGCATTAATGACGGTTGCTTCGCTTGTCGTGCTCGAGAGATTGGCCGAAGTTGGCGTACATACCGATGAGCTCATCACCCCACCGAACTTCACTGTAGTTGCACCCCGCATCTTTCCTGGAGCAACATTTGTCCCCCACGATATTATTCGAGTCGAAACTCTATAGACGTCTAGTCGACCTTTTTATTGAGGAAAATTTTTCTTAGCCATGACTTTAATCCTTCGATAATCATGGTCCGAGTCTTTGGATCCTTCATGAGGTGTGCAAAAGCTAGCAGGATGCTGAGTGCCATAATGCCGAAGATGACAACCTCGATGTACTTATCTAGGTGTGGTATTCGAGCGCCGATAACGTAACCTAGAATGGACATTCCGGCACCCCAAATTACTCCGCCGATTACGTTATAGAACATAAACTTTTCGCGGGACATTTTTCCTGCACCAGCAACAACTGGAGCGAAAGTTCTAACAATTGGGGTGAACCTGGCAAGAATTATGGTCTTTCCGCCATGCTTTTCATAAAACTCTTCGGACTTTTGCAAGTATTCTTGGCGGAATAAAATGCCATCTTTTTTCTTAAAGATTCGTGGTCCAGCTCGTCGCCCGATACTGTAGCCGACGTTGTCGCCTACAATTGCGGCGATAACTACGGCCACAATGAGCCAGATCAAAGAGAATTTACCTTGTGATGCTGCCAGACCAGCTCCAAACAGTAGGGTGTCTCCAGGAAGGAAAAATCCAACCAAAAGCCCTGATTCTGCAAAGATGATTGCCGCGATTAAAAATATTCCGCCCGCTGATATGATACTTTCGATATTAAACATTACTATATTGTACCTTACTTCAGTTGGTAGATTCGACAACGGCACTGCTTAACTTCTTTGGTATACTAGATGTATCGAATATTGAATGCTATTGATCAACGAAGGAGTACAGAATGAGCAGCGAAGAAATTAGTTTAGCGTTAGAAAAACGAGAAGTTCTTGGAAAAGGCCTTAACCAAATGCGTGCAGGTGGACAGATCCCCGCCGTTATCCATGACCACGGCAAAGATTCCGTTCATGTCATGGCAAAGTCTGGCGATATTGTTAAGGTTTACCAGGCTGCCGGAAAGCACCACCCAGTTAACCTAACTGTTGGTTCAAAGAAGTACATGGCACTTATCAAAGATGTAGAGTTCGAGCCACGCAAGCATACAGTTCTTCATGTCGTTTTTAATGCCATCGCAGCCGACGAAAAACAACAGACAGAAGTCCCCGTACACCTAACAGGTGAGATCCCGGCAGAAAAAGCCGGCCTCATGGTCATTCGCCAGCTTGATGTTGTCGATATCGAAGCACTTCCAAAAGATCTTATCGACGAATTGACTGTAGACGCGAGTGGTCTAACTGAAATTGGCGATAAGCTAACAGTTGCCGACATCGTACTTCCAAAGGGAATAGAAATGCTCACTGAGCTTGATCACCCAATTGCAGTTATCGAAGAAACAAAGGCTCAGATGTCTGAAGAGGCAGAAGCTGAAGAAGCAGCCGAAGGCGACGCCAGTGCTGTTCCTGCCGCAAATGGTGGCGACGCGCCAGCCGAAGAAACCAAAGAATAAATCACTTACATTCATAAAAGAGGACCCTATATCGGGTCCTCTTTTATTTATTCTTCGATGAATCCACCAGATTGATGTGCCCAGAGTTCAGCGTATTTGCCTTTTGCCTTGAGTAATTCTTGGTGTGACCCTTGTTCGATAATCTTGCCATTATCCAACACAATGATACGGTCCATCTTCTGAATTGTACTAAGACGATGTGCAATAACTAGCGCCGTCTTATTTTCCATTAGCTTCCACAAAGATGCCTGTATCAACTTTTCACTTTCGGAGTCGAGTGCACTGGTAGCCTCGTCAAGAACAACTAAAGGTGCGTCCTTGATCATGGCTCGCGCAATCGCGATACGTTGCCTTTGTCCACCACTAAGCTTGATGCCGCGTTCACCAACGAGTGTGCGGTATCCTTCAGGCAGATCTTTCACAAATTCATGAGCGGAAGCTAGTTTGCCAACGCGTTCTATCTCTTCAGGACTTGCATCTCGGTTGCCATATCCAATGTTCTCGGCAAGTGATCGATGAAATAACATCGGTTCCTGCGGAACGTAGGTTATTTTGTGATGTAAATCATCTTGAGTAATATCTCGAATATCTTGACCATCCACCAGAACGCGACCGGCATTCACATCACTAAATCTCAAGAGTAATCTTGTCAGTGTTGTCTTTCCGGAACCAGAATGTCCAACGAGACCAACCTTTTCCCCGGGTTTCAGATCTAAGTTAAAACCCTTAAATAAGGCTTTCTTGCTACCATTATGCGTGAACGTTACGTTCTCAAAAATCAAACTTCCTTTAGCAGGTGTAGGCGCTTGAGGATCAATTGGATCGTTAATATCCGCTTTAAGTTGCAATATGGCGGTCATTTCGCTAGCATCTCCGAATGATCGATTATAGTTGCGCAGTGAGTTATTAGTGAAGTTAAACAATTGCTCAGAAAGAGTGCTTGAGTAGCTCAAGATCAAGAATACTGTAGCGATGTTAGCGTTGAACTTTACAATACTAACTACTCCCATAACCATTGCGGCAATCTGTACGAGCCGAGTGAAGGCGGCAAACGTAGTTATCTGAACAGCGACACGTTTCATTACTTCGTAATGCGCATGTTCCGTGTTACGAGTGTATCCGCTAAATCGCTTGCTTTCATATTTCTGGTTAGCGTAACTCTTAATGGCTAGCACATTAGTAATGCTGTCTGCCAGCACGCCAGTTTGTTGACTCTCCTTGGCAGAATGCGTAGCTGTCGCCTCTCTTGTTGACTTGGTCACTAGCGTTGCTACGCAGATGTATACAATTGCAATGATGTCGAACGTCAAAACAAATGCGGGCGCACGGCTATAGAGGATTACAGAAGTGAATATTATTCCCCAAAGCAACGGCAGCGCACCATAAGTAGTCGTGTCGGCAATGCGGACATATGATCCAAGTAACTTGTTAGTTTGAGAAACAAGGGAACCACTAAAACTGTTGGCATGGAAATCTGCGCTCAGGTTCAACAAATGTTTGTAGATTGTTTGCGCCATGTCACGTAGTACTCGGGCTTCAAGCCTCCAAATGAATACATCAACGAGCCTCCAACCAAAGACGCCAATGCTCAGGAGTCCAATGTATGCAAATAAGCTTGGTCCAAAGCTGCCGAGTACATCGCCACGGGTAAAGTCACCCTGGGATAGTCGGTTTATGATGTCGGCCGCAATAAGTGGCGGCAGAAAGTTGTTGAGTAATGTGGTTAAGGGCACGGCTAAGAAGCCACCGACTATGAGTCCGGGGTATTTCTTGGCGTGATCGTAATAAATAGAGATCGTGTCTCTTGGGGATATTTTTTTCATAGCTGACAGCCTCCTGCTGCAGTGGTTCTAACTTGGTATTATTGTTTTGTTTTGAAGTTTTTTACTATCGTTTTCGACTAGCGAGTCACGATGTGAGCGACCGCTGATGGAGAATATAGTTGTTTCATGCTGTGCATGGTTGGGCCGCCCTTTTCGTTAATAATGATTTTTACACTCTACCATAAGCGTACCTCTGATGACAAGGGGTGATCTAATAAATCATTATTCTTCTATGAATCCACCCGACTGATGGGCCCAGAGCTCGGCGTATTTACCTTTGTTTTTAAGAAGTTCTTGATGTGATCCATCCTCGATAATCTGACCCTGATCAAGCACGATAATTCTGTCCATTTTCTGTATGGTACTTAAACGGTGGGCAATGACAATTGCCGTGCGTCCTTCCATTAGCTGCCACAGTGCTTTTTGGATTAAGATCTCGCTCTCGCTGTCCAGGGCACTGGTTGCTTCGTCGAGTACTAGTATGGGGGCATCTTTTAGTATTGCCCGAGCGATTGCAATTCGCTGCCGCTGGCCACCTGATAGCTTTACTCCTCGTTCGCCTACAAGCGTTTCAAAACCATCGGGTAATTGATCGATAAATTCTGCGGCGTGTGACTTTTTAGCTGCCATTTGTACATCCTTTTTTGAGGCACCACTTTTACCGTAACTGATGTTGTCGGCCAAGGATCGGTGAAATAACAGGGGTTCTTGTGGTATATAAGCTATGCTTCTACGCAAACTTTGTTGAGTCACGCTTGCGACATTTTGACCATCTATCAGTATTTGGCCGCCTTGGATGTCCATGAAGCGGAGAAGCAGTTTAGTGATAGTTGTCTTACCACCACCACTATGCCCAACTAGACCAATCTTTTGGCCGGGCTTAACGGTAAGGTTGAGATTCTTAAATAAGGCTTGATCGGCTTTTGACTCATAATAAAAGCTGACATTTCTGAACTCTATCTCCGAGTTTTTGACTTTTAAATCGACAGCGTGCGGATAGTCATTGACCCGTGATTCATGAAGTAGTGGCTCGACGTGTTCTGCGGCGTTACTTATAGAGCGCTCCACTCCGACGTAAATTGGACCAAGTTCCCAAAGAGTACGAGTTATAAGGGCTATATAGTTAAATGTTACAAAAATAGCTGCGGAATTTACGGTCGATTTCTGACCAACATAAATGGCCAGACACAATCCAAGGACATTAATTAATACATACATAGGAGATACAAACATATCGTGGCGTTCGTTCCAGTATCTCCACGACTTCAAGCGTAGATCCATCTGTTTCTTAACGGTATCTCGATAGCGGGAAAGCTCTTGTTCTTCGCTTCCGAATGTCTTGACGGTGTTTACGTTAGCAACAACATCCGCTAATACGCCTGCTGATTCGTTGTAGGCGGCATTTCGTTGCAATACTATTGGTAAACGTCTACGCAAAAAGAAGAAACTTCCTCGAAGCGTAATGGCAAACAATACAAATAAAACTAATGGAATCCACGGCGAGAATCTGAATAATACAATGACACTGAAGATGAAGGTTATGACGAACGTGGCAAAGTTCTTGCCGATTTTATCGGCATAATCCTCAAAACTTGCCCCGTAATCAAGGGCACGTTTTGTGATAGACCCGGCAAAGTTATCGTTAAAGAATGCCATGTCTCTATGGAGTAGTTCTTCCATTGCTTGGCTATACAGGTGCTTCATGGCTCGGTAGGCGCCTTGTTCATTACAGTACTCGGACAAACGATAAACCATCTCACCGGCGAACCAAACGACATAAATTAGTACAATTTGAATGATGAGTTTTTGAGGGGTAATAGTGCCGGTTGTCTGGTAGATTTGTAGCAAATGCGACACTAAAAGTACTGGGACAAACTGTGATAGCGCCACACCAACGCCTGGCAATATGAAAGCTGGGAACATGAACCGTTTGTTCAGCAATATCTCACGGTTGTATCGACGAAGCGTTTCGTCCATTGCTTCTGATGATACTTTTCTGGGTTGGTTCACGGCTATCCTTAGCTAATATCGTGGCTAATCAGATTAGCGTTACTTGTTTGAATTCAGTATAACCCCTGTTATAACAGATGACAAGTTAGCTCAGACAGGCTATAATGAACGTCGATGAATAAAGTTATCCTTTACTACAAATTTGTGCCTGTCGCTGACGCGGCTATTACTATGCGTTGGCAAAAGGAGCTTTGCAGCAGGCTTCAGCTAAAAGGTCGCATCATTATCAGCAAGCATGGTATTAATGGAACTCTTGGTGGTGACATAGAGAACCTCCGCGAATATAAGCGAGAAATGAATCGCTCAATTATTTTCAAAGGCATCATGTATAAGTGGAGCGATAGCGATGGGCGCGAGTTCCCGCGGCTCAGCGTCAAAGTCCGAGATGAGCTGGTTAGCTTTGGCGCACCTGACGAGATAGTAGTCAACGATAAAGGCGTAGTTGGTGGCGGTAAACACCTCAAGCCAGAGCAGGTTAATGCCTTAGTAAATGAACGCGACGATGTTATCTTCTTCGATGGTCGAAACGCTTATGAAGCCGCAGTTGGTAAATTTAAAGATGCAGTTGTGCCTGACACCCAAACTACCAGAGATTTCCTAACAGAATTAGAGGGCGATAAGTATGCCGATATCAAGGACAAGCCAATCGTTACGTATTGTACGGGTGGTATTCGATGTGAAGCCCTTAGTGTCCTGATGAAGAACCGTGGCTTTAAAGAGGTATACCAAATAGATGGTGGAATCGTAAAATACGGCGAAAAATACGGCGATGATGGTCTATGGGAAGGCGCACTTCATATTTTTGACGACCGCATGACCCATCGATTTAGCGATAGATCAAAAGACATAGGCGAGTGCATTCATTGCCAAGGCAAGACCAGTCGATACATCAACTGCGCCGAAGTTTCTTGCAACAAACTGGTACTCGTATGTGATAACTGTGATCAAAAAACTCACTGCGTTTCTCACCAAACTACAGATATTACCTCACATATAGCGTAGTTTGAATACTTGACAACGCTAATCAATAGGATATAAAATAAGAACCACCTACTCAATTTCTGTCGTAGGCGATGAACTCACGTAGTAATCTGGACGCTTATACGTGAATGAGCCAATAGCGTAACCGGACGACAGGAGAGACAGCTGGTGGTGTTTCCCCGGACAGAAATGTCCGGGGTTTTTGATTCAATTCATTCGATACATAATTATTGACAAATAATCCACAAAGACGTATTATATTTCTAATCAAAGCAATTTGGTTGTAGACAGTGAAGCAATAACTCGTAATTTGGACGCTTGAGTATTGTGGAGTCAGTAGCGTAACCGGGCAACTAGCAACTCTCATATCCTGAGTGTTCTGGACCCTCTCTACCAGAAAATAACACGAAGGAAATTTATGAAAAACATCGATATGTTACGTGCTGGTGCAACAATTGCAGCACTTAGCCTAATCCCGTCTGTATCCACGGAGAGCGCAATAAACAGCGCCGACCGAAGTCCAGAACTGTCTACGCAGCCGATTGGTGCTGTGGCTTGCCGTATGTCAACCCTTGAACGTGACGCCGTCACGTACCAAACCTATGATTATCTAAAGACCGCCGGCGAAAAACCCGTGGAAGTTGGCTTGGGTATTGGAGATCTCGGCGAAGAGGTGGAAACTGGTGCTCTAGTCGAAACCGTAAATAGCAGAATTGCAACTACCGGCTACAGTTTTGACAGTAACATCGGAACACTAGCTGGCGAGAAGCGTGAAGACGCAGATTATGCACTCAGAAGTTTTTTTAACTTTGTAGATAAAATGCCCCGCGAACTTCTAGATGCCATCAAGGTTGACACTATTCAAATTTCATTCGACGGACTTGAGGGTGAGCGATCGATGTCTATTGGTGGTGATAAAGTTTTTGGAATTTATATTGGTCAAGACGCAACTCGTCATAGTCATGGCGCTGAATATCTTTTAACGGATCATATCATAAGCCAATTTGAAAAAGACTGTCCGCTAGACCCAAAGAATAGAAATCTTGTTATTGATGAATTTATGGATTTATTAACACTGAACCCCGCTGACGTTACCGACCTTTGGGCACGAACTAATTTTGATGAGACTGAGCAACAAGATCGATATACCGAGGCTGCTACACGGGGGGTGATGACTCCCGCGCAGGCCGCACGACGCATAAGAACAGATTCTGATACATACAGTTTGGAATCACATACTTTGCCTACAATAACTGCCCTGGTAGATATGCTTAACCATTCAAAGCCTGGTTTAGGCGACAGAACATCTGATTATTTATCGGGTCTTCTAGCAAAGCTTGTTGACCAAGATAATATTGTCGACGAAGCAATATACCTGGCCTTAGAAGCAAAAAGTACGGTGTTAGATAGGATGCTTTCGCGCTACGAAGTTGGCTATAAGAAAAGTGTCGACGACCCCTATATAGCGGAAGTTGACGGTCTATATCTGAATAATTCTATCAGTCAAAACCGGCTAGATTACCCGGAGTTAGATGTGAATGTTGGCGGACTCGACTACAACAATTACGTGCGTTTGCATTTTGACGAAGAGAATCGACAGATACTAACTATGACCACCCGCGGTTCAGGTTTTAGCGAAGACGGCATGCCAGACTATGACTTGTTAAATTTCGACAACAGAGGCATGGATGAGTTCATGCGAGCACTCAAAATTGTTGCCGGAGGCTCTGGTGCAGAAATTACAGGAGTACATCAGGAGTATCGTGTTGCAGAAGAAGAACGGGACAATACGTATCCTGACGGCGTCTTTGTTGCTGTTGCGGATGTGCCAAACTGGGCGGGTTGGGATTTACTAGAAGCGCAAAAAAAGGTGTGGGAAGAGATCTAGTCATGGACCAAAACTACCGTAGCATTGGCGATCATGAGCTAGAACGCTTTGTGACATCTGCCCGCAACGACTGGTTAGCAGAGCGCGCCGCCGCTCCTATAGAAAAGAAAAGAAGGACTCCTTCTCGTGAGCAGCTCAAGAAAGCTGCTTGCGTGGCACTCGCACCAGTTATTCTAGGCGTTACAATTGGCTTAATACCAACAATCCGCAAAGCCGTGACAATAGCCGACAAAGCTGACGTGGTTGAGGAGTTCGATCATAAGCCTCTCGATAAGATTTTGACTACCAGTTCTGGTGCTAGATTTGGTGTAACTGGCGAAGTGTGGGCTCTTGAGCCAGAAGAGTTCGAAGACACCACCAAATTACGGTTACAGCTTATAGGTGATGTTGTTCAGGTAAAAAAAGCGAGTTTCATTACAGATAGTAGATATTCCGACCAAGAGGAACTATCCTGCGCGCTTAAAGCCGAACTAGAAAACCAAGTTAACGGCTTCAGTAGCCAAAACGGAGACTCCGTTTTCGTACATCATGAAACCGAAGAACAGTTCGCTAAAAAAGATGTTGGTGAATTTGGAGTGGATGTAGTTATCGACGAAAGCATTACAAGTGTTTCCGAACGTGGACCAGAGTTTTGTAAATACCTATTCTCAGAAGAGTAGACATTAACGTAATAGCATGGTATCGTAGTGTTTATGAAGATCTCAAACTTCACTATCCTACAGAACCGCCGCAGCACCCGTATGTCCGGGGACTGCTCTTGAGATTACTCTAAATATATAAGCCTTAGCAGCCCCTTTGTTCATAAGGGGCTTTTAATTTGTTAAGGAAATATATGTTACAAGGAAAAATAGAAAATGGTCAATTTCCGCATCCAACTGAGGCGGATTTTGGACCGATAGTGCAGTATGCGCAGGAACAAGCTGAAATGCTGCCGGTTAGCGTGGAGAGTTTGATGGAGAACAAGGCCACCGCAATTACTGTCATCGAAGGTATTGTGGTCGCCATGGCAAGTATTAAATCAGTAGAAGAAATAGTGGACAAGCGAAACCATGACAGTTGGCAATCGCACCACTATTTGCTGCTTGGCTCATGCGCCACGCTGCCCGATTGGCAAGGCAAGGGACTTAATACGGATCTCGTTTTGATGCTAACGGACGATGGTTTCTATAACGATCAACCGGCTGCACAAGGAGTGACGGGATTTTTTAACTCTCATTCCCAGTCGGTTGCAAAGAAGCTGGGATTTACAAGTAGTTGCTATTGGATGTGGGGTAAAGAAGAGATAAACGAAGCGGGAAGAAAGAGATTTACCTACGACTTTCCGGCCGGAGATACTCATGACTAAAAAAATCTGGGGTGACTACAATATAAACCCTTTGGTGGAACGGTATACTAAAGGCACTGATAACATAGTTGATGGTAAGCTACTGGCCTATGACATACACGCAACCAAAGCGCACATAAACATGTTGATGGCGATCGAAATCCTGACAAAAAAAGAGTGCAATAAGCTTGTCGAGGAGCTCGATTTGTTAGCCCAAGATTTGCCACAAAGCTTCGCTATACCCGATGAGTTCGAGGATGGGCACAGTTTTTTGGAGTCGCACTTAATTGAAAAAACAGGAGATATCGCTAAGAAGGTACACTTCCTAAGAAGCCGCAATGACCAGTCTTTAGTTATGCTACGTCTGTATATGAAGGATCAGTTGGAGATAATAAGCCAACTGATCCACATTCTTGAAAGTAGTTTGTCGCATGCCGCTAAAGAGAATAGCAGATATGACATGCCAGGCTATACACATATGCAAAAGGCTATGCCAACAAGTGTAGGCGAGTGGCTTGATTCGTATGCTCAGGCTCTTCAAGACGTAAGTGGATTCTTGATTTCGTTGCGAAAAATGGTAGATCAAAATCCTCTTGGATCTGGTTCAGGATTTGGATTTAAGGGGCAAGCAATTGTGCCGGAAAGACAGTTAACGACAGATTATTTGGGATTCGCCCAAACTCAAGCTAATCCAATATATTGCGGACTCAGTCGAGGCTTCTTCGAGATGCAAATGCTGCAAGTACTGGAGCCAGTAATGATATTAGCCAGTCAGTTTGCCGCAGATATGCTGTTGTTTACTACGTCCGAGTATGACTACTTTTCCTTGCCGCCAGAGTTTCTTACGGGATCATCTATCATGCCACAGAAACATAACTACGATCTATTCGAAATCATGCGAGGGAATGGTGGCCTATATACAGGGCATGTTGCTCAGATTAAAAGTGTTATTTCAAAGAAAACATCAGGCTATCAGAGAGACCTGCAGCTCACTAAAAAACCATTCATAGAGGGACTGGAATTGTTAACTTCAACCATAAATGTTTGGACTGATTCTGTAGATGTTATTGTGGTGAACAAGCAAAAATTAGATGCAGCCATGAGCCCCGACTTGTATTTAACGCAAAAGGCTAACGACCTTGTTGCGAGTGGTCTACCATTTAGAGACGCATACTTAAAGGTAAAAAAAGAATATGAAGAACAGTAATTACAACATTTTAGATCTAAAAAGTATAGATTTTATGTAACTTTGTTGACAGCAAACAAACTTCCATAGTACGCTGTGGTTAATCAAAGCAATTTGGTTGTAGACCGTGAAGCAATAACTCGTAATTTGGACGCTTGAGTATTGTGGAGTCAGTAGCGTAACCGGGCAACTCAAACCATATCTCTTTTCGAGCGGTTTGGCCCATACGCCAAGCCGCTTTTGATTTATCACTAAATTTGCACTATTACTAGTCGCTCGAGCGATGTTGTTTGGTGCGTCCAAAAAATAAATGAGAGGTACCAAAATGGCTAGAGGTTTCGAACAAACAGACGGATTTCCGGACATCAACTCTGCGGAGTTGTTTGCGATAATCGATCATCGCGAGCCAAGAATTTTGCCTCCACTGGATTTTGATGAATCAACCATACCTGATGTGGATGTGACTCTTGCCGAGATGGGTCTTGATGCCTTGCGCACACCATTCATGAGGACCTTAGACGATCAGGATTTTTCATACGACCCTAACGATCGGCCGCTATCCGCAAGAGATGTTGGTCTGAGACGTATTCCTGCCAATGCTACCGTTGTGGAGGGTGAAGACGGTAAGCCTAAGATAATCTTCGCCGTCGATCCAAAGAGTAATTCAAGTATGATTCGTACCCAAGGAACCCTAACGCGGTTACTCGTGAGGAACGTCAGTGATCAAGCAGTCAATAATCCACTACCTGATGGCGTCGAGCCTATGCAGAGACCTGAGCCATCGGACTATCATGGCCAATCTCGAACTCCGGTAGAATCGGCACGTATCCTGATGGGTAACGCCCCTGACGAGCCACTTCTCAACATGGAAAATGTTGTTAGTGGTACCCGCACGGCGGTCGCCGCTTCTGTTGTTGCTGGCGTCTTAATGACGGGGACTCCCAAGATTCCAAATACATCCATAAGTGGTCGCACTCCAATTGCCGCCGAAGTAAAAGTGCAAACCCAAGAGTACAAAACACCGACTCCCGAGGCAAAGCCTACTAAACGGATTATTGATAACCAAACTGTTGAAGTCTCCTACATCGCTAGCCGCCCTACGCATCTCAGAGCGGTAGCAATTGATCTTGGAGTAAGTCAAAAACTTTTAGCATTAGCCAATCCGCATCTTGATCCGAAGGCCGAAATCCCTGCCGGTACAAAAATTGGCGGCATCATCAAAGCGACCCCGCTTGAGATTACTGAGCCGATTACGGTAGGAAACGCTGCTCGGGCATTTGGGCTAACCGACGATGCTATTCGTTCCACCAATGAAGTCAACGAAGAAGGCATGATCACTGATAATCTGGTTGTTCCTAGACAGTTAATAAGACTAGACGAGGGTGTACGGCCAAATATTGGTGCGCTCACCGAAGCTTTCAAGCTTTCAGAAGTTCAAGCCCGTAACGTCTATTATGCAAACTTCCATGCCCCGGCTGGAGTATTGGTTCTGCCGAATAACTCTAATCTTGTCGATCAAACTCCACAAGTTGATCAAATTGTAGCTGCTGCACATGTTGATGCCGAACAAAGAGCTAACCTTGATATTCCGCAAGATAGTTTAGCGGATCCAATCGTGATACCTTCTCCTGATCTTGAGCCACAAGTCCCCGTGACTATGGTCCCCGAGACTACGACTACAGTTGCTCCTGATGCAACTTCTACTTCCACAACCGCTCCCGAAACCACTACAACCGCCGTGCCGGATACAGCGCCAAGTACTGTTTCTCCGGAAACTACACAA
>JACCDT010203867.1_pt1 | contig 13279 bp, 10 predicted proteins | sample 7446291 | NCBI WGS metagenome assembly JACCDT01 (sample SAMN15323446, study PRJNA562643) | freshwater metagenome | isolation source: river surface water | place: USA:Blue River Watershed | collected 2017-08-17
AAGGGAATTACAACACGCGTCTGATGCGTTGGTTGCGCGTACGTTTGGAAGTTTTCGTTTGCAATCTTGCCATTCGGAACGACAATGAGATCGCCAGTGAAAGTCTTAATCTTGGTGCTTCGCAGGCTAACGTCCAGCACTGTTCCAACAGTACCATCGCTGAGCTTTACTCGGTCCCCCACGCTAAAAGCATTATCAAATGCAAGTGAGACACCGCCAAAAATGTTCTTCAAGGATTCTTGGAGCGAAAATGCAATTGCAATACCAGCAATTCCTGCTCCTGCGAGCAAGGGACCAATTTCAACGCCCCAAGCTGCGAGTACAACAATGGATGCGAGGACATACACAATAACTGTTATCATGCGGCGCACGAGTGGGAGCGCGCTATCGTCGATGCGCGATTCGGTGTGTTTGGTTATTTTCTCGCCTGCATGCTCGATAATTATACGCAAGATGCGATTGATGATCGTTGCAATGAGCAGGATATTTCCACTTAAAATGAGCTTGCCAATCAGCCAAGCAAAGCGACTGGAGAGGCTGAGTGGTACAAATGCGATAGAGAGGGCAAGTAAGAAAATGGAAAAGGCAACTGGGTGTTGGAGCGCACTGAGTAGTTTATCATCAAGGTCGGTTTCAGTGCGACGCGTAAACCAATGAATTATGGTCTTGGATACAAATACGATGGCGTAGCTTGCAAGAAATCCACCAACGACGAGGCTGAGGAAAAGCAGCCACTCGTGTGTTGCAATGGTATGCACCAAAGAGTTGTTTGATTGCAGCACATTGTTATTCAAGTGATTAAACAACTCTTCTGCTAGCGCAATCGTTGCATTTTCAGCCATAAGGGGCTTGGCAGTCCGTATATTTTTAAACCTATTGTAGTCCTGGTATCGTTACAATGAAAATTCCTCCTGTCCCACGCGCTGAGCGCCTCCTCGATTACGCCACGCAGCGCACGCCCGGCCAGGCATCGCTCTACATTACGAGTCGGCTCACCGAGGTCGTGGTAGGATTTCCGAATTTTGATGCCCTCGATCCCTTTACCAAAGCAATGGTTGGGGAGCTCCTAGACAATGACTCGCTCAAGCAATCGCTCGCGCGCCTGCATGGTGTCCAAAAGACGCTTTCGCGCTTTGCTCACCTTCCCAAGCGCGAGTTTCTTGGAAGATTGAAGAGTTTGCTTAAAAAACTCGAAAAACCCCTTGAACAACTGCACACAGCGTCGCTTATTCTGCGGCGCATTCCCGATCCTACGGTTGGCTATACCGTGTGCCTTGCAGGCTTTCCAAACGCAGGCAAAAGCACACTCATCAAGAAGCTCACTGGAGCAAAGGTTGAGATCGCAGCGTATGAATTCACAACAAAATCACTCAACTATGGCACCATGGAAATACGCTACCAACCCGTGCAAATAGTTGATACTCCAGGTACTTTGAATCGGGCAAAAGCAAATCCGATCGAAAAACAAGCTCTTCTTGCACTCCACCATTTGGCCAAGGCGATTGTGTTTGTCTATGATCCGATGCGACCGGCCGAAGAACAAGAGTAACTCTTTGAAACGCTCTTCAAGTACAAAGTGCCCCTTGCAATTTACGCAAGCAAGCAAGACATTATTCCGGATATTCCCGTCTTTGCACAAGCAAAAAAGAAGAAACTCGCCGTTTTTACAAAAGCTGAGGAAATAGTTGCTTGGATTGAGCCGCTGGTAAGTGCGCACGCAAAAACGCAGAAAGATTTCCCAATAGCATAAAGAGTGCTGATAAAATCTCGAAATCGCACTAGAAGCAACAAGAGATCAAGTTCAAAGTTCTGAGAACTTACGCAACAACAACTTGCTGCTTCTCAACAATGCGCCAGCCACCAGGCAACTTGCATTTGATGAACGTCAATGCCTTCTTTGCATCTGCGAGGCTTTCTGCGCGCACCTCAAAGAGAGGATCGCCTTCATGCACCTGCGCAGCAATGCCAATTGGCTTACCGAAGCTCATCTTCATACCTGTCGAAAGACGGTCTGCACCTGCACCGCTTGCAAGTGGGTTCTCACGAAGGACGTGGTGCGGGAATTTGTTGAGTCGAAGGAAGAATCCAGTCTTGCCAAGCTTGCCTTCGAGATAGGCAACTGCGACACGACGAGCACTTTCCAAAGCGTTGTGGCGAACCTGTAATGGCTGCTTTGCTTGCAGTTCAAATGCGTGCGCAAACTTCTTTGTCGGGTTTGCACCCATAACATAGCGTACGATTGTGTTGTGCGGAAATGCACGGATAAAATTCTGCGTGCGATACTTGGATTTTCTCGTGTACGGGCGTTCGAGCCTGCGGTACGCGACGAATTTACGCAATCGTGCCATAAACAGCCGGACAAGTGATTTATTTATAAAGCTTGCGGGTGCTTTCAAAAAACCAGAGGGACCCTCAGAAGGAAGCAGAGAAAAAAGAAAAGAGAAAGTTTATCCGCTCCGCTCGCGCGCTTGACGCTCATGCGACTCGAGGTATGGTCTGAGAGTGTTGCCTGCAATTTCTAAGTAGGCCTGTTGGGTTGCCGCGATCCCCGCACCCTTCGCGAGCTTCATTGCATTATTATAAACAATCTCGTCGTTTTGCCACATGCTCCCATAGCGACCATCATACACGAGAGGTAATCTTTCTCCTATATCGCTCATGCTCCATCGAGGACGTGGAGCCTGGCGCAAGCCGCGCCCAAGAGTGCTATAATCAGTTACCGCTGGTAGCGTAATATTTGCCGCTCTTGCCACGCGCTTTATTCGCTGCGACGAATCGTCGTTCTCGTCGTGTCTTATGCGGGAATCAGCGCGCCCGTTGGATTGCAAGTTGTTTTGTACCATCAAACAGAGTGATTTCTGTTTCCTTATGAGGTTTTCTATGTCAGTGATTCGTATTGGCTTGTGACCCTTTGCATACACAGAAGTCGCCGGCAAGCTCACCCAATTCTGCGCTGTCAACTGTATGACTCACTGCGTTCGTCAGTTTACACTTCGCCCTTTTCCTCCCAAGGGCTCAGAAAACGCTTACTGGCAGCGCAGCAACCGTTCATTTTCACTCACAAGACACAGTGGACATGCGTAAGGCTCTTATACTCAGACCTATCGCGTATGCGATACAGACAAACCTATGCAAGGTATCGAATTCATGGCTGCGCCATACGGCAGGCAGGAGCTTCTTGATAGTTTACACCCGTTTGTTCGAGAATGGTTCCTTGCCCGCTTCAAAGATTTCTCTCCGCCACAATACTACAGCATCGGAAATATTCAGCGCAGAATCAATACCCTGATCAGCTCACCCACAGGATCAGGAAAAACACTGTCGGCATTTCTTGCCGTGCTCAATGAGCTCGTCATGTACGCGGACAGCAACGTGCTGGAAAATCGTGTCTACTGCGTCTACATCAGCCCGCTCAAAGCGCTCGGCAACGATATTGAGCGTAACCTCAATGAACCACTCGAGCAAATAAAAGCAATTGCGAGATCGCACGGCAAAGAACTTGACATACGCGTTGCGACGCGCACAGGCGATACGACCGACTACGAAAAAGCACGCATGCTCAAGCATACACCGCACATTCTCATTACGACACCTGAGAGTTTGAGCATTATGCTCACCAGCCCTCGATTTGCAACACTCCTCCAAGGCGTGCAATGGACAGTCATTGATGAGATCCACAGTCTAGCTGCAAGTAAGCGAGGAGTCTACTTGAGCTTAAACCTAGAACGACTACAGCGCAATGCATGGTTCACTCGCATTGGACTTTCCGCAACAGTTGCTCCACTTGAGCAATTTGCAGAGTATCTTGTAGGGTATGATGTAGATGGAAAATGCCGAGGCTGTCAAATTGTCGATGTCAATTACGTCAAACAACTTGACTTGCAAGTGCTCAGCCCGGTTGCAAATCTCATCACCGCAACCCACGCGCAATTGCACGATGCGATGTTCGAACAAGTACACTCCATGGTGCAAGCACACCACACAACAGTAATTTTTACCAATACGCGAAGTGCCACTGAACGCGTTGTACACCAACTCAAAGAACGGTACAATAAATTCTATGTCACAATAGATGAAAAAACATATCAGGAAGAAAAGAAGAAAGCGCAAGTAACTGCAGCGCAAGCAGGCATACCTGACATGCAAGAAACGCGCTCCGAGCTGACTCGCGCAGTGGTCGAAGCGAATCCAGGTGCAGTCAGAAGTGTGATTGCAGCACACCACTCAAGTCTGAGCAAAGAACACCGCTTGCGCGTCGAAGAGCAACTCAAACGCGGCGAACTGCGCGTCGTTGTTTCAAGCACCAGCCTTGAACTTGGCATCGACATTGGAAGTATCGACCTGGTTATTCTTCTTGGCAGTCCAAAAAGTATTAGTCGAGCACTGCAACGCATTGGACGTGCAGGCCACAAGTTGCACGATGTGAGCAAGGGGAGAATCATTGTGCAAGATCGCGATGACTTAGTAGAGTGTGCAGTCTTGCTCAAAGACGCGATTGAAAAAAAAATTGACAAGCTCACCATCCCCAGTAATTGCTTAGACGTGCTTGCACAAACAATTTATGGCATGGTAATCGTTGAAACCATGGCATACGAAGATCTTTTCAAAGCGGTGCGCTCCAGTTCGTGCTACCACACACTGAGCCGCGAAGATTTTGATTCCACCTTGAAGTATCTGGCAGGAGAGTTTACCGCTCTTGAAGATCGCAACACGTACGCAAAGATCTGGTGGGATCGTGAAACAAATACAATTGGGCGACGCGGAAAGCTGGCGCGTCTGCTTTTCATGACAAACACGGGCACAATACCAGATGAAACGAACGTCATAGTAAAAGTCGGCGAAGTACCGATAGGAGCGATTGCGGAGCCATTCCTTGAACGCCTCAAGCGCGGCGATGTCTTTGTGCTCGGAGGCGATACGTACGAATTCCAGTTTGCGCGAGGAATGGTCGCACAAGTGAAAGCATCAGCGGGAAGATTACCTACCGTTCCAAGCTGGTATAGTGAAATGCTTCCTCTGAGTTTTGATCTTGCGCGTGAAATAGGAAAGTTCCGACAGTATCTTGCTGAGTTATTCGCCGCTGAGCGCGATGAAGCATTCATTCTTGATTACATTAAGAACTATGTGTATGTTGATGAGAAAGCGTGCTCGAGCATCTACCATTATTTTCTTGAACAGTATAAATTCAGTAAGATCCCCCACCAGAAACGCATACTCATAGAACAGTTCAAGGAAGGAAGCAAGCATTATGCTGTCTTCCATACGTTGTATGGAAGGCGCGTCAACGACGCACTTTCACGCTCAATCGGCTTCACGCTTGGCAAACTCTACCACACGGATGTTGAAATCGGCATTACAGACAACGGTTTCTTCGTGATGGCACGACAGTCCTTACTTGCCAGAAGAGCGCTTGCACTGCTCAAGGCGAGTGACTTACAAATAGTTCTCGAACACGCTCTTGCAAACAGTGAAGTACTTCGAAGGCGTTTTCGTCACTGTGCTGGGCGTAGCCTCATGATACTGCGCAACTACAAAGGACAGCGCAAGAGCGTAGGCAAGCAACAAGTATCGTCACAAACGTTGCTCGCAGCCGTGCGACGCCTTGGAAACGACTTTCCCATTCTCAAAGAAGCGCGACGAGAGGTGCTTGAAGACCTCATGGATGCACCCCATGCACGAGAAGTACTTGAAAACATTGAAACCGGAGCAGTGAGTGTAGAAGAAAATTTTCTAGACATGCCTAGCCCATTTAGTTTCTCAATTGTACTGCAAGGATACAGCGACGTTCTCAAAGTAGAAGATAGGCAACTGTTCTTACAACGTATGCACCAGCAAGTTCTCAATAAGATTGCTGGAGGCACACAAGAAAAGCAAAGCATTGGTGTAACCCTTGCAAACGCATCAGAAGCGAGTGGCGAGTTCAATTATGAGAAGCATTGGGAAGAACAAGCAAAAACAGAACAGGCAGCTGCCGAAGACAAGAAACTCATGCTCAAGCAACAACTATACCGGGCGGCTCGAATCGCGCGCCTTGAACCGCATATTGTTATGGAGGCAAGCAGACTCATTGATGCGGATGCGGCAGATGCGCAACGCGGCTATAGTGATGAGTTCATCAAGTGGCTCCAGTTGTTACTCAGCAACACCATTCCACGTTGCTACGAAGATGATCTTGTCCGATTTTTCCTAGAAGAATTGCCAAAAATTCGTGCATCATAAGCACCAATAGTACTCTGAGTGAGAGCAATTCAAGCTTTCTGCCCGCAGAAAACTCACTGACGTTGTTTCTCAACTTGCAGCAAGATACCTGCTATGACCTCGTGACCTGCAATGGTTATGAGGTGTGAAAGCGGAGGACCATGCGTTCTTCCAAGTAAAACATGATAGACCCCATGGAAGAATTCACTGAGCATGATGCCATGTTTGCGGGCGATGGCTTCGAACAAATCTTCAAGCTCACGCTCGTCTTGGGCAGCAAGAGTCCGCGCAAGCGACAACACTGCTTCGCGCACCGAGTCATCGAGCGCCGTTGCATGAGCGGTTGGAGTGAGGGTAAAACGATATGTGTCTGGAGCATGCACCCGCAGCCAGTACTTCGCTGCCTCAATGCGATTCCTCAAGCGTGCTTCGTCTTGTTCGCTTGATATTTCATGCGCAAATACTTTGTTGATTCGATCGTGCGAGCCTTGCGTGAGTTGCACATACGTCACTATGGTGCGAAAACGTGGCTGGAATATTTGCTGTGCTGCAGGCGTTACGACGCTCGCTTCATATAATTCCCTGTTCGCCTGCGTGGCACTTCCATGGAAATAGTCTTTTTCGAGCGCATCAAAATCATCATAGAGGGCAAGGATTCCTTGATCATGCGGAATGCGCAGCGGTTCACTCGATACTTCACGCAGCACTGCATAGCGCAGTACATCAGGGCCTAAGAGTGAGACCGCATCGCGCGCATCAAGCTTTGCATCGATAGGTGCTACTTGGAGTATCTGTGACAGCGTACGTCCATGCCAAAGGACTCCATCCGAAGGTATTTCGCAGCTGCTCAGCACTACGTGAGAATTCGTCGCTTCCAGAATACTCGCGAGAGGTTGTTGCGCGTAAGCTACACCATGTTTACGCAAATCTATTGAGTTTTTATAGCCGCATGCACAAGTATAAGTTATTTTCTCTTTCGCATCCCAAGCTGCAAGCCTCGTTCTTGTATCTTTGAGACATGCCTCGCAGTATACTTTGAGTGGCTGCCACTCCTTCTCTGCAGGCACATTGAGCGCTGCACGTAATTGTGGTGCTCGCGCGAGCAATTTCACTAACTCTTCGCTTCGCTCTCCTGTACGATGCGCTTGCGCTGAACGATCAATCGATGCAAACACATGCGTGAGAAGGAGCAACTCTTCGAATGATACCAACGCATCACTAATGAGTGCAGATCGGCCTGCTGCGCTCGCTTGGGAAAATGTGCTGACAACATCAACCCAGGGTTGGTCTTGATACTTTGCAAGCACTTCGGGTTTTGGTAACCCTTTGGGAATCTCGCGCATGGGAAGCATATCGAGAACTCTTATTTTCTGCGTTTGTGCATGCCCTGCCTGCGCGAGCGCGCTCAAAGTGATTGCAACGCGCAGAGCTTGCAAAGAGAATAATTCGTGCGGCTCGACAATCGCAACCAAGTGAGCATGCTTTGGCAGCGAGGCAACAGTACTTCGCACCCAATGCGAACGTGCATGCAATGGTGTGGCGCTTGGCAGGATACTGCCGCGAACATCGCGTTCACGTTCACTCAAGTAGTGCCGTGCATCGGCGCGAGCACTTGCAGTGCGAAAATGCTGCAGGAGGTCGCGCGATCCTTCAAGATCTCCATTCCAACCTCGTTTTGTATACTGCGCAAGCAGAATAGCATCATGTACAAGCGCAGTATTTTTGTTCCCTGGATCACTCTGAAGAATTCCGAGCACTTCAGCATGTAATTCTGTGTCTACATACTCTTTGAGCAGACCTGCTCGATGGTCCTTCGGCACGGTTGCAAGCATCGCAGCTGCAAGCACTACTGCAGGATCTCCCCCTTCTTTGACAAGCAATCTATGCGCTGCAGCTACAATTGCTTCTGCTAATCGCTCATCAGTATGCGCATACACTGCTGACCAGAGATCGTGGTACACGTGCTACCCGTTCTGGTAGAACGCTTCAAAGAAGGCGTCAAAAACCGGCTTATCGGTCGTAACGGTGAGGAATCGAAAGCCACCACTTGCAGCGAGCTCGGCAATCTTCGCACTGTGTTCATCCATTTGCGCACGGTACTGTTGTTGCACTCTGCGTGTTACGTACGTGCGCATTTTCACATTCGTTTCAGCGTCGCGCAAAATCAGATCTCCTTCCACAGCAAAGCTTTGCTCGAGAGGGTCAAGCACCTGGAGTGCAATGACTTCACTATTCTTGAATCGCAGAAGCGTATTCTGTATTTCCGCAACAGGATAGAGGAAGTCAGAGATCACAATAATGAGCGATTTACTGGTGATAAGCTTCTTGTACGATTCAAGGCTTTGCGCGAATTGACTCTTACCACTCACTTTGGTTTCTTGCAGGCGAGACACAATTTGCAACAAATTCGCCATTCCTTTGCGCGCTTTGAAAGGGTTTAGTTCTTCGCTAAAAGTTGAGAATTCGAATCGCTCGTTGTTCTTGAGTGCAAGATAAGCAAAACCGAGTCCGAGCATTGCGGCAAATTCAAACTTGGTTGTTTTCTTTCCAAAGTCCATGGATGCGCTGGCATCAACGATGATGTGCACAGTCATGTTGCGCTCTTCTTCGTAGCGCTTCACATAGAGCTTGTCAGTTCTGCTGTAAATCTTCCAATCAATCTGACGAAAATCATCGCCATCAGCATATTCTTTGTAATCCTTAAAGGTCAAACCACTGCCTGCAAAACGAGTCTCACGGTTTCCTTGATACTGCGCGTGCACTCGCTTCTTGAGGATTAATTCAAAACGGTCGAGCTCCCGAAGAAAATCGGTGCTTATTGCCATACAAACCTACTTCAGCTGCTTAAGCAGCTCCTTCACGACGTCGTCGGCTGACTTGCCTTCTCGCTCAGCTTTGAAAGAAAGGATTATGCGGTGTCGAAGGATTGGGAGAGCGACATAGTCAATGTCAGCTGCGCTCACATACTTGCGACCTTGGATCAGCGCGCGAGCTTTGGATGCCATGATGAGACCAATGCTTGCACGCGGCGACGCTCCCCATTCAATAACATCTTTTCGCGTGCGTGTGAGCATCACTAAGTCAATCGCTCGCTTCTTTATGTCTTCTGCAATGGGAACTTGCCGCGCGAGTTTCTGCAGCAAGAGGATACTGTTTTTGCCAAGCAGTGTTTGTACTTGCTGCGGTGGATTGGCACTTGTTAGTTGATTCACGATCTCAAGTTCATCCTTCGGATTAGGATAGCCAACTAAAATTTTGAGGAGGAAACGGTCCGTTTGTGCTTCTGGAAGAGGGTATGTTCCTTCTTGGTCGATTGGGTTTTGCGTTGCAAGCACGAAGAAAGGCTCATCCAATGGGAAAGTCTGGTTTCCGACAGTGACTTGTTTTTCTTGCATTGCTTCGAGCAACGCTGCTTGCGTTTTTGGTGTTGCACGGTTTATTTCATCTGCGAGCACGATGTTTGCAAAGATGGGCCCGCGCTGGAATTTGAATACTTTCTTGCCTTGGTTTTCTTCAATGATATAGGTTCCCGTGATGTCAGAGGGCATCAGGTCTGGCGTATTTTGAATTCTGCTAAACTGCAGATCAAGCACTTGAGCGACGCTCTTAATCATGGTAGTCTTTCCTAAACCAGGCAGCGATTCTAAGAGCGCGTTGCTATTGCAGAGAATTGCAATGAGAATTTGTTCAACAACCTCATCTTGTCCCACGACAGATTTGTTAATTTCTTGTGTGATACTTTCAAAGGTCTCTTTGAGCTTGTCCAGATTCTTGACTTGGTCCAACGTGGCCATAGTAACAAATTTCACGTTGAAGGTTTATAAACTTTATGGCGAACTCAGAGGGAGATTATGCAGTACGCAGCAATTGACACTTTCTGAGGGAAGGAGTACGTCTTCCCGAATCCTAATCCGCTCTCCACAGGAGGCGGCAAGGCGCTGCGTGATTGACGTTATAGATTGCTAAAGCCCTCCCAGCGTAGTGTTGATGTGAAGTACGGGACACCTAGTCGACCGGCGAGACTGCTCGTATAAAACTCATTACAGGGTCTCGCCACGCAACTATAGATTTCCCTATGAGTTGCTCTGTAGATCTAAAGCCATAGTACTTCAAGAGTTCAGGGATACGCTGGTTACTCACCGAAAAACACTGAGATACAAATGGGCCTTCCTTGGCGCAGAAGTATGTACTTGAGTCCCCGTGTTCACTACGATCTATTGCTGAAGCTAGCACCATTATTACAGGTCTTATGGCTAAGTCTGAACGCTCAGTGCTGTCAAAACCAGAAATAGTAACAATTTTAGGTAGCTTCTTGAGCATTTCAAGAGTTTCCACATCCATGTTCAGCACGTCCCTTTGGTTTTACAAGAATAGTCATTAACCAACGCACTTTCTTCTGCTTTTCCACCGGTGCCAGCAGTGGTGGACTCTGCAACGATATCTGTTGGATAGTCATTGCCTCGGAACTTATTCCCAGTTGCCTCTTCGGTCTTTGAAAAATCTATGCCACTCCCACTCGAGCCCGCAGTAATTTGCAATTTTTCATTGCCCAGCTGCACGACATCGCGATCCCCGTAGATATCTCGATTTCCCGGATCTTCAATGTCTCCAATCGGAACAAGCGGACCTTCAAAGACTTCTTGCACTGCAGTAGTTGCGCCGGCCAAGGGGTTTTCAATAATGAGGAATGGAAGGAAACTCGTAATTACAATTGGAAGGAATGCAAGGATCGCAATCGCGAGTACTTTTGCAAGCGTGCGCTGCGGGCTCACGAAGACACCGGCAGATACTGTTTCCATTTTTTGCATAAGCTCGATAAAGAGCGCATGCACCATGAGACTATCATGCGAGCTATTGTCATGCGCTGTGCGAAGAATTTCTGCAACTTCGGGATTTCCTTCTTCAATCCTGCGCAAGGTATAGCGGCGCGCCATTGCAAGAAAGCTAATGATTAGTACCAACACCGTGGGGATTATGCTCCACATGTAGGAGATCCCAATGAATGTAAAGATCACATTACAGGCAAAAAAAGTAATTGCACTATTCAGGACCGCATTTAGCGTGGCAACTTTCCAAACTTCCCAACGCAGTTCCTTGAATACCTTTGCATATTCTCCTTGCATGCTCAGCCCTGACACGCATCGAGGTCATCCTCAAGGTCGTCAATTTCGTCTTGGAGTGAAATAATCTGAGTTCGCAGCACGGTATTTTGTGCTGTGAGGTTTGAAAGCCTATAATTTAAGTCTGTAATCTGGGCATCTTTTGTTTGGATAGTTTTCTTTAAGGTATCTTGCGTTTGCTTCAACGTTTCTTCAGTACTGGCAAGTTTTGACTGACTCTGCTCAAAGAGAGAAACAGTTTTATCCACATCTTCACGATTTGCGCTCACTGCAAGTTTGGTTGTATCCAACTCTTGTCGAGTTGCGTACAAGTCATTCTGGCAAGTCACCAGTGTACTGTTTGTCGATATAACTCCATCAGATAAGGAGGCTAGGTTCTGCTGGTAGTAGACAGTCAACGCTCCCACGACGCCTAGGACCAGTACTACAAGGAGAATTAAGAAGAGGTTCACGCTTGTTTTCATCATTGCCATGTGAGCACCTCAAGGAAGTTGCTCTTTAAGAGCCTTGCCATTAACCCATCCTCCGATTTCGTGTCACTTCAAAAAATCGGCGTACAGCTACTTCCACAAGGAATACAAAGGCAGCTATAAGCAGGAATGGCCAGCGCAAGGGACGCTTTTGCAGTTCTTGCAGTGTACGAATGGTTGTTACGTGTTCGATTATTTTATCCGCCTCATCAGGCTCGAAAACGGCTCCTCCACTGATCGCAAGCGTTTCTGCGAGCTCTTCACTAAAACCGACTTGTTCATATTCTGGTAAGTACGTTGTTGCGTAAAGGATTCCTCCTGCATCGCCAAAGCCAACCTGTGTGGGTTTGAGTGTAGCGCTAAATGCGTCAAGGCGCGCAGGGCATTGCTCATCATCTCTGCGAGCTGGAGTGAAGGTAAGTACACTATTGATGGGGATTGCGCTACTGCACACTTTCACAGTTCCTTCCTTATTCAAATAGAAGTGCGGGACCGTTACGATTAGCGATGCAGAACGTTCAGGGTCTCCAATCACCCAATTCCCTGTGCGTGAGAGCAGCAAGGAGTTTCCTCGACCGAGAAGCTCCCCATAATCTTGGCCAGTGTAGCCTGTAAGCGTCGCTACTCGCCCCACACCGTAATTCCACACTGTCAGCACTGGTTTGCCATTGCTGCCTGTGACCAGTTGGCTGCTGTAGGTTTTTGGCACTACATCGTTGTATCCGTAGAGTGTTGCAGTCAGATCTACATCGCGCGTTATGAAGTGATTCGGATTAATGGCAACAAGGCCGAGCGCTGTGCTCTGCTCATCTTTGGTTGGATCGCCAAAGAGAATTGCAAGCCTGTTGCTCTTATCTGCTGGGAAATATATGCCGTTTCCAGCTTGTGCGAGTGCAATGAGAAAATCGTCGTTCAAGCCTGGCTTCACTCCCACAACATAGATTTTTGCTCCTTGTGCGGCCGCTGTGCGCGCAATTTCGATCGTTTGCGCTTCATCGCTTCCACCCGCTGCCGCTCGGCAATTCTGCGTGCAGGACTGACCGTCTGTGATGATGATTATGTTCTTGCTTCCTGTGCTAGCTGATAATGCTTGGAGAGGAGCACGTATCCAGTGTTGACTTGGTGCTTGACCACCGCCATCGACGGTGCTAATAGCTGAGGCAAGCCCAGCTCGTTTTTTCCCTAGTAAGGATATGCGACCGAGCTCAGCGCCGCCAACATAGTCCCAACTCACGAGCTGATCTGCGCGAAGATTTTCTGATGCATTCTTACTTTGTGAGCCAACAACGACCGAACCAACGAGGTTATTATCATCAATATCTTCAAGGACGCTCAACGCAAGTCCACGCACAAGGGCTGGCTTGTCACTCTTCGTATAAACGAGTTGCCCTGTGGCTGGATCTTTGGCATAGGAGCCAGAAACGCTCCCTGAAAGATCCATCGCAATGGCTATATTTGCGCTTCCCTCACGCTGCGCTCCACGACCGACGG
>JACCDT010507393.1_pt1 | contig 13270 bp, 14 predicted proteins | sample 7446291 | NCBI WGS metagenome assembly JACCDT01 (sample SAMN15323446, study PRJNA562643) | freshwater metagenome | isolation source: river surface water | place: USA:Blue River Watershed | collected 2017-08-17
CGATCTGCAGCCCGGCCTGATGGGCCTGTTGGTCGGCGTGATACGAGCTGCGCACCATTGCCCCGACGGCGGCGTGCACAAAGCCCATCTTCTTCGCTTCCTCTTCGAACATCTTGAACGTGTCCGGTGCACATAGCGGCGCACCGGCAGGTGGTCGCCGCTGGGCATCAGATACTGGCCGATGGTCAGCATGTCGACATCGTGCGCACGCAGGTCGCGCATCACGTCGAGAATTTCTTCATCGGTTTCGCCCAGGCCCACCATCAGTCCCGACTTGGTCGGCACGTCCGGATGCAATTCCTTGAAGCGTTTCAGCAGGCTCAGCGAGTACGCATAGTCTGAGCCGGGACGCGCTTCCTTGTAGAGCCGCGGCACGGTCTCGAGATTGTGGTTCATCACGTCCGGCGGCGCGGCCTTCAGAATCTCCAGCGCGCGATCCATGCGGCCGCGGAAATCCGGTGTGAGGATCTCGATGCGGGTCTGCGGCGACAATTCACGCGTGCGGCGTATGCATTCGACGAAATGTGCAGCACCGCCGTCGCGCAGGTCATCGCGATCGACCGAGGTGATCACGACATACGACAGCTTCAGCGCGCCGATCGTCTTCGCCAGATTCTCCGGCTCATTCACATCCAGCGGATCCGGACGGCCGTGGCCGACATCGCAGAACGGGCAGCGCCGCGTGCACTTGTCGCCCATGATCATGAAGGTCGCGGTGCCTTTGCCGAAGCATTCACCGATGTTCGGGCACGAGGCTTCTTCGCACACCGTCACCAGTTTGTTCTCACGCAGGATGTCCTTGATTTCATAAAAGCGCGTCGTCGGCGACGCGGCCTTCACGCGGATCCAGTCCGGCTTCGGCAGCCGCTCGGCCGGTACGATCTTGATCGGAATGCGTGCAGTCTTGCCTGCGCCCTTCTGCTTGTCGCTCGGGTTGTACGCAGCTGCAGAGGCGGGAATGGAAGCGGATGCGGCGGTATCGTCGGAGGCCATGGGTCAGGAAGCCAGTTGTTGTTCCAGTTGTCGTGCCAGCGTCTGCTGCACGTCGGCGAGCGGCACGTCGATGCCGAGCGTCTTCATGTCGACCGTTGCCATGCCGGCATAGCCGCAGGGATTGATCCACGAGAAGGGCTGCAGGTCCATCGCCACGTTCAGCGACACGCCATGGTAAGTGCAGCCGCTGCCACGGATCTTCAGTCCGAGCGCGGCGATCTTGGCGCCTTGCCAGTCGCCGTCGGCGACGTAAATGCCCGGCGCACCGGGCTTGCGCTCGCCTCGCAGATTATACGCCGCGAGGGTGGCGATCACGGCGGATTCAATGCCGTGCACGAACTCGCGCGGCAACAGTTTGCGGCCGCTGCGGCGGAGATCAAACAGCAGATACGCTATTGCCTGGCCGGGGCCGTGATACGTCACTTCGCCGCCGCGATCGGTCTGCACGACAGGAATGCCGTGCGCATCCAGCACATGCGCAGGGTCGGCGCCGAGCCCGAGCGTATACACCGGCGGATGTTCTACCAGCCATAGCTGGTCGGGCGTATGGGCGTCGCGCGCGTCGGTAAAGGCGCGCATCGCGGCGAAGCTCTGCTCATAGGGCTCGACGCCGCGCGCGACGGTCTGCAGACCGGCCATGCGGTTTACAGCACCACCTTCACCATCGCATGCGACGACAGTTCACGGTACAGGTTATCGAGCTGCTCGCGGCTGGTGGCGCGCACGGTGACGGTAAGCGACAGATAATTGCCCTTCGACGAAGGACGCATTTCCATCTTCCCCGCATGGAATTCCGGATCGTGCTTCTGCACGACCTCGACCATCGTCTGCGCGAAGGTGTCCTGCATCGCGCCCATGATCTTGATGGGGAAATCGCTCGGATATTCGATCAGGCTGTCGTTTGGCGTCGGCATCGCGGCTCCCCGGTTCAACGCTGCAGCATCAGGCGCAGCGAATCGAATGCGCGGCCAAAGATGGTCGCTTCGTTCACCTGTTCCAGTGCCAGCAGCGGCAGCGTGTTGATGACCTTGTCGCCGGCCATCAGCTTCAAGGTACCCACGCGCGTGTTCTGCGGCAGCGGCGCGACCAGCGGGTCGGTGCGCTCGATCACGGGCTTGAGCTTGAGCTGCGTGCCGCGCGGCAGCGTGACATAGACATCATGGTTAAAGCCGAGCTTGACCTTGTTCAGCGAGCCTTTCCATACCGTGGGCTCCAGCACTGCCTGGCCTTTTCCGTACACCTTGTAGGTATCAAAATTCAGAAAGCCCCAGTTCAGCAGCTTCTGGCTTTCCTGTGCGCGCATCGCGTCGGATTCAGCGCCGAGCACCACCGATACCAGCCGGCGCGTGTCATTGTTGCCGTTCGGCCGCTTGGCGGTGGCGATCAGGCAGTAACCGGCCGCTGCCGTGTGCCCGGTCTTCATGCCGTCGACGGTCGGATCGATCCACAGCAGGCGATTGCGGTTCTGCTGCGTGATCTTGTTATAGGTATAGCTACGGGTCGAGTAGATCTTGTACAGATCGGGAAAGTCCGTGATCAGCCGCGTGGCCAGGGTGGCCAGGTCGCGCGCGGTCGAATAATTGTTCGGGTCCGGCAGGCCATGCGGATTGGCGAAGCGCGTATTTTTCAGGCCCATGCGCTGTGCCTCGCGGTTCATCAGGTCGGCAAACGCCTGCTCGGTGCCGGCGACCGCTTCGGCCAGTGCGACGGCTGCATCGTTACCCGACTGGACGATCAGTCCGTACAGCAGCGCCTCAATGCTCACCTGCGTATTCGGCTCGATAAACATCTTCGAGCTGTCACCGTCGACCTTCCAGGCGGCCAGCGATACCGTGACTTGCTGGTTCAGTGCCAGCCGCTTGTCGCGGATGGCGGCGAAGGTCATGTAGGCGGTCATGATCTTTGTCAGCGACGCTGGTTCGATCCGCATATCGGGGTCGTGCGCGCCGAGGATCTGCCCGCTGTTGACGTCCAGCAGCAGCCAGGATTTGGCGGCGATCGTCGGAGGCGGCAGCGATTGGGCGGAAGCGGTGGAGAAGAGCAGCAGCGCGGCGCAGATGGCCAGAAACTTTTTCATGAAAAACCGGTGAGGATGGCGGCAGGAATGCAGCTCGAATTATAGCCCTGCGCCGCCGTATCGGTCGGCTCAGTCTTGCCACATGGCCGTCACCAGCTGGCGGATGTGATGCAGCTTGCGATGGAAAAAATGGTCGGCCCCCGGAATGACGATCACGGGCAGGTCCTGCGGCCGTGCCCAGTCGAGCACATCAGCCAGCGGAATCGTGTCGTCCTGCTCGCCATGGATGACGATGGTGTCGGCCGGCACCTCGGCCAGGTCCCATTTGCCGGCCGCGCAGCCGACCAGCACCAGCCGCTGTGCCGGCTTGTGCTGTGCGGCCAGTTGCCGTTGCAGCCGCGACTGCACGAAGGTGCCGAACGAGAATCCCGACAGCGCCACCGGCAATCCTGGATAGCGTGCCGTCATGTGCTCGTACAGCAGTACGATATCGTCAGTTTCGCCGATGCCGGCGTCATGCGTGCCCGCAGAGGCGCCGACGCCGCGAAAATTCATCCGCGCGCAGACATAGCCCAGGCCGACGAAGGTGCGCGCCAGTGTCTGCACTACCTTGTTGTCCATCGTGCCGCCGAACAGCGGATGCGGATGCGCAATCAGTGCGATGCCGCGCGGCGCTTGCTCGGGCGGCAGGTCGAGCTTGCATTCGATGGCGCCGGCATGGCCGGCAATGGTAAAGGCCTGGGTCTGCGAATTCATGGGTGGGTCGGATGGGGTGGTTTGGACGGCATCGGGCGGGACACTATAGAGAAGCGAGCGGAGGCCAGGTGGCCGGCCCTCAGATCTTCAGGCGCTCGACAACCTTGCCATTCACCAGGTGAGAATCGACGATCTCGTCGATGTCCTCTTCGTCGACATACGTGTACCAGACGGCTTCCGGATACACCACCAGCACCGGCCCCTCTTCGCAGCGATCGAGGCATCCGGCCTTGTTGATGCGCACCTTGCCCTGGCCGTTCATCTCCAGCGCCTTCAGCCGGCGCTTTGCATGTTCCTGCGCCTTTTGCGCGCCGCGATCCGCACAGCAGGGGCGGCCATCGTCGCGCACATTGGTGCAGATGAAAACATGGTGCTTGTAGTAAGAGTCGCTCATTGCAGGTAGGCCGGGGGTTGCGGGTAGCCTTGCATGATACACCGCCGCTTTCCTGCGTCGCGCAGGGCAACGCCCGCCGTGGTCAGCGGCCGCGGTGCGTCGAATGGGTCAGGAACCAGAGCGCAAACAGCGGCCAGGACAGTGACAGAAACTGCGCGGCGCCGTTGAAGTTGAGGAATTTACCCTGCACCCACGCTTGCAGCGTCGACTGGAAATACGGGTTCGACGGCAGCAGGTTCAGCAGCACCAGCCCGGTGGCGAGCGCAAAGATCGCCGCTCGCCGCTGCGCCAGTGCGGGCGCGAACGACAGCCCGCCCAGCATCACGGCGCCGACCAGCAGGCCGCTGCCGGAGGACGGCGTGATCCAACTGAACGCATTCCCCGGCGCGAACAGCACCGCATGGGCGAGCGACTTCACCGTCAACGCTGCCAGCAGCAGCCCGAGCGCGAGCAGCGCGCGTGGCGCCTGCGCGCGCATCTGGCACATCAAAGTCAGCAGCGCGCCGGTCATGCCAAAGGCGGTGATGACGACCTCGGCCTGCAGGAACTGACCCAGCCCCACGCCCAGGCTCTGCCAGATCAGCGTGCCGATATCGACCGGCGTCTCCAGCAGCGACGACAATCCGTCTGACAGCATCGGCAGCCACTGGCCGTGGCCGAACAGATAAGGCTGCGGGAAAATCTGCGCCAGCGGCCACAGCGCGACGACGATCAGCCCGCGGCTGGCCTGGTCTGAAAACCAGTGCGCACGCAGCGAGCGCAGCCGGCTGCGCTGCAAGACCGGCGTTGCCAGCAGCCAGCCGGCCAGCGCACCGGCCAGCGCGCCGCACGCATTCGTCATCAGGTCGAGATTGCTCGGTACGCGCGACGGCAGGTAGTTTTGCAGGCACTCCAGCGTTGCCGCCAGCAACAGGCCGGCGCCGCCACCGGCCAGCGCCGCCGGCGCGCCGGTCAGGCGCGGGTAAAGCGCGAGCACGGCGAGCGCGCCGAGCGGCATGTAGCCGAGCGCGTTCACGGCCAGGTCGAAGCCTGTCCAGTAGCGCGGCAGCGGCTCGAGCAGATATCCCCACGGCGACAGTCCGTTGTCGTGCCATCCTGAGAACGGATAGCAGCTCGCATAGACGATCAGCAGCAGGTAAAAAAACAGTGCGATGCGCACCGTCGCCGATGCCTGCGGCAGCGCGTTGGCGCGCTCGGCCGCAGCCGGCTGTTCGCGTAGCAGAGGGGCGGACATGCGGCGCAGTGTATTGGACTTTGCCGTGCCAGTCATCCGGCGGCCCTTGCAGCCGATACAATGGCGCCATGTCATCTTCACTCGACGCCACGCGCATTGCCGGTCTGTGTGCCGCTGCCCGCCAGGGACTGGCGGTGGAAGTGGTCGCGGCCACCGGCTCGACCAATGCCGACCTCAGGCAGCGGGCCGACCAGTTGCGCGCTCCGGTGCTGCTGGCGGCCGAGCTGCAGACGGCCGGCCGCGGCCGCGCCGGGCGTAGCTGGCTGTCCGCGCCGGAAGACAGCTTGTGTTTTTCACTGGCCTGGCGCTTCAGCGGGCCCGTTGCACGGCTCGCCGGCCTGCCGCTGGCGGTCGGCGTTGCGCTGGCCGACATACTGCGCGCGCGCGGCTACCCGGTCACGCTGAAATGGCCGAACGACCTGCTGCTGGACAGCGCCAAGCTCGGTGGCATTCTGGTCGAGACCGTCGCGTCGCGTGACGCCGCGATGCCGGGACTGTGGGCCGTGATCGGCGTGGGCCTGAACGTCCGCGCCAACCGCGCGCGCGACGAGGGCGTGGCCGCGCCGGTGGCGGCACTCAGCGATGCGGCAGGCGAATCCGTCGACCGCAATGGCTTGCTGGCTGCGCTGGCCGACGCGCTTGTCGCAGCGCTCGCCTTGTTCGACGTTCAGGGGCTGGCGCCCTTTGTCGACCGCTGGCAGCGCTGGCATGCCTATGCGGGCCTGCCGGTCATGATCGTCGAGCAGGGTCGCGTACTGCACGAAGGTGTCGCGCGCGGCATCGACGCTTACGGCTGTCTGCTGATCGATACCGGCGATGGTGTGGTGCCGGTGGTCGCCGGCGATCTGTCGCTGCGCCCTCAGGCTGCGCCGGGAGTCCGCCATGCTGCTGCTGGTTGACGCAGGCAATACCCGCATCAAATGGGCCGCTGCGCAGCCGGGCGCGGCTGCCGGCGACTGGTTCACCAGCGGGGCGCTGGCGCATGATGAACTGCCGGCGCTGGCTGCGCAATGGCAGGCGCTGCCGCTGACATCGGCGCTGGTCGCCAACGTCGCCGGCGCTGCAGTGGCGGCAAAGATTGAATCGGCGCTGGCCGCTGCTTCGCCGGCGGCGCTGGGAATTCGATGGTTTCGCTCGCAGCCGGCGTGCGCGGGCGTGACGAATGGTTATCGCGATCCCGGGCAGCTCGGCTGCGACCGCTTTGCGTCGTTGATTGGCGCACGGCATCGGTACCCTGGCAGGGCGCTGCTGATCGTCACGGCCGGCACCGCGACCACCGTCGATGCGCTGGACGCGACCGGGCGCTTTGTCGGCGGGATGATCCTGCCCGGCCTGCGTACCATGGCGCAGTCGCTGGCGGTGAATACGGCGCTGCTGCCGGCGGTCGAGGACGCACGCACCGAGCGCCTGTTCGCCGACAATACGCAGGATGCGATCGTCAGCGGCTGCATCCATGCACAGGTCGGCGCTATCCTGCAGGCGCATGCGCAGTGGCCGGAGGCGCTGTGCGTGCTGTCGGGCGGCGGAGCGCCGTATATCGGGCCGCAGCTGCCGTTTGCTTGCGAACGTATCGACAATCTGGTTGTGCTGGGCCTGCACGTGGCCGCGTTGACGGAGGCGAAATGAAAGCAGTGTTCTTCGGACTGTTGCTGGCGAACGTGGCGATGCTGGTGATGCACGCCATGCCGATGACGCGCGATGGCGTCGAACCCGAGCGTTTGGCGCAGCAGCTGCATCCCGAGAAGATCAGGGTGATCGATCCCGAGACTGCGGCCGCCCAGGCGGTGCAGGAACGGCTGGCCGCGCATCGCGCGGCCCAGGAAAAACAGGCACAGCAGGCCCAGGAGGCGCAGCAGGCACCACAAGCACCACAAGGCGATGCAGCCGCTGCGCCGCAGGCAGGCGGTCCGGCACCCAACGGCGCGGCGCCTGCGCCTGCCTCGAATCCCGCAGTTGCTCCGGCTGCCGCCGCGCACCCTGCCGGCGCGGCCGCCCCGGCCAATACGCCGCCATCGGCGGCATCGTCATCCCCACCCGCCGGCGACACCGCGCTCGCGCAGGCCGTCTGCGTGGAGCTGGGCGACTTTACTGCGCAGGCGTCCGAGAGCTTCGAGCCGCAGCTATCGCGATTGTCGATGACGGGCATTCCGCAGCGGCGCGTCATACAGCCGCCGCCTTCGTATCTGGTCTTCCTGCCGCCGCTGCCGACCGAGTCTGCCGCCAGCCGCCGGCTTGCCGAAGTGCGCCAGAAGGGCTTTGCCGACAGCGCGGTGATGCGCGACGATACGCCGCGGCGCTGGGGCATCTCTGCCGGACTCTTCAGCAAGGAAGACCTGGCCATCGCCCACCTCGACAAGCTGCACAAGGCCGGTTTCGCGGAGGCGCGCATGGGCGAACATCCGTTGAACTCGACCCGCTATGCGTACCGGCTGCCTGGCGTCACCGCGGCAGGCGCGACCCGTCTGGCGGCGGTCGCGTCAGGCTATGCCGGTGTCTCGATGCGTCCCTGCAAGTAGCGCACGCAGGCAATCAGGGCAATAGCAACTGGCGGCATCGCGGCCCAGTAAGCTGGCCGGCAGCATCGGCAACGTCGTGCACCAGCAGGGCGATGCTGCGGCCGGTGTTGCTGCAGTGGCGCTCGCGTCGGCCATGCCGCATTCGAAGCGCTTGCCGCATTGCGGGCATTCGCTCATGGGCTTTCCTCCCTCATGGTTTTGGTCGGGCCACAGCCGACTGTCTGAAAACACAAACCGTTGCAGCGCACGATTGCCGATGGTTTGGCGGTAAAATCGCCCCAATTCTACCGATCTACCTTCATCGACCGTCACCGCAATGCCCACTTCTTCCATCGCTCCCGAGATCAAGGCCGAAATTCTCGCGGAGGCACTGCCCTATATCCGCAAGTTCCACGGCAAGACCATCGTCGTCAAATATGGCGGCAACGCGATGACGGAGGAGCGCCTGAAGCACGGCTTCGCCCGTGACGTGATCCTGCTCAAGCTCGTCGGCATGAACCCGGTGGTGGTGCACGGCGGCGGCCCGCAGATCGACAATGCGCTGAAGAAGATCGGTAAGCAGGGCAGCTTCGTGCAGGGCATGCGCATTACCGACGAAGAAACTATGGAAGTCGTTGAATGGGTGCTCGGCGGCGAGGTGCAGCAGGACATCGTCATGCTGATCAACCATTACGGCGGCCAGGCTGTCGGCCTGACCGGCAAGGATGGCGGGCTGATCCGCGCACGCAAGATGCAGATGCCCGACAAAGAACATCCCGGCCAGTTCCTCGACATCGGTTTCGTCGGTGAAATCGAGGCGATCAATCCGGCGGTGGTCAAGGCGCTGCAGGACGATGCGTTCATTCCCATCATTTCGCCGATCGGCTTTGGCGAAGACGGCCAGGCCTACAACATCAATGCCGACCTCGTCGCCGGCAAGATCGCCGAGATCCTGCGCGCCGAAAAACTGATCATGATGACCAACATCCCTGGCGTGATGGACAAGAACGGCAAGCTGCTGACCGACCTGTCCGCACGCGAGATCGACGAGATGTTCGAGGACGGCACGATCTCCGGCGGCATGCTGCCGAAGATCTCGTCCGCGCTCGACGCCGCGAAATCCGGCGTGAACACCGTGCATATCATCGACGGCCGTATCGAGCATTCGCTGCTGCTGGAAGTCCTGACCGAACAGGCTTTCGGCACCATGATCCGTTCCCACTGACCGGCGCCATTGCCACACGGCGCCGATCGGTGCCGCGTAGTGACGTCCATGCATGAGGGCCTTCAGGGGATGTGTCCGTGAGTCGTGAACTTGTCTGGCTGTTCGATCTCGACAATACGCTGCACAACGCGTCCCACGCGATTTTCCCGGCCATTAACCAGAATATGAACGCGCTGATCACGCGCGTTCTGGCCGAACAATCGCTGCCGTCCGATACCGAGGCCGTGAACGAGGTGCGCGTGCGCTACTGGCAGCGCTACGGCGCGACGCTGCTCGGCATGGTCCGTCATCATGGCGTGCGTGCGGACGATTTCCTGCACCACGCCCACCAGTTCTCCGATCTTGCCGGCATGATCCGCGCCGAGCGCGGCCTGCGCAGGCTGATGCGGCGGCTGCCCGGCCGCAAAATCCTGCTCACCAATGCGCCGCGCGCCTATGCGGGCGCGGTGCTGCGCCACCTGGGACTGCACCGTCATTTCGCTGAGCATGTGCCGATCGAATCGATGCGCGTGCACCGTCACTGGCGGCCCAAGCCGTCGCGGCTGATGCTAAGGAGGCTACTGCGGCAGCAGGGACTCGATGCGTCGCGCTGCGTGCTGGTCGAAGACACGCTGGAGAATCTGCGCTCGGCCAAGTCGCTGGGCTTGCGCACGGTCTGGTTCACTGCTTATCTACCGCAGTCGTTTTTCCGCCCGGACTTTGCCGATGTGCAAGTAAAATCGCTGCATCAACTGCCGAAACGGCTGGCGCGCTTGCGGGGGAGCTGAGTACAGCGCGTGTCGGCCGCCCTGTCCATTGCCTGACCGATAACGACTATGCCACTCCATAAAGCGGGCGAACGCAAGTTGCAGATCCTGCAGGCCCTGGCCGGCATGCTGGAAAATCCCAAAGGCGAAAAGGTCACGACCGCCGCGCTGGCCGCGCGGCTGGACGTCTCCGAGGCGGCGCTCTACCGTCATTTCGCGAGCAAGGCGCAAATGTACGAAGGCCTGATCGAATTCATCGAGACCTCGGTCTTCACGCTGATCAACAAGATTGCGCAGAACGAAGGCATCGGCCGCCGGCAGGTGGTCTCGGTGGCGAACATGCTGCTCAATTTCGCCGAGCAGAATCCCGGCATGACGCGCGTGCTGATCGGCGATGCGCTGGTCAATGAAGACGAGCGGCTGCAGCAGCGGATGAACCAGTTCGTCGATCGCGTTGAGCTTGCGCTGCGGCAGTCATGGCGGCTAGCCACGACCCAGGGCGGGCCGCCCGAGACTGAGGCGGCCATCCGTGCCGGGCTGGTGGTGGCCTTTGTGCTGGGCCGCTGGCATCGCTTTGCCAAGAGCGGCTTTCAGCTGAAACCATCCGACGGCGCGATGCAGCAGCTGAGCATGCTGGTCGACTGAGATCCTGGCGTCCCTGCTGCTCGGGGCTTACGTGTGCCTGGCCGCGGCGCACACCGGGCAGTCCGGGCTGCGCGCAGTGCGTATGCTGGTCCATTCCATCGAGCGCGCGTCCAGCAGCAGCAGCCGGTTCGCCAGCGATTCGCCGATGCCGGCCACCAGTTTCAGTGCTTCCGCCGCTTGCATCGTGCCGATGATGCCTACCAGCGGCGCGAAAACGCCCATCGTCGAGCATTGCACTTCCTCGAACTGCTGATCCGGCGGGAACAGGCACGCGTAACAGGCGGTCTGGCCGCTGCGCGGGTCGAACACGGCCAGTTGACCGTCCATGCGGATCGCGGCGCCCGACACCAGGGGTATGTTGGCGGCGACGCACGCCCGGTTGATCGCATGCCGGGTCGCAAAGTTGTCGGTACAGTCGAGCACCACGGTGGCCGACGCCACCAGCGCGGCCAGCCGGGCCTCGTCGGCGCGCTCGCACAGCGCCACGACCTCGACCTCGGGATTGATCGCTGCCAGCGTGCGCTGGCCCGATTGCGCCTTCGGCTGGCCGACGCGCTCAGTGGTATGCAGGATCTGCCGCTGCAGATTGGTCAGGTCGACCGTGTCATGGTCGACCAAGGTGATGCGGCCGATCCCGGCCGACGCCAGATACAGCGCGACCGGCGAGCCGAGGCCGCCGGCGCCGATGATCAGCGCGTGCGCTGCCAGCAGCTTTTCCTGGCCTTCGATGCCGATCTCGTCGAGCAGGATGTGGCGCGAGTAGCGCAGCAATTGCTGATCGTTCATGGTGAGCCGTGTCGAATAAAAAACGGCCGCATTACTGCGGCCGTCATGGGGTGATCCCGTGCTTACTTCTTGTCGCCGTTACCGTTGCCATCGGGGTTGTTGATCGTCGGCTCTTTCTTGTTCTCGATCTTCGCCGACTTCGACAGCTGTACCGGCAGGCCCTTCAGGTGGTTAAGCGCCTGTGCCAGCTGGAAGTCTTCCTTGCTGCCGAACTCCAGCGGCTTGCGCTTCTTGTCGAGCGCAGACAGTCGCTGCGCCTCTTCCAGCTCGTCTACCACCGCGCTGCGCTCGCTTTCCTTGTCCTTGTCGTTCGACAGGTGCTTCTGCAAGTCAGCTTCGCGCAGCCGCAGGCCATTCAGGCCGTCGCCATCGGCGTACTCGTCCACCAGCATGTCGGGCACGATGCCCTTGGCCTGGATCGAGCGTCCGTTCGGCGTGTAGTAGCGCGCAGTGGTCAGCTTCACCGCCGTGTCGGCGCTCAGCTGACGGATGGTCTGCACCGAGCCCTTGCCGAAGGTCTGCGTGCCCATGATGGTGGCGCGCTTGTAGTCCTGCAGCGCACCGGCGACGATCTCGGAGGCCGATGCCGAGCCCGAGTTCACCAGCACCACCATCTTCACTTTCTTCACCGCCTCCGGCAGCTTGACCAGCGGGTCGGCGCCGGCGCGCGTACCGTAATACTCGCGGCGCGCGAAGTACGTCGCCTTCGAGTCCGGCAGCTGGCCGTTGGTGGAGACGATCGCGACATCCTTCGGCAGGAACGCCGCAGAGACGCCGATCGCACCCGGCAGAACGCCGCCCGGATCATTGCGCAGGTCCAGCACCAGGCCCTTCAGGTTCGGGTCTTGCTGGTAGAGCTGCGTGATTTTCTTGGCCAGGTCTTCGACGGTCGGTTCTTGGAACTGCGACACGCGAATCCAGCCGTAGCCCGGCTCGACCACCTTGCTCTTCACGCTCTGCACCTTGATTTCCTGGCGCATGATGGTGATGACCAGCGGCTTGTCTTCGTCCTTGCGCGCCACCGTCAGCGTGATCTTGGTGTTCGGCTCGCCGCGCATGCGCTTGACGGCCTCGTCCAGCGTCATGCCCTTGACCGGCGTGGTGTCAAGCCGCGTGATCAGGTCGCCTGCCTTCAGGCCGGCCTTGAACGCCGGCGAGTCTTCGATCGGCGAGATCACCTTGACATAGCCGTCTTCCATGCCGACTTCGATGCCCAGGCCGACGAACTTGCCCTGCGTGCCTTCGCGCAGTTCCTTGAACGCCTTCTTGTCGAGGAACGCCGAATGCGGATCGAGCGAGGCCACCATGCCCGAGATCGCCTCGGTCAATAGCTTCTTGTCGTCGACGGCCTCGACGTAGTCGGACTTGATCAGCCCGAACACATCGGCCAGCGTACGCAGCTCTTCGACTGGCAGCGGTGAACCGGCGTTGCGCTGGGCCAGAGCGTCAAATTGCATCGACCCGGCAATGCCGGCGACGAGCCCCAAACCGATCAGTCCGAGATTTTTGAGTTTGCTACCCATGCCTCACCTGTTGATCCATGCCAGCGGGTCGATTGCCCGTCCTTGATGGCGGATTTCGAAGTATAAACCCGAATGTTCATTACCGCCGCTGTTGCCCACCGTGGCGACCGCTTCGCCGGCGCGCACACGGTCGCCCGGCCGTTTCAGCAGCGCCTGGTTATTGCCATAAATGCTCATGTACTGGCCGCCGTGATCCACGATCAGCAGGTTGCCGAAGCCGCGCATCCAGTCGGCGAAGATGACTTCGCCGGCGCCGGCTGCATGCACTTCACTGCCTTCGGCCGCCCGAATGAAGATGCCCTTCCAGCTCGGCCCGTCCGCGCGTTTGGCGCCATACGACGCGGCCAGCTCGCCCTGCACCGGCAGCTTGCCCTTGCCGCGCAGCGCGGCAAACGCGGCGCCGTCCGGCGGTGGCGGCGGTTCGGCCGGCGCCGGCTCGGCGCGGCGCGAGGTGGC
>JACCDT011511769.1_pt1 | contig 13269 bp, 7 predicted proteins | sample 7446291 | NCBI WGS metagenome assembly JACCDT01 (sample SAMN15323446, study PRJNA562643) | freshwater metagenome | isolation source: river surface water | place: USA:Blue River Watershed | collected 2017-08-17
AACCATTAAAAACATAGTTTGCTGTCCAAAAAACATGTTGTATTACGAGTGTTCATTTTGCGACATAAAGATAAAAAAAGTAGTCAATAATTATGTTAGTTTCATCGCGACATATCCCCATCATTGGCACGGTGGAAAAGACGCTTACGAAGAATCCATTAAAAAATACGGAGATTGGTCTTCCTACCCGTTTCTTATAAACGATATGAATAGTAGTACTTTGCTTTCACTTGCTGGCCAAAATATTATGTCCGCCATTATAATGAATCCGGAACCTCAACACATAAGAGTAACATGTGTATTTTGCAAAGAATATTATGAAAACACAGAATGGTATCATCAATCTATTCGTACAAATTACCCAGCGGGAGTCACGTGGAAATCAATATTTGAGCTGATTAAATACGCGAATAAATCATTCAAAAAACATTATTTGAAATGCGATGAGATAAAATCCGTTAGGAAATTATGTGTGGAGTTCGCCATTTATGAGGAAAAGAGAACATTGTGCGAGAAATTAGACGAATCAATCAAAAAAGAGGAAGCTCGGTTTATAGGCCCAATGACAGATATTCCAGAAAATTTATCCTATTTGTTAAAGGCCGAAATGTGTAAATGCGGCGATAATCAGATAGTAGAATGCAAAATTTGCAACACAAAGCTCAGCAGAAAATACGATACAATAGATAGAAGATATTATTATGGCATATATGATCACGTGGCAAAGTCGCATTTTAAAAGCTTCAAAAATAAGAAATATGGCGATTATAGAGACGCCGCATTCAAATCCGGGAAATCATATTATTGCTGCATTTGTGGCGATGAGTATGATAGCATAGATAAAGAATTGGTGTTGAGTCACTTTGCCGGATGCTTGGAACTCAACCGCGAAAAAATACTATCCACTGGCAATACATGCATCTTTTGAGCGTAGAGAAAATTGAATCTTATTTTTCGTCATATATCTGTCACAACGATGCTCAAATATTCTAGTGTTAAACAATTGAGTGAAAGGAACGGGGAAAACGAATTTTCACGCGCAAAGAAGTGTGAAATAATAACCGGATACAAAAACTTCGCAGGAGGGTACCGTTTTACTAGCGAAATTACAACTGTAATTATTGAAACAAGAAAAATACCCCACGAAAAATGTTGCCCAGAATATTTGATAGAAGTAAGTTGTATTTTATGCGGAATAATTACAAGAACTATCTCCAGCAACAATGATAGACGTATTACCCGGCAAATAAGGGAATCTTTTGAAAAATTGCATAAACATAATTCTGTATTAGTTTTGTCAAATGGAGAGGATTATCAAGAATTAATGGCTGATATGGGTAAAAAATATGAAAATATGAGTCTACAGTGCAACTTTTGCGGCAAGAAAATTCATGAAGTTAATTATCTCATCAGCTTAGCAAAAACTGTTATGTTACGTGTGTTGTGCGAGTCGTACGCACAACATTTATCAGAAGATGAGTGCGTAAAGAATATAGATTCGCATAAAGCAAGCATAGATGAGGTTATAGATGCTGTTAACAAATCCATTGCCGACAACGGGCCCCATAAATATGCAGATTACTTTCTTCCCAAATACGATAAAGAATTGATGAATATAATAGTTAAGCAAAGGAAATGTGAATGCGGAAGACAATATATAACAGAGTGTAATATTTGCGGAGTCGCCAGAAAAGACAATCGCATGTTAGTTTCTGGTTATGAACGTTGCGCTAAGAAACATTTCTCTAAACATCCTCAGATGAACATACGCGATGTAATTACGGCTATAAACCCTCAATTAATGGAAACATGTACTTGTGAAACTGAAAAAGATGTGGAAAAAAGTTATCGACACAGACATTATGGTAAATGTAAATTCTTCATGAAATGTGATGGATATATGTGTGCGATATGCGGTGTTGAGTACAATGATGCTTCTAAAAAAATGCCGCCGAGAGCAATTGTATTTGGACATTTGAAAAAATGTATGGAAGAGAACAAAGAAAGTATAAGAAGATACGGGAACTATTGCATTTGATTTCTCTTTCACTCTTGATCGCCTTCGGCGATCAATCGTTCAGTCGAAATCGGGCTGCGCTCTAGGCAAAGCTATGCTTTGCCGTCGATGCTCGCCACTGATCATATTACTGGACATCTGCGTCTGATTATTTTTTAATAAATAATAATTTATTATTTTTTTCTCGCCATTAATATTGGGACCACGGGCGAAACATTAATTACATTATTTTCTACGCCAGCCGCAAAAATAATATTGTAATGGTATTTAATTCATATAATATAGTTATTTCACAAAATGGCTGACAAAGTCGAAGCTTACTGTGTTAAGCATAAGGGGAAAGCTTACATGAAAAACCCTACACTCCATCGCATGGAAGGCCGTGGCCGTCTTGGTTACGCGGCAAAGGGTAATTGCCCGAATGATGACACTGGGATGTTCAAGATTCTTTCCCAAGATCAATATGAAAAGCTCAAGAGTGCCGGATTGAAGGAAGGAGCTACTATTAAGAAGAAGGATAAGAAGTCCAAGTCTCGATCCAAGTCCAAGGGCGGGCGATCTAGTGGCGGCCGACGCAAGCGATCCAGGTCAAGGTCCTGTTCTAAGGGACGAAAGTAATTGAGTAAATGCAATAATTTTTTAATAATTTTATCTCTACATTCATATAACTTACGTATCGTTTAACGAGAAGTAAAAAATTATAGAATGAAGGAAGTGATTACTTATTACATCGTCTTTATTATTTTCCTATTGTCCATTCTCGGAGTTGCTGGTAGCGGTTTGTCTGCTTTGCTTGCTGGTTCTGTTACTGGAATGGTCTTTATATTTGCGGCTGCATTTGCTCCCCTTGCATGGCAGTGGTGGCTGTCTTATGTCTTGAAGGGATGCGCTGGTAAGCAGAATTGGTTGATGCCGGATTAAGTCGCTATGCTCCTTAATCGTCTCCGCTCTAGGCAAGCGCATAGCGCTTGCCGTCGTGCTCGACAGCATCCAAGGTATTTTTTGCGATAAAAAAAATACATATCTGTGTCAGAAAGTGTCTGCCGATCAGCAATATTAATCGGCTCTGTTGAGTCAAAATTAATTTTTTGCGGTAAAAAATACTAATTTCTCAGATGTCCAGTAATATTGATCAGCGGCGAGCAGCGACGTGTAGGCGAAGCCTACGCTAGCTCGAAGCCCGATTTCGACTGAACGATTGATCGCCGAAGGCGATCAAGAGTGAGAGAGAAATCAAATTCCAAATCTTGCCCGCTCTTCATCTGTTGTTGGCGTGACACTCCACATATGATAAGCAACGATAACAGATCTATCTCGCTCAGCTTCCTTCATCTCGGTCACTGAATCATCGTTAACACGATACCATGAGAATTCATTAGGTTTACTCGTCCGTAATACAGTTGCCCAATAATGTCCAGATGATGAATACGATGGGTTACGCGCATTATCACCTCTTCCACCTAGTTCACCGGGAAAACTTGGTGCATCGTATGATCCCGACCACTCAATTTGGCCAACTCGTCTGTAATGAAGAGTATTTCCCGCAGATTCCGGCAACATGAATGTTTCCGGATAAAATCTCGTACTAGACGGCAAAATCCAATTAATCAAAACAACTTCACGGAGGAATCTGAGAGTCTCAACACGCATTGCAACCCCACCCTTCATTTTGCAATTTTCACAAGAGAAATCAGTTATTTTTTCTTTGTGATACATAAGCCAGAATTCAAGATCTTTTTGTGTTTTGAAACTCAAATCGAAGTAAATCTTGATTAGAGGATTCTTGTCATACTGACGGGATGAGACCTTTCCGCAAACAGGATTTGCACATGAAGTCGCAACTTCATATCTATTGTTAAAGTGTTTGTAAATCTCTTCACAGCAGAATGATTCTAACAGATCAATAAGACCAGTCGCAGGACTATCCTGGCTGCCGATTTGATAAGTCCCACGTTTATGTGGGTTAATCGCGTTTGTAAGTTTGAGGTCCTCAATGAATGCTCTAAATAGCATTGTGGAAATATTGCTCGGGGAAATTACATCTTGTTCTGCAATGTATGGCTTCAGGCCTTCTTCTGCACGAATTTTGTTGATCACATCTTTCGGGAGTACTTGCTCTAAATATCGTTTGTAAAGAGCCAGATAACTACTTTTTACCTCGTTTGAGCCGCCCTTCCTTAGCGCAAACTCATTGAACGCGGGCCGGCTGAACAATAATTGTGTGAGGGCGTTATGCCAGCATGTGTTACCAGCATTGTACAGACCATGTATACGGGGAACGATACTCGCATCGTAACTGAGGTATTTCTTGTTCACGGCGGCCATGGTTATTTATTGCCAATGTATAAAACATATGTTAAATTCAAATTTCTCGGCAGTATGGAGGGATATACCCGCGATTGATCGCAAAAAATATGACCCACTCTATTTTTTCTGCTTGCTTTCGGCTATTGATTTCTCCATCAATTTCTTGAAGTTCTTCTCTCCCTTTTTTCTCTCACGTCGTCTCAAACGATCCATATTGTACTCTTGGTACAAAGGGGCAATATGTTCGAGAAATATTTTCATTCTCGCGTCATTGATCAAGAAATCTTGAGTAATGGAATTAATGAACCTGTACATTTCGTTGAATTCTATCATGCTTGCAAATATGCTACTCATTCCAAAACCAAGATCTACGGAAAATATTGCGTAAACTTGTATTTTGACCAGAGTAGGAAGAAACATCATCCAATCTAAAAGCTCCCTTCTGTCGATGATCATCGTGTACAACCTTTATATGAATCTAATTCAATTGTTTGCCCCGCAATTATATACAGCCATGAGAACTACCGTTATTATAGTAATCTTGATACTGGTTATATACTTTATATCAAAAAGATACGATAGAATTGATGAAAGCAAACTACTACCGGTTTCTGGATTCGAACCCCCATATTTGCCGCTCAAATGGAATATACCTCCAATGATACTTACACACAATTGTTACGATTATGCATTCAACAGATACAACCTGTGGCAAAAAGAACCATCTCAGCCTGGATACCTACAAAATAATAAAATTAATGAATCAGAGAACAGAATGACTTGCGCTGGCGTTAACGAAAGATTAAACAACGATTATGGAAACAAAATTGCCGTTGCAAGTAGAAATATTCCATGCGGTCAAGGAAAATATAAAATAGCACTGATAGCTGATCCGAATGATGACTATCATTTCTTGAGGCAAAATAAAGATGGGACTTGGAGTCATAAGCCCGGCAATACTTCCGCCACTAATAGAGATTTCTCTGGCAAAATAATAGTAGATCCAGAAAGTGCGAATTTCAACAGTGGAGATCTTAATTATAGTGATTTCTGCAATTACTACTGCGTGTGATTGACTTCGTCAATCGTCTCAACAGCTACGCTGTGGCGTAGCACTCGTTTCACTCGTCGTTACACCGTCGGCCCTTGCCTTCGGCAAGAACCTTACTCGACTGCTTCGCACATACTATTTGTTTTTTAATTGCTGCGCCCTAGAGAACATTTGGTCCACGTCGGTACTTACCATATGCTGATCTTGATACCTAATCATCGTAATATGTAGAGTTAGTATATGGCGAGCCGAGCGGTGGTTCTAGGCGGCAAAGCCGCCGAACCCCGCGGCGCAGCCCAGTTACGAGGGAACGAAGTGACCAAGTAACAAAAATTGATTCCTCAAGCTCTGAAGTTTGTATACACGCTTACACAGCGATAACAATACAGAACTCCCAAAAAAAATGAGCAATCTCATGAACGACGAAGAATACAAAGCGTTTTTCGAAGGAATGCTGAATACATGGGCGTACGTTAGCAGAGACGATGACGCTATGAACAAACTTCGCGAGGAGTCTCTTGAAAGCCATCTTTCTACTAAGAATCTCAAAAGAATCCCCATCCCTGGTTATGGAAATTGCTTCTACAGGGCTGTTGAAATTCTCACTAATTTTGGTCACGTGAACAAGACATTCGATGGGTCCCTCTTGAGGAACGCGATTGCGGATCTTGTCTCCGACCCTTCTGTTTGGGGTGAAATTTCGGCCGACGTCAATAACAAAACTCAAGAAGAATTCATTGCTGATGTCAAGAAAAATGGAAGATGGGCAGATGTATCTTTGATTCATTACTTGGTCCCGAAAATCATCAGAAAAACTCTCCGGGTTCATTACTTTGATTACAGCAAGAAAACATGGAATACTTACATATTTGGACGGAAATGGGCCGATCCTATCGACCTTATTTGGGATCAAACCCTCGAAAACGGTGTTGTCAGAGGTACTCATTATGACGCCGCTGCAAGGCCCGATCTGGCACGCTGGCTTATTAGCAAGCTGGAAAAAATTGAAAATGAAAGCTCTAGAGATTGTACTACACTGCTACGCAAAGATATTACACCGCAACGCACGAACACTACAGCCAATATGGAATCTAACATTTTCGACGAGATTGATGCCCCTACCAAGAATTCGCTGCCCCAGCAGCTTCCTTATCCCGACCCGGCTATTCTTAGCAGACCCCCTTCTGCTTTCAAGCCAATTTCCCCGACGCCAACTCCTTTTGCTCCTTGGGCATCAGCTCCGTTTGTTCCTCAAGCACCAGCTCCTACTCCTGCTCCAACTTATGTTGCTCAGACTGCAAAGATCACCAAACAAGATCTGATTCGACGAGAATTGGAACGATCTGATCGCCAAGAGGAACGCCAAGGTGACATCATGATGATGTTGGCAAAGACTCAACAAACTCTTGTTGAGAACCAACAAAAGTCTGATGAGAGATGGGCAAACGTCTTCGGAACATTTGCCATGCTTGCATCTGGCGGAGCTATTACGAGTGCCCCTGCACAAATGTCCACCCCGGCTCTTACAGGCCCCAGCATTACTCCAATGATGCTACCTGCCTCCGCACCCGATCGCTTCGCGAGAGTCAAGGACATCAAGACGATCCGAATGCGAGTTCGAGTCGAACGCCTCATCGAAGCTGGACAACTTGATGAAGCCGAAGCCATGATGAAGCGAGCTCTCAGTTACGAAGAGGAGGATTCAAAGTATGACAATACTGAGTTCTGATTGTACAAAAAATTTTTTATTTATTAGAGTTTTTTGTTGGGCTTCGCTTCCAGATTTATTAGAGTTTTTTGTTGGGCTTCGCTTCCAGATTTATTAGAGTTTTTTTGTTGGGCGGAGACCCAAGGAAGCGAAGCTTCCAAATTTACTTGTTTAGGTTGAGTTCAAATTCGGTAACGTCCTCCCGAATGAGACCGTGTGAGTTAACAATGACGTCCTTGTTGTACATGAAATCATTGCGGAGTTTGAGCCGCAAGATACGATATGAATCAGTAATAAACATGAGATCTCTGCATAAAACTGTATCCAATCGTAGTTGGGAAATGATATCATATATATCACGAGCAGCATAGACTTTAATATCATCTGCTGTCTTCTCGCCGCCATTTCCGTTGAATTTAGGATAATAGAAGCTATTATCGGCCTTAACACTTTCTTCAGTGCCGGGATAGTGTTCTGTTTTGCCATATACTGACTTGAGCAAGGCCTTATTATAAAGTTGATCGCTAAGGAATTTAGGACGACCAAGGCCGACCAACGAACGACCAGACATCATGTTATGTAAGAGTTGGTGATGTTGTGTGGCTGGGTTTTTATCTCTTCCAGACCATAGTTTTCGATAGGGGTTAATCAACATGCTGGCGAACATGGATTTCTCATCCTTAACCAAGTAACTACCATCATCAAACTGCCCGATTCTGATGTTTTGCTGGCGTGGATCTCTTAAACTGTCGATCGGATACTGTACCTTTCCTCTAGTTGCCTGAGGCACGCAAAGTGACTGAATCATCTTGCTGGCCATTTTAGGATCCTGTAGGCTGAATACAAGATCAATGACCATTCGGTTAAAGGTCCATTCGTAGTTGTACATGTTGACCAAGGGAATATCTCTCATCATAGCGTTAACATTGATGGGAACTATGTTCAAATCGATGATGTTGCGGATTGTTATATCGGCTGGTGAGGTTGATTTTCCAATCATGAACACGCAAACATCGGCAATTTGTCCAGTTTGATCGCTGCTTTCCACCATGTTCATAGATACATCGTACCCCTGAGAAATGGAATATGTTATGTTAGAGCCAGCAGCGCTGGAATACATTCCCTGGCTTAGCCTGTTGCTGGAAATATAGTTATTCAATACCATGCTGAGTCGTGAATTTAGATTTTCAATAGAGATCAATGACTTGTAATATCTAAATTCATTGGCAAACCTAAGCAGTTTCACCAAATTTTCGACATATGATTCCATTTTGCCTGCATCGGCGGAGAATTTGCTGTTGACAGTCATGTTGAATGTGTCTACTATCTTTTTGAATCCGGGCATATGAGCAAGTCCGACTTTAGTGCCGTATCGGGCAAGAACACCACGAGTTCCATAACGGAATTTGCCTTGGGAAGTTCCTTGGCTCTCAAATGGTAATGTTGCGCATCGGCTGGAATCATCTCCCATATCTATGTTTTGGAGAACAAGGGTGAGAATAGATACGGGGGCAATGGGCTCTTTTCCGTAAGTATTCTTGTACTCGGCAATGGAGCCAGCACGTGTTTCCAAATATTTGGGATCATCGGCAATTTCTCGCATCACACTATCAATGCAAGAATTCATTGCCATACAGCCTCGAATAATGCTAGTCATAACCTTAGACACCAAGGCGCGAGATTCTTTGGCGCCAAGATCGTCGCCAGTCTCGCTGACAATTCCATCAATTTGAAGTTCGTGTTTCTCCATCAATTCCTTCATGAATTCAGACTTTCGGAGAACTTCAGCGAACATGTTCTTGAACAGTGGCATGTTTGCCTTATAACGTTCCTTCATATACATGCTGACTTCAGCCATATTATCTAGCATGTAAATGTATGATTGATTAGAAACACTGCGGCTGGATACAATATTCTTCAGCATAACTGCAAGTGATTCTAGCAAGATTTGGCTTCCGGCGGGGCTATTCAATCGCAACTGGAAAGGAACCGGAGTTGCGTTGGCTTTTCCACGAGGAGGGAATTCACTTGACTTGAATCCCTTGATGGTTCCAGGATCCATAGCGACACCAGAAATGTCCCAACCGGTTGAAATAGGAGACATATCCCGCAATGTGTTAGTTCCAGTGGATGGGTTCATGATTTCCTGATTGAATGCACTAACGAACGATTCTACTGTTGTCTTGTAAATTTTCTCGCTACTACCATCGTAGAACATGTATAGATATTTTGCGATGAGATCATTAAATGCCATAACAATGGAACCGGAGCGGCCGAATTTATTTTCTGACATTTCGTAAAGACCAGTGTATCTAGCAGATTGACCATAAACAGCCTCGTATGCAGCGCCTGTAGATTTCAGGAACAGCTTGTTAATGGGCAAGCTCATATCATGGCCTCTGACTTCGTTTCCAGCGACAGAGCTTGCATCCGTCCACCATGCGATATCCGAAATGGCAGGGCCAAGACCCTTCCTGCCTTGAAGTGTTTTGAATGCTGAACTAAGTTTCTTTTGCATTTGTGGCAAACCGACATACTCATGAGGGCGAGCTCCAGAAACAGCACGATCACGTCCCTTAAGCAACTTCTCGATGAGTTGTTCTTGCAGCCAGTAATATGAACCTGTGTCGGTCTTTCCAATATACTTATCCATCAAGCCGCGTTTTGTGGGGTCAGCTTCTTCCTTAATGTAAGGGCGGAGAATATCAATGAAGTATTTAACAGACTCGAATAATTTCTCTATGGTTTCAGATATGTTGGAGAAGTTCATACTAACTCCGCTTCCAACAACCTTCATGTCAACCAAACCACCAAGATCTCTGCTGACGGCGAACACAGCTTCAATGAATAGGGTCAACATAACATTGGAATCATTGCGCAATGTAATTCCATTGGCATCGTACTTATACAAGGCGCCCATTATGGGCTCTTCTACGATGGATGTCATGACATCGTAAGTGTAGTCAGATTGGCTGAAATAGTATTTGCTGACTTCTTCGGCGGCTATTCTCGCAGATGTCCATTTTCCTGCACTTTGGGCTTGAATCTTGAGAAGACCTTCGTAATCAAGCATAATAACGCGAGATTGGAATTGCTTAAGAATCGTATAAATTCCAGAAAGAGTATCAAGACCAGTGATGACAGTTTCGTGAAACATAAGATACTTGCTGGCTTCAGCGTTCTCAAAAGACATGGATCCCCTGAGCATCTTAGCAACAAGTTCGAATTTCTCATCAGCAGTTTGCGCCATCTTGACTTGCATGCGAGTAGCTTGAATCATTGGGCGGAAGCTTTCAGTGAGGGATCCAGTATTCTTGAGTTTGCCCTTTAGCTCGCTAGTTGAGTCAATAGCATCATCAGGCGCCATTGTCATTCCCAAAACGCTAGGGGATTTCATGAAGTAATTATCAACCATGCATCGGAACTGAGTAAACAGTTTGTATGCATCGTATTTAATGGCGAAAGGCGATGTCTTAGTTCTGAGATCCTGTGCGGCAGAACTCTTCTCGTATTTCAGAGAAGGGTTCACAGACATTTCATAGTCCATATCCTCCTCACCAGGCAAGATCTTCAAGTTAATAGGGCGCTCATCCCCAAGAGTGAAATCTGCGTAATCATAATGATTTCCGAATGTTTCTTCGTACAAATCACGGTCTTTCTTTTTGATAACACCATAACGCATATTCATCTCCCTAACAAATTCTTGGACAGTTTCAAGGGTGGTCTTATCTCCATGACGAGAGTGCATGGTAGAATAGATTTTGTTGATCTCGCTAATGAGGCTCTTAAGCTCTTCATCAGTGAACTCGCCAATCTTGTTTTCGCGGTTGCGGCGGAAGATTATTTTAATGAGGCCGCTGAACATTCCTTCAAGCTCGGGAAGCATTGTGATCTTGACTTTATCAGAATCATAATCAATGAATCCATCACGTTGATTATCGCCGGCGTTGAAAGAGAACAGATCACGGTAGAATTCCGCAAGAAGGGGCAAGCGGAAATAAAGCTCAACAGCGCCATCAACAATTTGAGGAGATTCAGCGCCGGCACCGAGAACCATGCGAACGGGGCTGAAGTTTGTGGGTTCATAAGGACGCTTCAAAACATCATACATGCCGACTGTGGTAAGAACCTTAGCGCACAAGCACTTAATGATTCGAACAAAGTATTGATCAGCCTCCTGGAAGCATTCACAACCGGCGAAAGCAGGCATGACACTTCGCATGTAAATACCAAACCTCTGCATAGCAGACAGGCGAGCTGCAACACTTGGACTGACATTTCCAGAATTGGCAGATGATACTTCTCGAGGACAAACACCGAGTCTAACATGATACATAGAACCGTCTTCAGATCGTTGATATGTAATGGCGTCATCGCCGTGGTAAACGGGGTCTGCTCCGCCATCGTATTCATCATCATCATCGTGTCCTCCCATTGCAGGAATATCATCAACACCCATGACGGCTTTAGCGGCCTTACCAATGGATTCGAAAGCGGTGCTGAGGGCGAAAACATCATCAGAATCGATGGGGTCAGTCCAAACGGATTTGGAAACAGCTGGTTTAGGAGCTCCTTTAGGACGTTTTGCGAGTTTGTATCCCACCGAGATTTGATCAAAGCCGAAACCTTTCTCCTGTTCGCGAATACTCCAAGCACCTTTGTTCTTCACATACGTGAGTTCTACGTTGGGAGATCCACCCTCAATGGCAGCACCACCACCGACAATATCGGCGGTAACAGGCTCATCAGCAAGACCCATTCCAAATGCGCTGATTTCAAGATATTCAAGCAAGTTTCTGTAAATAACGGCGGGTTTCATGAAGTTGTCACGATAAATCTCCTTGCCGCCAAACTTGCTGCCAATGTGAATGAAAACGTTCATCAAATTCTTCAAAATCATGAAACGCCCCATCATGGCTCGGATGTGCTTGAATCCTTCAAAGTTTCCATTATTATCGACATTAGCACCTACGTCATTTCCGCTGTGAAGCATGATAACCAAATAAGGGTTTCCGGGAAGTACTGGTTGGAGATCATATATGTTTCGGGCTTTCGATCCTGCCAGCGATACTGCATCATAATAATGAGATCCCTTCTTTGCTTGCAATTTGTTGCGGAAACTATCAGGAGAGTATGTGGTAATGCTTCCACCAGGCAATGGGGGTGTTGATTTCCCGTCGGATTTGGTCGCGTCGGTATATTTTCCTGATCCATAATTGCCTACACAATTAGGGAACATTTCGAATACGCGAACCAGTTCATTTCCGGTCTCATCATCGTATGCTTCATAAATAACCTCAGTTTCGTCAAGCATATCCTTAATATCCTTGACTTCTTCAGGGTGTCGTGCAATGCCGTCGGTGAAAACACGCATGTATTCATCAATTGCTTCAACAGTTCGCCAGAAGTTAACAAGACCAAGTGTTTGTTTTTCTAGGAACTTCTTAATATATTTCTTTTCTTGTTTATGTTCGATGAACCATGGCGATTTCTTATCATCATCTAGGTCCTTAACCATATCATCGCGCATTTTGCGGGCGTAATCTATCTTTTTCGCGATCGCAGTTGCGCGGGTCTCAGTATAGTTTTCGGCATAATGTTGCAGTTCCTTAGAAGAATGAGCAAGATTATCCTTAACTTGAGCGGTCTTATAATAATAGTCGAATTTAGTGATGGCATCGCGAATAGTAAGGGCGGTAGTACGGGAAACTGTATCTTCGGGCATGTATTTTTGTTTCATACCACCATAACCACCACCTTCCGTAGTAGAATCCATCCATTCGCAACCTTCACCGCCCTCAATTGGGGCCTCACGTTCCTCGCCAGATCCGTACTTCGCAGTAATACGGTCGGAATATTGATCAATGGTTTTCATGAGTTCTGCGATCTTAGAATGAATATCGCGGAAGTATGAGGATGAAGAGCTGTAAATACTCATCTCCATCAAAGATTCAACGAATGTGTTAATCATTCGGAGTTGGGCAACAAATGTTTCGCGTCGTTCCTTGCTAACTGCATCATTGTAATAACCGATCAACGAAATAAATGCATTCTTGCTATTAAGAAGGGGTTTAAGCTTCGAAATAGCATCGCGGAAGCCATCAAGTTGTTCTGTAATGGGAATTTCAGAGCCAATTTTGCTGGCAAGAACATTAAGCGATTTAACAATAACATCAAACTGTTCGT
>JACCDT011555173.1_pt1 | contig 13268 bp, 3 predicted proteins | sample 7446291 | NCBI WGS metagenome assembly JACCDT01 (sample SAMN15323446, study PRJNA562643) | freshwater metagenome | isolation source: river surface water | place: USA:Blue River Watershed | collected 2017-08-17
CCGACTACGGGCTGAAAGGCGGAATCAAAGACGAATTCCTTGCCGACGCCAAGCGCTATCTAAAAGCGGTTTCAAAGCTGCTGGAGGATCGTGGGTTCGAGACTCACGTCGACAACCGCGGCAAGGGTATCGCGGCGGTAAATTCCAACGAAGCCGGTCCGGCCGTTTCCGGTGATGTCTATCTGGCTATGCGTCGCGGCGACTTCGGCGTTTATGCACAGATTGGCGTGTCGTCTATTCGCGGCATCGGGCCGGGACACCCGCAGGGTGTGTCTCTGATGGTGCGCGTGACGCCGCAATCAAAGAATGATCGATCGGCTACCAAAGGAACGAACAACTGGCTTGACCCGATGACATCGGCCGGAGAACTCGTCGCGTGGTTCGACAAGCAGCGCCAGGCGAACGAGCAGCGCAGCAACGAACTCAGCTACGAGCAGTTCAAGGAAGAAATGCAGCGGTTGCTGACTGCCAGCCACGAATACAGCCCTAATCAAGTCGGGTTCGGCGACTATGCGGAGAAGATGGCCGCGCTGTCAGACAAGTATCCGGACTACTCGCGCCGGCTTGATGCGGAGTCGGATAGCGTCGGCGCAGTGGATATTCCCGCAGCATCGGCTAAACTGGAAGAAACGGCGCCCGCGGCGCCGGCTATCGGAGAAGGCAATGGAAAGGCTACTGGTCAACAAGGCGCTCAAGCACTGGAAAGAGTGGCTCCCGAACAGGTACGCGGAACTTCTGGCGGCGAATCAGTTGCTGACGGCGGCAGAAGCGGCGGCGAAGGGCGCGGCGCAGGAAATGCGGGAACTGATGGAAGCCGGGTTCAGGCGGGACGAAGCGGAGGAAATCGTACTGCCGAAGTGGATACTGCTGCCGCCGGAGGAAACGACCGAGGACGAGCCGGAGGAAAGCAGCGATCCGGAGGACAAGATGGCGGTGCTGGACAGGATCGGGGTCAAGCAGGAGGAAGCCGATCGGTTCATGGGGAACTGACCCCGGCAGCCATCCCGGAAGCCAATTTCGAGATCACAGAAGAGGTCGCGCTCGGTTCCGGCGGCCAGATGACCAAGTACCGCGATAACGTCGCGGCCATCAAGGTACTGAAAGCAATCGAGGCAGAGCGCCGCCGCGCGACTGCCGCAGAAAAGAAAACCCTCGCCCGCTATGTCGGCTGGGGCGGAATTCCCAATGCGTTCCGCAACGGCGTCACCGGCCAGGTAGCGAAGGATTGGGAAAAGGAAGTCGCCGAACTTGAATCACTGCTCACGCCGCGGGAATTGCGCGCTGCCGCGGCTTCTACCCGCAACGCTCACTATACCGCCAAGGAAGTCGTCGACTTCATGTGGAGCGCCGTCCGCAAGATGGGCTTTGCCGGCGGCATGGTGCTTGAGCCTTCGGTTGGCACAGGAAACTTCATCGGCCTGATGCCGAAGGAGTTTGCCAGCGATTCTTTCGTTACCGGCATCGAACTTGATAGCTTGACCGCTCGCATTGCCGGCGCACTCTATCCGAAGTCGACAATCGTCAATACCGGGTTCCAGAAGGCAGCACTGCCGAGCAACCGGTTCAAACTGGCGATCGGCAATCCTCCGTTCGGGGCCGAAAGCCTGCGTTTCCAGTACAAGCCCGAACTGAACGGCGCCAGCATTCACAATCAATTCTTCCTTGGCAGCCTCGACGCGCTGGAGCCGGGCGGAATGATGGCGATGGTCGTTTCTCGCTACCTGATGGATGCCAAGGACGCGACGACTCGCGAGAAGCTGGCGATCGACGCCGAGCTTCTTGGTGCGGTTCGCCTTCCGGGCTCGGCATTCAAGGGGAACGCGCTGACGGAAGTCGTGACCGATGTCCTGTTCTTCCGCAAGCGCGATTCCGCCGAGGCGGAAAGCCTGCGCGAAGCCTATTTCAAGCGCGGAAAAGAGATCAAGGCGAAGGATCACAAGGAAATTGCCGAGCATCAGGCAGCGCAGCAGCGCCTTGAAACTGCACTACGCTGGACGAAGACGGCGGAAGTAAAAGATCCGCTCGGCGGCGATCCTATGGTGGTCAGTCAGTATTTCTCAGACCGCCCTGGGCAGGTTATCGGGAAAATGGAGCGTTCCGGATCGATGCGCCACGGTGGCGACATCGATGTGACGCTGGAGAAGGGCGAAAAGCTGGCCGACCGGCTCAATGCGCTGGTCGAGAAAATGAGCCAGCTACCAATCCAGACGCAGAACGAAGAGGCGCGCGCAAACTCCGAGCAGTTCCACCGCGCCATGGGCGAGTCGCTGCGCCTGTCTGCCAAGGGCGCCGAGGCGGATGCAATCTACTTCGACGACGACGGCGACCTGGCAACAGTGATTGAGCGCGTCGGAGAGCGCGGGGATGAGACGGCGCTGACCACGATCAAGGTCACTCCGTCGACGCCATGGTCCCCGTCTCTGGCAATGGACCTAGACGGCAAGTGGTTCCGCGAGGTTGCGAAGACCGACAAGGACGGGAAGCCGGTCAAGGCTGTCGATGCCAAGGGCAAGGAGACGAAGCGCAACGTCTATGTGCGCGAGGTCTTCAAGCGTGAATCAGACATCCCGAAGAGTTTGCTTCTCGGAGAAACAAAGTTCTCCAAGATGAAGGCGCTGATTTCGATGCGCGATTTGCTGGTGAAGCAGATCGATCTGGAAGTCAGCCGCGCCGCACATGAGCAAATGGAAGGAAACCGTACCGAATTGCGGCAAGCCTACGAGGCGTTTGTCCGCGAATACGGGTACATCAGCGATGCGAAGAATGCGGCCATCGTCTCCGACATGCCAGACGAGGGGCTTCTGCTGTCGCTGGAAACCGGATACAGGCCCGAAGTCACCGAGAAGAAGGCCAGGGCGACCGGCATGGCGCCGTCGCCAGCGTCTGCAAAGCCGGCGGCGATTCTGTCCCGCCCGGTGGCTATCCCGCCGGCAGCAATCGACCGTGCTGATACGCCGAGCGATGCGCTGGCCGTCGTGATGTCAGAGTCCGGACAGATCGACATCAAGCGTGTTGCAGAACTGCGCGACTTGAGCGAAGAGGCTGCCGCCGACGAACTGACTGCCGGCGATACCCCGCTGGCTTTCAAAGACCCGGAGCGCGGTAATGCGTTGGTTGAGAAGAACGCCTACCTTTCCGGAAACGTCCGGCGCAAACTGGAGGCTGCGAAACAGGCAGGGCTGGAAGCCAATATCAAGGCGCTGGAAGCAGTGCAGCCGGAGCCCTGGGGATCTGACAAGGTAACGGCCCGCATGGGGTCTAATTGGGTTCCGTCAGAAACCTATGGCGAGTTCATCGGGCATCTTCTCGGAGATAAAGCCCGCGTCCAGTACGCAAAACTGACCAACACCTTCGCAGTTTCAGCGAGCGGAGACAGCGCTGCGGCAACGTCGAAATGGGGAACGAAGCGCGTCCCGGCGCCGCGCTTGATCGAGAACATCCTGAATAGTACCCGGATCGCTGTCTATGACACGGATTCGGATGGGAACCGTCACTTCAACCAGACCGAAACCGATGCCGCGAACGACAAGGCCAAGGAGATCCGCGAGGAATTCGACAACTGGATATTCAAGGATGCCGACCGGCGCGCAGCGCTGACCAAGCTATTCAACGACATTTTCAATACCCGCGTGACGCCGCAGTACGACGGCTCGCACCTGAAATTCCCCGGCAAGGTTCCGGATGAGATCATTTCGCTGCGGCGCGGCCAGATCAATGCTGTCTGGCGCGGCATCATCGACGACGCTGTTCTCTACGATCATGCTGTCGGCGCCGGCAAGACATTCACCGGAATTGCTCGCGTGATGGAGCGCCGCCGCATGGGGATGTCGAAGAAGCCCATGATCGTCGTTCCGAATCACATGGTCGGCGAGTGGGCAGCGCAGGCATACCGGCTGTATCCGGGGGCGCGCATTCTGGCCGCCACGAAGAAGGATCTGGAAACCAAGAACCGCCGCCGGCTGTTCGCAAAGATCGCCTCCGGCGATTGGGACATGGTTATCGTCCCGCATTCGTCGTTCCAGTTCATCTCGATTTCCCCGGAAACCGAAGAGCGCATCTTGCTGGAAGAACTGGCGACCGCTCAGGCGGCCTTGAAGGAGGCGGAGGAAGAGGCCGATCCGGGGTCGCGCTTCAAGCCGCTGTCGGTCAAAGAGGCCGAGGCGCTGATTGAGAAGATCGAGAAGCGGCTGGAAACGGCCCGCGGGAAGATGGGCAAGGATCGACTGCTGACGTTCGAGCAAATGGGCGTCGACGACTTGACCATCGACGAAAGCCACGAATTCAAAAACCTGTTCTATTCCTCGAACCTGACCGACGTTCGCGGCATGGGCAACAAGCAGGGGTCGAACAAGGCTTTCGACCTGTACTCGAAGACGCGCGTTATCCGCGATGGAGATGGCTCGCTCGCCTTCCTGACCGGCACGCCGATTTCCAACAGCGCCGTCGAGCTTTACAACATCCTGCGCTACCTGGCGCCGGGTACGCTGCAAGAGTCCGGTCTGGAGCATTTCGACGCTTTCCGTAGCCAGTACGTCGATGCAACTGCAAAGTTCGAGCCTACCGACTCCGGCGGGGGCCTGAAACTGGTTACGCGCCTCGGCCGGTCGTGGTCCAACATGCGCTCGCTGATGGAGTTGTATTACTCAGTCGCCGACGTGGTGACGAACGACGACATCAAGCGCTGGTTTGCCGAGGATAACCCCGGCAAGGAATTCCCGCTGCCGAAGGTGAAGGGCGGCGACCGGCAGGCCGTTTCTGTAAAGCCGACCCCGGCGCAGATGCGCCTGCTGGAAGAAACTATCGCCGCGTTCAACGGGCTGGATGCAATCGAGGACGTGAAGGAGCGCAACGCCGAGCGCCTGCGCTTGATGGACCGCGCCCGCAAGTTGTCGCTGCACGCCAAGGCTGTCGATCCGCGTCTGAACGACGAGGCCGGCGGCAAGCTGGATGTCGTCGCCGACAAGGCCGCGGCCATCTACCAGAAGTGGATGACCGACAAGGGAACGCAGTTGATTTTCCTCGACCGAGGCGTGCCGAAGGCCAAGGGCGACGCCAAGATCATCAAGGAATACGACGAGCTGACCGCCAAGCTGCGCGAGGCTTCGTTGAAAGGCGACGAGGACGCCGCACAGAAGATCATCGACCGGCTGGAGAAATTCGACGCCAACGAGATCAGCGAGCTTCGTCTGGCTCAGGAGAGCAACTGGAACGGCTACCAGCACATCAAGGACCGGCTGGTTTCTCTTGGCGTTCCCGCCAATGAAATCGCCTTCGTGCAGGATTTCGACGGGGATGCTGCCAAGGAGCAGCTATTCCAAGCAGTTCGCGACGGTGCAATCCGCATCCTTCTTGGATCTTCGCCGCGCATGGGCGCCGGAACCAACGTACAGGAGAGGCTGGTTGCGCTGCACCACGTCGATGCAACGTGGAAGCCGAGCGACATCGAGCAGCGCGAGGGACGCATCATTCGCCAGGGCAATGCGCTGCTGACCAAGTACGGCAAGGATTTCGAGGTGGAGATTCTGGCCTATGTGACAGAGCGCACGGTCGACGCGAAGCTATGGGACTTGAATTCGACCAAGCTGCGCATGATTAACGCGATCCGCTACTACGACGGCGCGTTTGAAATGGACTTCGACGACGAGGCAGCGGTTGGCATGGCCGAGATTGCCGCCATTGCCTCCGGCGATCCGCTGCTGCTGGAGCGCTTCAAGCTGGCTACCGAGATCGACAACCTATACCGGCAGCGTCGATCGCATCGCCGCCGCGTGGAGTCGGCCGAGGACTCTTTGCGGAGCGCCAAGCGCCTGATCGAGAATGCGCCGAAGGAAATTCAGGAGGCGAAGGAAGACGCGAAACTGCGTGACGAGTTCGTTTCCGCGCTATCTGAGGCAGTCGATTCTCGGCGTATGGTCATGGACGGCAAGGAGTATCGCCACGCAGACCTGACAAAAGCCCGCATGGATCTGGAGAATTTTGCGGGCGCCATCGGCGACGACGAGAAATTCAGCATCACGATCGACGGAAAGGAATTCACCTCGAAGGGCGGGGCAGAAGAGGCTATCCAGATAGCCCTCGGCGACGCCGAGCCGTTCGTTGCAACGGTTGGTGGGAAGACGATAACCCGTCGAAGCGACTACGCGCGGGCCTTGCGCGAGCGCATTGGCGAGCGCATCGATGAGGATTCGACGGTTGATGCGTTTGACGCTGGCGCTATTGCCGGGGTTCCGGTGCGCGCCGAAGTGGTATCCAAGTTTGGCGGGCCGGCTATTTTCGTCGGCGTGACCGGAACCTACGAATCCACCGGCCGCCGCCGCTCGATCGTGGGCCATCGCTATCTGACGCCGGAAAAGCACAAGTCAGGCGAGCAGATACCTGTCACGGTCAATGGTTTGCGCCCTGTGATCGCTGATTTCGAGCGTTCGGCATTGTCGTTGCGCGACAATTCTGACGACATTGCGAAGCGGGCCGAGCGTGCGAAATCCGACATGGCCTCGCTTGAGGAGCAGGTTGGAGAGCCGTTCAAAGGATCTGCCGATCTGGAACAGAAGTCGGCCAGACTGGCAGAAGTTGAAGCCGAACTATCAGGTCGGAAGGCTGCTGAAGAGGCGCCTTCTATCGAACAGAACGAAGGGCTCGGCAACATCGCCGAAGACTTCAGCACCGACGAGGCCGAACAGTTCGCCGCCGACGTGCTGGCCGAACTGTCCTTTGAAGACACGGCATTCCGCTACCCGGTGAGCCCGTCGAAGACGCTGGAAGGCAACCTGACGGCGGCACTCCCCGGCGTGGAGTTCATGGGCGAGGACACCCGCCCGGATGAGCGGGAAGAATCCGGCGCCGACCGGCGCTATGTCTTCGCGATGCCGCAGCGTGACCAGCGCCTTTTCTACGTCTATGAGAAGGGCAATGAGGTATGGTTTGACGTGTCGCGCCTGCTGCCAGGTGATCAGGGCTCGGCGCTCTATCACGGCGTGGCGAACTACGCGCTCAACTCCGGCAAGGTCTTTGTGGGCGATCCGCATGGGCTTTCTGAGGATGCCATTGTCCGCCGCACGGCTGCTATGCTGTCTTCCGCCATGCGCTTCGGCACGACGGTGCATATCGATGCGTCGCCCGAGCAGATCAAGGGCGTTCCGGAAAAAGGTATTGCGCCGCTCGACTGGCGCGGCTCCGACCTTGATAAGACGAAGGCGTTGATTCATACTTTCGTTGAGAACCTGAGAAAATCGCACCCCTCGATCGACAACTACGAATATGACTTCAACACTCTCCAATTCCGCAGCAAGGCCGATGACCAGCGAGGACTTCGCGGATCTGGCGGCCGGGTTGTGGGCCGGGAAGCCGTGGGAGGAATGGACGGAGGACGAGAGGGCGGCAAACAGGGCGCACCGCGAGCAGGTTCGGCAACACTGCGTCGCGGAATATTCCTCTCATCCCTGCTGGACGCCGAGAGCGGCCAAAGACCCGGCATACTGGAGCAGGTTCTACGTCGGGCGGGTGAATTTGTAACCCGCGGCGGCCTTGAGGGGGTATTCAACCGCCGGGGCCGCGACAACATCACGACTGCCGACAAGGCAATCTATGGCATGTCCGCCGAAGGCAAGAGCGCGGCCGACATCCTCAAGTTCATTGCCTCGGCATCCCGCAATCCGTTCAATCGCCAGCTTGCCAAGCTGCTGCTGAAAACCGGAATCGCGCCGAAGATCACGGTCGGCGACGCGAAGGGCTGGAAGTTCAACGCCGGCAACGACAAGACCTACGCCGCAGCCTACAGCCCGAAGACCGATACCGTTGCCCTGTTCCGCCCCGCGGCTGCAGAGCGCAACATGCTGCACGAGTTGATGCACGCCGCTACGCTCAAGGCGCTCGGGCGCAAGGGCCTGGCAGCCGGCCAGATGCGCGCGCTGTTTGCCCATGTCAAGAAATCCGGCGCGCTCAATGGCATGTACGGCATGTCGGATGTCGACGAGTTCGTTGCCGAGGCATTCACCAATCCCAAGTTTCAGGATGCGCTGAAGAAGGTTGCCACGCCGAATGGTGGCGGATCGCTGTCGAGCGCATGGCATTGGTTCGTGCGCGTGGTCCGCGGCATCCTTGGCCTTCCGGCGAACGACGAAAGCGCGCTGTCTGCTGCGCTTGAGATTGGCCTGGGGGTGATGCGGGAGGATATGGCGGTTCGCCGGGCGGAGAATGCGACGGAAACAGCCGGGATTGCCGAGCGCAACGATGCAGTGAATCGGATGATCGAGCAGTGGTCTGCCGGTGGGCTTGAGTCAGGTACGGTGATTTCGCTTGGCAAGCCGAGCGGAATACTTCGCCGCTTTGGCGTCCCTGATTTTCCAATTCAGATCGAGCAGGGCGTGCTGGCCAAGGCTGTCAACGAGAAGCACGACGTATCGGTGGAAGACCTAAAGGACATCACGATCAACATTCAGGCGCCGATTGCCGTTTTCAAATCGAAGGGTGGAGACAACAAGATCATCGTCGTCACCGAGATTCGCCACCGCGACGGTAACGTGATTGCGGCGCTGCGTCTTGGCGCCAAGCGTAACCGTGTCGAAATCAACGACATCCGCAGCATTCATCCGAAGCGCGACACGTCGATAGCGCATTGGATTGACGACGGTTTTCTGATCGGAGTGGACAAGCACAAGGGCCGCGATTGGCTGGAGAACTCAGCCCGGTCCAATTCCGGGCAGTATCCAACCAAGGCGACCCCTGATCAGCCGATCATATACGACGGCCGACTGATCCGCAAGGCGGCCGAGACGGCGAAAGTCGCGGATCGTGTGCGTTTCAACATCGCCGACGACGCATTCTCGGTTGCCGAGCCGTCGAAGCTCGATGACATTATCTACGCGATGCAGGACAAGCACATCGATACCAAGCGTGTAGTGCAATCGATCCGCGCCACCGGCCAGAAGATCGCCGACCAGATCGACCCGTACCTGCAGGAAGAGCTTTTCCACGGCCGGGCCTCCAAGGGGGTGAAAGACTTCCTCGACTTCGAGCTTCGCCCGCTGCTGGCCGACATGCAGGCCATGAAGGTCGACATGGGCGACTTCGAGGAATACCTGTGGAATCGCCACGCCGAGGAACGGAACCGGCAGATTGCCAAGGTCAATCCTGACATGAAGGATGGCGGGTCCGGCATCAAGACCGCCGACGCGCGGGCCTACCTGTCGGGCCTGTCTGCCGAGCAGCGCCAGAACTTCGAGGCGCTGGCCGCGCACATCGACAATATCAACGCCGGCAGCCGGAAGATACTCGTAGATTCCGGGCTGGAGAAGGCGGAAACAATCGCCGCTTGGGAAGGTGCCTACAAGCACTACGTCCCGTTGCAGCGTGAGGACGTGGATAGCGGCCATGTTGGCACCGGCAAGGGGTTCAGCGTCCGCGGAAGCTCAACGAAGCGGGCGATGGGCTCCGGCCGCAAGGTGGTCGACATCATCGCGAACCTGACCATGCAACGCGAGCGCAATATCGTTCGGGCCGAAAAGAACCGCGTCAGCCAGGCGCTGATGGGGCTGGCTGTGGCGAATCCGAATCCCGACTTCTGGACGGTCGACAAGGCGCCGAAGGAGCGCGTCGTTCAGGAAATGGCGATCTATTCGGTACTCGATGAGGCCGGGAACAAGGTCGGAGAATTCACCCGCATGGACGACGCCGCCAAGGCTGCGAAGGGGATTCCGCACAGCACGATCGAGCAGACGTGGGAGGATCGCGTCACCGAGCGCGTGACGCCGGGATTCCTGCAGCGCGACAACGTGCTTCTGACCCGGATCAACGGCGAGGATCACTACGTCATCTTCAACGAGCGCGAGCCGCGGGCGGTCCGCATGGCGCAGGCCATGAAGAACCTCGATGCCGACAATCTCGGCGCCGTGCTGTCTGTCGTCGGGCGGGCCACGCGCTACCTCGCTTCGGTGAATACGCAGTACAACCCGGTATTCGGGGTCATCAACCTGATCCGCGACGCCCAGGGCGCGATGCTAAACCTCGCTTCGACGCCGTTGGCCGGCGATCAGAAACGGGTGCTTGGCTACACCGTCGATGCCCTTCGGGGAATCTACGCCGACATCCGCGCGCACCGCGCCGGCAAGTCGCCGTCGTCGAATTGGGCGCAGTTGTTCGAGGAATTCCAGAAGGAGGGCGGCCAAACCGGCTACCGTGACCAGTACGCGAACGCCGAGCAGCGCGCCGAAGCGATCCAATCCGAACTGTCGCAGTTCGAGGAAGGCATGCCCAAGCGCCTTCTCCGTGGCGTCTTCGGCTGGCTTTCCGACTACAACGAGACGATGGAAAACGCCGTCCGCCTCGCTGCCTACAAGGCCGCGAAGGAAAAGGGCATGAGCAAGCAGCAGGCTGCATCGCTGGCGAAAAACATCACCGTCAATTTCAACCGCAAGGGCCAGGTGGCAACGCAGGTCGGCGCCTTGTACGCCTTTTTCAATGCCTCGGTGCAGGGTACGGCGCGGATTGCGGAGACACTGTTCGAGCCGAACAACGGCGACACGAAGAAGGTTCGGCTGTCCAAGCTCGGCAAGAAGATCGTTGCCGGGGGTGTCATGCTCGGCGCCATGCAAGCGCTCCTGCTGGCCGCCGCCGGCTACGATGACGACGAGCCGCCCGAGTTCGTGCGCGAGCGCAACCTGGTCCTGCCGATCGGAGACGGCAAGTACCTGACGCTGGCGATGCCGCTCGGCTTCCATGTTCTGCCTGGGGTTGGAAGAATTGCAACAGAGTTCGCCCTGTCTGGATTCAAAGACCCTGCCAAGCGGGCGCTGCAGTTTGGCTCGATGCTGGCCGAAGCATTCAACCCGGTCGGGAACGCCGGCTTCTCGCTGCAGACGATTACCCCATCCGTGGTCGATCCGTTCGCCGCGCTGGCGGAGAACAAGGACTTCACCGGCAAAGAGATTTACCGGAAGGATTTCAACTCGATGAACCCGACGCCGGGCCATGCCAGGGCGAAGGATGTTTCTACCTTCTACGCCCGATACATCAGCGAGGCCCTGAACTTCATCACCGGGGGGTCAGAGTTCAAGCCGGGGGTTATCAGCCCGTCCCCGGATGCGATTGACTATCTGGTGGGGCAGGCAACCGGCGGTGTTGGGCGCGAGGCGAACAAGGTATTCCAGACCGGAAGCGCCACGATGACCGGCGAGGATTTGCCGCTCTACAAAATGCCGCTTGTCGGTCGCTTCGTCGGAGACACGGAAGGTCAGAGCGGCCAGTCGGCCAAGTTCTATGCGGCGATCAAGCAGATCAACATGCACGAGAACGAGTACAAGGGCCTGATGAAGTCTGGTCGCGGCGAAGAGGCTCGGGAGTACATGCTGGAGAACCCTGAAACGCGCCTCATCATGGCCGGCAATCACGCCGAGACTCAGGTTAGGAAGCTGCGCAGTATGAAGCGGGATCTGATCGAGAGGGACGCCGACAAGGCGACGGTGCGCGAGATTGACGACCGGATTTCGGAGACGATGCGCCGTTTCAACGAACGGGTGGCGGCAGCTACTTGAGGATTTGATAGAGGAAATACAAGGCGCCACTGCCGAGCATGGCGACCCAAGAATAGAACAGGAAGGTTTCTTTCTGTTCCTTGGTACTCCACATCAGCCAAGCGACAAAAGCGAACCAGATCAGGCCCAGCCCGCCGACTTCGTTACCCATTTGACACCTCTTGTACCGGATGCGATATTGCGGAAGTATATGCTGTAACGTCCGCTTTCACAGGAAAGTCTGCATGAAACTGATCTTTGCCGCGCTGTTTTCTCTGGCGTCTGCACAGGCCGTCGCCGGTAATTTCGCAACGTGCATCCTGAAGCACATGCCCGGCATTCAGAACGATGCCGCAGCACACGCTGCGCTACGTCTTTGCATGGGGGAATACCCTGGCGGCTATGCCAATGTTCAGCAAGGAGAAGGGCGCGGGTTCCTCTCATATGCCAGTGGGGCGGAATGCGCCGTGAAAAAGGGCGCCGGAACAAGTAGCAGGGCGGCCGGGGCGCAGATCAACATGGCATGCAACAAGCTCTACGACGAGCCGGGGCCGTGGCACGACCCTTGGGGGAAGTAAATCGCCGGTACGTTTTTTTCTCTGATTCACATTGCTTGCTTGCCGTTGCACAATCACTAGCCTATACTTCTGGCACGGAGAAAAACTTGTTGCAATTTTAATTCTCACGGTTAGACTACGTGGGCTGTCGCACAACGGCAGTCGGGTTTAGCAGCCCGGAATGTACAGGCGGACAACCGCCGCGCAAGCGGTTTTTTTACGTCCGTCGCATGGCAAGCTCAATGGGCGGGCCGTGTGGGGAGCCGCAAGGCTCGCCGGTTCCTGTACCCGGTCTGCTAACCCGCACGGTTCCGCCCACCCGTTTAGCAGCGGGCAGCGGAGGTCAAACCTCTACAGGAGTATTGCCATGAACCTCGCCACATCCCACCCAAGCGTCACCATGACCAGTCGCGAGATTGCGGAATTGGTCCAAATCCGGCACGACAACGTAAAGCGCACCATAGATACGCTGGTGCAAAAAGGCGTGATTGCTTTTCCTCAAACTGAGGAAAAGGCCACAGCAGGCCGACCGGCCATTGAATACGTCTTCACCGGCCATCAAGGCAAGCGCGACAGCCTGATCGTCGTCGCCCAACTTTGCCCGGAATTCACCGCCAAGATTGTTGACCGCTGGCAGGAGCTTGAAACAAAAGTAGGCCAACAGGTTGCGGCAATCCCTCAGACACTTCCGGAAGCCCTGCGCCTCGCTGCCGACCTTGCCGAGCAGAAAGATCGTATTGCCGCGCAACTGGCGATAGCGGCCCCGAAGCTGGAAGCCTTCGACCGCATCGCAGAAGCTGATGGATGCCTCGGGCTGCAAGAAGCCGGCAAGGCGTTGCAGCAGAAGCCAAACAAGTTCATCGCCTGGCTGCGAGAGAAGGGCTGGATCTACCGGCGCGCAGGGTCAAAGAACAACCTTGGACACTCGGAAAAGGTGAATGCCGGCTACGTCACGCACAAGGTCACGACAGTTCAGCGCGAAGACGGAAGCGAGAAGGTTGTAGAGCAGGCGCTTATCACGCCGAAGGGGCTTGCCAGACTGGCTATTCTTCTCAACGTCAAGCCATCAAGCGGAAACGACATGATCGGAGGTGCAGCATGAGCGCGACAACCGACCAACAGGACCGCCTCGACACTCTCGAAATCCGTACCGAGCAGGCCAGCGCAGTCCTCGACGTTCTTCTGATGGCGATCACGGCAGACG
>JACCDT010639074.1_pt1 | contig 13257 bp, 12 predicted proteins | sample 7446291 | NCBI WGS metagenome assembly JACCDT01 (sample SAMN15323446, study PRJNA562643) | freshwater metagenome | isolation source: river surface water | place: USA:Blue River Watershed | collected 2017-08-17
AGGGTACTTCGTTTGAGCAAGGCGGCTGGGCCGACCACAGCTCGATCACTTTCTCGGGCAGTGAAGAGCTGGGCAGCGGCATGAAGGCTTTCTTCTCGCTGGAATCCGGTTTCACACAGAACGGTGACCCAGGCAACGGCGGCAACGGTACGCTCTTCAGCCGTGAATCGAAACTGGGCCTGTCGGGCGACTTCGGTACCGTCTCGCTCGGTCAGCAGCTGTCACCCTACATTCTGGCTCACGCTGTCACGCAAGCCGGCACTGCCGGTCACTTCTGGGTTAACCGTATCATCATGGGCGGCGGTCTCAGCGCAGCGGCTTGCGCAAGCCAGACCTGCGGTGGCGCCACGTTCCAGCGCGGCGGCTTTTTCATCCCCAACTCGGTGCAGTACACCACCCCGAGCATTGGCGGCTGGACCGCGTCTGTCATGACCACCACCAAGAATGGTGCACAAGACGGCTCAATGCCCGCTACTACTGTTGATGCTGACAAGTACACCGCCTACAACGTCAGCGGCTCGCTGGCTGGTGCTAGCCTCAGCGCCGGTTACCAGAAGCGTACCAACACCTACGCGTCGTGGGTTGTTGGTGGTACTTACGGTCTTGGCGACCTCACCATTGGTGCGAACATCAGCAGCCACAAAGATGAGGGCGCAGACGCCGTTGGTGCTTACCTGATCAGTGCCAACTACGCACTGGGCAACGGCACCTCCATCGTTGGTGGTGTGGCACGTAACGATCTGGACACGGCTCAAACGCTGACCAACATCGGCATCAAGCACGACCTGTCGAAGCGTACCTTTGTGTACCTGACGCACAACCGTGGTACCAACGGCGCGATCTCCTCGCTGTCGGAGCGCGGACGGTACGCGACCACTGGCGCGGACAACCAGAACACCGTTGTTGGTGTTGCTCACTCGTTCTAACCCTTCGCTGGACATTCGTCCAGCTGGGGTATGAGTGCTGTAAACTGAAAGCCACCCTGCGGGGTGGCTTTTTTATGGGAACCATCAATGATGCATCGATACACCCTCATTACCCTGCTGTTCATTGCGATCACAGCTGGGTGTGCCGGGTATTCGCCAAACAAGCACATCATCGGACAAGATCGCGCCGCCCTTGTGGCTGACATGGGTCAACCTGAACGCGAGTACGAAGTGGATGGTTCTAAAGTATTGCATTTTCCTCGCGGACCGGCAGGTAGTCACACGTATTTCGTCTACCTCGACAGCAACGATCGCGTGATGAAATGGGAACAAGTTCTGACTGAGGATCGATTCGCTACCATTGTGCCCGGAATGACCAAGGATCAGGTCATCCCTATTCTAGGGATCACGAAAATCACCAACGGTCTTGCAAGAAATCGCGGTTACGTTTGGCATTACCGCTACGACACCCCTCATTGCAATTCATTTGTGATTGAATTCACAGCAGAGGATGTCGTCCGCAGCGCCAGCCTTCGAAAACGTAGTGGGCGAAAGTGTAAGTTCGTCGGCTCGGGTTAGTTGATAGTCGGCGCTGAGTCTTCTCAAAATCGAAGTACTGCGGATCGATCGGTCTGCCGCACCACTGCACCATATACTGGTAATCGTCGCACTGCGGATTGCGCAGTGTTGTCATCAACTCCGCATAGCCACCCGGGCCGCCTGTCAAGCGCGAAGTAAATGTGAGCCACTGCTTTTCCTGATCTGCCCAGGAATCCAGCTTTCTTCTGCTTGCGAGGACGGTAAATATTGCCCTTGATCTGCACGATGTGCGCGTGGTGCAGGATACGGCCGAGCATGGCTGCGGTCAGCGTAGGGTTGTCGCCGAACGTATCGCCCCACTGCGCAAACCGCAGATTGCTGGTCAGAATCATCGATTCACCCCGCTCATAGCGTTTGGCCACGATCTGGAAGAAGTGACTAGCCTGCTCGCCCGTCAGCGGCAGATAGCCGATCTCGTCGATGATCAACAGTCGCGGACCCAGCAGCACGGCGTTCTCGCCGCGCTCGATGAAGCGCAACACGGCCAACGTGGTAATCAGCGACTGCGGCGCCCCGGTAGCGAAGCCGAAGTCATAGTGCTCCAGCGTCTTGATGACGGGGAAGGAGGCCATCCGTGCCAACGTTTACCGGCTGCGCACTTGCCGTGCCTCTCTTTCATGCGCCAATGCCTGCTCCAGAAACTCCAGTCCCGCTCAGCGGCTTGGCCGGCAATAGACTCGAATCGCTCGGCCAGACCATCGAGCTTGAGCTGGCGGCAGTAGGCATCGATGCGTTCGGCTTGCAGGTTCATGCGACCACCTCCGTGAGGATCTGCTGGTAGATCGACAGCGGATGCTGCAGGGTGTGGATCTGGTCACGCACCGGACGCGGTACAGGCCGCTCTGGCTGACAGCGCGGTGCATAGGCCGGTAACGTCAGCAGCAATGCCTTCTCGACGTTCTCAAAGAGCGTCAGCGGAGCGTGACCGGTCTGCGGATAGACGTGCCGATTGGCCACGTCGCGTAGCCATTTGCCGACTTCGGCATTGGCTGTGGCGGCATCGACGATCAGTCCACTGGCGTTCAGCGGCAAACAGTGCATGGTGGCAGGCCACTAGCGTGCTGGCGGTTTCGTCCGTCGTGAAGCGTACCCAGCGCCAGCGGCTGTGACCGCGAGTGGCGGTAAACGCATACAACGGATTGCGGTCGCGCCGGAAGACAACAAAGTCGCATTGCATTTGCTGACCGGGTGCGGTCTCGACGCGCACCACCGGATCGTCCTTGCTCCAAGCGTACCTTCACCTACGTGATGTACGGCCGTGGCACGGGCGGTGCTGATGCGTCGTTCGCAAACCGTGGTGCTTTCAAGTACAACGACGCGACCGCAGCTGACACCTCCAACTTCACCGTTGGTATGGCTCACTCGTTCTGATGCATGCTGGCTTTGTGCCAGCATCACTGAACGTGTAGCAAGCGCAGCAAGCTTCTGCCATTCGTGAGAATGGCATTAGTGAAAATCCCCCTGCTTCTTCGGAAGCCGGGGGATTTTCTTTTCTTGCATCGCCCGTCATATCAAGCATGGGAATGCAATGAACACCGCCATCAGGTTCAGTTTCCTGCGTATCCCATGACGATTGAGCACTGACAAAGATCCGATGCACGCTGTTTGCGCGTGCACGTCCTTGAAAACCTGCATCTCTCCAAACTCTCGACATACCTGTCAACCACTGGAGGGATCGTAATGAACACAAAGCTTCTTGCACCGGCGATCATCGGACTGCTGGCGAGTGGCACGGCATGCGCAGAGGCTGGGCTGACCTTGTATGGAAATATTGATGCCTCAGTCGTGACTGCCAGCGGCATTGGCGAAGATTCACGCCGGCGCACTAGCTTTGGCGAAGGTAACTGGGCGCCCTCGGTCTGGGGATTGAAAGGCACCGAAGATCTGGGCAGCGGGATGAAAGCGCACTTCAGACTGGAGGGTGGCTTCAATGCCGGCAATGGTGGCATCGCCAACGGAGGCACCACCGGTTTGTTCAGCAGGATGGCGAATGTCGGACTGAGCGGCCCCTTTGGTTCGGTGACTGCCGGCCTGAACCTGTCCCCCTTCATCGCTGCTTACACCTCAACACTGGCGCTCGCCGGGAATAATTTTTATGTTCCCGCGTTGCAGATGCATCGTACGGGTACGGTGCTGAACAGCGCAGGCGCAACGGTGCCGGTCTTCCCAGGCGGCACGGATGCGGATCCTGCACTGGGCACGACCGGAGGCTTTTTCATACCGAATTCAGTCACCTACAGCTTACCCTCAGAGTTATTGATGGGCGCCACGGCCAGCGTGATGTATTCGCTGGGCGGCGTGCCGGGTTCTTTTGCGCAGAACCGTTTCGCCTCGGGCAATCTGGGGTATGCATTCGGCGAATTGAACGTCGTGGCTGCGATATCAGATCGCGACTCGCAATACAGGCAATGGCTGGTGGGTGCCAGTGTTCCGGTCGGACCCTTGAAGGTCGCTGCGAACTACATACGCTTTAATCCGCAGACAGGCGATACGACCGCAACCTACACGGTCGGGGCGTCGATGAAATTCGTGCCGAATGGCAGTATCGGCGTGAATTATGCTCGCAATGATGGCCCCGGCAGTCCGACGATCATGAACGTCTCCGCAGTGTATGCGATGTCAAAGACCATGAATGTCTATGCGGTGTTCAACCGCGCAACGGATGGTGTGCCCTCGTCGTACTCGGCAATCGGAGATGCATCGGCAGATCCGACGCTGACGCAGACCGGCACCTCGAATGCTGTCATCATCGGTCTGCAAAAAGGCTTCTGATACCCCGCCTGTAGAAGACCATGTCAACCTGCGAGCACACCCGCCGGAAGGCGGGTATGTTCATTTACCTAACCCGCTGAATCTTTTTTGGGCAACCGAAATACCGACGTATCCGCATAGAAGGATTCATCCTGCCCTTCCCACCAGCCGGGAACACCCAGCACGGGCAGATGGCAAAAATCATTACTGACAAATCCGGAAGCGATCGATGACGCCAGCGCCTCGTCGATCGACGACAGCGGTGTTGCCTTTCGCTGACCTTCGGGCGGATGTTGCGCAGGCACGAGCCACACATGCGCGGTGATTGACTTGTAGGGATGGATCAGCTTTTCGATCAGGGCATGACCGAACACAATGACTTGGCAGACCTCATGAAATCGTGAGGCCTGCGAGTGCAGTAACGCATGCCATGCTCGCTGCTTCAAGAGTTCGGTCATGGTCGGGTCACTGCTGATGAACAGCGCGGCATTCTCATCAAACACGGTGGCCGCGTCCCGCTGCTGACCGCGAAGGCTTTGATGAGGCTGGCGGTGGATCTCTTGCGCCTGCAACTGGTTCAGCATGCGCTTGGTCGCTGGAAAATGCAGCCAGATCAGAGTATTAAAGAAATCATGCCAGTTGTCCCGGGTCGGCACCTGCCCTGTCGCGCTGATATGCGCTTCGTAACCGATCGATGTTGGCAACGCATCTTGCGGCACGAAGACGATGGGATGGCCTGCCGCATTCTTCAGCCCCCGCTCGCTGGCAAGTCGATTGGCGGCAGTTTTCCAGTCAGAGGCCGCAGCGAGCTTGCTTCCCAGTTCACGCAGATGCGTCAGCCACGGACGCTGCCAGTCAATGGCAGAAAAATCCATCTGCGTTCGAGCTCAGACAAATTTCCAGCTCAGTGACTGTCCGGCATCCAGCGGGACGACCATGGACTCGCCCATCGGAAGTTCATCCGGAATGCTCCATTCGGTACGTTCCAGCGTGACTTTATCGTCATTGCGAGGCAGGCCGTAAAAGTCCGGACCATGAAAGCTCGCAAACGCTTCCAGCTTGTCAAGCGCTCCGGCCTGATCGAATGCCTGCGCATAGAGCTCCATCGCATGCAAGGCCGTGTAGCAGCCGGCGCAGCCGCACGCATGCTCCTTCACACCTTTCGCGTGCGGGGCAGAGTCCGTACCAAGAAAGAATTTCGGATTGCCGGAGGTTGCCGCAGCGATCAGCGCCTGACGGTGCGTCTCGCGTTTGAGCACGGGCAAGCAATAGTAATGCGGGCGTATCCCGCCCTTGAAGATTGCATTGCGGTTGTACAGCAGATGATGCGCGGTGATGGTGGCGGCTATGGAGCCTTCAGCTTCCTGAACGTACTGCGCGGCCTCTTGGGTGGTGATGTGCTCGAAGATGATCTTCAGCGCCGGCAGCTGGCGGCGCAACGGTATCAGTACGCGCTCGATGAACACCGCCTCGCGATCGAACAAATCAATGTCGCCATCGGTGACCTCGCCATGTACGAGCAAGGGCAGTCCCAGCGCCTGCATCTGCTCCAGCGCCGCCATGCAGCGCTGAAGGTCGGTGACGCCCGCATCAGAGTTGGTGGTCGCGCCAGCCGGATAGAGTTTCACGCCATGAACAATGTCGCTGTCGACAGCACGCCGAATCTCGTCGGCCGCTGTATTGTCCGTCAGATAAAGCGTCATCAGCGGCTCGAAATGCATGCCCGCCGGCAGTACGGCGAGTATGCGATCACGATAGGCGCGCGCCATGTCAGTAGTCGTGACCGGCGGCTTGAGATTCGGCATCACGATCGCCCGCGCGAACTGGCGCGCCGTGTGAGGAAGCACGTCCCTGAGCACTGCGCCGTCGCGCAGGTGCAGATGCCAGTCATCGGGACGGGTGAGCGTAATGGTCGAAGTCATGGTGCGTAGGAATACGTGAAATGAAATATCGGGGAGAAGCCTGCAAAATCCGGTGAAATTTTACAGGACTAGGATCACCCGATAATCATTCACGTTGGTGCGCGTGGGGCCGGTGACCAGCAAATCGCCCAGCGCCTCGAAATAGCTGTAGCCGTCGTTATTGGCCAGCATGTGCTTTGCGCTGACCCCCTTCTTCGCGGCACGCGCGGGACTGTCCGGCTCCAGCAACGCACCCGCATTGTCTTCCGTGCCGTCGATGCCATCGGTATCGGCCGCCAGTGCAAAGACATCTGGCATGCCATCCAGCTCGACGGCCAATGAGGTCAGGAATTCGGCGCATCGCCCGCCCCGACCATTGCCACGAACGGTGACGGTGCATTCTCCGCCCGAGATCAAAGCAACTGGCGGCCTGAAAGGTTGCTGGTGCTCGCGAATCTCTCGTACCAGAGCGGCATACACTTTGGCGACCTCGGAGGCCTCGCCGGTGACCGTATCGCCGAGCACCACGGGCGTGATCTGGTGGCCACGAAAGAATTCTGCGGCAGCTTGCAGGCACTGATGCGCTGTCGCGATGACTTTGATCTCCGAGTGTGCGACAGCAGGATCACCCGCCTTCGGCGTTTCAGTGATAAGCCCTGCGGCGCCTTTCTCCAGATGAGCAAGCACCGAGTCCGGTGCCTCGACATTGAAATGTGAAATCACGTCAAGTGCATCGCGGTAGGTACTGGGGTCCGCGCACGTCGGGCCTGAGGCGATGGCGCTGGGATCGTCACCCGTGACGTCACTGATCACCAGTGTCAGTATCGGCGCACGGCACGCCGCCGCCAGTCGACCTCCCTGTATGCGGGAGAGATGCTTGCGCACGATGTTCATCTCGGTGATCGGCGCGCCCGAGCGTAACAGCGAGTTGGTTACTGCTTTCAGGTCGGCCATGCTGACTGTCTCGACCGGCAGCGACAACAAACTTGATCCGCCACCGGACACGAGCGCAATCAGCAAATCATCCGACGTGAGCGAACTGACACGCTCGAGTATCTGTGCCGCCGCGGCCTCGCCTGCGCCATCCGGCACGGGATGCCCTGCCTCGATCACTTCGATATGGTCGGTAGGCATGCCATGCGCATAGCGGGTGACGACCAGCCCTTCGATGGGAGCGGAGGCCGGCCAGGCCCGCTCGACCGCGCGCGCCATGCTGGCGGCGGCCTTGCCCGCGCCGATCACCAGCGTGCGCCCCTTGGGCGGAGGCGGCAAATGGGCGGCGACGATCTTCAGCGGATCGGCAGCGGCGACGGCCGCATGAAAACTCTCGATGAGCAGACTACGGGGATTCATCGGCAAGGTCTCTCTGATGTGTGTTGATTCCGAATTGTAAGAGACATTCGCCAACCGGGCCGGCGGCTGCCTTACGGGACGCCCTGCCCGTCTTGTCAGTCCTGACAGTGTGGTTTGTTCTGATCAGGCGGCTCAGGCCCGCTCCGACATCAGCGCCACCGGCGCTGCCTGCGATGCGTCGTCCTGTCGGGCCTGCTGCCGTTCCCACATCTGCGCGTACAGGCCTTTAGCCGCCAGCAGCTCGGCATGCGTGCCACGTTCGACGATGCGCCCCTGCGCTAATACCAGTATCTGGTGGGCGTCGGCGATGGTCGACAACCGGTGCGCGATGACCAGCGTCGTGCGATCACGCGCGATCTCTTTCAGCTGCGCCTGTATGGCCTGCTCGGCCTGTGAATCCAGCGCTGATGTCGCCTCGTCAAAGACGAGGATGGACGGATCTTTGAGCAGCGCTCGCGCAATGGCCACGCGCTGTTTTTCGCCACCGGACAGCTTCAGACCGCGCTCGCCCACCATGGTGTCATAGCCCTCAGGCAGGCTGATGATGAAATCATGAATATAGGCGGCGCGCGCTGCGGCAATGATCTCGTCTTGGGTCGCTCCGGGGCGTCCGTAAGCGATGTTGTAGCCGATGCTGTCATTGAACAGCACCGTATCCTGGGGAACGATCCCGATCGCTGCTCGAAGCGATGTCTGGGTGACGGATCGAAGATCTTGGCCGTCGATCAGAATGTGACCGCGGTCGACGTCATAAAAACGGAACAGCAGGCGAGCGAGCGTGGATTTGCCGGATCCGCTGTGGCCGACGACTGCGGTAGTCGTGCCGGCTGGCACGTCAAAATCCACGCCAAACAGAATCTGGCGGTTTTTCTCGTAGCTGAAATCGATCTGCCGGAACTGCAGTGCTGCGGCCTGAACGCGCAAGGGCGCAGCGCCCGGCGCATCGGCCACCTCCCGATGCTGGTCGAGCAGGGTGAACATCTTCTCCATGTCGGCCAGGCTCTGCTTGATCTCGCGATACACGACGCCCAGAAAATTCAGTGGTATGTACAGCTGGATCATGAAGGCATTGACCAGCACCAGATCGCCAAGGGTCATTGTTCCTGCGATCACGCCCAGCGTGGCGCGCCACAAAATCAGCGTGACCGCCACGGCGATGATCAGCGACTGGCCGGCATTCAGCAGACTCAGGGATGTCTGTGATCGTATCGCAGCGCTCTCGTAACGCTGCAGTCCTTCATCGTAGCGTCGCGCCTCGTATTCTTCATTGCCAAAGTATTTGACGGTCTCGTAATTGAGCAGCGAATCGATGGCACGGGTATTGGCTCTCGAATCCAGCTCATTCATCGTTCGGCGAAAATGGGTGCGCCATTCGGTGACAATGACGGTGAAGGCAATGTAAGTGACCAGCGCGACCAGGGTGATCGCAGAAAACCACAGGTCATACTGCAGCGACAGATAACCCAATACCAGCGCGATCTCCACCAGTGTTGGCAGAATGCTGAACAGCGTATACGACACCAGCGACGATACGGCCCGGGTGCCGCGCTCGATGTCGCGCGTGACGCCCCCTGTCTGACGGCCCAGATGGAAGCGCAGCGACAATGCATGCAAATGGCGAAAAACCTGCAGCGCAATGGTCCGCACTGCCCTTTGGGTGACTTTAGCGAAAAAGAATTCGCGCAGCTCGGTAAATACCGTCGTGGACAGGCGCAGCAATCCGTAGGCGATCAGCACCCCGACAGGCAGCACCAGCGCGGCGGCAGGATGCGCGGGCGTGATCGTCAACCCGTCGATCAACTGCTTGAGCACCAGCGGCACACCGACATTGGCGAGCTTGGCGGCCACGAGGCAGCCGAGTGCGATCAGCACACGCCACTTCCATTGCCACAGATATGGCAACAGCGTCTTTATCGTTGCCCAGTCATTTCGGGTGCTCTGATTGGCGGGCGCCTCAGGGGAGTGGCTGGAGGATCTGGAATGGTGGCGCATGATGGGGTGGGAAAGGCCTTGAACTGCGGCACTTTGGTTTATTCTGTGCTTTTCGCAGGGCATTGTAGCGCCTCTGATCAAAGTCTCGCTCACACCAACACAGGAGTTCGCATGACCACCCCTCAGGAAATCACCTCGCTGCCCGAAGGCATGCCGACGCTGCGCGTGATGCCGATGCCATCCGATGCGAATGTGCATGGCGATGTCTTCGGGGGATGGATCATGGCGCAGGTCGATATTGCCGGCGCACTGCCGGCCGTTCGGCGTGCGAATGGCCGGGTGGGCACGGTCGCGGTGAATTCTTTTGTCTTCAAACAGCCGGTGTTTGTCGGCGATTTATTATCGTTCTACGCGAAGATCGTCAAAACAGGCACGACATCGATTACCGTGAATGTCGAAGTGTATGCCGAACGCAATCGCCTGCAATCACAGGTGGTTAAAGTGACCGAGGCCACATTGACTTACGTGGCCACAGACGATCAGCGCAGACCGCGTCCGCTACCGCCACTGCCGCCGGAAAAATAATTTCACGCAGCGACTGGCGTCTTGGCATCGCGCAATTCGCGACGAAGGATCTTGCCGACATTGGTCTTGGGCAGCTGATCGCGAAACTCGATGATTTTCGGGCGCTTGTAGGCGGTCAGCTCATCATGGCAGTAAGCCATCAGGTCTTCTGCCGTCAGCTCGGGATCACGCCGCACGACAAAGAGTTTGACCGCCTCTCCCGTGGCCTGATCGGGCACGCCGACGACGGCGCATTCCAGCACGCCGGGATGCGCCGCGATGACACCTTCGACCTCATTCGGATACACATTGAATCCCGATACCAGCACCATGTCTTTCTTGCGATCGACGATAGTTACATAGCCATTCTCATCCATGAAGCCGATATCTCCGGAACGGAAATAGCCGTCGGCGGTCATGACCTGTGCTGTTTCCTGCGGCCTCTTCCAGTAGCCCTTCATCACCTGAGGGCCGCGAATCGCGATCTCGCCCGTCGCGCCGACGGGTAAATGCTGCCCATTGTCATCCAGTATGGCGATCTCTGTGGAGGAGATCGGCAAGCCGATGGTGCCAGTGAATTCTGCCGCATCCGCCGGGTTGGCCGTGGCAACCGGCGACGTTTCGGAGAGCCCGTAACCCTCGACAATGCTCTTGCCTGTGACGGCGCGCCAGCGATCATTGACGGCCTTCTGTACCGCCATGCCTCCGCCATTGGCGAGTTTCAGCATCGAGAAATCGAGCTTGGCGAATTCCGGATGGTTCAGCAAACCGTTATACAGCGTGTTCACCGCGGGGAACATGTTGAAGCGATACTTCGACAGCGTCTTGATCAATCCGGGAATATCGCGCGGGTTCGGAATCAGGATGTTCATGCCGCCCACTCTCATCCCGACCAGACAGCACACTGTCAGCGCAAAGATGTGATACAGCGGCAGTGCGCAAACGAAGGTCAGTGATTCGACTGTCGGTGCTTTGCTCAGTGCCGGCTGCAGCCAGGCTTCGTTCTGAAGCAGGTTGGCGATCACGTTGCGATGCGTGAGCATCGCTCCTTTGGACAGCCCGGTCGTGCCGCCGGTGTACTGCAGGAAGGCGATATCGTCATGATGCGGCTGTGCAGGATGCATCGTGCAGGCCGCACCCTGGCGCAGGGCCTGATTGAATCGTATGGCGCTCGGCAATTCGAAGGCGGGCACCAGCTTCTTCAGGTTGCGAACCACGAAATTGACTATGCTCCCCTTGATGCTGCCGAGCAGATCGCCCATGCTGGCCACGATCGCCAGCTTGACCGGGGTTCGTACGATCACTTTTTCCAGCGTGTGCGCAAAGTTTTCCAGAACAATGATGACTTCTGCCCCGGAATCATTCAGCTGATGTTCCAGCTCGCGCGGCGTGTAGAGCGGATTGACGTTCACGACGGTGAAACCCGCGCGCAATACAGCCGCAATAGCGACGGGATACTGCAGCACATTCGGCATCATCAGGGCGACTCGCGCGCCGGGCGCCAGCGCCTGTGCCTGCAAAAAGGCCGCCAGCCTTGTCGACAAAAGGTCGAGCTCGCGAAAGCTCATGGTCTTGTCCATGCAGACGTAAGCAGTCCGGTCTGCGTACTTGCCGAAGGCTTCTTCCATCAGCTGTACCAGCGAACGATAACGATCCGGGTCGATCTCTTCGGGAACACCCGGCGGGTAGGATTTCAGCCAGAACTTCTCCATGCGGCACCTTTGCAAGCTCGCATCCGGAAAATCAGGATGTTGGTCGGGGGACTGGCCCGGTGATCGGGCTGTGTTTTTGCGTATGCGCTGATGCTAGCGGAAAGCCTGGATATTGTGTGTTTATTGCAATGCAACAGTCTTATTTGCCACACTCTCCGGCGTTTGCCGGGCCATGGAAGCATATTGCTCCAGCGTCAGGCGCCGCTGCGCCTTGTCTGCGCGCGCCAGCGCGCGTACTGCCTGATAGAAGGCGGGCAAATTTTCTTTTTCCTGTAGCAGTGCGCGGAATGCCGGCACGAGATCATGATAGGTTGAGATGAGTGCGAAGTGTGCATTCGACATGGGTTCACTGAACCAGCGGTCATAGCCGGCATACCCTCCCCAAGTCTCTTTCAGCGCCGCGTAGTCCGTCTGCATGTCGGCCAGCAGGCGGGATTTTTCCTGGCGCTTGTCTGCCTCGGTGCGCTCGCTCTGGTAGAGATCGTCCAGTCGCTGGCGATAGACGTCGAGCAGCTTCAGGAAATCTTCCCTTCTTCTCTGGAACGCAATGTACGCGGTTCGCACCTCGTCATCCCCCCGCATCTGCAACCATCGCTCGATACCGAATTCTTCCACCGCAGTCGCAAAGGATTCGTTGAACTGCGAATCACCGGGTGCATAGGCCACCTGATGAGCGAGCTCATGAAATACCAGCCGCGCCAGTTCGGCTTCCGGGTAGTGAATGAAGGTGGACAGCACAGGATCATTGAACCAACCCAGCGTGGAGTAAGCGGGCACGCCAGAAACCCGCACGTCCAATCCCTTGCTTCGCAATGCGCTGGCAAAGGCTTTCGCCTCCCGCTGATCGTAATAGCCTCGGTAGTCGACACAACCTGCGACGGGAAAGCACCAGCGCTCCGGCCTGAGCGACAGCTCGGGCGTGGCAACGACATTCCACATCACAAAGGGACGATCGAGGTGCGCAAAACTCTTGTAGCTGCCGTTGTCCGGCAAATTCAGGTCTCGCGCGGCAAACTCCCGGATCTGCTGCACTCGCCTGAGGCGAGCTTTGAGGTCTTCCTTGATCCCGGGATCCGACAGCCAGCGATCGATGGGTCTGGCATCGGCCATCAGTGACATCTGACCACGCGCGGCCTGAGCGTAGTAACCCAGTTCGGCACATCCGCTGAGCACGACGGTGATTAGCGCGGCGCAAGCCGCGCGGAAGAAGTAGGTCATCTGGCAGTCATCAGAAAGGGCGCAGACAAGCGCTCGCCCGATGCCGGGCTCAGGCTTTTTCTACCTGCACCAATACGTCATAAAAAGTCGGAGCGCGTCCCATGTCAGTCAGCCGCTGACTGGTCAGCTCATTGGCGTTCTTGCCATCAGAGGCGAGTTTCTTCCACCAGATCGACAGCGCAACGACCAGACCTTCGCGAGCATTGGCAGTGACGTGCGCTTTGGCGACCATGGAGCCACGGTCATTGAATATTCTGACCATGTCGCCATCGTTGATGCCGCGAGAGTCTGCATCCGCAG
>JACCDT010574751.1_pt1 | contig 13254 bp, 20 predicted proteins | sample 7446291 | NCBI WGS metagenome assembly JACCDT01 (sample SAMN15323446, study PRJNA562643) | freshwater metagenome | isolation source: river surface water | place: USA:Blue River Watershed | collected 2017-08-17
CAGAAAGGAGAAGCCAAAGCCCCAGAGCAGATAGACTTATCCACAACCAACTGAACAAAACTTCCCTAAAACCAGTGGCTCAATATTCAACGTGAACACTGGCTCAGTTTGGCTGATGAATCAACACGTGCGGGTCTTGTGGGCGTGGAGTTCATCGACGCAGCCAAAATGAATGTTCAGGCCGTCCAGCGTGGAGCCTTCGGCCGAGAGCGCCTCGAACTTGGAGCCAGAGGCCAGAACGTGCATGTTGTGGGCTCCAACGTTCACCGAGAACCGATTGCGAAACCCCGGACTGCGGCGCGCCATGTTTTGTGCGTCCCCAAAAACAATCCGCGCCTGATCGCGTGTCGTGGCCAGCGAATACACCTCGGCACCGCCCTCACCATCGGCTGCCAGCATGTACAGCGCCACCGCCGATGAAAGTGTCGACTTGGCATTGCCCCGTGGCACCTCAATGTAGGTGCGGCGAAAACGCCGCGTTCCATCTGCTTTGACCCAACCGAATACGGTCGTGAGGATGAAAACCTGCCAGGGCTCCAGCGTGATGTTCTTGCCAGCCAGCGGTCCTTTCACGTGTGGCAACTGTTCAATCAACGCGCACAAGTTGTCCGCCGGGTGGAAACTGCGGCCTTGCCGATCCACCAGCTTGGGGTTGAAGCGGTAGGGGCTGTCCTTTCCCTTGTAACGGGCCAAATCGTTCAACTGCCTCTGACAGGCCGCCTTGACCCACTTGCACGCCAAAATTTCACCAGCCACGACCTGCTTGGCATAGCGCTTGGCAATGACCGCATACGATTGGCGACGTACATCCATGTATTACAAATTCCATACCGCCGCTTCGGGCAAATTGGCTAACCTGATCACCCGGCGATCTGCTCCCAGGGATCATCGACACTGGGCGCAGAAATTTCTGCCGCCCCAAGGCGGGCGCGAGAGCTCGGCGTAAAACCCAACTCCGCAGCCAGCATGGTCATGTCCTTGAGATAGGCCCGAGCTGCTGTTGAAAACGGGTTGTGCATCACGGGACGATCTTTGGGATCGAGCCCTGAGAGCTTGGATCCGCGCACCGGAATGACGTCGGATTTGGCGGCCAGGCGCATGTTGAATTCGTAGCGATATGCCGCGTTACACCATGCAGCCAGCAAGTAGATGTCGAGCTTGCGCAGCAGTCCGCGAGGGGCATGCGCGATCGCGTGATCCCAATAGGGCTTGGCCTCTTCGAGCAACATGTCAGGCGTTTCATCGCCCGGCAGTGCCTCTTGTTGCTGCAACACCTGCGCTTTGGCATTGATGGCCCGTTTGCCCGGATTGCCTCTAAGCACCTTTAGTTCGATTGGCGTCGGTTTTCGTCCCCGTGTGGCCATACTGATTTCTTTCTATTGCGTGGCTTAACCACATCAAGTCATGCGCACGCACCCCCAAGCGTCGAATCAAATCGTCTCTCAACCGAATGAGGACACCCCGTGGCAAGCGCAGCCGGATCCAGTCGGCGTCTGTCATGGCTAGGACCTCGTCACCGGAGGGCGCCATGCCCGCCAAGTCCACTTCGGTCACTCGCACAGCCTGAAAATCTTCATCGGTGACAGCCGAGCGCGCCAGATCAAGTTCTGCATCGCTCGAATGCCAAGGGTCATTGGCGTTCATGGTTTTTAAGGCTCAACCCCTGATTGATAGGGGGTCGTGAATTTCGCGGCCACAAAAATTTGGGCAAGCGCACGCATCTTTGGGTACCAATCACAGAGATTCATCCCCCCTCCCGTCCACAACCCCGCCGCGAAGTCTCCGCAGCCGTCTTGCGGTTATGGCAAGGGACACACAACGCTTGCAGATTGGCCGCATCCAGACGGGCACCGCCGTCCTTGATGGGCACCACGTGGTCCACCACCGTTGCAGCAACTGTTAGCGCTCGGCCAGCACACGCCCTGCACAGGGGGTGCAAGCGCAGGAAGCTGGCACGCAAGCGCCGCCAATTTGCTGATTGATAGAAGCCAAGCTCCGTATCAAAACTACGCCTGGCGCGGCCGTAGTCACGGTGCACCAGGGCACGGTGATTCGCGCAGTAGCCAGGCGTGTCCAGCACAGCCATACATCCCGGGTATCTGCAAGGAGTCGGCGCACTTCTTGGCACTTCAATCTTCTTTCAAGGAATAAGCGACACGCCGAGAAATCAACTTGGCTTCTTCGCCAATCAGAGCGTCAATGCTCTACATCGCAACGCAAACAGGAGATCGCAATGACCACCGAAGCAAACAGCACCTTCACCCTCGACGAGCTTGGATTCATCCAGCTCGCGCTCAACAAGGTCCTGGCTGCCGTCGCAAACGGCGAGCTGGACCTCAACGACCTGGCCCGCAAGGAACTCGCCAACCGGGGCCTGGACAAGCAAGGCAACTGGGTGGGCTTTGACAAGGCCAACCAGATCCACAACGCATGAAAGACCAAGCCATGAGCACACCCGACAAACACAAGGTCATCGAGCAAATCGCCCTGGACCACCTGTTCATCGAAACGCTGGAGACCCAGCACCGCGATCGCCTGGACTTCCATGACGTCTCGGTCTGGGCGGTCAAGAGCGCACTGGAGGCTGCTTACGCCGCAGGGCTCGCAGCAGCCAAAAACACATCAACAACATCGAAAGGCAAGAAATGAAACTCACGGACACCCAGCGCAGCCTGCTCGAAGCAGCGGCAAAGCATCCTCAAAAACTGTTGGCCAACTTCCCGGCCAACCTCAAAGGCGGCGCCCTCATCAAGGTGCTCACCGCCCTGGGCAACGCAGAACTGATTGCCCCTCACAGCAAGTCGCCCGAGGGCAGCACACAGTTTGCGATCACCACCACAGGCCTTGAGGCCATCGGCTGCGCGCCAGAGCAGCCCCCCAAGCAACGCGAGGGAACCAAACAAGCCACCTTGATCGAGTTGCTCAAACGCCCCGAGGGCGTGAGCCTGGCCGAAATGATTCAGGCCACCGGCTGGCAGCAGCACACCGTCAGAGGGGCCATGGCCGGATCCTTGAAGAAGAAACTGGGCTTGAACATCGTCTCAAGCAAGACCGATGGTCAGGAACGCAAGTACCGCATCACCACCGAAACCGTCTGAGGCGCACATGAAAACCATGACCATCACGATCGAACGCAAACCCATGACCATCCACTTTGATGGCAAAGACCTGGAAGTCGAAGCACTGGGCATCCGACTGCCCTTTGGCCGAAAGCCCGCAAACATGAGCGAGATCGCGGGTAGCGAGGACTGCGATGTGTACATCACCGATACGCGCGAGATGGAAGCCGCCGAGTTCGACATCTTTGCCAAAAACCTGCTCAAGTCGCGCGACTGGCTCAAGGGCAAGGGCGGCTATTACGGGGACGGCAGGTTGTGTGTCGAAGTGCACGCGCCCGGTCGCCCTTACCTTTTCATCGACCCATCTGGAGCGGATTACGGTCGGTACGTGGCACGCCTTGGCTGATCTTTTGCTGTCGGAAAAATATCAGAAAGATTTGATGAATCGCTTTACTTTTAAGCGAAGCAGAGCGTTCATAGCGTCACTCCACAACCACTGCCCAAGGCTCACATGAACACCATCAACCTCGCCATCAAATTCAAGCCCTTGACCATCCAACTTGGAGATCAGGAGCTTCAAATCCATGAGCTCAGCATCCCACTGCCTTTTGGCCACAAGCCCGCAAACATCAACGACATCACATCCTCAGGCCACTCCACGGTCTACGTCACCGAGACCCGAGAGATGGATCCTGAAGAGTTCGACGGCTTTTCTATGAACCTTCACAAGTCGCGCGATTGGCTCAAAGGCAAGGGTGGCCTCTTGTGTAAAGGCCACATGTGCGTGATGGTGCACGCCCCTGGTCGCCCTTACCTCTTTGTGGATGCATCTGGTGGCGACTCGGTTCAATATTTGGCGCGTCTTGGCTGATCCGTCGCACATAAGCAACTGATCGAAAAGATTGCATGAAACGCTTTACTTCTCACCGAGGTAGAGCATTCATGGAGCCATCGCAACAAGGAGTCCCAAATGGCCGCCACCACCCCCACCACCCAGACCGAAAACAACTACGACCGCTTCATCGCCGAGCTGACCGCCCTCACCCGCAAATACGGGGTGGCCATCCAGTCGGTGGGCGGCGTGTACCTGGCCGATGAGCGCGGCGAGTTTGACCAGGTCACCTACAACGCCGACATCACCAGCGGCGACCTGTACCCCAACTTCCCCGGCAACTGAGGCCGCCATCGTGTTCGCGAAAACTCAACATGCCAGCGGCGTCAACTCATAGCTGGTGCTGCGGCCACTGGCTTCTGATTTCCTCAGTACGCCTCGCTCCAACAAATCCGAGATGTCGCGCAATGCTGTGTCCTGCGAGCACTTTCCAATGGATGCCCATTTGCTGCTGGTCAGCTTGCCATCGAAACCATCAAGCATCTTGTTGAGCAGTTTTATCTGCCGCTCATTCATCGGGGTGCCTGCCCAATACTGCCAATAGCGTGCTTTCATCAGCACTGAGGCAAGGGTCTGCTCAGCCCCTTGAAGAGCTCGGAGCAAACATGCCAGAAACCACTCCAACCAATCTGTGACATCCATGTTGCCCTTTTGAGTGGCTTCCAGATGATCGTAATAAGACTTGCGCTCACGCTGTATCTGCGCCGACAAGCTGTAGTACCGTTGCACCGAAGCTTCAGCTCGAGCCAATGCCATGTCCCCTACGGCACGAGCCATTCGCCCGTTGCCATCTTCGAAGGGATGGATCGTCACAAACCACAAATGGGCAAGCCCTGCCTTGATCACAGGGTCGTCCTGCTGATCGACGTTGAACCACAGCATGAAATCTGACATTTCTGCGTCCATCAGATGCGCTGGAGGCGCTTCGTAGTGGACCTTTTGGCGATGCATAGGTCCTGAGACCACCTGCATCGGCCCTTGAGCATCATCGCGCCACTGGCCCACACGGATTTTGGAAAGCCCGCTGTACCCAGTCGGAAACATGGCCGCATGCCATCCAAACAAGCGCTCAGCTGTCAGGGGTGTGGTGTGCCTTTGGGTCGCATCGAGCACCATGTCGACCACACCATCAACGTGCCGGTCCGCTGGAGCCAGTGCGCCAATGTCGACACCCAGGCGGCGGGCGATGGACGACCGCACCGAGTCGGGATTGAGTTTCTCCCCTTCGATTTCGCTGGTCTTGAGCACATCCTCAGTCAGGACGCGCAGCGTCGCCTGATCACGTAAATCCATGCCCAGATCGTGCATCCGCCCTTGCAGATGCCCTTGAGCCTGATGCACTTGAGCAAGCAAAGGGGCTAGCCGTCTGAGGTCATAAACCCAGTTCGGCCAGGCTTTTGATTGCCAGATGTAGAGTTCTTCTCCGCTTTTCATGCGGTGATTATGCGAGACATTCACCGCAGAGTCAAGACAATCACCGCGTTTTATGCGGCTTTAAACACCTACATTCTCCGCAAAGGTGGGCCATCCCTATGAGGTTTCATTTCGGACCATTACTATCCAAAATGATCCAAAGGAGTTGCTCATGGCTGTCAACGTCAAACTGCCCGAAGCATTGGTTGAGACTGCCAGGCGTTACGGTTCCATCGAACACCGCTCGGTGTCCAAGCAAATCGAGTACTGGTCTCAGATCGGAAAGATTGCGACTGAAAACCCCGACCTGCCTTTCAGCGTGATCCGGGAAATCTTAGTCGCTGACAAGGAAGCACCCGTGGGTGAGTACCCGTTCGGCCCACACGAGAACTTTTATCGAGATCTCAAGAGACTGGACAACTAACCCCCGAAAGGTCGGTGCCATTCATCTTTCCGATCCTGGTCTGGAAGGTGAACTTCACAGTGCCTTGCTTGGGTTCGGCCCAATCCCACTTGGCATGACATGAGCGACAAAGCCAGCGAATGTCGAGAGGGGCGTCGTAATCGCGGTGCGCAGCTTCGATTCGCCCTTCAAAGCCGCATTTGCTACAAAGGGCTGGTCGTTGAAGCTGGCCCTCCCTGATCGCTTTCGCAATAGCCGATTGAGCATTCCTGGCTTTTGCAGTTGGTTTCTGACGAGGTTTGGGATGCAACTTACGCTGACCAGCACATTTGCAAGCCATCGAACAGTACCTGGTTGAGAGATGCGACAGCGGGCCAAACAATTTATGGCAATGAGCACAGTATTTGAATGTCTGCGGACGCATCGCCTTTCGGCATGCAGCAGAACAAAAGTACTGATGCTGCTTGCCATCAAAGGTAGAACCACAAGAACGACAATTTCTTGAAGCGAGGCCATGGCACCGCTTGCATCGCGGCGTCATTTTCCCCCTGCTTGTGAAAAAAGCCGAAGCAGGTAATTGCTTGCAGCAATGCTTGCATACCTTTTCCGAAATTGTTTGTCCGGCAACAGTCTCCCCTGCTCCTGAAGTGAGCATCTGACACTTCTCCATCGAATAACCTCAGATTGATTCGGCAAGACGTTGCTTGGCCACATCCTTGAAGAGCAGATCCAGGTCTTGTAAGGTTGCCTGCTTGCCTGTGTAAGTCTCCCAACGACTTATCACTACATCGCAATATTTCGGATCAAGCTCCATGAGGCGGGCCTGACGCCCGGTTTTTTCGCAGGCGATCAGCGTGGTGCCCGAGCCACCAAAGAGGTCCAGCACGATGTCCCGGCTCTTGGACGAGTTCTTGATGGCCCGCTCCACCAGCTCGACCGGTTTCATGGTCGGGTGCAGATCGTTGACCCGGGGCTTGTTGTAGTTCCAGATGTCCGACTGATCGCGGTCGCCGCACCAGAAGTGGTCAGCGCCCTGCTTCCAACCGTACAGGATGGGCTCGTACTGGCGCTGGTAGTCGGCCCGGCCCAGAGTGAAGGTGTTCTTGGCCCAAATGATGAACGTCGACCACTTGCCACCAGCGTCAATCCATGCCTTTTGCAGCGTGTGCAGCTCCGAGGAGCTCATGGCCACGTAGCAGCCGCCCTTGGTGAACATCAACAGGTTCACGCAGGCGTCGTACAGGAACTGGTAGAACCCGTCGCCCAGGGCGTCGTTGAGGATGCGCCGGTCCTTCCCGCGCATCTTGTCCTTGGCGTTGTTGCCATAGTCCACGTTATAAGGTGGATCTTGAAAAGCCATGTCAGCGAGCTCGTTACCCATGAGCTTTTCCACATCGGACAGGACCGTGGCGTCGCCGCAAAGGAGGCGGTGGTTGCCGAGAATCCACAGGTCGCCAGGTCTGGATACAGGTTCCTTGGGTGTCTCTGGGACTGCGTCATCGTCGGTCAAACCACCGCCATCGTCTTCGTTGAACAATCTCTCAAGCTCGTCATCCGTGAACCCCATCAGGTCCAGATCGAAGTCGGCATCCTTCAGTTCGGTCAACTCGAGCTTGAGCATCTCGTCATCCCAGCCCGCGTTCATGGCGATGCGGTTATCGGCCAGGATGTAGGCCCTCTTCTGGGTGTCGCTCATGTGGGACAACTCGATGACTGGCACTTCCTTCAAACCCAGCTTGCGCGCTGCCGCCAATCTGCCGTGGCCAGCCAGCACCCCGCGTTCACCATCGGTGAGGATGGGGTTGGTGAAACCAAACTCCGCAATGGAGGCCGCAATCTGCGCCACCTGCTCATCGCTGTGGGTACGGGCGTTGCGGGCGTAGGGAATCAGGTTGTCCACGGGGGTGATTCGGATTTCAGGGCGAATCGGGGCTTGGCTCATGCGAGTTCCTACAATGACCAGCTACGAAAGCAAGTCAGATGAAGTTTGAAGTGAAAACAGGCGTCCTCGCCCGCAAGCTGGGCAAGGATTTCAAGGACGAGGGGTTCATCCCCTTGCAAGCGGGGATCTATGAGATTTCAGGTCCCGAAGATCACGGGTACCTGGCTGTGAAGATTTCTGCCGAGCTCACCGGCTTCATCCATGTGGAAAAGCTCGAAGAGTTCGTGAAACAACAGCTTGTGGTGGTTGGCTGAATCAGGATGCTCTGATTCCCAACGTATCGATAATTTATCTGATTCGCCGCCGAAATGCGACACGCCTTTTTCGGCCAAATTTGGCACTGACCCCATACTGGCCAGCACCGTCCAGCACCCGTTGGAAATATTGCCCAAATATGCCCAATATTGCCCACCGGGCATCCGGGCAACATCCCAACTTCGGCCTCCTTCACGAGGTGATCTGGTGGATCACCTGCAGCATGGCGTACTGCCAGTGGCGCTGCGCGGTGCGTGAGCAGCAGCCAAAGCGCACGCCGATGTCCCTCCAGCCGTAGCGCCGGGCACGCATCCAGACCAGTTTTCGCTGCTCGACCTCCAGGCACTGGATCCAACGCATGACCTCCAGCATCTCGTCGACCTCTTGCGGGGTGGGCGGGAACTTGATGTAGCGGCGCTCCTCCAGGGCGCTGCGCTCTGCTGGGGTGGCCTTGATCTCGGGCCAGTAGCTGACGTAGCCCTGCACCCGCACAGCGGGCAGCCGGTAAGCCGTGCGCGCTGCCTGGCGAAAACGCTCGCCGATGCTCTCGATGGTGTGTTCATCCAATTTTTCCTCCTTTGCTTTTTTGCCCATAGAGCCGGTTGCCGATGCGCTCGATGAGCTGTTGTTCCAGAAAGTCCAGCCGCTGATCGCCCGGGGAGATGACCAGCAGGTGGTTGTGTTGCCAGCCCTCGCGCTTGGTGCGTTCGATGTCCATGGGGATGGGCTGCGCGCGGCCCAGCGGTGAGGGGTAACGAACGGGGGGGAATTTCATCTCACACCCCCTCGTGGTTTTGCATGGCCAGGTGCAGCAGTGCGATGGCGTCGGCCTCGTTGTCATCGCTCACGTGAAACCCCAGCTCCCCCACCGCCCGGATCACCTCGTCCTTGCTGGCGTTGCCCTTGCCGCTGATGTGGCGCTTGATGGTGCCCACGGGCACGCCCTCGTACGGGATCTGGTGGTGCTCGCACCAAGCAGTGAGCGTGGCCATGAGGCCGCCGTACACGTGCGCGGCGTCCACGCCGAGGTGGCGACGCACTTCCTCGAAGTACACGGCGTCGATACCGTGGTCGGTGGTGGCCTTGATTTCGGTGAGCCAGCGCTTGAAGCGCAGAAAGCGCATGCCGCCGCCCTCAAAGCGCTGGGGCTTGAAGCTGGCAAAGCCGTGTGTGATGGCTGCGGCCTGATCGCGCAGTGCCCATCCCGTTGTCGTGCCCAGATCGAGGGCCAAAATCGTCTTGTGTGTCATGGTGGTCCTTGCTCTGACGCACCGACGCATATCGACGTTGTTTTCTATATTCCCTCTATTACGCGTACGCGTGAGACGTCGATAATAGGAAAACAGCGTCGAGCTGTGTCTTGCGTCAGTCGTGTGTCTGAAAGTGAATCCTTTAGGGTTTCTTTTCGGTCTCAGTTGACCTCGTGTGGCATGAAGCGAACGGGTGCGCCCTGCTTCAATCCAATGCCCTGGAAGCCGCGAACACCGCTGGAATTGCGCCAACGCTCCACCCCTTTGGAGATCAAGAGGTCAGAAAACCGGCGCTGCGAGCCCTGGAACTCGCCATTGGTTTCGGCCCACTGCTTCCAGTCGTTGAACAGTTCAAACGTGAGCGACTTGGCGTTGCTCACCAGAACGCAGCGCTCATCGATCCAGCGGCCCATGACGTCCTCGGACTCGAAGTACTCGTTGGTGGCAGAGGTCACCGAGGTGGGCTGCTTCAAGCCCTCGCGCTGCCACATGAGGCAGCCCTGCACGGCCCAGGCCAGGATGCCGTCACGTTCTTTGAGCAGCTTGGTCTGCAGCAGCGGATCGCGCTTTTCCGGAGGGATGGTCAGCGTGAACGGGATCAGGTGCATGCGCCGCTTGATCGCCTCGTCGATGTTGCGGATGGCGGGCTTGTGGTTGCCCGAGATCACGATCTTGTAGGCGGGCACGTAGGTGAAAAAGTCCTGGCGCATGAAGCGCGCAGAGACCCGGTCACCCCCGGTGATCTCCTTGATCTTGGACTCGTTCCAGCGCCTGCCCTGCTCCGTTTCAGTGGCCGTGACCAAGCGCGAGCCCATGAGGCCTGCCAGGTCGGTGGGGTGGCGGTCGTTGCGCGACTCCATGAAGGTTTCCATGGGCGCGTTGGCGGCGTAGTCACCCATAATGGTGAACAGGGTGTTCACAAACACCGACTTGCCGTTGCCGCCCGTGCCGTACAGGAACAGCAGTGCGTGCTCGGTGGTGAGACCCGTGAGGCAGTAGCCCGCCATGCGCTGCAGGTAGCCCAGCAGCTCCTGGTCGCCGCCGGTGATTTGCGCAAGAAACCCCAGCCACTGCGGACACTCGCCTCTGGGGCTTGCCGTCGTGATCTTGGTCATGCGGTCAATGCGCTGGTGCGGACGCAGTTCCCCGGTTTTGAGCTCGATGACGCCCTCCGGGGTGTTCAGGAGCCACGGATCCGGGTCCCACTCCTCGATGTTGGCGGCGTGCTTGGGGTCGGAGCGGATGATCCGCTCGACCGACCCGATGGACGATGCGCTGGCCAGCTTGGACTTGAGCTTGGGCGTGTCGGCCTTGCGCGAGGCTGCACGGCAGATGCCCCGGGAGAGGTGCTGCACGTAGAGCATCTTGTCCTCGATCCAGCGCTTGCCGTTCCACCAGAACCACTTGCCCAGCTGGGCGCAGTAGCGCAGGTCGATGCCGTAACGGTTGGTAAACGCAATGGCGAGCCCGTCCTCTGTGCTCCAGTTCACGCCATCGACCAGGTCGACCGAGGAGGTGTCCACCTCTGAAGGATCGGGGTCCCGGGCAATGGGCAGGCGGTGGCCCGTGAGGATGAAACCGTCCACGTCAAAGGCGGCGCTTTCATCGCCGTCCGTGAGGTCTTGAGCCTCGGCCAGTGCGTCCGCAGCATCCCAGCCGGTAGGCTTGAAGTCGGGCGGGATCAGGATGTCGCAGGAGCGCGCTCCGGCCTCCAGGGCGGCTTTGGCAGCGGACTCGGCGTAGCTCCAGCCGGGCTGGTCCTTGTCCGGCCAGATCAACACCGCCTTGCCCACCAGCGGCTGCCAGTCGGTTTTATCGACCGGCGCGTTGGCGCCCTGCATGGCAGTCGTCGCGCAGTACCCGGCATCCATCAGCGCCTGGGCGCACTTCTCGCCCTCGACCAGGATGACCGTTTCGGCGGCCAGCATCCCAGGCTGGTTGTACAGCGGCCGAGGTGTGGGCGGTGACATGCGCCGCTTCTTGACGTCCCAGGGCCGAAACTCCTTCTTGCCGGGTTCGGGCTCGTATCGCGAGACCACAGCGATGAGCTTGCCTGCGGCGTCCTGGTACTCCCACTTGGCCGTGGGGGCGCCCAACTCGTCCACGGCAGGCCCGGTCTTCTTGGCGCGCGTCTTGGGCACTTCCAGCCGAGGCATGCCGAGGATTTCCTGAGCCACCTCGAGCACCTTCGCGAACTCGGTCTTGATGTCCAGATGGCGGTTGCCCGCAATCAGGTGCAGGAGATCCCCGCCCGTGCCCTCGGCCCTGTCGGTCCACAGCCCGGCCTTGGCGCCCGTGAGCACCACCTCCAGGCTGTCGCCTGCGGCGCCATACACATTGCCCACATAAAAGCAGTTGCGCCGGATCACGCCTGCAGGCAGCAAGTGCGTGAGCACGCTCTCGGCCTGGTCGATGAGGGCCATGCGCACACGGTCGCGGACCTGCTCGGCATCCCCCTGAGGTTTTCGCTCAGGGACGTTGTCCGTCTCATTGAAATCAAGCACTCGTACCTCCCTTTTTGTTTTTTCTGATGGCCTGCGTCGGTGCGGCCTGTGTCATGTAGCCCGTCTTGAGGGCGACTTCGCGGATGAAGCTGGCGTCCAGGCTGACAGTGCCCGCCCAGATGTCCAGGCGCTCGTCCTGCATGAAGTTCCAGGCCCGGCACTTCTCGACATGCGTGCCGTACAGGCAGTCAGCTATGGCCTGGCAGATCACACCGACCACCAGCTTGGACTCAGGACACTCGGGCTGCGCCTGGCGCGAGAGCATCCGAAAAATGGTGGAAATCTTGACCAGTGGCTTGTCGGGCCTGTTGAGTTTTCTGGGGTCGATCACCATCACGCACCTCCCCAGCAGCGGTCAGACCAGGAGCAGAAACGGCACTCGAAGTGCGTCTGGTCCATGAAGGCGCGTGGCAGCAGCTCGCCCACCTCGGTGGCCTTCAGAATGCGGGCGGCCCGGTCCGACATGCGCTGCGCAAGCTGTGCATCAAAGGGCACCAGCTCGGCGTAGATCTCCATGGTGTCGGCGTTGACGGCCGTAAACAGCGCCGGGTTCTCGTACAAGTCCAGATAGCTCTGGTACACGGCGACCTGAGCGGCGTAGACGGGTTTGGAGACCGCCAGCTTGTGCTTGACCAGGTCCTTCCAGGACTTGGCGCTCAGGCACTTGTTCTCCCACAGCGCGGGGTACGCAAAACCCTCGGGGCCGCCGAGCAGGATGCCGTCGATGTGGCCACGAAGCCGTCCCTGCGCAAGCGAAAACCCGAACTGGTGGCCATCGGCCTTGTGCGTCTTGAGCTCAAAACCGGCCAGACGCAGCCAGCCGATGACCATGTCCTCGGTCTGATGCCCGCGCTCGAAGACGCGCAGGATGCGGCCCGAGAAGCCCTTGCCCGAGTCCAGGGGGGCTTTGACGTACTCATACTGGAGCTGGCGCTCGCAGGCCGCACCCAGGCGGGAGCCGCCCAGGTAAGTGCGAGGCGTACTCGCTTCGTTTTTTTGTTGCATGGCGTGATCGATCAACCATTCGATCTGTCCGCTCACGCTGGCATTCGAGTTGAAGTCCATCATGGCTTCACCTCCCAAGGTAAGTCATCCTCCATGTCCGCAAACGGGTTGGTTGCAAGCGCCTGCGCTGCCGCGTCCTTGATGGGGTCGCTCACAGGCTTGGCCGTCATGCGGACGGGTGGATATTTGGTTTTTTCATGTGCCTGCGTCATGGCCTCGACATAGCCCGTGACGATGGCGTTGATCACGCGAAGCGCTTCTTCCTCGCTGTAGCTTCCCAGCGGCTTGTCAAAGCCAATCTCGCTGGCGGCCTCACCGAAGAACTTCAGGCACTTGCGCATGCACTCGATCTCCAGCTCTGTGGCGTCAACCATGAGCACCTCCGCTGGCGTGTCGTTGTCCAATGCCCTGACCCAGCTGCCGTACATGCGGTGAAACGCACGCTGGCAGCGCCCAGAGCAAAACACCCAGTCGATGGGGTAACGGGCGGGCGAACCCACCCGTTGCCGGGTGTCTGTGTGTAGGAAGCCC